>Ga0255782_10000320_pt1 | contig 43199 bp, 33 predicted proteins | sample 101ome_26_FD_179980 | JGI IMG/M metagenome (GOLD analysis project Ga0255782, IMG submission 179980) | Coastal salt marsh microbial communities from the Groves Creek Marsh, Skidaway Island, Georgia - 101408AT metaG (version 2) | ecosystem: Environmental > Aquatic > Marine > Intertidal zone >...
ACACGCAAATCTAACAGTTCTAAAAGGTGCGTTTACACTTCCGCCTTGTGTTTCATCATCAATGCCATTAGTTCCAACATAGTAAACACGGTTGTGTTTATCAATAGAATCCCATGCTGGTAAGCCACTAGTTGATCTCAACACTTGTCCTGTAGTTCCAATTGCCAAACGTTGTGTGTCAACTGCTGTTGAATCTTGGTCATCCCAAGTTTTAAGATCACCAGTTCTTGCTAGTTTGTTTGTAAGTGTACCTTGAACTGCAACAACCCAATAGTTTTGATCTGGCTGTTCAATATCTAAATCTGGTCTTGAGTCAGATTCGATTGATCTATGATAATTGATACATCTGTATAATGTACCTTGCCATGTTACCATATCACCTTCAAAATATTCTACATTATCTTCCCAGAAATTACGGAACTGTCTGCCGTCAATAAGTTTTTCCCAAATATCGTCGTCTGTTCCTGGTTGAACATTTGTGTTATCTACAATAGCAATATACAAATTACCACTAAATCTTACAACATCTCCTGTTAAGTAATCTACAAAACTTGAGTCGCCGCCAAGTGCATTCCAGTCTTGCATAAATCTATAACCAGTAAAGTTAACGTCCCAATCATCTGTATTTGTGCTAGGAATAGTGTTTACGTTATAAGTTAATGACTTATATGTGTAGCCGCCGTATTGTACAATATCCCCTGGTTGATATCTTTCGGCTGCGTCCCATTGTCCTTCGTACTCTGATCCAGGAATGAAAACGTCCCAATTTGATTCGTCGTCTGAAAATGAACTTGACGAAGTATGTGCAGTGTTACATTTTAATTGGCTTCCGCCTCTTCGCACAATATCTGCAACTTTATAACGTTCGCCAACTAACCAGTTTCCTTTACGTTCTATACCGTCAACGAGCAATTCCCACTTTGACTGATCTTCTTCTAAACCAGCATCCTCGTTGTCTGCAGAAGTGTGTCCTTGGATACAACGATAAACAATACCGCCATATTTTACAATATCATGCTGTCTATATCTTGTACCAATTTCCCAAACACCCTTCCAGGCATCACTGTCTGCTAGAATGGCCCAATCGCTTTGATTACTTTCAAGTCCAGCGGCATTAGTTGTGGCAGAAATATGTTGATTTAATGCTTTGTAGACTATACCATTGTAACGCACAATGTCATTTCTTTTATAAAGTGTGTTTGTTGACCAAGTGTTTTTCCAATCCGAATCTGAAACAGCGACCAGTGTCCACTTATTAATGTCAGCAACTAGGCCATCTGTATCGTTAGTAAAGGTAGGACTTGATCTGTGGCCTTCTGTACATTTGTAAATAGCAGAACCATACTTAACAATGTTTCCTTCTTCGTACTGTGTGTTTACAGCCCAAGATCCTCTCCAAAGAGCACCATCTGACTGTAGCTCCCATTTTGGTTCTGGAGGACTAACATCAGTACCTGCTAAGTCGTTTGTAAATGTTGCAGACGTATGTACACGTTTTGCAACATAGGTTTTACCATTTTGCTCAATGATGTCGTCAATGTTATAGTCATAACCTGCAACCCACGGCCCTTTCCATGTAAACCTAATTCTATTTAATTTAAATTCTGCCATTTTTTTCTACCTTTAAGTTAAATTCCGCTAGGATATTCATAACCTTCATTAATACGAACTACAAGTTGTCCTTCATCGTCAACATAATAAAATATAGATCTATTGTCCCATCTATACTGCTCGTAATTTAAATTTTTGTAAACTTTTTCGTGTTTTACATCTCGTCCTTCAAAAAAGTCCTCGCCTTGTACAAAGTCTTCAAAATTATCTTCTTGAAGTCCATTTTTATTAATTGTAACAGAATCGCCTGCTTTAAGTTGATCTGTTTTTTCCATATACAATTCACCGTCGTCTGTTCTGCGAAGACCGTAAAAGTATCTTGCATCAGTTTGTGCAACTAACTCACTTACACTTTGTCCTAAAAAATTACTCATTATACAATCTCCACCATACTTAGAATAACGTCAACACTGTCGTTAAGATTAGACTCTACATACAGCACATCGTCTGCTCGCATAATCATTTTTTCGCCCTTACCAAAAGGCTTAAATGTACTGTTAGGCGGAATTGGCATATCTTTAACTAGATATGCAACTACACTTCCGTCTCCATCTCCTAGTAACACGCTTGCAGTAATAACACCATCTGTCGTATTTGCTAAACTAAGTCCTAATACTGTTGTGTTGTTAGCGGCAGGTGTTGTGTAGATAGGAGTTCTAACAGTGCCAATGTCTTTTGCGATTACATTTTTAAAATTTGTTGCCATCTTTCTTTCCTAAATTGTAATTGCTAGTTTAATAGCAATCTCCTCCGCATCATTATATGTAACCGCACCTGTTGCACCTGCAACAGAAACCCAGTTTTCAGCTACATCATAAATTTCTACTCTATCTTCAATGCTATTGTATCTCATCATTCCTACCTCTGGGCTAGGATGTCTGTTAGCATTTGTACCTACCGGAATAACAAATCCGCCAGTACCTTCGACTTTAAAGTAACCTGTACCTTGCTGTCTTAATATTGTTACTTCACCGTCAACTTCATTAGTAATTACACTTCCGTTGAAACTAAAGTTTTCAATTCGAACTTGACCTGTACCATTTGCTTGTAGTAAAAGGTCTTCATTAGTAGTTATCGTTTCTAGCACATTATCGTGAATTGCTATGTCGTCTACTTCTAGTCTAGCAACATTGAATCTTGCTTGGTTAACATCGGCTACAAGATCACCTCCTGCATAGAAACGCAATACGTTATCGTTTGCCCCTGGAGTTAGTTCTGGTGTAATGTAAGTGTCTCGGTCATCGTCATAAACACCACCTAGTGCTGACCATGTTCCGTCATATGCTTCAAAAGTACTAGTTTGACTGTTGTAACGAATCATGCCTGTTTCTGGAGTTACAGGTCTTTGTGCTGTTGTTCCTGTTGGAAGTATCAAACTTCCTGTAGCATTGATTTCAACAATTTCACTGCTTGGATTTAATACAATATTACCTGTGCTGTTTGTAATAGTGTTGCCATTAAATTCTAAGTCATCTATAACTACATTACCTGTACCATTGGTTGTTAGATTAATATCACCGTTTGATTCTAAACTTTTAATGTAGTTGTCATTAACTTCTAAAGTATCTACAAACAATCTGCCTGTATGTAATTCTGCCCAATTTTTACTTGCACTTCCTAAGTTGTAAGTATCATCTGTTGCAGGAATAATGTCACTGGCAATTTGTGCTGTAATTGTTAAATCATCGCCGGCATCGTCACCAATTTGAATATTTCCTCCAATAGTAACGTTACCACTAACATCCAAGTTGCCTGTAATATCTACATCGTCTTGTAAATTAATTACGCCTGTACTTGCATCTAGATTTAAATCTCCGTTAACAGTTTCAATAGTGTTACCTGAAAGTTTTACGTTTCCTGCTTGTACTTTTGTACCATCAATAATTGTTGTATTAGTACCGTCTGTAAATGTAATACCTTCGTTGTTGTTAAACAAGAACTCTGCGTTAGTAAATGATACTTCGCCAGTTTCTTGATTTACACGGAATAAATCACCTACTCTAAAATCACCTTTATGGTCAACTGTTGAGTAATAAACATTTGCATCATTAAGTTTTACAACTTCGTTTGCTTGTACTACTGTTGTAGGATCATTGTCAACTTCTTTACCGTTACCGATATATGCAAGGTTTTGACCTATTAGGTACATAACTACGCCAGGTCCGTCTGCATAAATTCCGTATTCACCGTATACTGCCGCTGATGCAATACTTCTTACTTCTCCGCCAAAGTCACTTAGATCAACTAGTTCAAATGCTGTTGCTGTATCGCCACCACTAAATCTAATATCTTGAATAAAGATATTGTCGTCTGTCATTATAATACTACCAACGTCACCTTCAAAGTGACAAAGCAGTACTGTGTCATTGTCAACTACTAATGGAGTTGTAGGAGCAGTAAAGTTAGCAGAATATCCTGTGCCTTTTCTAATGCGTAGTTCGTCTACTTTTACTGCAAAAAATTCTTCTGTTCCGTTATACTTTGCACCAACACGCAAGGGTTTAGTAGTACCTAAATCTTCCGAACTTACATAGCTGTTACTTAGCGTACCGTTAATATAACAACGTAATGTGCCGCTTACTCTTGTAATTGCAATGTGATACCAATCAGAAGCATTAAACACAGTAGAAGGAGTAATAACATCTGTATCGCCTATTGCAATATTAAGTTCGGTTGCATCAAAATAAGCTCTTAGTGCAGTATCGTCGTCTGCACCTGCTCTAAAATCAAACAAATTTTGAATGCCAGTAATAGAGTCTAGATTAATCCATGCTTCGACTGAAAAGTCTCCGGTGCCAAAGCCAAAGTCTGGTTCTGAAATAATTTCTAAGTAATCGTTAGTTCCGTCTAGTACAACCGAAGTGCTACCCACTTTTGAATTTGCAACTAATTGTGCATCACCTTTTGCACTTACAGTTTTTGCTGAACGCTTGCCGGGTTTTTCAAATCCTGTAACTTTTCCATCAAGGTAAAAATAATCCCCATCAGCAGTTTCAATAGTTCCTGTTGCAATTACTGTAGTTCCGTCTGTGTCGTACAGTGTAATTGTTTCTCCGTTACTAACACTTCCGCTTTTTCCTGAAACTTTTAATTTAGTTTTACCGTTGCCTTTTAGTCCGTCGTTACTATCAAATACATACATACCTTTATTTGCAAAATATGTAAATGAATTTAACCATTCAACTCTGGCACCGTTTGTAATAGTAAGTGCATCGACACCAGGTGTAATAAATGTTACGCTATGGAATAGCATACTTGCTTCTCGTGAAGCAGAAACTGCATATGCACCGTCAACGTAAGCACCTTTACCAGCGTCACCTGCATCATAACCTCTTGGGTCACTTACACTTGTTGTGCTACCTTGTGTAATAACACTAACATTTCTAATGTACGGAGAACGTAAATTTACTCTAAAATCCGTTGCAAAACGGAAAGCGTATCCGTTGTCCGGGAATATTCTATTACCACCGTTACAACTAAAAATTAAATCTCTAATAAAAATTCTTTGTCCAACATGTGAATCATGATTGGCATTTAAGTCTAGCGTTAAATCACCAGTTGTATGATCGTATGTTGCGTTTGTTACTGCAACAGGTGCTGTACTGTCACTAAAGTCAACATCGCCGCCACTTACATAAGTGTGTGCAAAAGGACTTGTTCCTACATTAACTTTAATAGTATCTGCGTCTGTAGTTTCAGTAATATTAAAATATCTGCCGCCGCTATAAAAATCTTTAATAGTAATCTCTTCAACTGTTGATTCACCATTAACTAAAAATGCATCATTATATTCTGAGTCAGCAGTTGGTAAAACAGTTACACTTCTTAAACTGTGACCTTTTAGTGTAACACCTTGTGGAACTGTGATTGGAAATTCTTCGTAGTATGTACCTGGATATACATAAACAGTATCTCCACTGCTTGCTAATCCTAATGCGTATTCAATTGATGCTACCGGATCTTGAGGATGGGCACCTCTAGTTGGTTCGTCTGTTCCGTTGTCCGAAACATAAAAAATGTTACCTGGAGTTGATACTAGGTCAAGTCCTTCAAACGAAATATCATTGGTTGTAATAGATTCGACAAAAGTGTCGCCAAAGTGCCCTTCGTCCCAACGTTTTACTGCACTACCTAAACTGTAAGTATCTGTTTGATCTGGGATAATATCCGAAGCAACTTCTGCATTTAAGATAATATCGTCAGTGTCTGCATCACCAATTTGAATATCACCATCTGCACTAATATTTCCTGTAGCGTGTAAATTACCAGTAATATTAGTATTACCTTCAATGTTTACAGTACCTGTACCATTAGCACGAATGTATAAATCTTCGTTAGTGTTTGTATTTTCAATAAAACTGTTATTGATTTCTAGATCGCCAATTTCAACACGATTGGCTACAACAACTTTGTCTGCTGTTGTAATTGTAAATTCTTGTGCGGTTGTGGAAATAGTATTTGTGTTACCGTTAATATTGATATTACCGATATCAAATACGTTATTTGTGATTTCTAAATCTGTTACCCGTGCTACGCCATCAACATCTAAGGCATACTGTGGAGAGCTTGTTCCGACACCTATGCGGCGATTTGTTACATCAAGATATAAAAGGTCTGTCTCAAACGCCAAATCTACGCCGTTGCGTAGTAAGTTTGACTTTAAGAGCGGACCGGATATGCGACCAATTGCCATCTCTTCTCCTTACACACGGGGATCCTGTCCCACCAACCTAATTTTCAGCCCTCGCTCTTTGCCGGTTGACCACAGTATTAGTTGCACTCGTTTTGGTCTTTTAAGTGCATACTATTATTTATCCGCATGTAAGATTATTCAAGGATTACGTTCCAAATATAAGCTAATTCCTCGACGTCTTCTTCAAGAATTGCTTCTACTTGGCCCGCGGCATTGATCCACTGTGTACCATTGTATGTTTCGAGAAATTCATTATCTGTACTCCATCTAGTGTGTCCTATTTCTGGGTTTGTAGGTCTTTCAGCATCAGTACCATAAGGAATAACAAAGCCGTTAACGTTGTCAATTTTTAGATAAGCTCTGTTATCAGTATTTGTTAAATCAAAACTAAACGTAGGAGCATTTGTTGTATCAGTAAGAATACTATCTCCAAATGTTAGTGTTTCGATATTTGTTGTTCCAGTTCCATTTGAGCGTAACCAAGCAGTACCATTAGTTTGATCAGAACTTACAATGTTTCCATCAATGCTAAATTTATGTCCAGAACTAAATCCTCCCGATTCTAATAGTGTTCCATTTAATGTATGATTAGTTACGTTATCTGTCACAAAACTATATTGATTGTTTGAAAGGTCAAGATATGTGTTACGATCTGAATCGTAAATACCTTGTAGTGAAACAGCACCGCCGCCAACAACACCTTCAAATACATTATAGTCAGTGTTATATCTAACAGCACCTGTTACATTAGGTCTTTGCAAACTGTCGCCTTTTGGAACAGTCATATGACTTGTAGCATCTATATCTAACGAATTAGTAGCAGATATAATTAAATCTCTAGTTGTGCCTCCGAGATTATTTGTTACTTGTGTCCAATAATCAAGACTTGGACTAGTTAATGGTAAATTGTAATTTGTGGTATCTTCTAGCAATGTTACTACTGTTGGATCTTGTGTTTCAAGTTTTGCACGAGTTTCAGGTAGCCAATAATCATCAACCTCTGTATCACGCCATGCTAAGTCGCCAGTGTAGCTTGACATTGCCAAATATAGATATTCTATACACAAGTCATTGTAGTCTAAACCTGTTTGATCAGTATACCATGCAAATGGTGGATAGTTGTATCCTGGAACACCGCCTGCTTGATAACCGCCACGTGCAATATCCATTGCCGCTGTTAAGTCTGTTGGTCTTGTTGTTCCAAGATCTGCATAACTTTCAACAAATCCCTTTTCAATAATAAAATATCTTAATATTCTTTCAAGGGTGTGATCTCTTACGCTACCTACACCATCTCCTAATAAATTAATATTGTTAGCATACATTGAGGTAGTTCTTGATTTCCAACCTCCTAGTGTAGTAGTAACGCTTGTTTCTTCTGCAACGTTTTGATAAATTGCAATGCCTGTTAGTCCGTTAGAAAATTGTGCATACATTGTTGCATCGTCTACCACATTGTTATAATCATTATCAAGATAACTAGCAAGAATATTTGCAACATGTAAATGTTGTTCTTTGCTTACTCCTGTTGTTGCCATTACAGGAATGTCAAATACTAAAATTGTATTTGGAAAAACTTCTGATAGAGATTCATATCCTACAAAAATATCAATTATATTTTCGTCAGTTTCTAGTATTTCAAACTCGCCGGTTCGACTAAATCTACTGCGAATTTCGTTATCTTTAATTTCAATATCTTCAAAGTATACGCTACCTGTTCCGGTTGCTTTAAGTTCTAAATTTGCATTACTTTCGTTAGTTCCAATACTTGTCGGACTAATGGTTAAACTATCTAGTTCTACAGAAGTTGTATAAGATGTACGCCACGTTTTGTTTGCATTGCCTAGTTTATAAATGCCTGTTGTTTTTGGTAATAAATTTTGATCAATATCAACTTCAAATGTAATTGTATCACTAGCGGCATCACCTAGTGTAATATTCCCACCAACAGTAAAGTTTCCTGAAGTTGTTACATTACCTTGTACATTTGTATCTGTAAGGAAATTTAAAGTTGTGTCTTTAGACTTAATGTTTAAATCTCCAGAAGTTGCATATACAGTATTGCCAATAATTTGTAAATTTCCGTTCTTTAATGTATCAGAACTAATATAAATTTCATTGTCATCTGTAACTACTCTTACAACACTGTCACTAGCAAAAATGCTTTCAACATCAAAACTTGTAGTTCCGTTTACTTGGTCAACATTAAAGTTGCTACCTACATTAAATACACCTTTATGGTCTTGGCTAGTATGATAAACATTTGCTCCGTTAGATGTAATAACTTCGCTAGAACTATCTACTAAACTGTCATCGTTGCTAGAATCCTTGCCTGTGCCAATATAAGTAAAGTTATGATTAATCAAGTACATTAAACTGTCTACACCGTCAGCGTTTACACCTTGGGCACCATATACACATGCACTACCGATACTTCTTAGTTCTGCACCATAAACCCTAGTACTATCTGCAAGTAATCTACCTTGATCACCTTGTTCTGCTTTCAGTCCTACTGATGCAAAATATGTAAATGAATTTAACCATTCTACTCTAACACCATTACGCATAACAATACAAGGAACACCTGGCGTCATAAATGTACAACTATGGAATAACAATGTTGCCGCTGTAGAGTTTTCATTAACAGCACCGCCGTCAATTAATGCACCGCGTCCTGCATCTCCGCTATCGTATCCTCTTGGATCATCGTCGGTAACTGTTGTACCTTGTGTAATTACAGTAACGTTTCTTAAATAAGGACTTCTATAGTTTACTATAAAGTCAGGAGCAAATGCTACTGCATATCCTTTGTCGTTTACACTGTCATAATAATAATCTTTAATTGTAATATCTTGAATGGTAGCAAAGCCTTCAAGTTCAAAACAGTTTTCAGATTGGCTATCAGTAGTTGGTGTAATTTCTACCGAACGTAAACTGTCGCCTTGAATAGTAATACCATCTGGAACTGTTAATGGAAATGTTTCTTGATATTGCCCAGGATAAATGTAAATTAATGTTCCTCTACCTGCATTAGCAAGTTCAAGTGCCTTTTCAATAGTAGCAACAGGTCCTGCTGGATGAGTACCTCTGTTAGTATCATTTCCGTTGCCTTTTGATACATAGATTACATTTGTTTCTTTTGTTAAGTTAATACCTTGATAAACAATGTCTTTACCGGTAAGTGTATCTGTAAACAAAGATTTAATGTGTGCGTTAAAACGTTTTGGTATAACAGTACTGTCATCTGTTTGACCAATTTTATATCTATTAGTTTCATTAGGTATAATATCGTTTTTAAACTCTGCTAAAAATCTTGCACTGTCAGTACTATCATCACCAATAGTAATTGTGTCGCCACCATAAGTAATATTACCTGTAGCATGAACATTACCTGTTACGTTTAGTGTTCCGTTTGGATCACCTTGTAATTGTAACTTTCTAGGATAACTGTCTGGATAGTTTGCCTCAATATATGCTTTTAAGGCAGCAACATTTGGGTGATCACTTAAACGTCTACTTGCTGGAAAGTATTGCCCATTTGTAAATTGGCCGTTCAGTGTTAGTGTTTTAAGAACATCGTCTGCTTGAACATCGCCGTCTTGGTCCCAATCAAAAACATCTAATTCGTCTTGTGTAAACGGTGCACCTCTGAGGGAAATTGCTTGTGCTTCTGCATATAATCTATCACCGTCATTGTCAGGAGCACTTGCACTGTCTTTAGGACCTGGGTACCAGTATTCGCCATAGTAATCTTCGTTGTTCCAAGCAGTTGTCATTCCTGCTTTCCAAGTTGATTGGAACCCAACACTTGCATTAGTTACAATAGCTTCGATTGCACCTGAACTTCTTACAGCGTAATTTAAACTACCAAGACCGCCCATTGTAAAGAAGCCGTCTGGGTGTGTAGTTTGCAGTGTAACATTTCCGCTAGGAACACTTGCACCTAAACTACTAATAGTAAAGTCGCCAACCGTAAGACTGTTTCCTAAAATAATATCAGGACTTGCATCTCCACTATTACTTTTAAAAGATCCGTTTACAGTTAGTTTTCGAGGAGTGGTATGAGTATTAACACCAATTGTTCCGTCTCGTTTAATAACAAGTAAATCAGTATCAAACGCTAGATCTGCTAATTCTCTTTGTAGATTTTCGGCAAGTAACTGACCGCCGATACGTTGGACCTGTTGTGCCATTGTAACTCCTCTTTTATGTATTTATAGGAATTACTTGTCAAAATTGTGTAGCACGTTTACAGGTTTTCCGCTAGGTACTGGAGTACCAAATTTAATGTACCAGCCGTCTAGATAAGGTGCATTAGGACCAGTTAAACTGCCTCCTGAACTTTGCAATAATGAGTAGTTTGATACTGGTAACTGAAAAACGTTTTCAACAAATACTAAAATGTTTGCTTCTGCAATAGGAACAGGATAGAATGCATCACCCGAATCTAAAGGACCAAATACTGTTTCTGTTCCATCACCGTTACCTAAGTTTTGATTTGTAATTGTAATTGGTTCTCTAAATCGAATAGGCTTCCAAGTTCCGTCTTGATAAACTTCAAAGTTTGTTTCGTCTGTGTTATAACGTATAAGTCCTTCTTCAGCATTGTAGGGTCTTTCATTTTGAGCACCTTTAGGCACTAAGAGAGACTTTGTTGTTTGCATAACAACATTGCCTTCTGTAGTGTAGTTAATGCCCGGAGCATTTACTGATAATTGTCGTCTATTAAGACTTAAACTTTTCAGAAATCTCATTATACCTCCAAGTAGCTGATTGTTGCCGCTAAGTTAGCTGGTGCTTGACTTACTGCTACAATTTTGTCGCCTGCTTCCATTACAATTTTTTCGCTATCAAATGTAAATGTATCTGAACCTGCAATAAACAAGTTATTTACAATTTGATTTGCTGGACCTCTTGATTGTCCGCTTTTAACAATATGTAAATCGAACTCAGTGTCGTTATTACCGCTTGAGTCGAATGTTGCAGTATTACATACTATTAATGCTGTAATGGCATAGGTTTTGTCAGCCGGCACAGTTAATAATGTTGTATCTGTTAGTGCTATTGTTCCGTTTGCTATTGCCATTTTATTTCCTTAAAAAATCATACTATAAAGTAATGATCTGTTTCTACCAATTACTTCGTCTGCTGTGTCATTACTATTTACGTAATATAAACCTGTAGTTCCAAGTCCTGGCTCTTTACCGTATAAAAGTGTTCCGTCTGCTACTGAAACTGGATCTGATACTTGTTCAGGCATTTTTAAAATTCCGTCAACTGTGACAGAACCTGTACCAAAACTAGCAAGAATTAATTCTGTTCCACTAGTATCCGTTGAAATAGTATTTCCTTCAAACAAAATATTTTCAATAGTAGAATTATTTTCTTTAAAGTTTGCTACTGATGTTCCGTTAATAGTAATATCAAAATTACTTGTAACTGCTTCAACATCGTCGTCTGATAATTCAACCTTTGAATCACCTTGTACAATGTTTTTAATAGTAATGTTTTGAATACCACTAACAATAGCATCATCTACATACTTTTTGTTAGTAAGTATATCATCTTCTGTAACTTGATCTTCGTAGTTGTTTGTTCCGTCAACTCTTACAACACCAGTACCGCTATTAATTAAATTTAAGTCGCCGCCGCCGGTTGAAATACTGTTTACACGGATACCAATTAGTGCATTATTTAGATCTCTAAACGTAAACGCACCGCTTTTTACAGTATTAGTTAATGGATCTCTATAGTTTAGAGTTTCGTCAAACACCATGCGTACTGAAGTATAAGTGACAGCATCGCCGCCTCTATCAATTTCAATACCTGCTTGCTGAAGTGTGATACCACTACTACCGGTTTCTCCTTCGTTAATAACAATAATGTTGTCTTTAACTGTAAGATTTTCACTGCTAACAGTGGTAGTATCACCTTCTACAACTAAGTCGCCTGTTACTCTAACAGTACCTGCTTCCACACCTGTGTCGAGACGAATCTCCCCGCCCGATTGTACAGTTACAGTATAGTTACCATTAGGTACATTTAGAAACTTAGACATCTAGTCTGCTCCTTAGATTGCTGTTAATCTTAGTAGCGATTCTGTAGAGTCATCTTCAGTTGCCCATGTATAAGAATTTCCATCATAGTCAACTGCTTTACGTCCTGTAATTTTAGCAATAGCAATAGCCGCACCGCCTGCACCGATGCCAATAATTTGACATTCGTTGTTAGCATTAGGTGTGCTTCCGTCGCTTGTTAAGAAACAAGTACGCTCAATTGTGTCACCGTCGTTTGAACATTTAAATTTATTAGAACCTTTTTGTTCTACAATGTAACCTTCAATTAGGCTTGATCCGTCGTGAAATCTTACTGGAACTGTTGCGTCTGACGCACCAGTTGCACCAAAGTATCTTTTATTAAGTGGTCTTCCCATTTGTTTTCTCCTTATTAGAAGTCCGATGCGAGTTCTAGTCGCTACGCTGTTGGTTCAGCATAAGTCCGCCCTGCGGCACACTATCTGACAAAAGTATTTATCTAAAAAGGAAAAAGGCCTACAACTCTCGCTGTAAGCCTTTTAATAAATTGTGTAGACAGGATTAGGTTTTCCTGCAAACCGGGGACCCGATACCATCTGAAACCCCAGTAGCCTAGTTCCGCTCGGTAGAGCGATGTGACACAGCGTATTTCTACTACCATGCCTGGGTACCACCCCTAACTAGCCAAGTTCGACGCTCTGGTAAACGCCTCTTCCTTGCACTACACTATAAAAGCCGTCGCCTTTATATTAAGTATAATATAGCAAATTGCTACGCAGAAGTCAACCTTTTTCTTACCAAAAAGTTAATTTTTTCTATATGGTGCTGTCTGAAAAGTCTTGTGTAGCACCAAAGGGTATATTTACTCATACACTTCTCCTAGTTAAAGGGTTAAAGTGCGTTCCTTCGCATTATGCTACTTCCGTCCCGTAGGATGAACGTAATATTATTTATCTGTTATTTGCCTTGTCCACGATACTTTTTGTAACTACGTTTTTTACTTTTATTCATCATGCAAGTAGATATTCTTCCGCCGCCGATTGATGTTTTCTTTTTTGTAGTTTCGTGTACTTCTATGTTCGGATTAAATTTAACACGAGCCATAAAGCCTTTCGGTTAGGGTTTTAGTCGTAAAAAAAGGGCAGTGTTGCCACTGCCCTTAATTTTGTTTTACAACTATATCTTAGCTGAATGAAACGTTTGCTACGCTTACTCTTGCTAAGTAGTCTGCCGCGTTACCTAGTGATGACGCAGTGTTGTTCAACTCAACATAACCATAACGTGTCATGAATGATACGACTGGTTCGAATGTTGATGGATCAAGTACAACACCTGAGCTCATTAGCGGGATGTATGGGCAATAGAATGCCGCCGCATCTGATTCGCTTGAGCCTTTGTAACCAACTAGTACGTCTTTGCTGTCTGAAGCATATGAGTTTACATATACTTTCATTGCACTGTTTAAAGTACCAACAAACTTAGTGTTAGTTGGAGCTTCAAAAGAACCTTCAGTTGTTCTTGCGAACGCTGAAGTTGTTGCAGACTGTAGTACAGTTAGAGTGTGTGGCGAAACAACTGCAAAGTTACCAGCACCACGTCTAGTTCTTTGAGCAATTTTGTTTGCCGCTCTGTTAATCATAACAGCTAGTGCCGCGTGTTCGTCACCTACGAATGTAGCAGTACCTGAAACGGCAGCCTGGTCAAACTGTACGTCTGATTCAGCTGAACCTGCTAAACTGTAAAGTGATTCAAGAACTTCTTGGTCGATTTCAGCGGTAATTTCTTGAGCTAGAGCAGCCATGATCTCAGCTTCGATGTCAATGCCTTGTTGAGCTTGTGCATCTTGTGCAGATTCAAAAGTCCAGCGAGCTGATAGCTTTCTGGATTTCGCTTCTACAGTTTGCTTTAAGATCTGAATGCTTAGTCTGTTACCAGCTGTACCTTCAAGAGCTCCTGTTGCGTTTGCCGCACCTGCGTCTGAGCCAGCTTCATCACCTGAATATCCAAGAGCAATCTTGAATGGTGATAGTGCTTCTTCACCTGCTACTGCGTCATCAGCTGTGTCGCTGTAACGTACACGTAGAGTGTGAATTTGACCAACTGGGCCAGTCATTGGTTGAACGCCTACAATCTCGTTTGCGATAACTGTGGGCATTACACGTCTAATAACGGGTAGGATAACTCTGTTAAGAGTTGCAACATTACCTGCTGAAGTAGCACCTGCCGATGCTGTTTCAGTTAAGTACTTCTTAGTGTTTTCCAAAGCAACGTCCATCACTGATTTTTTGTTGCCTGAAAGGCCTTCAAGAAGTGCTGTTTTTGTATCCTGCCAGCGTCCTGTTAATAGTTCTGACATTATATTCTCCTTATTTAATTCCAGCAAGACGTCTAATGTCGACTACGTTCTCTGTGAACGAGCCTTGCTTGCTGATGTCACTATCGATAGTTTCTTTGTTGCCTGTTACTTCTTTGCCTTCAGTGAGTGTTGCCTTTTGCTTTTCTGGAGTGTTGCCAGCCATTACGCTAGGCAAGTATTTTTCAAACGCCGAAGTTAACTTCGCTGTTTGTACTGATTCCAGTAAGTCGTTCATGATTTCCTTTTGTGAACCGCTAAGTGGACCTAGTAATTCATTTAAGGTAGCTGTGCGTGTTGCATGATCTTTTGCACGTCTAATTTCTGCATCTTTGCTTTCAACTAGTTGTGCCTTTTCATCAGCAGACGCTTTTGCTTCAGCTAATTGCTTGTCTTTAAGCTCTACTACTTTAAGTAGTTTTGCTGTTTCAGACTTTTCGTTCAAGTAGCTATTTTGATATTCGTTTGCAAACGCTTCAAATAGTTTACGTCCGAAATCATTTCTGCGAGCAGTTTCGATATCTTCTTTCAGTGTTGAAATCTCTTTCTTAAGACCCTTCTCAACTGCTTCCGCTACCGCTTTAGTACTCTTTTCTACAAAAGTTTTCTTAACTTCTGCAAACTTGGTTTTAGCTTCACGTACTAAACGTACTTTTGTTTCAGCTAAATCTTTCTTATCTTCATAGAATTCACCAATTTCTTTAGCTAATGCTTCTACAATAAATTCTTCTAACTTGGAAAATTTGTCAGCCATTGCTTTTTGATCTTCGTGAAGTTCGTTAATTTCTGAACCCAATTGCTTAACAACAAAGTTTTTCAGTAAGTCTGCATTTTCACGCATTGCTACTGCATACTTTGCTCTTGCTTCTGCTAGTTGCTTACGATCTTCAGCTAGTTCTGAAATTTCTTCAGCTAGTTTGTCTGAGATCATAGAATCAACTGCTTCGGTCATAACCTGCTTGTCGTGCTCATACTTTTCAGCAAATTCTTCACGTAGTTCGGCTGTCACTTGCAAGCGATTTTCTTTAATCTTGCTATTCCAAGCTTCTTGAATTTCAGCAGAGACTTCTTCGCTTAGTCCGGCTCCTTCAAAAAGTTGTTTAAGTGCATCCAACATGTTTTTCTCCTCTTTATTGGAGTTTGTTGATTATATTAATCAACGATTCCTTTAAATATTTTTGTGCCTTGTCATCGTGTTTTGTAGCTCTTGCAAGCTCAAATGCCTTGTAGCCGCCTTTAGTGTTCATCAAGTGCTCGTAAATAGGTGTTGGATAAGCACCTGGAGCACTTGGCTGAGCAACGACATCCACAGTAATTATTTCAAAATCTGAAACATGACCGCTTCCGTCTTCTGATACGTTACCAGAGCCCCTAGATGAAACGCCTAGTTTAACTCCGCTTTCTAGCATTGTTTTAACTAATTGTCCCATTGGGGTTGGTAAGATTTTCAATTTTCCTAACCCATTATTTTCGTCCATCCACATCTGAGTAATCATATGAGATACACGATCAAGGTTAATGTTAAGTCCGTCTGGATGATCAACTTCGCCTAACACACTATAACCGCCTTGAATCTGGTCGTTGAGTGTTTGAACAGCCCGTCCGATTTCATTTACAGGATATACACGTTGGTTAGCATTACGCACACCGCCTTGTATGCAAATTCCCTTCATATAAAGGTCTTTGCCTCCGTTAGGATTATCGGTTGACTCAACTACCATCTGTGCTTGGTCAAATGATAGTGTTTCTGTTAGGTTAAACATTCGTTTATGATCCCATTAGACTTTTCGAGTTAGTGCCAGTTTCACCTGAACCTTTTTTCTCAGCACCGTGTCCTTTTGAGTTGTTACTCATTGACTTAGATGCTTTACCGCCTGGTACATTTACGTTACCTGCGTTATCTTCTTTAGGTCCTTGTGCCTTGCCACCGCTCTCTTCACCGCCTGCTACGATATTGGAAGCTGTGCCACCCATATCATTTTTGCCTGCTACTGGTGATTTTGTATTAGCACCGCTTTCACCTTTGCCTTTTGTTTCAGCACCGTGTCCGCCTGCTACTTTTTCTACGTACTCACGCATTTGTTCTGCTTCAGATTTACGAGACTTAGACTCATTCTTTGCTTCGTCTTCATCTTCGTCGTCTGCTTCAAATGCCATAGCTTCTTCTTCTGGCTCTTCTTCGCCGCCCATGTCATCCATGTCCATGTCGCCTTCTTCGTCGCCCATGTCATCCATGTCATCGCCGCCTTCTTCGCCGCCTTCTTCGCCAGCCATCATTTTTTCAAATTCTGCTTTAAGCTCGTCAAGTGCGTCTTCTAAATCAACAACACGATCTTCCATGTCATCTTCGCCTGCATCGTCCATACCTTCGTCGTCGTCGCCTGCTTCTAGATCGCCCATCATGTCGTCTGCTGGATCGCCGCCCATGTCATCATCGTCGGCTTCCATTTCAAATTCATCAAAGTTTTCATCAACTTCTTCATCAGACTCATCAACTTCTTCATCTGACTCGTCTACTTCTTCATCAGTAGTTTCATCTAAGTCATCATCTGACTCATCTACTTCTTCGTCAGTAGCTTCATCTACTTCGTCTTCGTCTGCTTCGTCAATGTCAAGGTCATTTTCTAAAAGACCTTCATAAATGTCTCTTGACTTTTCAATCACAAATTCGTGGAAAAGTTCTTCAGCTTTTGCTTTGTCGTCATTTACTAATGACTCTAGCATAGCTTCAATTTTGCTTGTATCTGCCATAACTGTTCTCCTTTATATAAATGTATCGTAAGGCTGTTGTAATGTATTTACTTAATTGTAAAAAAATCAGTGGAAAATAGGTGAAAAATGCTACTTTTTTTAAAAAAGTATCAACAGTGCCATTGTTTTTTAAAATCTGACACAGAAATATGCTCTAAATTAGAAAGATCTCGAAGTTGTTTTGGTACAAAACTATCTCCGTCTTTTACTACTCGTATATATCTCGTATCTTTATGATTTCTAATAGTAGTTAATGTTTGTCGTTCCCAATTTCCAAAATATGTTGCTGGATCTACACTCCTTTTATAGTTTTGTGTGTCTGCAAACAAATTGTTTACTTTATTATATTGTCCGTTACCTGACGGTAATCCTCTAAAATCAAAACCTAAAATGTAAATTGTATCATAACCGTGCATTGCACTAGCCATCCAAAGTGCTGTTGGACCGCTTGACCAACCTTTGCTTGGTTGAAAATATTTAAAATTATGATATGAGTTATATGCTTTGTTTGGATTGGTCCAAACTTCGTGTTTCATTTGATATCTATGAGCATTAATTTCATTTACCATCTTAACATCTACAGCAATCAAGTAGTCAGGAGTAAACGTTCTATATACTGCATTACAAGCATATATCTTGCCATGTTCTTTTAGTTGGGGTAATGAAATTGGTTCTCGGCTAGTTCCGTTGCCTACCACAAAGGCTGTGGCCATATTATTAAGCTCCTAATTCTGCGTTAGCATTGATGCCATACATCTGACGAAGGAATTCTAATTCTTTTCCTTTGTTTTCAGTATGTAGCTCAGAAGCTCTCCTTACTTTGTTGATTTGAGATAGTGTAAGCCTAGTTTTTCTAGTATCTTTCTTCTGTGTAATTGATTGGTCAAAAGAAGGATCGTACCCTTTGTCATCTAAGGTTTCAAGGGTTTCTCGATCAAAATAAAAGAATTCTCTCAGTTTCATGTTAGTATTTATACCGTTTGCTGTGTTGTGTCGCCTGCGGCACCAGCACCGCCTAACTCATCGCCTGTAACAGTATCAGGTGGTGTTCCTTCTCCTGTAACATCACCGCCTTCAGGACCTGCCATTTCATCTTCTAGTCCACCAAGGTCGCCGCCGATGCCGGCTCCACTAATACCGGCTCCTCTCATTTCTGCAGAACCATCCGGAGCAGGTGCTCCCATAAGTTCATCATTTTCTTCACGCCACATTCTTTCGTTCTCTGCAATCTCGCCTTCGCTTAGTCCTAAGAAACGTTTTAATGCAAAGCGATTTGATATAAACGGAATGCCTGCCATGTTTTGGAATGTTGGCACACGCTGATTGTCTAATTCACTTTGTCTATAACTTGCAAAGTTTTGTGGTGGATTAAATGCAAGGTCAAACATTGAAATATCAACGTTAATGCCTTTTTCTAACAAGTAACGTTTAAACTCTTGATTGAATACTTCAGTTACTAGTCCTTGTAGTCTTTCACAATATTTGTTAAATCTATATTCTTGAATATAAGCAGTACCTACCCTACCGTCATTAAAAGAACTTTGTCCTTCATCTTGTGCCGCAGTTGGCAAGTACGAACTTGGAATACGTAAGCCTCTAATTAATTTATTAGTAAAATATTTTAAGTCGTCAATTTCGCCTAGGTTTGTGCCTCCAGGCAGAGTTTCAACCTTAGAACCTCTACCCTCAGCAGTTTGCGGGAAGAAGTAGTCTTCGTTGGTTGACAGAGGATTATAGCTCGAGTCTATGACATTAGTTCCACCTCCTGTCTTCGATGGGATACGTCTTTGATGTATTTCCGTTTTTACACGCTCCACAAACTGCATAGCAAGGTGTGAAGGCATGTTGCCCACATCAACGTAAAAGACTCTCCTTTCCGGAGCTCGTTGTGTTCTATAAATGATAATAGCATCTTCAAGAAGTTCTTTTTGTTTGTATACTTTAAAGATACTTTCTAATAACGAATTACCAAAAGGTGCATTATTGTCTAACCCTTCTGACAAACTTAAATGTACAATGTGTTCTGCTGGAATAGCAACTTCTTCTTCAGTTTGTTGAAAGCGTGAGCCTGCTTGTTTTTGAGCATTGCCTACCATACCTCTAACGCCGCCAGTTAAATAACCACTGCCGCCGCCAGTTACATTTCCATTTGTATCTAAAGGTGATGTTGCAACTTTGTCTTTAAAGTTTAAATTTACATCTTTAATAACATACTGCTCAGGCTTTTTGCCTTCGCTTTCATTAACAATAATACTTACAACTTTTGCAGGGTCTACATGATACCAAGTTTTAGTTTCTGGATCTCTAATAAAGAATTGATCACCATATTTAAAAACGTTTCTAATGATTCGAAACATTCTAGTTTCAAATCCTTGCATCTTAGTCCACTGTGAAAGTAATTGTTCTAATACTTTTACTTCTGTGTTAGTTGCGTCTTTTTTAAAATCAAATCTAAAGTTTGTTTTGTTGTGTGTGTTTTCTTGCGTACAAAATTCTGCAAGAATATCTAGTGCCGCGTTTACTTCACTATCGTTGTCCATGGTGTTGTATTGTCCATAACGTTCAACACGGTTAGGAGCACCGACATATACATCAGGAAGATAACTTGAATAGTTTGTTCTTGCAGGGCCTGGTTGATTTGCATACTTGTTGCTGAAAGGACTCATTGATCCTGTTCCGCCATTTTCAACTGGCACTACTGTAAAATTTTTCTTCCAACTCATTCAAATTATCCTAAATTATAATTTAGTGCAAGGTTTCTACGAACACGATCAAATGTTCTATCACTTCTATCGTTAACATCGAGAATCGCAAGCATTGTAGTATTTAAGTCTTTTAACAGCGTTTCAATGTTTTTCTGAGTGTCACTGCTAGCCGCTAGTTGTTGTGCCGCAGTAGCAATTTGGCTATTTGTTTGTTGTATTTCTGCTTGATTTTGTGTTACAGTTCCTAGATCAGGAGCGGTAGTATCAACGGTAGGTCCTGCACTTGCAACCGATGTTGAACTTGAGCTACTAGCAAATAGATCAGATAGAGGTTTTCCTTCTCCGCCTAACCAAGTTGGCAAATAGTCAGTAAAGCTAGGCAGTGAAATATCAAAACTAAATGCGTCTACAATGCTACTCCACATTTTGCCCATAGACTCCATAATATCCCAGTTTGCAACAGCATTATATGCATCATCAAATAATGACCCTACTAATGTTCCTACGGCGGCCGCTGCCGCACCGATTGCTAATAACGGAGCAGTAACGGGAGCAAATGCTATAGCTGCCGCAGTTCCAATAGCCGCTAATCCTCCTGCTACCACTTGACCTGCACTAGGTAACATTGATTCTTTAATACTTTCCCAAAGAGTTCCTAATGCATCGCTTACATATTCTCCAACTTTTTCTGCCGGAGGAAGTGCATTTGTTTTAAGCCAATCCATGGTTCCTTCAAACCATTCTGTCATTTTATTTTGTGCCGCATCGCCAAGTGTTTGATCTTCTCCTACGTCAAACATATTTTTTAGTAAACCGTTTACACTGTTTTTAATGTATTCAACTGGTCCGCCTACACCTGTTTCTGCATCGCCAAATGTAAAACTATCTAATAATCCGTCGAACCAATTAATTGTACCTTCAATAGCAGGTTTAAGACTGTTAAACATATCTTTAGCAGTACTGCCACTTATGTCTAAGTCATTAAACATTTCTGTTAAAGATTCAAACAATCCGCTGTTAACAAATGTGTCTAATATTTGACTCTTAAATGATTGCATAGATTGCTCAAGATTAGTCATAAATGCTGTAAATTTATCACCGGCGTTTTGTTCATCACTAATTACCCTAGCAGAACTTTCAGCCATTCTAGTTAATTCTTGAGCACCGGACAACATTGCATAAAGTGCAGGATTGTTAGTTTGCATAGCCTGTAACTGTGCATCAGTATATTGACTTCTAAATTGATCAATTACAGGACCTAGTTCCGATAATGCACTTCTAATTACTTCTGGATCAGCTCCTTCAGCAATTAATCTTGCTACATCAGCGGCACGACCTTGGGTAGCAACCATAAGTTGTCTACCTACGTCAGTTTGTGCAACACCATCTGCTAAATCATCAAATGCTTGTGCCATGCCAGGTGCCGATCTGTTGATCATGGTCATGTTTGTAATAAAGTTTTCGCGAGCTTGGCCTTCTAATTTGCTAGCCATATTACGAATCTTAGCATCACTTAGTACTTCAAGTCTACTTCTTGCGGCTTCTCGACGACTCATGCCTGTTAGTTTTGCTAGTCTATCTAATTCTATTGCGTATTCTTGGGCACCTTGTACAATTTCTGCATCACTCATTCTACGTATTCTACCGCTACGTGCATTTTCTTCGTAGAAACTTGTTAATCCGTCATTGAGTTCTTCAATACTGAAACCCATATTAAATAGTTGTTCTGCAATTCCACTTGTTCTCATGCCTTTGCTTAAATCAGCAAATCTACGAGCACCTTCAGTAACACTTCCGCCCATAATAGCAAGCGATTCTGTATTTTGAGAGACGAATGTTGCAAAGTCTGTAAGACTCATTTCAGCTCTTATTGCAGATTGCATAAAGCCAAACATGTTGTTGCCAAAACTTGCACCTATTTCGGATAATTGCCTATAGGTATTCAGTGTTGTATCAAGAATTCCAGCAAGCCCTTGCAGATGTTTACCTACAATAGGTATCATGCTCACAAGAGTCTGTAAGTTATTTTCTCCAAATATTAATTGTTTTGCAAAGTTTGTTACAGCACCTAGTGCAAATCCAGCTAATGCACCGCCAAATTTAAACACACCTTTAATTGCACCGCCAATTGCTCCAAAAAGTCCACGGCCAGCACCCGATGATGCACTGCCAATAGCACCAGCAAGACCGCCGACTGCATTACTTGCAACTTTAGAATTTCTTCCTAGCATGCCTAATAAACCTGCAATACCGGCTATACCTGCTAGTCCGCCTCCCATACCACCGCCGGTGCTTCCACCGCCTGTGCTTCCACCGCCAGTGCCGCCGCCGGCACCGCCAATAGCGTTGACAAGTTCGCGAAGAGTGCTTTCAGACGCCGCATTTTCTGCGGTTACTAAACCTACGCCAGGAATGTCTATTTGAACCTTTGCCATTTATTAAATACTCACATAATAGTTGTCTATAAATACAACGCTAATACTATTTAGCAGGAGGAATTAACATGTCAGATAATACAGATCAAATTGCAAACTTACAACCACCAGGTGGAAACCCTTTACAGAAACATTTTAGGCAACCTAAAATTTATCTAAGACTACCTAGTGGAGGAAAATACTGGGCTAAAGGTTCTCTTGATTTACCTGAAAACGGTGAAGTACCTGTTTTTGCTATGACAGCAAAAGACGAAATTGTTATGAAAACTCCAGATGCACTAATGAATGGTCAAAGCACTGTTGATGTTATTCAAAGTTGTATTCCTGCTATTAAAGATGGCTGGCAATGTCCATCAATTGATCTAGACGCTATTCTTGTTGCTATTAGAATTGCAACATTTGGTGAAAAAATTACCGTAAAAGGTAAAGTTCCTAACACAGACATGGAAAAAGAGTTTGATCTTAATCTAAGAACATTGCTTGATCAGTATCTTGCAATGGAATACCAAGATGTAATTCAAGCAGAAGAATTTTTAGTTCAAGTACAACCAATGAACTATAAACAGTTTACACAGATTGCTACAAAAACATTTGAAGAACAGCGTGTTTTAAGTATTGTAAACGATAATACAATTTCAGAGGCAGAAAAACTAGACAGATTTTCTAAAACTTTTAAAAATATTACTGCATTAAATGTTACAATGATTTCTGATAGCATTACTGCTATTCAATATAAAGACGAAGATCCTGTAACTAACAAACAGCACATTAGAGAATTTATTGAAAATGCAGACTCTTCTGTTTTTAATATTATTAAATCACATGTTGAACAACTTAGAGATAGATTTACTAGCCAACCAATTGATGTTGAAGCAACACCAGAGGAAATTGAAGCAGGTGCTCCGGCCAAATACCAAGTGCCTATGCAGTTTGATCACTCAAATTTTTTCGGCTCAGGATCCTAACTCTATCCATCTCGGAAATTTTAGAAGAAGTTAGGATCCTAGACGAACAAGTAAAACAAACTAAACACGAACTATTAAAAATTACTTGGCTAATGCGTGGAGGTATTACTCTTACTGAAGCGTATGATCTTTCTCCAGAAGACAGAGAAATCATTGCAAAAATTGTCGATGATAATTATAAGACTACTGAAAAAACTAAATTACCGCACTTTTAATGTTACTTGTTCTTAGTAACTGTATAACCCATTTTTTGTAAATCAGCAATAGCGGCTTGCACCATTTGATCTTTGCGTGAAGAGTCGATTCCACTTTGCTGTTCAGGATCATCACCGTATGCACTTTTGTTTACTCTACTTCCTACTTGTGCCTGGAAGCCTTTTTGTACAAACTTTTTAAGGATCATCATAGCAGTACGTTTATCAATTTCTCGAGGAGCAGTTGCTTCGTAGATAAGTTGACTTTCTAATTCTTCCTCAAGAGATTCAGCCGGTGTTAGACCGGATTTTTTATTCATTTGACTTTTAACAGCATCTTTTGCTGTTTTCATAGTGTTTGCAATAGCACCAGCACCTTTTGTAATTTTGTCAGCTACAGTACCAGCCATAGATCCAATTCTTTGCATTAAACTAGGATTCGCTCTAATAAATGCTCCAACTTCTTGCGGATTAGATATAAATCCTTTTGCTTTAAGGAAATTTGAAATATTAGAGATTGTCATCTTGCCAGGTGCTCTTGGATCTTGAGAAACAATAGCGGAATATTCTTTCCACAGTTTTTTAACTTCTGTATCAATTTCATGTGATAGTTGAGCCTTTTTACTTCCCATAGCTCGTCCTATCATATTTAAAGGACCTTCTTCAACTTTTTCCTCAGCAAGAATATCATAAACTTTCATCTTATACTCCTAATATAATTTATTTATCTAATACGTTTTAAATATCTACTTCGTAGATATTAGTTTTCGCTATCGCTCAAACTATACACTTCGTTTATTTTATATAGTTAAAGTGCGAAGCACTTACGTTTCATGTAGATTGTTTCAGTCAGACGGAACCTGTTACGGTTCCATCCTGCCTCAAAAATAGCTTCATGTGAGTTCGCCACCAGCCGAGACCTGGAAGTAGGTGTTTGTTATACTGCTACACAATGGGCTCTGACCTTTCCCAACCTACGTCGACATCGTTGTTTCCAACTACCTCTCGCTTCGTTCCTATTGCTAAAGAGTTTTTATGTGTAATGTGCAGTTTTTCGACAGCCAACAATCAGTCTATGCCAATCAAACACCCTACTACCGGATGCCGCTCAGCATGTTACGTGTGCTCCTATACGGATGCTTTTTCCACAGCGGTATTTTCAAACTGGCCCGCCAACCTTATGTGTTGGATTGTTTTGCCTTTATGGTGTGTTCTAGCAAAGCCTGTCGCAATTTATCGGAACCGCCAACTCTAACATTAATAATTCCATTGTAATACTCGTCGCTCTCTAATACACGGCGGTCAAATTGCTCTCTTGCCTCAATGTAGGACATTTCGCCCCGGCCTTTACATAGGTATAGTATTTCTCTTGTGAAGTTTTCTGGGCCTAGTGCCTGTACATCTGCATTCAATCTGTCTGACGATCCCCAGTAGTCACGCCAGTCTGATTCTTTGTAGCCTCTGCGTTTATTCTTTTTGCCTTTAAGAGGTGGCTTAGTAGTTTTAAACTTTGCTAATTTTTTGCCTATGTACTTTTGCCCAGTGGTAAGATTGGTTATGAGATAAACAAAGCCTTCGTATTCGTCTGGTATAACATCAATTGGTTTGCCTTCATAAGTCCACTGCATGAACTTACTTACCGTGCCTAGTTTTCGTTGCCTTCTTTTTTGGAATTGTGCTTTATATGAATCTCGTCCATACGCATTTTAGCAAGGGTGCGTATTTCACGCAACCATTTTCTTGCTTCTCTATGCGTACGAACACTATTTCTAGATTCAAACTTTTCGTTTGCCTTAAAATATGATAGGTATGCCTTTGTTAATTTGTCATGAATATCATCTTCAATCATTCTACTATTTCAATGTCATTTTCATATGACGTGAATCCGTTTTCCTTAATAACTTTCATAACATGATTTACACGACCGACTAATTCGTCTTTGTGTGAAATTAGGTATACGTTCTTTTCACGTTCTCTACCCATCTTCTTAATTACTGCAAGAGCATTTTCAACACCAGCAGTATCCATGCCTGAATCAATTAACTCGTCAATAAACAACAAGTTTACATTTTGATATAACGATTCCCAAACATCGCGGAATGCAAAACTCAACCCTAAGATAAGTCTGTTGCGTTCTCCACGTGACAAGTTATCAAAATCTAAGTCTTGTCCTAGTTGTGTGATTTGTACGTTTAGATCGTTTTGAAATTCTACTTGATGTGGCAATCCTAATTTATCAAGATAATACGTTAGCCTATTATTCAAGTATGCTAAGTTCTGATCAATAATCTTTTTACGAATAAATGAATCTTTGTTAGTTAAAAGTTTTAACAAAAATTCTTGGTGTTCTTTATAAGTGGTAAGATCATTAACGCTACTCCAATCAATTTCTTGGATAGCAGTTGTAGACAGTTCGTTAATTTGTGCTTGATATGGATCTTCTTCCGACTCTTTACTTATTAGCGTTTGCTTTAAGTTATCTACGTTGTTTCTATGCTCGTATGCTTCTTTCGCAGTTTCATAAAACGTATTAGGGCGACCGTTAATATCACCAATGCTTTCTAGTCCTTTTAATACTTCTTCTAGTTTTCCACCAACTTCTGTTTGATACGCTAATGCATCGTTTAGTTCTTTTGCTTTTCTTGACTCAATTTCTGTTTTTTTGTCAGCATGTAATGCTTGTCCGCAAGTATAACAAGTTGCATCGTCAAGATTTGCGATGTCTTTTTCTGCCTTTTCAACAGATTTAGTGGCACGTAGTAATGCACTCTCAAGTGTGCTTTTTTCTTTATTAAGAGCCGTAATTGCTGTGTTTAATTCAGTCCAGTTTGCTAATTTTTCGTGTGCTTCTAGTTCTTCGTCAATGTCTAAATGTTCTAATTCGTCAATTGATTTTTGTAGTTTTTCGATGTCAGCACGTTTTTTAGCAGTCCATGCTCTTTGATTGTTTTTTAAACTTTCAATAGTAGTTTCAATTTTACTATTAGCAGTTTGTATTGCTTCAATCTTTAGTGTTTCTTGTGTAATTGCTTCTTTAGTAGTGCGAACTTTTTCTTTAAGACTTTCTGCCTTTTCAGATAGAATAGTAATACCTAATAACTGTTCAATAATAGCACGTTGGTCATTAGTACGCATACTCAAGAAAGGTTCTGTGTATGTGTTTAAGGCAACAATGTGCTTAAACATGTCATGACTCATACCAAGTAAGTCATTGATAAATTCTTGTGTTTTTCGACTGTCGCCTTGCGACTCGTCTGTTAATTCTTGTTCTTGATTGTTGATATAAAATTTTAAAAATGTAGGACTTCGTCCTCTCTCAACTTTATATTCTGTTCCATCTTTTTCAAAATCAAGCGAGACAACCATACCTTTTGAATTCGTTTTGTTGATAAGGTTGTTTCGCTTGATATTAGTTAGTGCTTGGCCATACAGGGCATAGCTCAACGCATTAATAATGGTTGTTTTACCTGTACCGTTACGACTGCCAGAATCGTCACCTCCTTGATCTAAGTTTTCGCCAAGTACTAACGTTAGTTGTTCTTTGTTAAAGTCTACAGCCTGGGTTTGGTTGCCCACACTCATAAAATTCTTTACAGTTAAATCCTTGATTCTAATCATTTATAGCTCGTTGTATATGTCTAGTAGCATTTTTTTGTTAAAGTTATCGCTATCAATAGCAGTAATTTCGTTTGAAACAATTTGATCTACACTTTCAAAATGTTCAATGTCAAGTTCTGTTGAAATTTCTTCGATTTGTTTTTGTGGAATAAGTGTAATTTCTCGACAACCGTGTTTATTAATATATGTTTCTTTGATAAACTGTGCTTCTTCATATGAGATAGGCAAATCTAATGTAACACGCAGATACATTTTAGGTTTAATAATGTCTGCATCTGGATCTAGCAGTTTGCTTAGTTTAGTTGTGCGATACTTAGGACAATTCCACCAGTTAATATATTCTGGCTCTTTACCGTTTTCTTTGTCAAGGATCATCATACCGCGTTCGTCATCCCACGCATCTGCATAGTTGTGTGGAAACGCATTTCCAATGTAATGAATCTTGCCTTGTACCTGACGTTTGTGGAAATGTCCTGAGAACACATAGTCTTGATTTACAAAGTGTTGTGGACGCAAGTCGCCGTGGTCTGGCATTTGCACCATAGCATTCATGTAGAAACTAGGAAGTTCAAAGTGTCCAAACATGTATTTGGCTTTAATGTTTTCTATTTGTTTCCACTCGTCGCCAACAAGCCACGGAACAAGTGCTACATCATCTTCTTCGTAGATTTCGTCAACAAAAGTAACACCGTCAATATGCTTACCAAAAATAGTAGAGCTTACATCACGCTTATCTTTGTAGTACAAATCGTGATTGCCTACAAACATATAGAACTTGTCAAATGCTTTACCTAGTTTTTCTAAACTACGAATAGTAGCATCCATGGTTGTTAGGTTAAGACTGTTACGATTATGATGCCAATCGCCGCAAAAAATGGCTGTTTCACAGCCACGTTCTTGGGCTTGTTCAATAAACCAGTCTACGAATTCTTCACAGTCGTCGTTGTGTATTTTGCTATTGCCTTTTAAACCAAAATGAATATCGGTAAAGACCGCCGCTTTCTTAAACAAATTGTATCTCCACTATTAGATGTTATTCATTATACATATGAATACTATAGATGTCAACCTTTTTCTTTCCAAACACTCATCTTAGCTTCTTCGTTGCGTTTTACACTGGCTTCCCACTCGCCTTGTGCTTGTCTTGTATAACTAGGATTCATGTCGTTCATTTCAAGGATATCGTCTCTAATGTTTTGATTGCGTTTTTCAATATTAATGACTCTTACAAAACTATTTGTAACCGCCGCTGTGTAATATGCAAATGGGTTTTGACTTTTAGACTCGTCAAATTGTAAACCAATTTGTGCAAGTTGTAAAATAGCCTGTCCACGCATTTCGTCGTTGTAGGTGTAACCACGAACGTTGCCTCGGGTAGCATAACGATCACAAAGTTTCATCCACATACGAGCAAGTTCGTTTGTAGCCTTTCCGTGTTTTTTATTAAAACTTCCGTTCTCCATGCCACCTTCCCAGTGACTTTTACCTACGCAGATAAGTTCGCCTTCGTCGTTGAATTTAAAATGTTGAAATGGAGGAAAATTTAGTTTTACTTTAGTGTCTGCTACTGTCTTTGGTGTTTTCTTTCTGCCTGGTTCGTCTGGAATGTGATCAAATGTCATTACACGAAAGATTAGTTCTTCTTTTGTAATCTTTGTATAAGGAATGGCACAATCTGCTTGTTTTACTTTTTCGCCTGCTTCTTTACGTGCTTCGTAGTCTGCGGTACTAAGACGCTTTGCTTTGTTTCTTTTTGCTTCTGCAATAGTACGAATGTTAATTTTTTCAACATCGTCTAAGATAATGTCGTATTGATTATACTCAGGATCAACATAACTACAAAATGTGTTTTTTGATTTGTGTATCTGCTTTAGTATATCTCTGTTGTTTAAGTAGTTTACTCTTTTCAAATTATATTCTCCGGTTAACATAGTTCTATTATAAACTATGTAGATAACTTTGTCAACTAAATAATGTATAAGGAGAGACTATGAGTATAGGTGCATTTTTCAAAAACGTAGCAAGTGATGTAGAAAACATTGCCAGCAATGTCCAACGAGATGTTACTAGTGCATTCGGCGGAATTAACGATGCATTCGATGCAGTTAGTGATTTTGCAGGCGGTAGTGGCATTGGCGACTTCATTGGCGGTGCTCAAGGTTTCCTATCTAAAATACGTTCAAAAAATATTTCAAGGGGTGCAAATCCCTTTTCAGCAATTGACACATCTTCGGCACAGTTTGCTAAATCTAGCGGCTTTGACTGGCGTGTAAAACTTAGTTTACCAAACGATATGCTGTATGAATCAAGTCCTTTACTGGCTCCCTTAGTTACTACAGGCGGTTTTACTTTTCCTTATACACCATCTGTTGTCTTTCAACATAGTGCTGATTACAATGCGATGCAACCTGTACATACTAATTATCCTTTTTTCAGCTACGAAGGAAGCAAAGTTGACAGTATTATGCTTACCGGCAATTTCCATGTGCAGAACGCACTCGAAGCAAGATATTGGGTAGCATGTTTACACTACTTAAGAAGTGTAACAAAAATGTATTACGGACAAGGCAGTGAAAACCAAGGTAATCCGCCACCGGTTGTTAGATTAAATGGATATGGTGACTATGTGTTTAAGTCTGTTCCGGTAATTATACAAACATTCTCGCTTGATATGGGTGCTGAAGTTGACTACATTGCAACAGGATTAGGATCACCTAATATTAACGGTGGAGTTGAAACAGGCGGCGGAGTAGCATATGCCCCAGTAGAAAGTCAGTTTGCAGTTACTTGTGTTCCAATTTATAGTAGATCACAACAAGAAGCATTTAACATGAATGATTTTGTTAATGGTGATTTAATTCTTAACGGAAGAGGTTATATTTAATGGCGTACGGAGCAAGTAGTCCATACTATAAAACAAAAAATCGTGGATTTTATCTCGATCGTCTTGATATTCGACCTGTACCTGCAGAAGCAGATGATATCTTGTACGAAATAGAACCTCAATATGAAAACAGACCCGACCTTTTAGCATACGACTTATACCAAGATTCAAAATTATGGTGGGTATTCATTCAACGCAACATGAATGTATTAGGCGATCCTATATATGATTTTGTTGCGGGCACAAAGATTTATTTGCCACAAGGAAAAAGAATCAAGCAAGCATTACAAGGAGGCTAGTATGAGAAATTTATCTCCTCAGCAACTAGCTAACCAACTAGAAGAAAACGTTTCAGAAGCAGTTAGGACAGCAGATGGACTAATCAGACAAGGCTCAGCATCGCTTGATGGTGCTTTATCTGACATGTCGGGATCGTTATCCCAAGCGGCTTCGGATTTGCGTGATGAACTTCCGCAGTTTGCAGAACAAGCCCAAGCACAATTTTTAGAAGTGCAAGAAGCACTGCAAGGAACTTCTTTAGCCTCTAATAATATTGATATTTTAAATGATATTAAAGAACAAGTAGGAGATGCAGTCGCCGCTGTAGGTTCTGCACTAACTGGAGATATCACTAAAGGAATACAAGGAGTCTTTGATGAACTTGCTGGAAATCTAAATTTAGGACAAATGTTCCCAGGATTTGATTTAGGTTCCGCTCGAAGAGAAGACTTAGGAGCAATAGCTTCTGAAATGACAAAGCAAAAAAATCCTTTAAATGGATATACTCATTTTAATTACATTTTTACAATGGGTTGTTTGTCTAATGACGAGTTAAACAGGCCTGACGCAACATACAGAAGTGTTGGAGCACGTAACGTTATTTTAAGAACTACGGGCGGAGCAGGAAAATCAAAAACTACTACAGGTTTTGAAACTGGTGGAGCAAAAACTGAATTCTTTATGGATGATTTACAGATACACTCTTTAATTGGTGCAAATCCTCGTACAAGATCTACAAATGCTACACATATAGAATTTACAGTTATGGAACCCTATAGTATGGGTACTTTTTTACAAGCATTACAAATAGCATCTTATGAAGCAGGACATAGGAATTATATAGAAGCACCATTTTATATTATGATAGAATTTACAGGATGGGACCACACTGGTAAATCGGTCCGTTTGCCTGAAATGACTAGAATTATACCTTTTACTTGGAGCTTTGGTGAATTTAATGTTCAAGCAGGAGGAAGCACGTATAAAGTAATAGGTACTCCGTATCACAATAATGCCTTTAGAGATAGTGTTCAAGCACTACCTACAGACGTTACAATTACTGGACAAACATTTAATGAAATAGTACAAACTGGTGTTCAAAGTTTAGCATCAGTTTTGAATACACACCTATTAAAAGGTGTTACTGGTCGTGATAGTCCTCAAGTAGACGATTATATTTTTATCACTCCTAAAGATCCGTCAAGTGCTCGTATGCAGTTTACTAGCTCAGATACTAGCAACGGAGCAACATTTACAGTTGCATCATCAGCTGGCTACGACGAAGTAGGCACTGGTGCTCAGCCTTCATTTGTAAGGAGACAAGTTGATACCGAAGCGGCAAAAGAATCATTACTTACTGGACAATTTGTTGAAAGTGAAACTGCATTTTATCAGTATCTACAAAATCAACGAGGATTTACATTCCTAAGAAGCAACATTTCTGAAGATATTAAAAGATTTAACGAAAATGATTTAAATGTAAATGATATTGGAAATTCACCATTGGCTATTACAGATGCCCTTGCTGGAGGCAATCTTCCTTGGGGGCAAAATCTTCTAAATTATGATTCAGAAACAGGACTGTATAGCAGAGATGGGTTAACACTTGACCCCACAAAACGCACCATAACATTCCGTGCTGGCACACCAATACAACGAATTTTAGAAGAATTAGTATTGCTTACAGAATACGGTGAAAATTCTAACACAAATAAAAATAAACCAGATGAAAATGGCATGATTCAGTGGTTTAGAATAGATGCAATGGTTTATAATATTTCAAACGAACGTCATGAGATGCAGTTCGGCCGTCCGCCACGGGTTTATGTTTATAGAGTTCTTCCTTATATGGTTCACGAAAGTGTTTTTAGTTCTCCGTCAAGGGGTCATAGAAGCTATAATAAGTTACGTGAACAAGCGGCTAGAAAATACAATTACATTTACACAGGCGAAAACATAGACGTATTAGATTTTCAGATTAATTTTAATAATCAATTTTTTAACAATTTAGAACCTGACTTTGGAACCAATTCAAGAACACAACAAAGTGAAGGAACAACTAATGAAGCCGGAGCATCAGACAACATTACGCAAAGTGTATCCAATCCAGATAACACTTTTGGATCAATGACTCAAACAAGGCCAGATGGTTCTAGATCTCTTCCAAATCTTGTTGGCGGTGCAATGACTGAAAATGATAAATTAATTCTAGCTAGAACCTTCCAGGATAACTTAATTAATTCTGATGTTGACTTGGTTGATATGGATATTAAAATTTTAGGAGATCCTTATTACTTAATGGATAGCGGAATGGGAAACTATCATGCAAGAAGTACGCCTTATATGAACATGACTGAAGATCTTACAATGGACTATGAAAGCGGCCAAGTTGATATATTGTTTAACTTTAGGACTCCTATTGACTATGATCCTGGTGATGGTTTAATGACTTTTGCGAGCGACTTTTCTGACGTTAAAGATTTTAGTGGGTTGTACCAGGTTAATGAAGTAACAAGTAATTTTAGTAGAGGTGCGTTTACCCAAGATCTAAAATTACTTAGAAGACCTAGACAAACTTTAACTCCTTCTACTAATATTAGTATGTTTGCAGACAATGATGCAATCGAAGCTGAATTCTTAGAACTTCAAGATGCTTATAATACAGGCGTACAAGAAGGTACAATAACAGAAGATATGAACTATTGGATAGTGGAAAGATTGAATAACCAAGCGGCTCGATTCGGCGGAACTAATGCAGTACGAAATTGGCTTCAAAGTAACGGCTATAATGAAATGTATACAATTTGGGAAGAAGAATCTAATAGAATAACAAATAATACTAGGGCAACAGATCTAGCAGTACAAACATCTGGCACCTATGATGAAGCAGGAATAACTGGTGCAACTGGCGGCCCTGAACCAAACGGCCCTGGTAACAATAACGGATCCGGCACTGATCCGCAGGGCGAATTAGGAGGAACACCGGTTGATCCTCCGGGAACTACTACTCCTATTATAGCAGACCCTAATAGAATAGACCCTAATATTGCTGGAGGAGTTTCTTAATGGCAATTGATAAACGAACACCGCAAAACCAAGTTGATACAGCATTATCAAGAACAAGTGCAGGACCTTTTTTAGCAAAAGTAATAAGTCATATTGATCCAAAATATTCTGGTGATTTAAAAGTACAATTAATGCCAAGAACACGTACATCTCCGAATCAAGGAGAAGAAGGTCAAACAATTACTGCAAGATATCTAAGTCCTTTTTATGGTGTTACGAGTGTTGAGAGTAATAATGCAAACCCTAGCTTTAGATACACACAACAAAGTTACGGCATGTGGGCAGTTCCACCTGATCCTGGAACTACAGTAATGGTTATCTTTGTTGAAGGCCAATCTAATATGTGTTATTGGATTGGATGTGTACAAGATGAATACATGAATTTTATGGTTCCTGGCAATGCGGCTACATCAACCCTTGAAGAAAATACGCCTATACAATATCAAGGTAAAAAACTTCCAGTTGGTGAATATAATAAGACAATCGAATTTACAGGATCTGCTCAACCCACAAATTTTCCAAAGCCTATAGATCTTGATAGAGTAAATCAGTTACAAGAGCAAGGACTAGTAGAAGATGAAATTAGAGGCATTACAACTTCAAGTGCAAGACGTGAAGTTCCAAGTGCAGTATTTGGTATTTCAACTCCGGGCCCGTTAGATAAACGCCCTGGTGCTCCGCGAGGATCTTACGGTCCTTCTACAGATGCTATTGAACAGTTTAGAAGCAGGCTAGGCGGATCTAGTTTTGTTATGGATGATGGCGACTCAAGGTTGCTTAGAAAAGGTAAAGCAAGCAATAGTCCTCAAGAGTACGTAAACATAGAAGCTGGAGAAGAAGGAGGCGATCCAACACTTCCTGCAAACGAGCTAACACGCATTAGAACAAGAACAGGGCATCAAATTTTGATGCACAATACAGAAGATTTAATTTATATTGCTAATGGCAGAGGAACTGCTTGGATAGAGTTGTCAAGCAATGGTAAAATTGATATTTTTGCACAAGATAGCGTAAGCATTCACAGCGATCAAGATTTTAACTTTCATGCAAACAGAGATATTAATTTAAATGCTGGACAAAACATTAATATGGTTTCGCAAGAGTTGCGTAGTTCATCTGCAGATAAACACAGTTTTACAGCAGGGACAACTTTTGCTGTAAACACTGGCGATAATTTTGATATTACAGCAGGTGCAGACTTTTCTTTGTATGCAGGTGCAAACGGTAGTTTAACTATTAGCGAAAAAGGCACACTTGTAAGTGGTAATGACATGAGCATTGGTAGTGTTAGCAATCTTGGACTAGAAGGTCATAACAGCGTAAAAACTACAAGTGACGGCAATATTGAGTCCTGGAGTTTAGGCACAACTAAAATTAAGGCAGACGCTGAACTACATGTTAAAAGCGGATTAGCAACTAAGATACAATCTGGAAATGTGTTTGGTGTAAAAGCAACAGGTGATATTATTATGAAGTCTGATGCTAACATTGATATTCAAGGGGCAGAACCTCCACTACCGACTGATGCTTCGTTACCGGCAGCACCAAGTCCTTCGGTTCCTACACCTCCTGACGCGGCATTAGCACCACAACGAATTCCAAGACACGAGCCTTGGCCCAGTCATGAAAACTTAGATCCAACTAAATTTACACCAGATAAAACCAGAGCAGGCGGTCCCAGCACAGACGTATTTGCTCCTAGCACTCCTGACACATTTGCTAGAGGCCCAGCAGGGATGGCAGTTCGTTCTGGCATGCAACCTAACAGCCTTAACGATGGAACCGGAAGCAGATCATTTAGTGGGTCTGGAGTTGGTGATTTTGTAGCAGATATTCCGCCAGATACAGAACCAGTAAGATTAGAAAAACAAGCATTCAGTAGAATTTTTGCAAGTAAACTAAGAAGTATTGCAGGATTTAATGATGAACAAATATATGCGGCCATTGCTTGTGCAGAAAGCGAAAGCGGATTAACCCTTACACAAGAAAGAGGTTATGGAGGAACGTCTGTATCAAGAATTAGAGATATATTTAGGCAAGCAAGAGACGTTAGTGATGCAGAGATAGAATCTGCTAAACAAGATTACAATACATTCTTTGAACTAGTGTACGGTCCACACGGTCCTACAGGAAGAGATCTAGGAAACATTTTCACAGGCGAAGGTGCTAAATTTGTTGGTCGAGGATTAATCCAATTAACTGGAAGAGGAAACCACCAAAAGTATGGTAAAGATGCAGGACTTATAGATGAAGGTCTTGTTAATGAAGATAGAGACGATCCTGAATTTAATCCACAGGGTGTTAAAATTATCGATGATCCAACTATTTTGTTAACAGATGTAGATGCAAGTTGTTCAGTTGCTGCCGCTTATCTTAAAGATAGATATAAAGACTTTGGTAAACCTGATGTTTTGGGTAATATGAGATTTGCTATTGCTGGAACAGATACAGGTTATAATCTTTCAAGATCAAAAGACTTAGGCTTCTTTGAAGCTAAAAAATTACCCAACGGCGAGTTTGATCCAGACTGGATTAGAGAACCAGACCCGGAGCCAACTAGTAGACCAGACGACGGAAGCGGAGATTAAAAATGGGACAAGTATTCATTCCATCACCAATTGCAACTAGCCCACAATCACTGAATCAAGCAGAAGAATTTTTTAGACAAAATCCTGATATAGGACGTTTAGATTATTATGACTTAGAAGGAGACTATCCTTCTAATCCTGCTATTGCTGGTAACGGGTATACAAGCAACTCAAGGCCATCTAACACATATCCGGATATTGATCCAGGACCTGTACCACAAAATCCAGGCTATGAAAGACTTGTTGCAATACTACAAAATACGCTAACGCAAGATTGGACAGAAAAAGGAAATCCAGGAAACCCAAGAATTTTACAATGCTATGAAGTTGCTAGGCAATCATATACATGTGATAATTGTGGTCCCCCTCAATACTGGTGTAGTGCATTTGTAAGTTGGGCTTTAGAAGAAGCAGGAATTGAAAGTAAGCAGACAATGGGCAGTCAGTTATGGTACGACTGGGGTGCTGAAGTACCAGGATGGCGTAGCGGAGATTACTCTCAAATAAGAAAATATGATGTTGTAATTTTTAAAGCAAAAGACAGGGATGGCGGCCACATTGGATTTGCTGACAGCATTGCTAGTAACGGAAAAATTAATGTTCACGGAGGAAATCAAGGAAACAACGTGAAAGTTAGTGGTTATTGGTGGGATGATCCAAGACCAGACAAAGGTTTATACGTAAGAAGTATTAAACGAAATTGGGCCTTACCAGAAAGTGCTGATGTACCTCTCCCTGGTGCAGAAGCCGCTTCAACGGATACAACAACATAATGCCAGGAGTATGTAGAGATAACGACACAGCAGGTGGAGATTTGATTCCTAGTCAAACCACTGTGAGAATAAACAACGAACTAGTTATATTAGATGGAGATGCTGTTGAAGGACACGGTCCAGGAGAACATGCATCGCCAACAATGGTTGCATCTATTAATACCACAGTAAAGTTATTTGGAAAATTAATTTGTGTTGCAGGAGATCAAGCAACTTGCGGTGACGTAGCCACAGGCTCCTCTGACGTTTCTATAGGTGGATAAATATTGATATGAGTGCAGAAAAACCAATTTATAAGAATATTACAGTAAAAAGTCCAGAAGCTCCAAAGGCTGTTCCTGGATCAAAAGCCTATAGAGGTACTAGCACTGTTAATCCTAACAATGACTCTTTTGTGTTGTATGATATTGGTTTAATTAAACAAGATCTGCTGAATCATTTTAATATTAGACAAGGCGAAAAACTAGAAAATCCAGAGTTTGGGTGTATTATTTGGGACGCACTTTTTGAACCTCTTACAGAAACACTAAAAGAAGCGATTGCAGAAAACGTAACAACTATTGTTAATTATGATCCTAGGGTATCCGCAAGCAACATTGTTGTAGATACGTTTGATTACGGCATACAAATCGAGTGTACTCTTACTTACTTGCCTTACAACATAAGTGAACGACTTACGTTAGATTTTGATGAGCGAAATAGAATAAATTAAATACGCACTTTTCTAAATCAAATAAATAACATGTAAGAGGAAAAGCAATGCCAACAACGGACAGACAAAATAGATTACTTATAGCAGAGGATTGGAAACGCATTTATCAATCCTTTAAAAATGCTGACTTTAAGTCTTATGATTTTGATAATTTAAGACGAACAATGGTTGGATATCTCCGCCAAAACTATCCAGAAGATTTTAACGACTACATTGAATCTAGTGAATATCTAGCACTTATTGATCTTATTGCTTTCCTTGGACAAAATATTGCTTTCCGTGTTGATCTAAATGCTAGAGAAAACTATATTGAGCTTGCTGAACGCAGAGAAAGTGTTTTAAGACTTGCTCGTCTGTTGTCTTATAATCCTAAGCGTAACAGAGCCGCAAACGGATTTCTTAAAATCGACTCTGTATCAACAACAGAAACAATTTATGATAGTAACGGATTTAATTTAAAAGATCAAACAGTTGCATGGAACGATCCTAGTAACGAAAATTGGGAAGAACAGTTCCGTAAGATTCTTAATGCGGCACTGCCCGTAAACAATATTGTAGGAAAACCTATCACATCAGATACAGTAGCTGGTGTATTAACACAGAGTTATAAGTTTAATGCAATTAATCAAAACACTCCTACATATAGTTTTTCTAAAACTGTAAACGGCGAAAGCACTAAGTTTGAAGTTACTAGTTGTAGAATTAAAGAAGGAAATATTATTGAAGAACCGCCTCTTCCAGGAAACAGTTTGGGTTTCCTATACAGAGAAGATGGCCAAGGTAATGCAAGTAGCAACACTGGATACTTTGTTCACTTTAGACAAGGGCAATTACAAACAGGTGATTTTACAGTAACAGCCCCGAGTGCAAATCAAATTATTAGTATAGATTCAGCAAACATTAATAACTCAGATATATGGCTTTATAAGCTAAACAGTATAGGTACTGAAAATGCTTTGTGGACAAAAGTTGATTCAACTATCGGTACAAATGTAACATATAATAGTATTAACAAAAATAAAAGAAATATTTTTGCTGTACAAACACGCCAAGATGATAAAATTAATTTAGTTTTTGCCGACGGTGTTTTTGGTAATCTACCAAAAGGAAGTTTTAGAGTTTATTATAGACAGAGTGCTAATAGACAATATACTATTAGACCTGCAGATATTTCAAACACAGTAGTATCGATAAAATATGTAAGTTCGGTCGGTAAAATCGAAACTATTAATATTACTCTAAGTTTAAAATATAATGTTGATAATGCAAGTATTAGCGAGTCTAACACAAGTATTAGAAACAGTGCTCCACAAACTTATTATACACAAAACAGAATGATAACGGCAGAAGACTATCAAATTGGTCCTTTGAACGTTAGTCAAGAAATTATTAAAGCAAAAACTGTAAACAGGATTGCAAGTGGTATTAGTAGAAACTTTGATTTAAAAGATCCTACGGCAAAATATTCTAGCACAAACTTATACTCGCAAGACGGTGTAATTTATCAAGATTCTTTTACTAAAAAATATCAGTTTAGTTTTGTAACCCAAACTGACATTGAAGGAAATATTGAAAATCTAATACAACCTCTTTTGTCTACTAGAGGTATTAACAGTTTTTATCATTACAATTATAGTAGAATTATTACAGATGACTTGCAGGCAAGTTTTGTGCAGTCAACAGCTGATACAAACCTATCCACAGGTTACTTACAAGATACAAACGGTACACGTTTTCAAGTCGGCACGTTTACAGGCGGTGCATTAAGATTCGTAGAATCGGGTGCGTTAGTTAAATTTGTTGCACCAACAGGTCAGCACTTTATGGTAGACAGCGACAAGTATACACTAATGAGTGGATCTGCCGATCATCCTAACTCTGTTGATTACTTTTGGGTTAAAGTCATCGGTGTTAACGGTAATGGTACAGAAGTTGACTCCAGCGGCAATGGACCTATCAAGTTTAACAAGCAGGTGCCAGAAGGTGCAATAGTTAAAGAAATTAGACCAAAACTTACAAGAACACTTAGTACAGATGTTAAAACACAACTAGTTGATCAAATTTTTGCTTACAAAACTTTTGGTTTAAGATACGATCAAAACTTGAGAGAATGGCGTGTTATTATTAAAGAAAACTTGAATAGTTTAGGTGAGTTTAATTTAGGTAAAACAGGCGATACTAGCTCAGCAGAGCTAGACTCGAGCTGGTTATTACTATTTGAAACAAATGGCGAAACCTATACAATTACTTACAGAGGATTACGTTATCTTTTTGAAAGTGATCAAGATGTTAATTTTTATTTTGATAACACTAAAAAGATTTTTAATAACAAAACAGGAAAACTTATTAAAGACAAGATTGGAATTTTAAGTATTAATACACAGCCAGATTCTGTAGTGCCGTTTACAGTAGACACTGTTTGGGAAATCACTGATCAATATATTGATATTGACGGATATGTAAACACTAAAAAGATTGAAGTTGGATTCTACGACGAAAATAATGATGGCATTATTGACGATCCGGATATTTTTGAAAATCTTGTTGCACCTCAAACTAATAGTAGTTCAAAATATATTTTCCAGAAAAAGATTCAAAGTAATCAAGGCAGTGAAATTTTTGTATACGATAATGCAAATAGTGTTAGAGTTGTACCAAACGAATCAAGTATCGGTGCATACAGCCAATACGATGACGGACAAGTTTTTTATATTGAAGATACTAAAACTTTTAAGGCAATAAGCGGAAGTTTACTAGTTATCGAAAGTGGCTATCAAGCATTTGTAGGTAGAGGAAATTTAAAATTCCAGTATGTTCACAGTGCAGATGAAAATTCAAGACTTGACTCTGCGGCAAGTAATATAATGGATACTTATTTGCTTACAAGACAATATGACAGATCATTTAGACAGTATCTAAAAGGTGCAGTAAGTGCTATGCCAAAGCCTCCAAGCTCAGACGAATTATATCTATTGTATAGTGAAGATATCAATAAGATTAAATCAATTAGTGATGAAGTAATTTATCATCCTGTGTCTTATAAAGTTTTGTTTGGCGAAAAAGCAGATCCAGATGTTCAAGCAACATTTAAAGTTGTTAAAAATCCAGATCAAGTTGTAAACGATAACGAAATTAAAACACGAGTAATTGCCGCAATTAACGAATTCTTTAGCCTAGATAACTGGGACTTTGGCGATACATTTAGTTTTACAGAACTAGCAACATATGTTATGACAGCAACAGCACCATCTATTAGCAACTTTGTTATTGTTCCAAAACAACAATCTCAGGTATTTGGTAGTTTATATGAAATTAAATCAGAAGATTTTGAAATTTTTATTAGTGGTGCAACAGTTGATAATGTTGAAATTATTGACAGCATTACAGCAACTAATATACAAGCCGCAGGCGGCACAGTTGTAAGTAGTGTACAATCTACAACAACAGGCAATACTGTAAGTTCAAATTTAAATACAGGCAGTACTTCTAGCAACGGAGGATCTAGTTACTAATGGCCGATAATAAACAACGTAAAAGTTCTGATCTATTACCAAAGTATTTTAGAACAGTTGCTAACGAAAAATTTCTATCTGCTACTTTAGATCAGTTAATTAGTCCAGGTGTAGTTGAAAAACTAGACGGATATATTGGTAGAAGAAATTCTAAAGCGTTTAAAAATACTGACAACTATATTAGTGATGTTTCTCAAAGTAGACAAGACTATCAATTAGAGCCTGCTTTAGTAATTAAGGATAATTTAGAAAATGTATCTCACTATGCAGATTATAGAGACTATATTAACAGTTTAAGAATTCGTTCAGCAGACGTATCAGATCATAGTGTATTAAATCAACAAGAATATTATTCTTGGAATCCACACATTAACTGGGATATGATTACAAACTATAGAGAATACTATTGGTTACCGAACGGTCCTGATAGTATTACTGTATTAGGCGAGCCAAGAGATTTAGATTTATCTTATGATGTATTTCCTGTTGATAATACAGATAACAGTGCATATGCATTTGATAGAAATAATGTAAACAGCAATCCTACACTGACTCTATACAGAGGACAAACATATACATTTAATGTAGACGCTCCTAACATGCCGTTTAGTATTAGAACTAAAAATACTACTGATACTGAATTTTTATATAATAACGGACTATCTGAAAATGAAGTTGAACAAGGTGTTGTTACATTTGAAGTTCCATTAAATGCTCCTGATTACTTATTTTATGTAAATGGTAACAGTATTGAAGCAAGCGGATTAATTAAAATTCAAAACATTGAAGAAAACAGTGAAATTAATGTTGAAGAAGAAATCATTGGTAAAACAAGTTATACACTAAATTCAGGACATAAATTATCAAACGGAATGAAAATAAAGTTTGATGGTATTGTACTACCTGAAAAATATGCCACAGGTGAATATGTAGTTGAAGGTGTTGGAAAAAGTATTCAACTTATTAATGCAAACGATCTAAAAATTCAAGCAGACTATATTGAAGATAGAGATGTTGAGTTTGATGCAAATCCTTTTGATAAGCAACCTTTTGATAATGCATTAGGTTATGCAGGAACCAAAGATTATATTGTTATTAGTAGACAAAGTGTTGACGGCAATCAATGGACAAGATATAACAAATGGGTACATCAAGATGTTCTAAAAACAACAGCAGAAATTTTAGATATTCCGTTTGATGTTGATCAAACAAGCAGAGCAATTAGACCTATTATTGAATTTGAAGCAGGATTAAAATTATTTAATTTTGGATCTAAGTCTAAAACAGCAGTTGATTTGATTGATAATTTTACTAAAGATGTTTTTAGCAATGTTGAAGGTCAATTAGGTTACAATATTGATGGTGTTGATATTGTAAAAGGAATGAGAATTTTATTTAATGCTGATACTGATGTAAGAGTCAACGGAAAAATTTACGAAGTAGATATTCTTACAATCAACAATCAAAGTCAAATTGCATTAAGAGAAACAGAAGATACTGATCCATTAGATAATGAAACAGTAATTGTTACAAACGGGTTAAAAAACAAAGGTAAAATTTATTACTATTCTAATAGTAGTTGGAAAGAAGCACAGCAAAAAACCCAACTCAATCAACCGCCTTTGTTTGATGTTTTTGATAACAACGGCGACAGTTATTCTTCTTATGAAGCATCAACATTTACAGGCACAAAAATATTTTCTTATAAAGTAGGAACAGGAACAAATGATGTTGAACTAGGATTTCCTATTGTTTATAGAACACTCGAAAATACTGGTGACATTACCTTTAGCTTTGATTTCGAGGGACAAGAGTTCGAGTATCAAGACGGAACACAAGTTATTACTGAATCAGTTAGTAAAGGATTATTACAACAGTACATCAATAGAGAAAATTTTGATTATAGAAGTGCATGGGTAAAAGCATACAGAGAAAGTGTACAGCCAGTTGTTAGACAGTATGATACAAGCATTCAATTTAATAATTTTGAAATTGATGTTTATAATAATGCCGCGTTATTAAATG
>Ga0255782_10000341_pt1 | contig 42164 bp, 37 predicted proteins | sample 101ome_26_FD_179980 | JGI IMG/M metagenome (GOLD analysis project Ga0255782, IMG submission 179980) | Coastal salt marsh microbial communities from the Groves Creek Marsh, Skidaway Island, Georgia - 101408AT metaG (version 2) | ecosystem: Environmental > Aquatic > Marine > Intertidal zone >...
TGATTGAGCTAAGCATGAGCAATCAGTAATCGCTAGAAGTTGCTGAGTGTTGAATCGGCGCCTTCCGAGCACTCTTGCCGGCGGCGCCGTTTTTTTGCCCGAAAACATTCCACTACAGACACACTGACCAGCTACGATTTCACAGATTGAGCGGGGAGCTGTGATCAGCTCGAAAGCTTTCCTCTGCCTTACGGGAGCGGCTACTGCTCCCTGCATTTTTTATTTTTTTAAATCGAAGGGGTCGCCTGCCAAGTGCAACATGTAGTGGTTGGCCAGTGCTGCCTTGCGATGGCGTGATACTGCTGCAAACTCAGGGTCTGCGAGCATATTGGAGAAGTCAGCGCGCCTGGGGAAAAACATCAGTGCGGCGATATCCCATTCAATCTGCTCGTCGCCAATCATTACCTGGGCTACGGCGGTGCTAAATACCACCCGCCCGCCGCATCGTGCGATGAAGGTACCCGCGACTTCACCATATCGTTCAAAGGCTGTGGCGCCTGATACCTCGGCTTCGAGCGTGCCGAATTCCGGATCCTCGGGGGCGTAGCGCGCAGTTCCGCGAAACTGGAATAAGTTGAGGACGCCGAGAGGTGCGTCGGCGGGTAAAGACATTAGAGTTTGAATTTGGTGTTCTGTTGGTTCAGCCATTAATACCTCTCAAGCTAGCCTGTAAAAAGTGAGCCCTTGCCGGCTACGCACCTATGGGATCGGGTGATGCTGGTCAGTGAGCGCACGTCGCTGTGTCGTTTTTCACCCCGTTGTTCCAGGCCCTGTGCCCGATTTCACCTCTCGGAACGCAATGCCCTTATCAGGCTCGTGCTCTTTGGGCAGCCCGAGGACTTTCTCGGCAATAATATTGCGTTGGATTTGGTCGGTGCCACCCCCAATCGAGTTCATGTAGGCCTTGGCAGCGTCAAAGTTAGTGTTGGCTGCGTCACTGTTGTCAGGGCCGTCCAGCAGTGCCTTGGGGCCTAGAATGTCAGTTGCGATGGCTGCCTCGCCATGTTGAATACGTGACATCGCTAATTTACTTAGCGACATGAGTGACATTGAGCCCGGCGTCATCATTTGGGTCATGGCGCGCTCATTGTTCAGACTGTTCACCTCCCGGTAAGCGAGAGCTTGCGCCAGGCGTTGTCTGACGACGGGGTCATTGAGTCGATCGTTTTTTTCGGCCAGTTCGAGCAGAGGCGGGCGGCCTCGAGCTTCGCTATTGCGTCGGCGTCCCGTGATGCCCTGTCCCATAATCAGGCGCTCATAGGCGATAGCCGTTTGAAAAGATCCCCAGCCCTCGTTGAGGTTGCCAATCATAAAGCGTTCGGGAACGAGGGCATTCTCGATGAAAATCTCGTTGAACTCGGATTCGCCAGTGATCTGATTGATAGGACGAATCTCTACCCCGGCCTGTCTCATCGGAAACAGAAAAAAGGTAATGCCGCGATGTTTGGGAGCATCCCAATCGGTGCGTGCCAGCAGCATGCCGTAGTCCGCCTCGCGCGCGTTGGATGTCCAGACCTTTTGCCCATTGATGACGTACTTATCACCCTCTCGCTCAGCTCTCGTGCGAATGCCCGCCAGGTCAGAGCCTGCATTGGGTTCGGAGTATAGGAGGCAGCAAATGGGTCCGGTTAGTAACTCGGGAAGCATCTCGCGTTTCAGCGCATCGCTGCCGGCCCTGAAAACAGTGATGGCCCCAAGATGATATCGATCCAGGCTCGTGCCTGAGGCATTGCGCTCTGCGAAGGCTTTCTCAATGACTTTGCATTGTGCAGCGGTCATGCCGAGACCGAACCATTCTGGAGGCCAGGAGGGGACCGCCAGCCCAGCTTCGAGCACTTGCTGACGCCAGTGTCTCCTGTCGTAGGTGGGCTCAGTCAGCGGACGCCGATTTTCACTGTCCCAATGGGTGTCCAGCCAGCTGAGCACAGCAACGCGCAGCGCCTCGGGTGAGGCATCTGAATCGAATTGGCTCATGCGGCAGCCTCCCAGGTGTTCAAGTAGGCTTCGCGATGGGTGTTGGAGTCACCGAGCATAGAGAGAGTGGCACGGGCGCGACGCCAGTAGAGGTGCGCAACGTGTTCCCGCGTATAGGCGATACCGCCATGTAACTGTATTGCCTGAGCCGACACATCGCGGAAGGCGTCGTTGCAGATAAATCCGGCCAGAGCCACTGACCGGGCTGCCAGGCTGTCCGCTGAAGCCAGCGCGTTGGCTGCCGCATGCGCCGCACTGGTGGCTGATTCAACTTCGAGAAAGAGATCCGCTGCGATGTGCTTGAGCGCTTGGAACGAACCAATGGGGCGGCCAAATTGGTATCGCGTCTTTAGGTAGTCAATCGTAATCTCAAATATTGCGCGGGCTGCGCCAGCTTGCAACGCCGATAGTGCCGCCACACCCCGCAACCTCGCCCGCTCAAGATCGTCTTTTCTTAACCCGGTGAGCGCGGTACAGGGGGTGTTGTTGAGTTTGATTGTTGCCGGTCGGAGCGCAGGATCATTGGCGGTTTGTTTGTCAACGTCATATCCCGAATCACTCGAAACCAGAACACACCGCGTTTGAGCATCTGAGCCAAAAGTGAGCAATAAAAAGTCGGTGTGGGCGCCATGCATGACCAGTGATACCTCGCCCGACACCGACCCATCACTATTCAACTTAAGGGTGCTGTTGGGGTCCCGATACGGAGCAAGAGCGGTATTACCGCCGATTGCGATGGTGGCGGTTCCGCGCACGATGGCCGAGAGAATATCCTGCGTTTCTTCAGTTATATCGCCCGATTCGAGCAGCGAGGGCACCATCACGCAGGTTTCTATAAAAGGAACGGGTAGCAGTGAACGGCCCAGCTCTTCAGCGACCATGGCGGCATCAATCGTACTGCCACCGATGCCCCCATAGGCTTCACTGACGGTGATGCCAAGCAGACCCATGTCGGCCAGCTGCCGCCACAGCGCCTCATCGTAACCGTGATCACGCTGCATGCCTTCACGCAGTCTCTCCTCTCCGGCCTCAGCGCGCAGAAAGCGAACCAGTGCCTCTCGAATCTCCTCGCGCTCAGATTCTTGAATTGTGCTCACGCGCAGCATCTCCTGATTACGTGCTTAGATATATTGTGCTTCTGCCATTCTGCAGCAGTAAGGTGCCCACTATTTTCGGTCGAGCTCGACAACGAAGTCTTCTAATGCCTTCCGCAAATCTGCGATTTCTTCCTCGAGTCGGGTTACCCGGGAGCGCTCCTCGCTGTGCAGCACCATGGCATTGGCCTGCTGCTCGAGAATTTTACCGTAGGTGGCCTGGCGATCAGGGTCCTCATCGGCAACGGGTTGCTGGGTCAGGCTGACATACCAGCAAATCAGTATTCCCATCAAAAGCATGGTTCCATAAATTATTTCTGGTGCCATTAGAAATTGCATGTCTTACCTCTGGGATCGTCGGTCAGCGACGGTTTAGAGAAACTCGCCACTCACGTAGTACCAATCATCATCGACTTTGGCAAAGCGACTCTTCTCATGGAGTTTATGACCCTTGCCGTTCACTTTAAAGCGCGCGACAAATTCAACATGTCCCTCCTGATCGCTGGTATTGCCGGCTTGGTTCTCTCGAATGCTCAACCCCAGCCAACGCTGTCGTTCATCAAATTGCACGCTTTTGGGCCGCGTTGTGGGGTGCCAGGTGGCGAGGAGATAGCGCTCGTTACGATAAACAAAACCACAGTAGCGTGAGCGCATTAACTGTTCGGCAGTTTGTGCCCTGCGTTCGCCACTGAGGTATGGCCCACAGCACGTTTGGTGGGGTTGCGGGGAGCCGCAGGGGCAACCTGCAGGTAGTACATCTTGGTTTGTCATGCTGTCGCTGCCTGTCTACGCCCTCATACTACATGCTCTTATTAACTGGTTTGAGTCGCGCCCGGTGCTATATTCGCCTGAAATCGACGTGCCGAAACCGGAGGCGTCTTGGTATGTTAATTGATGTGCTGTGGTGCCCCGCATGAGAGCCGCGGTCTGTCGAACATTTGGTGAGCCGTTGTCTATAGAGGAGCTTGCTATTGCGGCGCCCGAGGCCGGTGAAGTGCGAGTGCGCCTATCGGCTTGTGCAATCTGTCACAGCGACATCATGTTCGCCGACGGTGCCTGGGGTGGCGATCTGCCTGCGGTATTTGGGCATGAGGCTTCAGGAATTATCGATGCTGTCGGTGAGGGTGTGAATGAAGTTGTTGCGGGCGATCATGTGGTGGTTACTCTGATTCGCTCTTGCGGACAGTGCGGGTACTGCGCGCGTTCCATCGAAACCCAGTGCGAAGGGGCTTTCCGGTTAGCCGGGCAGTCACCGCTCTCGGATGGCTCAGGTGGCTCGATTATTCAGGGGCTTAACACCGGGGCATTTGCCGAATGGGTGGTTGTAGATCAGAGCCAGGTTTGCGCGATACCGAAAACCGTACCGCTCGACGTGGCGTCGATATTGGGATGTGGTGTGCTGACGGGATTTGGTGCGGTAGCCAACACCGCCAAGGTGAGTCCCGGTAGCACGGTGGCCGTAATTGGTTGTGGTGGCGTTGGCGTGAATAGTATTCAGGCCGCGATGATCAGTGGTGCCCACCACATCATCGCTATCGATATTCATGATGAGAAATTGGGGCTGGCGACAAAGTTCGGCGCCACCCATGTGGTCAACAGCCAACAGCAAGACGTTTTGGGGCGAGTCATGGCGATAACGCAGCAACGAGGAGTGGACTATGTATTCGTTACTGTCGGCGCCAAGAGCGCGGCGGAGCAGGCCCTGCCGCTCCTCGCTAGAGCAGGCAAGGCGGTCATCGTAGGTATGCCCGCCTCAGGGGTATTCGCCGAATATGACCCCGGCGATCTGGCATCAAAGGGACAGGCATTACTTGGGTCAAAAATGGGCTCAAGCTCAGTAAAACGAGATATTCCGCATTTAGTTGACCTTTATCAGAGCGGCAGGCTGAAGCTTGATGAATTGATCAGTGGTCGCTATACGCTCGAAGACATAAACGAAGCGATTGCCTCGGTAAAGCGGGGCGAGGCCCTGCGTAACCTGGTGATTTTCTGATGCTAATCAAGGATTTTGAAACTTTTGTCGTAGCCAATCCGCCGCCGCGATTTGGCGGACGCTATTTTGTTTTTATCAAGCTGGTTACCGATACCGGGATTGTGGGTTATGGCGAGGTGTATTGCGCGACCTTCAGCGCGGGCACTGTAGAAACCATGTTGAAAGATACGGCGGAACGATACGTCATCGGGCACGATCCGTTTCATATAGAGACGCTCTGGCGGCGGGTCTATGGGTCGGGCTACAACCTGCGTCCTGATGTCTCTTTGGTAAGTGTGTTGTCAGGTCTTGAAATGGCCTGCTGGGATATCGTGGGCAAAGCCTGTGACAAGCCCGCCTACGAGTTATTGGGCGGAAAAATCCATGACCGATTGCGCACCTATACCTATATCTATCCCGAGTCCGGTGACGTCTACCCTGTGGGTGACGACCCTGATCACGTTTACGTCAATCCGTACCGGGCGGCGGAGCGCGCGCTGGATTATGTGGCGATGGGCTTTAGCGCCGTTAAATTTGACCCCGCAGGTCCCTATACCGTGTTCGACGGCGGCATGCCCACGGGGCAAGAGTTGGAGCGCTCGGTTGAGTTTATGCGCCTTATTCGGGAGGCTGTGGGAGGGCGAGTCGATCTTCTGTTTGGCACCCACGGGCAATTTTCGACCGCGGGCGCGATCCGGTTGGCGCGGCAGATTGAGCCGTATGATCCGCTCTGGTTCGAGGAACCTGTGCCGCCTGACAATACCGCGCAAATGGCACGTGTGGCGCGAGCGACCTCCATTCCCGTGGCCACAGGCGAGCGCCTGTGTACCAAATTTGAGTTTGCGAGGGTATTGGATGAACGCGCCGCGGCCATTCTGCAGCTGAATCTTGGTCGCGTGGGCGGGTTGCTGGAGGCGAAAAAGATCGCATCTATGGCCGAGGTGCATTACGCGCAAATTGCGCCTCATCTTTACTGCGGACCGATTGTTGGCGCAGCCAATATTCAGCTTGCCACCTGCACCCCGAACTTCCTGATTCTGGAAGGCATCGAAACCTGGGGAGGTTTTCATGCGGATCTGTTGGAGACCCGAATACGGTGGGAAGACGGTTACGTCGTTCCACCGGTGGAGCCCGGTTTGGGAGTGGCTTTGAACGAGATAGTGGCGCGAGAAAATCCCTACACAGAGGATGCGCTTCACCTTGAGATGGGTGCCTCTCCAGTGCGTTGAACCGATCGGCGCGTGTTATAGGCTGATCCGTTTGTAATCACGATAGTGGGGCGTCCAGAAGATCTGGTCGATGCGGGCATGAAGTTGTGCATCGGATATTTCCAGCGCATGCCCTTGCGCCTGCGCGACCTTCGCTACCGCAAAGGCGATCGATTTGCTCACCTCTGCAATTTGCTGCAAGGGCGGCAGCAGGTCGCTACTCCCCCCCGACGCCATGGGAGAAGCCGCCGCTAACACTTCACTACCTGCCAGAAGCATTTCGTCCGTTACGCGATTTGCGCCAACCGCCAACACGCCGAGTCCGATGCCGGGGAAAATATAGCTGTTATTGCACTGAGCGATGCGATGTCGCTGGCCGTTGTGATTTACCGGCTGAAAGGGACTGCCTGTGGCAATGATGGCTTTGCCGTCGGTCCAGCGAATAATATCTTCGGGCGTTGCCTCCGCACGACTGACGGGATTACTCAATGGAAAAATGATGGGCGCCTCGCTGTGCTGTGTCATGCCCCTGATGATCGCTTCGGTGAACAGATCCGGTTGCCCCGATACGCCAATCAGTATTGTGGGGCGTGCGTGGGTCACGACTTCCTCGAGACTGGGCCATTGGCCGCGGCATGACCAGGTATCGATATCAGGCCTGTGCTGCGCCAAAGCCCGTTGAAATTCCTGCAAGCCGCTCATGTCTTCTGTGATAAGGCCGTGACGATCCACCATAAATACCTGACGGCGAGCCGTCTCGTCAGTGAGGCCCTCCTCGCGCATTTTCTGAATCAGCATTTCTGCGATGCCGCAGCCCGCTGAACCCGCGCCGACAAACGCGATACGGTGTTCGCTGATAGACTTCTTGGAGACGCGGCAAGCGGCTAATAGCGTTCCCAACGTGACGGCGGCGGTGCCTTGAATGTCGTCGTTAAAGCAACAAAAGCGCTCTCTGTAACGGTTAAGAATGGGCATGGCGTTAGCCTGGGCAAAGTCTTCAAACTGCACCATAACGCCGGGCCAGCGGCGCTGGGCGGCGTGCATGAACAGATCGACAAATGCGTCGTATTCATCTTCACTGACTCGGGGATGTCGCGCGCCCATGTACATCGGATCGTTCAGCAATGCTTCGTTGTTGGTGCCCACATCCAGCATCACCGGTAGCGTATACGCCGGGCTGATCCCGCCACAGGCGGTATAGAGCGATAGCTTTCCGATCGGTATGCCCATGCCGCCGATACCCTGATCGCCCAGCCCGAGTATGCGTTCTCCGTCAGTGACAACAATCACTTTCACTTTATCTTTAGTGGCGTTGCGCAGGATGTCGTCAATTTGTTCGCGCTCTTCCCACGCCAGAAATAGTCCGCGCGAGCTGCGATAGATGTCCGAGAATTGTTCGCAGGCGTCTCCTACGGTGGGGGTGTAGATAATGGGCATCATTTCTTCGAGGTACTGGCTGACGAGTGCGTAGAAAAGCGTCTCGTTGTTATCCTGAATGCCGCGCAAATAGATGTGTTTATTGATCGCCTCGTGATATGTCGAGTACTGGCGGTACGCCCGGTCCAGCTGCTCGTAAATTGTCTCGTATCGCGGTGGTAGCAGGCCCGTAAGATTAAAATCAATCCGCTCTTCTCTGGAGAAAGCACTCCCTTTATTGAGTAGGGGTGTCTCCAGTAGCGCGGGGCCAGAATGACGAATGTAGAGGGGTTGGGTGCTTGTCATGACTATTAATTTTGATTTTCCGCGCATTGTACGGCATCTGCTCCAAAACCACGTGCCCTCTTAGTTTGCGCGCTGTAAGGCGCACGATGTGCGCGAATAAAGCCAAAACACGTTAAAAAAAAGAAAAACGTGCTTCGATGGTTTTCGCGTGTCACTTATTGCTATCCCTAGGCGCTACCATCGCCTCCGCTTGACACCTACCCTAGAGAAAAGATTGTGCGCCGATACCGGTGATAGGGCTGTTGTAGATGACAGGTGCGTTCCCCCAACTTTCGTGTTGCAAGAGGAATGCGAGGCTGACTAAGGCTAGGGCTGCAGCGGCCCGCATGCTTGCTGGAGCTCAATAAGTGGAAAGGCTCGATCACAATGTGTTGCTTAAGGAGGTGGCGGGTCTAGGTCAGGCCGAGAGACGGGTGGTTACAGATGCGACAGCGCTTAGCAAGACCGACGAAGTGTTTTTTATCACGCAGGGTAAGGCGTTAATCCGCGAGGACGCGGTGCTCTCACACGGACTTGACTCAACGCAAACCTTTGCGGTTGGCGACTCAATTTATCTGGCCGCGGCATTGAGTAAACGCCCCAGAGAGTGGGATTTCACCATTCACGAGCCTCTCGAGGTGATTGCTGTAGACGGGGCGACGCTTCGCTCGGCAGTAATGGAGTCAGGGTTTTTGGTGGCGGAGGTGATCAGAAATTCGGTGACTCGAGTTTTTGATATCGCGCAGCGCGAGAACGCCACTTTTGAGGACCGTTTTTTCAAGCATTATCGAAGAGTGGCGATGAATTCGGTCTACGGCGCGGACGATTGTATTTATCGAATCGGTGAAGAAGCTAAGGGGCTCTATTTTATTTCGGAGGGAAGTGTGTACCTCACGACGGCCCGCGGCGCAAAATTTGCTGAGCTTCGCGAGACGGATTTCTTCGGTGAGACTTCGTTGCTCTCGTCGGGGCGGCATGGCAAGAACGTTTATGCGAAAACGGATTGTTCCGTGATGTTGCTCGACGCCGCTACCGTTCGGCAAGAAGTTGATCGTGAATCTCCGTTAGTACAGCTGGTGCTGTTAAACATACTCAATGTGCTTGAATTGATGAATCAGCTCCGATTTAGTCATCTCAATGCAACCAATTTTGGCAGTTCGCGTTGATTGATCAAATTTTGGTGATCACAACGTGAGCGGTCGATTGTCAGGCAAGGTAGCGGTCGTAACGGGCGGCGCGGTCAGTCAGTATCCCCGTATGTTCAGAGGCCATTGCTAATGACTTCGACGGGAATAGAGAAGGTTAGCGTCATAAGACGCGGCAGGGATTTGACGTGAGGCTGGGCGTCGAATTTAAAGAGAAGCTTTTAAAGGGAGAAGCAGTATGAAGCGATTACAAATAATCAGTGTTGTGTTGATGTTCTTGGGCGCAGCGTTAGCGCCTCAAAGTTTCGCAGACAAAGGGGCGGCGGACGACCTTATGGCCGCCTTGAAGGCCTGCAAGGCAGACGCTGCGGCGATGAAGTCGGCCAAGGCGATGATTGACAAGCATGGTGGCACACCCACAGATGATCAGGTAGACAACTGGGTCGATGATCAGGACGACGCGCTGTTCGATTGTCTCGACAAAAAGCTCTGATATCGCTCAGTGGCACAACCCCGCTTTTCGCGGGGCTTTTTATAGTCGGGCTGTGATCGTGGCAGGAGAAGTTGAGCGCTACGGTTTGTAGACGATTCATAGAGATCTCAAGCGCGTTGCTGCAGAGGAAGGTGCTGAAGAGTCTGCGTTATGCCAAAGCGCTGGCATATCGGAGGCCCGTGTACTATGGTTTTTGGCGAGACCTATATAGCACGCCTATCCGGAGGAAAAATGAATAAACGAAGTATCGCTTTTATCAATACCCTGATCCTGGCCGCGTTCCTGTCGCCGTTTGCTCTTGCGAGCGAAACCATGACCGCGCAAGCGTTCACTCACCTGATGCAGTTGGAGGGGCAGTGGCAGGGTCAGTTGGACAAGTCTGATGGCACGTCCGTCACCCTGCGATTGAACTATTCGGCGCGGTCTAACGGCAGCGCGCTATTGGAGGAAAGTCGAGAGGACGACGTTGAAATGTTAAATATTTTCAATATGCAACAGGATACGGTGGTATCGACGCATTACTGCGGTTTGATGAACAAGCCTGTGGCACGGTTAGTCTCGGCCGAGGACGGTGTCATCAAATTCAAAACGGATGCGGCAGAAAGTGGCCTCGAAGAGGGTAAGGACGAATATGTCGATACCTGGACGCTCTCTCTGATGTCTGAAGACGAGAACCGGTTCAAATATGAGTACACCGTCATTCGTCCGGATCGCTCTATCGTGACGGCGAGCGCCGTCGTAAGCCGAATCAAGTAGGTCAATCTCATCAACAACCCCGCACAATGCGGGGTTTTTTTACGAAGATTGTTTTTGTTGCAGGCTTGCCGCTTGCCCCAGTGACGCTTTAATGAACCACTGATGAAAGTGGTGGGTGGGGACATCCATGAGTGGCGTAAACAGTCCGCCATCAAAGGCAGGGGAAGCGCGGCCCTGTTGCATCCCCTCAACAACCGACACGTCCTCCGAGAAAACCAGATTCCAGGCCTCATGCAGGCTTTGTCTGCGCGATCGGTGTTGCTCGGTTAACGCAGCATCGCTGGCATACATAAACTGCAGGCGTTCACGTGTCAGGTTGTGCGCCTCGGGGATCAGCAAGATCGCAAAAAAGTGATCGGCCTGAATGCCCAGCAGCACGTTCGGATACAGCGACAGGTATTCTGCGGTTTTGAGGCGATCTCCATCCCAGCCTGCGAATGCTGGCAGAGGATCCTCGGCGCCGCGAGTCAGGTCATACGTCCTCGTTCCCTGGCCTGAAGCAAGAGGATCAACGATCAAGTTGTAGTGCGCATCCAGCGGTGAATACGTGTTGAGGTCGGGATGCACAAAGGGCAAATGGTAGGACTCACAATAGTTCTCCACCGCGAGCTTGAAGTTGCACTTAACCTCGAGTGTCATCGCGCCAAATTCACTGGTGTCAGCCTGCAAGTCACGGTCAAATGACTCGCCCGCGAGTGCTCTCCAGCGCTGAAGCAGCGGTGCGAGATGCTCATCTAATGGCGGGGAGTCTCCAGAAAGATTAATAAATACCATCCCCAGCGCTTCTTCGCTGCGGACTGCGGTGAGCGCGTGGTCGGCACAGTTAAAGCCTGCGATCTCATGAACGCCCATGCCGCCGACGTTCGGGGTGACTCTGAGCTGCCCCGTCAGGTCGTAGCCCCACTTGTGGTATGGGCAACGCACCATCAATCCCGCCTCGCCTGCCTCTGCGACGAGCTGCATGCCACGGTGCCGGCACACGTTGTGAAACACCCGTGCACAGCCGTTTTGGTCACGGACCATCAGCAAGGGTAGTCCCATAAAATTCACGGGGCACACGGCGCCGGCTGATGCAATATCAGCACTAAAGCCGAGACCTGCCCAGGTGTTGGCCATGACGGTATCGCGTTCGTGCTGCCACTCGGTAGCATCGACGTAGGCGGCGTTCGGCAACGCGGGGTCACGCGAAATGTTCGGGTCGGCAACGCCGTGGGGGCTGATGGCGATAGGGGTGGGCGGGTCAGAGGTTGTCATGGGGACCATCACCGATTGTTTGTCGCGAGTTTACGCCCGCAATTGCGCTCAGAAAACGATTTTTTCGGGCTCGCGCGCGCGATCGTTCAGAGCCTTGGCGAGCGCCGTTGTGTGCGGGCTAGCTCCAGGGAAAGGGGCTGTTGGATACGGGGTGTAAGTCACCCTCCGCATAGCGAGAGAATCGGAACGGATTGAGCAAAGCGGGCTTTCGATCGCAGATGGTTTTGGCAACGAGTTCGCCAACCCCAATCATCTTGTAGCCGTGGTTGGAATCGGCGATGACAAAGCAATTCTCCCGCATGGTATCGAATACCGGGAAGCTGTCAGGCGTAAAGGCGCCAATGCCGCCCGAGGGCTCTTTTTTGAACTGTGGCAGGGTGCCGGCGAAGCGTTCTTGACAGTGTGCGAGGGCGGATACCCACATCTCGGCAAACGCTTCTCCAACAATAAACTCGGGTGAGGCAGGCCCATAAGGGTCAACCGCCACGGCGTCGGCGGGTTTATCGACGATGAAGGGTGCCGCACCGCCCTGAACGCCACCAAAGTGGAAATCCGGTTTGTAGTAGATACCCCACATCTTGTCGGTCAGGCAGCGACCGTCCACATCGGAGTAGAGTGGCGCGTCCGTGTCGACGTGAATCACTGGCGGCATGGCGCCGGAATTCGTGACTTGCAGATGGGGGTCTACGCCTAGCGTGCCTTCCTGAAGGGACCAGTAAATCCACATAGGAATATCTTGTGTGGTCTCGCCCGTCGAGGGGTTTTTAATCCCAATGCTCATGGGCAAGTCGAGCATTTGCCAAAAACTGCGCACCCAAGGGCCAGCCGCAACCACGACATAGTCACACTCAATGCGCCCCTGATCGGTCTCTACCGCCGTGATGGCGCCGGCGCCATCGAGTGGCAAGCCCTGAACATTCACGCCGCTGAGAATTTGCACGCCCAGCGCCTTGGCTTTGGCGGCCAAGCCCTGCATCGCGCGTGTGTTATTCGCGTAGCCGCCGGGCATCTCATGCAGCACTGACGTGATCCCCTGTGCTCGCCAGTCAGAGAAGATGTCTTTCATGTAGCGCGTGCTTTCGGCGGCGCCCTCGACAAAGACAGATTGGTAGCCGATGGCCTGTTGCTGGGCGAAGATCGACGCGACATTTTCTCGCATCGACTCGCTACTGATTTGCATATACCCCACCGGATGGTAGCTGTAGGTTTCCGGGTCGCTTTCCCAGATTTTGACCGAGTGCGCCATGAGCTCGCGCATCGCTGGCTGAAAATAGTTGTTGCGAATCACGCCACAGGCAATGCCCGTTGCGCCCGCGCAGATGCCTGTTTTATCGACAACCAGAATATCGCGGCCATCGCCTTTGCCTGTGGCTTTAAGTTCGAGCGCGAGATGGTAAGCGGTGCTGAGCCCGTGAATACCGGCGCCAATGACGACATAGGGGCTTTTTAAGGGTGTGCTCATAAACTGACTTCACCGACGTAATCGAAGGGTTCAATCAGGACGGGCATATTGTCTTCGCAGCTTCGCTCATAGGCCGCAAGTAATCCATTCCAGTACTCCCGGTGCAGAGGAATCCAGATGTCGGGGTCTTGCACTGGCGGACCATCCATTGATGTTTCGGCGGCGCTAATCTCACCAAAGGTCGTCTCTCGTACCTCGGTTAGGCGGACGATTAGTCTGGGCTTGCCTTGATAGTCGCAGAGTACGATCGGGGTGCCCGCTGAGGATCGCGGGAAGCCGTTTGCCTCCAAGACCCATGGCAGGCTAAAGGTGGCGACCTTTTCGCGGGATTTGATGAATCCGAGAATTTGCTCGGTGGTGTCAGCATCGATGCCGAGTGAGCGAACCTGATAGTCGCCGCCCACATCGGGAAATTCTAGGCTGGCTTTTTGCCAGAAGCTTTCAATGTGTTGCGGGTCAGGTTGGGCGGGACCATCTGAAATCATGATGTGGCGTGGCATAAACTGCACCTCGATTCTGGGCTGCGTCAGAATACTGTGTCGATCCCCATGCCGTCGACAGGCGCCTTGCTAATGGCGACACAACGGCTTCACGACAGAGGGGTGGCGGGTGGCCCGCCCGGCAGGATTCGAACCTGCAACCTACGGCTTAGAAGGCCGTTGCACTATCCGGTTGTGCTACGGGCGGAGGGTGCGCAGTATCCCATCGTCATCCCTTGAGGCCAAGTCAAAGCTTCGTCCCGTGCCCGCCTTGGTGGCGGACATGACGGAGGCTGGGGCGTCGATGGGGTCAGGCTCGCTTCTGCAAGCCTTTTCGCTTTGGGCCGGTGTTAGCGGATGTATTCAAAATTCCCGTGAGCATGGTCCGTGCGCCGTCGTCGAGCAAATGTTCCGGTTGAATCGAGCTGTCAAACAGATCGAGCATCTGATTTGCCTCCAGCGTGGCGATACCGTGGGCCATGGACCAAATCTGGGTGGCAATATACAACGCGTCGACATCTCCGCTGCCCTGTTTTTCACAGAAAGTCTGAACCATGGTTACCAGTACGTGGAAACCTCCGTATTTTGTTTGGGCCTCAAGGCGCCGCTCGGCGCTATCCCCCCGGTCTTCCCACATTAGTGAGAAAAAAGCGCGTTTCTCGCGAGCGAAGGCCAGATAGGTATGGCCGAGGGCCAACATGCCCTCCAGAGATCCCGCTTCGTGCGCTTCCAGCGTTTCCATTGCCCTGTGGTCAAGCCCCAGAAATGCGAGATCACGCACAGCCCTCAGTAGCTCTTCTTTATCAGCGAAATGGCGGTAGGGCGCGGCGGCGCTCACGCCGACCTTTGCCGCGGCCTCCGCCATGGAAAAATCCAGCGTTCCCGCGCACTCGATAAGTTCCGCAGCAGCAATGATCAGCGCATTGCGCAGATCGCCGTGATGGTAACGACAGCGGGTGGGGCTCACGCCGCTTCTCGCAGGGTTACGGCGGACGCTGTACGTGGGGTGTCAGAGCTGTCCGTTAACAAGTGTCTTCTGGGGTGCATGAGCAACGTGTAGAGCGGTGGTACCAGATAGAACGAGACAACGGTTGAGAGTAGCACCCCGCCCGCGATAGCCATGGCAAAGGGCGCCCAGAATTGGCTGCCCTCGAGTATCAGGGGCAAAAAGCCTCCGAAGGTCGTGACCGTGGTTGAGACAATGTGCCGGCTGGCGTCCATGACCACATCAACAATGGCGTCGGGGTCACCCGCTACCGCGCCGTCATTTAAGCGAAGGCCGCTGAGAATGATGATGGCCGCGTTGATGGAGACGCCCACTGAGCCAATCACTCCTATCAGTGCTTGAATCCCCAAGGGGTATTGAAATACGGCGAGCGCCAACAAGCTCAGCCCAAATGAACAGCCCGTGACCCAGAAAGCGATCGCCGTAAGGCGCCATGAATTGAAGGTCAACAAGATGGTCGCGAGCATGGCGGCGATTATCACGCCGAGTGGCGCGAGTAGGTCCGAGACCAACTCGCTGCGTTCCTCGGCGTCTCCCCCGAACTCGTAGCGATACCCTGAAGGGAGCGCTATTGGATTTTCCTCAAGATCCGCTGCGAGCATTTTGAGTGCCTCCTCGGGGAGTACGCCACGCCGCAAATAACCATGTACTTCGTTGATGCGCTCGCCGTTACGCCGCGAGATGGGACTATCATCTGGCACCAGCGCAACATTGCCGAGCGCGCTCAGCGGGATCGCAGGTATGAGCGAGTCGCGACTCACAGTGCGCACAGGGAGGCGGATGTTGGTTAAATCATCCGTGGTGTCCCACTGCTCGCGTTCCAGAATCGCTCTGACGGGGAGTCTTTCGGTGCTCTCGAGTAGCTCGCCCCCCACACTGCCGGAGAGGGCGCTCTGGATGCCACGCGCCACCTCGGCTCTGCTGAGCCCAGCGCGCTTTAATGCAGCCTCGTCGAGATCAAAAACCACTTTGGGTGGGGCGGGTGCCATTGAGAGTTTGGTATGTGTGACGTCCGGCAGGGCGGCCATGCGTTGACGGAAGGCCTCACCCAGTGACTTGAGTAATGTGGTACTGGGGCCGATCAGCCTGATCTCCAGCGGCGCATCGACGGGAGGGCCTTGGTCGATACCGCGCACAATAATCTGAGCTTGCGGGAAAGCGCGATCCATCTCGACCTGTAGTCGCCGGGTTAATGCATCGGTCTGTTTTTCATCGGTGGTGAGTACCAGTGCGCGTGACCATCCGGGCACACCTTTTACGTTGGCGCGCAGGTTGTAGTAGAACTCGGGTGGACTCTCGCCAATCGACCAATCTACCCGGCGAATCAGCGGTTCATTACGGAGCTGCCGATCAACAGCCTGCACCAGCGCCAAGGAGTCCTCGATCGCAGCGCTCTCAGGAAGTTTGACGTCGAGGTATAGCTGGTCGCGGTCGGTTCCCGGAAAAAACTGCAGCGTCAGGGTGTCGAGACTGAGAAAACCCACGACAGGCAGCGTCATGGCGAGGGCAAAGGCGCCCAAGGGATAGCGCATAGACCAATTCAGTGTGTCTTTGAAGCGGCGCGAGATTGCGGCGCTGTTCGCCCCTGAGCGCCACCAGCGGTGCTCGAGTTGGATGCCGACGGGTAGCCATCGCGCAGCCAATACTGGCGTGACCGCGATCGCGAGGATAAAGGAAGACACCAGCATCGACACGACTGCAATTGCAATGGATCCGAGGAAATCACCTGCCGCACCCGGGAGCATGACCAGCGGCATGAACGAAAGCACGGTCGTGAGCGTAGAGGAGAGCAAGGGGATGCGCATGCGCGATACGGCAGCATTCATCGCGTTGACCGGCGAGTTCCCGGCGATGAGACGTTTACGGATTTCGTCGGTCATTACGATCGACCCGTCAACCAACAGCCCCAGCGCAACCACCAGACCCGTGACGGACATCTGCTGAATGGGGATTTCGAGGTAGTAGAGCACGACCATCGACATCAACGTACACAGCGGTAGGATGACAGCAACGACCATCGCGGCGCGCCATCCGAGCGTGATCAGCAGCACGGCGAGCACAAGCGTGATACCGATCAGCAGGCTTTTACCCACACTCTGCAAGCGCTCTGTCGTGTAACCACTTTGATCAAAGCTGACATCGATAGCGACACCCTCCGGTGCGTTCTCACGGTAATCATTCAGGAACTGATCAAAGCGGGTGCTGTAGCGGTCGACCTGGTATCCCTTCTGCATTTCGACGCCAATGAGCACGGACCGCTGACCATTAGAGAGAGACAGGCTCTCCAGCGGCGTGACCTCGGATTTGAGGACTTCGCCCAGATCAGAAACGCGAATTGACCGCCCATCGGGTAAGCCTCGAACGATCACGTCACGGACCGACTCGAGGTCGCGAAATTCGCCGGTTAATTCGACGGTGAGCGCGGAGCCGGAGCCGGTCAGGCGGCCGGCCGGCGTGCGCGCATCGGCTTTTGAGAGCGCACTCGCCACTTCATCTACCGAGATGCCCAGCATAGACAGGCGTGTCTCATCGAGGGCCACGCGCACTTCCTCTAACGGCAGGCCATAAAGCTTAACGCGCCGCGTCAGCGGAACATCGCGCGCGGCATCCGCAAATAAGAGCGCTTGACGTCGGAGCTGCGCGGGCGAGAGTGTTCGGCCTTCGGCGCTCGTGATCGATACGATTTTGACGAATTCGGTCCAGATTTCGTCGTCGAAGTCGGGGGGTAGGGCGCCCGCCGGGAGAGTGCTACCGACTTCATCAACGCGGTCGCGCAGTTCTGACCAGATCTGAGCCAGCCGCTCGTCGGGCAGTCGGTAATCGACTTCCATGAAGATCAGCGACACGCCCGACGCCGACGTGCCTGAAACTTCCTTAACGTCGGGCTCTTCGCGTAGCGCGTCGACCATCGGCTTTGTGATTAACGCCTCTACGCGAGCCGGGCTTGCACCGGGGAATACGGTTTGCACCTTTGCAAAGAAAGGCGTGATGGTGGGGTCTTCTTTCCTCGCCATGCTGTTGACGCTGGTATAGCCGATCACGACGATCGAGAGGATGGCCAGCGCCAGATAGCGGCCATTTGCTTGTAAGAGCTTTGCGATCATGACCCAGGGGCCTCTTCGGTCGGGGCACTCTGCTTGTAAACAGGTTCCACCAAATCTCCGGGGCTGATGCGCTGTAATCCAGACGCTACGACGGCAACACCTGCCGCGAGTGTGCCGCGCACAAAGACCTCCTTGCCTCGGGTATGAAGCACCTCGACGCTTTCACGATGCGCGCGATACCGACCTTGCTCGTCCGCGGTGATGGTCAGCACATCCCAGAGACCCCTTTGCGCTTCGAGCAGGGCAGTGATGGGTAGCCAGCCACCCGCCATCGGGATTTGCTCGTTGACGAGCAGGCGGACGGATTCACCCACACTGACGGGTGTGTTTGCGGGTAGATCAAATACCGTGCCGACGGTGAGTGTGGCTGGGTCCACGTCGTCACGAATGGATCTGAGCCGGCCTTCCATACGCGTATCCGTGAGGGCGAGCGAGTAGTTGGCTCCGGGTGCCAATCGGCGCGCGACTTCAACCGGGACGCCAATATGTGCCTCCCGGCCCGTGGTGGTCACAAGCCTCAGGACAGGGGTGCCCGGTGCCACCACGGTGCCAATCTGAACCAGGCGTTCGGCAACGACGGCCTCGTAGGGCGCTACCAGGGTGCTTTTAATCAGTTCCAATTCGGCTGACTGCCGCTCTGCGGCGGCACTCGTCTCAGCGGCAGCCAGCGCTTGGGCCGCGAACCGCGTGTCGTCGTACTCTTGCTGCGATACCGAGCCATCGTCCAGTAGACGAGCCAACCGCGCCTCACGTGCGTCGGCGAGTGATCGTTCAGCGACGACCCGCTCGAAGGCTGCGTTGGCGGCGTCAAGCCGTGCCTGACGGCGATCTATCCCGAGTTGTGCGAGCACTTCTCCTGGAGCGACACGTTTTCCTTCCGTAGCCGGCATGGCTTGCAGCACGCCCGCGACTTCGAATCCTACGTCGCTATCCGAGCCCGCTTTGACCACGCCAAGGTAGTTGGCCTCGCGCTGAAATCCGTGCTGAACGGCATAAATGGTGGCCGCGACCGGCATAGGGGCGCGCGTCTGCGATGTCGTGGTGACCTTGTTGGCTTCGATCAGGCTCGTCGCAGCCAAAGTAATGGCGACAGCAAGCGCCACTACCCCTAAGGATCGTCTGAGTTCTGGTTTCAAATGAGGGCCTCAATAGTGTCACAGTGGGGTCTATACCGCGGGCAATGTTATTCCGACTTACATTTAATGTAAATACCACTTACATTGAACTTCGGATCAGCATTGCCTGCCCCAACTTGCACCACCATGCCCTTTTCGCGACACTAGCGGGCCCGCAATGTTGTGGGCTTTGTGGTGACTCGGATGGTCCCCTCGCAGCGATAGGTGATGAACCCCGCCAGGCCCGGAAGGGAGCAACGGTAGTTACTGACTCGGGTGCCGGGGTGTGGCTGTCCGAGTCGCCTCCCTATTCACGGATGGTCGAGCATGTCTTATCAGGTCCTGGCCCGAAAATGGCGCCCCGGCACGTTTGCTGAGATGGTTGGTCAGCAGCATGTCTTGCAGGCGCTGGTCAATGCGCTGGAGTCAGGCCGTCTACACCATGCTTACCTTTTCACCGGCACCCGCGGCGTTGGCAAAACCACGGTTGCGCGTATTTTGGCAAAGTGCCTGAACTGCGATACCGGCATTACTGCCACGCCCTGTGGCGAGTGCGGTGCGTGCGCAGAGATCGCCGAGGGCCGCTCTGTAGACTTGATTGAGGTTGACGCGGCCTCCAAGACCAAGGTGGAGGACACGCGCGAGCTGCTTGAGAATGTGCAGTACACGCCGAGTCGCGCGCGCTACAAGATTTATCTCATTGACGAAGTGCACATGCTGTCTAATCACAGCTTTAACGCACTGCTCAAGACCCTGGAGGAGCCGCCGCCCCACGCCATGTTTTTGCTCGCAACAACGGACCCGCAAAAACTGCCGGCGACTGTGTTATCGAGATGTTTACAGTTCAACTTAAAGAATATGCAGCCAGAGCAGATTGTGTCTCACCTGGAGCACATTCTCGCCGAGGAGGCGATTAAGGCCGAACCAGAAGCCCTGGCTTTGATTGCGCGGGCGGCTGAGGGTTCCATGCGAGACGCGTTGAGTCTGACCGACCAGGCTATCGCTTACGGAGAGGGCCGTCTGCAGGGCGCCGAGGTTGCCGAGATGCTGGGCACGGTTGACCGCGGGCGGGTGCTGGAACTGGTATCGGCAATTTTGGACGAGGATCCCGCCGCCGTGTTGCAACTGGTGGAAAAAATTGCTGAGCACGCGCCGGACTACGTTTCAACATTGGATGAGCTCAGCAGTATTCTGCACCAGATGACGGTCGCGCAAATGGTACCGGGTGCGCTGGATACTAGCTGGCCCGATCAAGCGCGTATTGTCGAGCTGGCGGCCAGAGCAACGGTCGACGACACCCAGCTGTTTTGGCAAATGGCAGTGTCTGGGCGTCGCGATGTGCATCTGGCCTCGTCGGCCAGAGCCGGTCTGGAAATGATTCTGCTCCGAATGATTGCGTTCCGACCGGCGGCGATTATTCACGGCGATAACACGGCGGGAGCACCCCCGGCAAAAAAGCCTGAGCCACCGGCGGCGCCGGTGGAATCCCGGGGCAAAGCCGCGACTGATCACCCGTCTGAGTCTCCGCCATCTGATACGAAAGCCTCGATATCATTGGCGTCGCGGCGTGAAGCCGTCAGTGGGCGACAGCCACGAACCACGCCAGGGGAGGCCGGTCAGGTAAAACCCGCTCGCCCGGACGCTGCTGGGATCCCCGGTGCAGGCCGGGTGCGCCCTGCGGCTCGAGACGAGGATGTCGAAGCGCAAGGGGAGGGGAGACGCAGCCCGGCCGGTAAACCGGCGCTTCAACTTGTCTCCCGAGAGAGGCCCGCTGCTGTATCCGAGAATAAAGTTGAGGATGACGATGCGGCGCCGCTTTCAGCAATCACACTGTCAGCATTATCCAGCGAGGGTTGGCCCTTGTTGTTTGAACGGCTCCGTTTTGGCGGCATATTGCATAACATCGCGCTGAACCTTGAACTGAGTGCGTGTGCAGGTAAAGCATTAAGCTTTGCCATTGCTCCTGCCGACGCGGCGTTACTCAATGAGCGTCACGAGGCGCAATTGACGCAGGCGCTGCGACAGCAGGTTGACGGTGAGATTGTCGCCACCATCGCTGTCGCAGATCATCAAGGTGCTACCCCTGCAAATCGTCGAGCGGCGATGGCTGCGGCATTACTCGCTGATGCCGAGCAGGCGATTGCCAGTGATGAGGCATTGCACACTCTGATGCGCGCTTTTGATGGAGAGATTATTCCCGGTAGCATTCGACCGACTGCGGTGGATGTTGATCATCACGACATAGAATCAGACCCGGAACAGGCTTCAGAGGTATGAGCAAGCGCACTATTGAGCCTTGTTTGAAGGCGTCGGAGCACCCGCCACAATGAAACTAAGTCCATCTATTACGGCACTGATTGACAGTTTGCGCCATTTGCCCGGTGTCGGCCCCAAATCTGCCCAGCGAATGACCCTGCACCTGCTCGAGCGTGATCGGGATGGTGCGCAACAAATTGCGGAGGCGATCGAGACGGCCTTGGCGAAGGTGCAAAATTGCGATCGGTGCCGGAATTTTACAGAACTCGATGTTTGCGAGATTTGCTCCGACCCTAAGCGCGAAGCCACCACGTTGTGTGTGGTCGAGGCGCCCGCAGACGTCATGGCGATTGAGCAAAGTGGCGGATTCAGAGGCCATTACTACGTGCTGATGGGGCATCTCTCCCCGATAGACGGGATTGGTCCGGAACAGTTGGGTCTCGATACCCTGTGCGAACGCTTTGACGAGGGTGGTATTGAAGAGGTGATTCTGGCGACTAACCCCACCGTTGAGGGCGAGGCAACCGCTTACTTCATCAGTCAAAAAGCCAAGGATGCCAAGGTGAAGGTGACCCGTATCGCACACGGCGTCCCTCTGGGCGGAGAGCTCGAATATACCGACTCAAGCACCTTGGCACATGCTTTGACTGGCCGCACGGTAGTCGGCGAGTGAGGTGGGAGTGGGTAACGAGCGCCGCAGCGCTTGAGGCGCTGATTGCCGAGCATCGGGATGCGGCTTCGGTAGCCCTTGATACCGAGTTCAGGCGTCGCGACACTTTTTTCCCAATCGTCGCGCTGGTGCAATTGTGTTGGGGAGATAAGGCCTATTTGGTCGACCCCTTGAAGGTGGGTGAAGCAGAGCCCCTACGCGCGCTGTTAAGTAATACCGCGCAAACCAAATTCATTCACAGCGCGAGTGAGGATCTTGAGGTATTTGCCCATTGGCTTGGGGTATTACCGACGCCGCTCTTCGATACTCAGCGCGCTGCGGCACTCCTGGGTATGGGCTCGGGAATGAGTTACCGAGCGATTGTGGCCGATTTTTTTGGGATTGACCTGCCGAAGGACGAGACCCAGTCGGACTGGTTACAGCGACCGCTCTCTGACAGTCAGGCGGCCTATGCGGCTCAGGATGTGACCTATCTCTTCGCCATTGGCAATCAGTTGCTTGAGCGGGCGGTCGGCCTCAATAGGGCGTCGTGGGTTTTAGAGGACAGTGCGCGCATGACCCCTGGAGGTAAGCCCCCGATCACCAAATTCAAATCTGCCTATAAGCTATCTGAGGCCCAGCAGTGTGCGTTGGTTGCAACGGTCGACTGGCGTGAGGCTGAGGCACGCAAGCGAGATCGGCCGCGGAGCTGGATTCTGGCGGATAAGATCGTTTCCGCCGTTGCCCGGTCAGTGCCGCGCTCGGTGCAAGCCCTCGCACAGATCCCGGATATGCCCGGTGGACTGGTGCGCCGAGCGGGAGAAGATCTGGTCGCAGCAATTGCCGCCGCGCTAGACGCTGACCGCTCCGAGGTCTCCGCGCAAATCGGACCAGCGCCTCTGTCGGGCGGGCAGCGTCAGTCACTGGCTGCGCTTTCGGAGCAGCTGGTAAAAATCGCCACCGAACTCGCCATTGCGCCCGAAACCCTGATGCCAAAAGCAGATCTTGAGCATTTGATCCGCCAGCAGTCCGATGCGTCTTTGGTGAGTCCGGCGTCTTGGTCAGGCTGGCGCGATGACGCCGTCGTGGGCCCGCTCGAGAAATGGCTTTTGGGGTCAGCGTCGTGAGTGATATCGATGCAGTGGGTGCGCTTGAGGTGGATGTCTACAAAACAGCGCGTCGTCCTCAGACCTTTCTCTATGTGCCGAGAGATCTGCAGCCCGATCAATGGCCCAGTGATCTGGCTGAGCTTTTCGCAGCGCCGCAGAAAGTGTTGTCGCTGACGCTGACCGCCGAGCAGCCTCTGGCTGCGCAGTCCGCCACCGTGGTAATCGAAGCCATTCGAGCGCGGGGCTATTTTATGCAGTTACCGCCCGACCCATTGGTTGGGCGCTGAGAGAGGGGACAAGACTCATGCTGACAACCCAGTCCTACCTGATCGCTCTATTACTTTATTGGGGGGCGGCGATTGGCGGCGTCTGGTTGCTTAAGCGGCTGTGGTTTGCTGACGAACCCGGTCGCGGTGCAGCAGCGCTGTTGGGCGGCATCGCCGGCTTGCTCCTGGCGCCGGCGTTTCCGGGAGAGGGCGTTGAGACGTTAGCGCCCGCGCTTATTATTGTGATATTCAACGTGTTATTTGGTGAAGGTGTGGCTTCGGCCGCCTCGCCCGGTGTTTGGCTCGTTGCGGGTGCCATTGCCGGCGCGATAGTGAGTCTGTGGTGGCGCCGACGGGGCTTGCCGGCTTCTGCTTGAGTGGCTTGTCCACTGCACATCGGTTAGTCTGCCGTCCCGCGAAATACTGATATGAGAGAACCTGTTTATGAAGTTTGAAGGAACAGAGCGCTACGTAGCGACCGACGACCTGCGCATGGCGGTAAATGCCTCGGTTGCCTTGCAGAGGCCGCTGCTGATTAAAGGTGAGCCGGGCACGGGTAAAACCATGCTCGCCGAAGAAGTGGCGGCGGGCTTGGGTAAGACACTGATTCAGTGGCACATTAAATCTACTACCAAGGCCCAACAGGGTCTGTACGAGTACGACGCGGTATCGCGCTTGCGCGATTCCCAATTGGGAGATGGCAAGGTCGAAGACGTCAGCCAGTACATTAAAAAAGGCAAGCTGTGGGAGGCCTTCACAGCGGAAGAGCAGGTTGTACTGTTGATCGACGAAGTCGATAAGGCTGATATCGAGTTCCCCAACGACCTGTTGGTAGAGCTGGATCGTATGGAGTTCTTCGTTTACGAGACGGGCGAGACGGTCAAAGCCAAGCACCGTCCGATCATCATTATTACGTCCAACAATGAAAAGGAACTGCCGGACGCTTTTTTGCGCAGGTGTTTCTTCCACTTCATCAACTTCCCCAACAAGGAAACGATGAAAGACATTATCGACGTGCATTACCCCGATATTCAGTCCAGTCTCGTGCAAGAGGCGTTGGAGGTCTTTTTTGAGCTGCGTGAAATTCCCGGGCTGAAAAAGAAGCCTTCCACCTCTGAATTGATTGATTGGCTCAAGCTGCTGATGGCCGATGATATTCCTGATGAAGTGCTGAAGAACCGCGATCAGAGTAAGGCTATACCTCCGCTATATGGGGCCCTTCTGAAAAACGAACAGGATGTGCAGTTGCTCGAGCGACTGGCCTTTATGCATCGACGCGAGGCCCGCTGAGTCTTGCTGATCAACTTTTTTCATGTACTGAAGGACTCAGGGGTCCCCGTAACGCCGCGTGAGTTGCTCGATTTGCTTGAGGCGATGGAGCAGCGGTTGGCGTTTGCCGACATCGATGACTTCTATGCATTGTCACGCGCGGTCTTGGTAAAAGACGAGAAGTATTACGACCGGTTCGATCGTGCCTTCGGTCTGCATTTTCAGGAGTTAGAAGCGCTCGATGATGTTATCGAGGCGATGATTCCTGATGATTGGCTGCGCTCCGAATTTTTGAAGCAGTTGTCTGAGGAAGACAAAGCTAAAATCGAGAGCCTCGGGGGACTCGAGGAGCTCATCGAGCAGTTCAAGCAGCGCCTCGAAGAGCAAAAAAAGCGGCACTCCGGAGGCAACAAGTGGATAGGAACAGAGGGCACCTCGCCGTTTGGTAACGACGGATATCACCCGGAGGGTATTCGTGTTGGCGGCGAGAGTAAAAACAAACGCGCTGTAAAAGTGTGGGACCGACGCGACTTTAAGAATCTCGATGACAGCGTCGAGTTGGGCACGCGCAATATTAAAATTGCGATGCGCCGGCTGAGAAAATTTGCCAGAACGGGCGCCACCGAGGAGCTTGATTTGGATGACACCATCAAGTCGACGGCGCGCAACGCGGGCTTACTCGACATCAAGATGGTGCCCGAGCGGCACAACGCGGTGAAGGTACTCCTTTTTCTGGATGTCGGGGGGTCGATGGACCCTCATGTCAAAGTTTGTGAGGAGCTCTTTTCGGCGGCGCGTACCGAGTTCAAGCATCTCGAATATTTCTACTTCCATAATTTTATTTATGAAAGCGTGTGGAAGAACAATGTCCGGCGCTTCAACGAGCGCACGGCTACCCTTGATCTGATGCACAAGTATGCCCACGACTACAAGGTAGTGTTTGTGGGAGATGCTTCCATGAGCCCCTACGAGATCATGCAGCCCGGGGGGTCGGTGGAGCATTGGAACGAGGAGTCGGGTGAGTTGTGGATGCGTCGGCTGCGCGAGACCTACGAGAAGTGTATTTGGATTAATCCCGTTCCCGAGGACGAATGGGAGTACACCCAGTCAATTGCAATCACCCGTCAGCTGATGGAAGGAAAAATGTACCCACTGACACTACGGGGATTGGAAGACGGGATGTCATTTCTGTCCAAGTAAGGGGTGTATACAGCCCGGGCGAGTCGGCCCATTTTCTGCACGTTTCCAGCCGCCATTACGCTACACTTCTACGAGCCATGAATGATAAGAAGAGGGGGCCTTCATGAAGCTTTTTTTCCGTTTAAGCACCTTGCTTATTGCGCTTTTGACAATCAGTGCCTGTGGATCAAAGTCAGATACCGCCGCGGTAGATACTACTGCCGCCACTGCGGCACGGGTCGACACCGCCCGCATAGAGAATGCGGCGCAGGAGCCTGAGATGTGGCTCACTTATGGTGGCAGTTACGACGAGCAGCGTCATTCGGCCCTGGGTCAGATTAATCGCGATACTTTGCCTGAGCTTGGCGTGGGTTGGATTTACGAGATGGCGAAGCCACGTGGCGCCGAGGCGACCCCGATAGTGGTCGACGGCGTGATGTATGTTTCCAGCGCTTGGTCTGTGGTTTATGCCATTGATGCGAAAACTGGTGAAGAAATCTGGGTATATGACCCCCAAGTATCCGGTAAAGATGCAGCTAAAGGCTGCTGTGACGTCGTCAATCGCGGTGTGGCGGTGCACGACGGCAAGGTGTTTGTAGGGGTGTTTGATGGCCGACTGGAAGCGCTCGACGCGGCGACAGGGGAAGTCCTCTGGAGTGAGGTGACAGTCGATCAGAGCAAGCCCTACACCATTACCGGCGCCCCGCGGGTGTTCAAAAACAAAGTGGTCATCGGTAACGCCGGTGCCGAGTTGGGCGTTCGGGGATACGTGAGCGCCTACGATGTGGCAACGGGGGAGCTGGCATGGCGCTTTTACACCGTGCCGAACCCAGACAAAAAGCCGGACGGCGCGGCGTCAGACGAAATACTGGCCAAATTGGCGAATGATACTTGGGGTGACGACGGCGCTTGGGTGACCGACGGCGGCGGCGGAACGGCCTGGGATTCGATCGTTTACGATACTGTGAATGACCAGGTCATCATTGGCGTCGGTAACGGTTCTCCCTGGAATCCAGATATTCGTGACCCCAATAGTGACGGAGACAACCTGTTTCTGTCGTCTATCCTCGCGGTTGACGCAGATACCGGCAGCTATCGCTGGCACTACCAAACCACGCCGCGGGACCGCTGGGATTACACGGCCACGCAACAAATCATGCTGGCGGATCTGCCATTGGGAGACGGCGGTGCCTCTCGCCGGGTTGTCATGCAGGCGCCGAAAAACGGCTTCTTTTATGTGTTGGACGCAGCGGACGGAGAGCTGATCTCGGCAACCCCCTTTACCAATCAGAATTGGACCACGGGGGAGTTTGATGAAAACGGCCGCCCGATTCTGATTGAGGAGGCGGTCGACCTGGCGTTGTACGCCGTCGTGCCAGGGCCTACCGGGGCGCACAACTGGCACCCAATGGCGTTTAACCCCGACACGGGATTGGTGTACATCCCGGTCAACGAGATTCCTTTCTTTTATGACAAAACCCGGAATGTGAAGGAGAGCAAATCTTTCTGGAACATCGGTTACGACGCTGCCGCCGGATGGCCGGTCGAATATCCTGCGGGCACGCTGGATGCCGTATCAGGGCTCGATGGCGGCACGTTGCTGGCATGGGATCCTGTTAAGGCGGAGCCCCGGTGGGCGGTGCCTTTCCCCTTGCCCCTGAACGGCGGTGTTCTCAGTACCACAGCCGGGCTGGTATTTCAGGGTAATAAGTTTGGCGAGTTTGTGGCCTATGACGCCGAAACCGGAGAGCGCCTGTGGTCTCACACTTTGGTGGGCAACGCAGCCGCAGCACCCATGACCTACGAGATCGATGGGGAGCAGTACCTCAGTGTGCTGTCAGGATGGGGTAGCGTGTCCAACTTAATAGCAGGGTTCACCTACGGGGAAGCGAAAGCCAATGAGCCCGCACGGGTAATTACGTTTAAGTTGGGGGGCGCAGAAGTCATGCCCGCGCCGCTCGCGACCACTGTTTCACCGACGCCAAAGTCAGCGATGTTTGGCGAGCCCGACCAACATCAGTTGGGTATGCAGCGCTTTGCAGAAAACTGCCATTTTTGCCACGGGGCGTTCGCCGTGAGCGGCGGCGTCATTCCTGACTTACGTTGGTCAGCGATCTCAGCTAACGAACAGGCCTGGGATCAGGTGGTGCGTGAGGGCGCTCTGGAAAAGCAGGGCATGGTCTCCTTTGCTGGGCATTTGAGCAAAGAAGATACCGATGCCATCAGGGCTTACGTCATCCAGCAGGCATGGTTGGCGGTAACCAACGGTGATGCCGCAGCCCCGGGAGGGCAATGATCTGCCTCATCGTTGAGATGGAGCGAGGTGAAACGCCACCAGCGCTGCGGCAACGGCCACATTGAGTGATTCCACACCGTTTTCCATGGGAATACTCACGCGCTCGCTGGCAAGGTCGCGGGTGCTTTGGCTGATGCCCTCGCTCTCGCTGCCAAGCACAAAAACGGTGGGCGAGGTGGGCTCATAGTCGAACAGAGAGCGGGAGGCGCCGGCTTCTAAAATTGCAATGTCAAAACCGGCCTCTTTAAGCGCCGTCAGCCCCCGGTGCACTTGGTCGCAATAGATAATTGGCGCGCGAAATAGGGTTCCGGCTGAGGCCTTGATGACAAGTGGACCCAGCGCCGCGACGCCCTTGGCGGGATAAAGCACCCCGTGGACGCCTGCGGCGACGGCAGAGCGAACGATCATGCCTACATTTTGTGGGTTGGTGATGCCATCGAGGGCCAGCACGGTTGCAGCGCCGGGCGCGCGCGCTAGAAACTCACTGGTAGAAAAGAAGTTTTCGCATTTAATATCGAGCGCAACCCCCTGATCCTGCTTGCTATTTTTTGATATTCTTGATAGAGAAAGCCGGTCATGATGGCGCATTTCGACGTTGCGCTTTTTGGCTAACTCGGTGATCTGCGAAATGATTTCAGAGGGACGGTTGCTGGTGGCAAGATGCAGGCAGTGAATCGACAGCGCCGGGTCCAGCAGGGCTTCGAGCGTTGGTTTACGCCCATAGAGAGTCAGGCCGCCATGGGGAGTCCATCGGGGGGCAGAGTTGTCAGTCATTGTCGTTACAGGGAGCGCCTAATGAGACCATTAGTACTCTACACCACCCTCGGGTGTCACCTGTGTGAGCATGCTGAAGCGATTTTGGATGCCGCGGGGTGCCGCTATGAGACGGTCGACATCGCGCAGGACCTGGCATTGCTCGAGCGCTACGGTGTGCGTATTCCAGTGGTGAGAGATGACCAGGGTAGAGAGCTCGGCTGGCCCTTTGATACGGCGCAATTGACCGCGTTTTTGTCTGGTGCCTGATGCTGCCTGAGGCCCGTATCTAGTCGCCCGCATCGACTTTTACCGCGAGGACGTCGCACTCTGCACTGTGCATTACCCCGTCGGTAGTCGATCCCAATAGCAGGGCGAGCCCCCAGCGCGCGTGTGTGCCGACAACGATCAGGTCGCAGTCAACCGTTTTCGCCTGTGTAGGGATCTCGGCCTCGGGGCGGCCTGTCGTCAAGTGTCGATTAGCCGCCGGGACGTCAAGCGATTCGCACAGCCTATCCAGTTGTTCTTTTGCCTGACCCTGAATTTCCTCCTGAATGGCGGAAAAATCCATCGGGATATCTCCGCCATAGGTAATAGCCAAAGGTTCGATAACGTGCAGCACATGCAGCGTCGCACCGTTTTGTTTCGCCAGAGCGGACGCGCGTCCGGCAACCTGTTCGGTAGTGACGCCCAAATCGACTGCCACGAGAATGTTTTGGTAGGGCATACTCTCCCCGGTTTTTTGCTATCGCTTACATAAATAATGTAGTGCAAAACATCGGGCTTGTCTCGCCGGAGTAATCGCGTGGTTTATTTTTTCATTCTGCTGGGTCTCGCCGTCGTCATTGCTCCTTTGCTCTCAGCGAGGCCCAGTAAGGGGCAGCGGCGAAAGGCCGCACTGCGCGATGAGGCACGACAATACGGATTGCGCGTTTCAATCAGGCATCCACCGGACATCCCGCCCCGATTTCGATTCGCGCCGGCTGATGAGCTCGTATGCTACGAACGGATGTTGCCTAAGGTGTTACAGGCGGCGGGGCGACAATGTCGTTACGTCCGACTCGATGGAGAGTGGCAATCAATTTTTGATGACCTACCGGCCCCTGATTGGGTCCGCCGATTGCCAGAAGGGGCGATGGTGGCCGAGTTATCAGAGCGTAATGCCAGCATTTTTTGGGACGAGCGGGGTGGCCTCGAGGATCTCGCCACACTGCATCAAGCGGTTGAATTAATTGACTAATCTTCTGGTTGATGCCAGTCGGTATGGGGCAGATCAATTTTACCGGTGCACTTGACCCCGGGGGAAATCGCCCTTATAGATGCCCACCTTCCGACGCGCGGGTGACCTCGAACCCGGTTCAGCAGAGCAGGCAAATAGGTTTTATGGGTAAAGCACTGGTAATTGTGGAATCGCCGGCCAAGGCCAAAACGATTAACAAGTATCTTGGTAAGGACTTCATCGTGAAGTCCAGTGTCGGTCACATCCGAGACCTGCCGACTTCTGGCAGCGCCACCCCTGCCGACCCAAAAGAGCGCGCTGCTCAGGCGGCGCTCACCCGCAAAATGGCGCCCGACGAGAAGGCCCGTTATCAGGCGCGCAAGAAGCGCGAACAGCTGGTAAAGCGCATGGGTATCGATCCTGATAATGGTTGGCGGGCGCGCTATGAGATCTTGCCCGGCAAGGAAAAAGTCGTAAGCGAGCTGAAGCGACTTGCCAAGGACAGCGATGCCATCTACCTCGCGACGGACTTGGATCGAGAAGGTGAAGCGATCGCCTGGCATCTACAGGAGGCGATTGGCGGAGATACCAGCCGTTACCACCGCGTCGTTTTTAATGAAATCACCCAAAAAGCCATCAAAGAGGCGTTCAAGCGACCGGGAGAGCTGGACACCGCCCGGGTGCAGGCGCAGCAGGCGCGCCGCTTCTTGGATCGGGTGGTGGGTTTCGAGGTGAGTCCGCTCTTGTGGGCGAAGGTGGCAAGGGGGTTGTCGGCGGGGCGTGTGCAGTCCGTCGCGGTGCGTCTCATCGTCGAGCGTGAGCGCGAAATTCGCGCCTTCGTGCCAGAGGAATACTGGGAGGTGCATGCGCTGCTTCAGGCGGGTGATATCCCGCCCGTGCGCTTCATGGTCACTCACCGAAACGGTGCAAAATTTGAACCCAAAACCCAGGCAGAAGCGGAATCGGCCGTCGAGGCGATGACGGGTGCCGCCTTTAACGTGACTGACCTGGAGTCCCGTAAGACGAGCTCCAAGCCGTCCGCACCTTTTATCACTTCGACCCTGCAGCAGGCGGCGAGCACGCGCATGGGATTTAGCGTCAAGAAGACCATGACACTGGCCCAGCGGCTTTATGAGGCTGGCTTTATCACCTACATGCGAACGGACTCTACCAATCTGAGTGACGAGGCGGTGGCCGCTTGTCGCGATTGGATCAAAGGCGAGTTTGCCCCCGAGTATTTACCCGATGCGCCCAATCGATACGGTTCCAGAGAGGGTGCCCAGGAAGCACATGAGGCGATCAGACCCTCTGATGTGAACTTGCGAAGCCATCAATTGACAGGGATGGAGCCTGATGCTGAGCGGCTGTATGAGCTGATTTGGAGGCAGTTTGTCGCCTGCCAGATGACGCCGGCACGCTATCTGTCGACGACTTTGGTGGTGTCTGCCGCGGATTGCCGCCTGACGGCCAAGGGCAGGGTTGTGGAGTTTGATGGCTTTACCCGGGTGCAAGCGCCGGCGGCACGAAAAGGGGACGATGCAACGCTTCCACCTCTGGCTATCGGTGACGCGCTTCAGGTCACCGATTTTGAACCAAAGCAGCACTTTACCAAGCCACCGGCGCGCTATGGGGAGGCGAGCCTGGTGCGGGAAATGGAGAAGCGGGGCATTGGACGACCCTCTACCTACGCCGCCATTATTTCTACCATTCAGGATCGTGGATACGTTCGCCTGGAGAATCGCCGTTTTTACGCCGAAAAAATGGGCGACATTGTCACTGAGCGACTCCAGGGTTGTTTTAGCGACTTGCTTGATTACGGCTTTACCGCGCTGATGGAAGAGCGATTGGATGAGGTCGCGCAGGGTGCCCTGTCGTGGACTGATTTGCTGAACCAGTTCTACACCGACTTCAGTGGCAAATTGGCGCAGGCGGCTGACCCCGGGCCGGAGGGCATGCAGCCCAATGATCCGACGCCCACCGGGATACCTTGCGATGCTTGCGGCCGTCCCTTGCAGATCAGAACGGCCAGCACGGGCGTGTTTCTCGGCTGCTCGGGCTACAACTTGCCCCCCAAGGAGCGGTGTAAAGAGACGGTGAACCTGATCCCCGGGGATGAGGCGATCAGCGTCGACGCCGACGATGAGGCCGAATCGCGCCTCCTGTTAACCAAGCGCCGTTGCGGACTGTGTCACACCGCGATGGATAGTTATTTGATCGATGAGGGTCGTAAGCTTCACGTGTGTGGTAACAATCCGGACTGCTCGGGTTACGAAGTGGAGCAGGGGCAGTTTCGAATTAAAGGTTACGAAGGTCCTGTGATCGAGTGCGATAAGTGTGGTGCCGATATGCAGCTTCGAAGCGGACGCTTTGGCAAGTATTTTGGCTGCAGTGAATCCGGTTGCACCAACACCCGAAAGCTTTTACGCAACGGCGAAGCGGCTCCGCCAAAAATGGATCCGGTTCCCATGCCGGAACTGGCATGCGCGAAGGTGGACGACCACTACGTGCTGCGCGACGGGGCGTCGGGTATTTTCCTTGCCGCCAGCCAGTTTCCCAAGCACCGCGAAACGCGCCCGCCTTTCGTCGATGAGCTGCTGCCGCATCAGGGAGAGATTGATCCCAAGTATCACTACCTGTTTGATGCGCCGCTCGCCGATGACGCAGGCAACCGATCGCAAATTCGGTACAGCCGAAAAACCAAAGAGCAATATGTCACCTCCGAGCGTGACGGAAAGCCGAGTGGTTGGCGAGCGCTGTTTGTTGATGGCCGTTGGGTTGAAGAGGGCTCTGCCAAAAAACCCAAGGCCAAGAAAAAGGCTAAAGCGAAGGCCAAGACGAAAGCCCGAGCGAAGTCACCCGCGAAGGCTGATGTGAGCGCACCCGAGACGGTCGATTGAGTCACCCCCTCGCTTTTGCCAATCAGAGTATTTATCACGCAAGGATTCTGCTCAACGGCTGGCGGGCATTGGCTGAGCAGGCGTCAGAGCCTGCAGAACAGTTGGCGCTGGCTTTTGCGCCGCCCGCGAGAAACCAATTGCTGGATGGCTATGGCTGGTTGCTACTTGCCGCTTGCCGGATAACGCAAGTGCCTTCGGCCCCACCACACTCTGTCGACGATTTGCCGACGTTGCCTACAGGTTTGGTGCGCCCTGCAGAGGTCGATGCCTGCGCGGCACTCGAGCGAGACGGTTGGGTGGCAACGCTCAAGCAGCCCATCACTCGGGCCTCGCTGTCCACCCGGCCGGGGCAGCTGGCCTCCGATGTGAGTGGCATTGAGCTTCGACACTTTGAGGCCTGGCTGCATCAACTGGAGGACCTTGCTGGTCTCGTTGCTGATGCAGTCGATGAGTCCTAGACTGTCGGTTCCTCGCGCTACAGACGCCTGAGTGGCAGATGCGCGTTCAGAGTGTTACCGTGGGGCATCGTTCGGCAGTTTTGTTGAGCGATCCATCAAAAGAGAGGACATTGAGTGTCTACATCCTTGCTTGAAATTGTGGATCTAGGTGACGGAGAGGTGGTGCTGCAGCGCGTCGAAGACGAATCAGAGCCCCTGGTCAGCATCCAGTTTTCCGATGAGGCGAATGCGTATCTCATGGGAAATAATCTGGAAATCGCCAGAGTCATGATTCAGGCTGGCATAGAGGCGGCGGCGCGCTTGTCTGAGGTGAACAACCTCGAAGTCGACACTGCCGATATGTCAGAGAGACGAACGCTGCACTAACTCAGCGCTAGCGTTTTGTCACAGCGGGGCGATGTGCTCCGTCGCGTCCCCGGGAGCTGCAAAGGAAAGCTTCAGGTGCCTCTCCCGCCAAAGAAAACTTCTCATCAAAAAAGAGCTGAGCGTTAGCGGCCTCAGTCTCCAGAGTTTCGTTTCAAATGTTGCAGACACTCTCTCGAGCGGGGTTTTTACTGGTTGAGCATGGGGCGGGTCGTGCTCGGCCTAAGGCTTTTGCCTGACAGACATTGAGCCGTCCCCGCATCACAGGCGCTGGCGAATTACCCCGACGCTGACGCCCTCGATGGCAAACTCCGTCTGCCGGAGATCGACGACAATCGGTTTATAGTCAGAATTTTCCGGCAGTAGTTTCACGCTATGCTGTCCCGACCGCTTGAGTCGCTTAACAGTCACTTCATCCTCGATTCTCGCTACGACAATCTGCCCGTCGCGCGCGGTCTGCGTGTTTTGAACTGCAAGAAGATCACCGTCGAGAATGCCGACATCTTTCATGCTGTCCCCTGTGACCCGCAAGAGATAATCCGCATTTGGGGAGAAAAATCCCGGGGGCAGTTCGCAGTAATCTTCGATGTGTTCCGTCGCTAAAACAGGGGAGCCTGCGGCAACGCGCCCGATGATCGGGAGCCCGCTACTCTCTGTCAGGCGAATCCCGCGAGAGGCGCCAGCGATCATCTCGATCGCGCCTTTTCTTGCGAGCGCGCGGAGGTGTTCTTCAGCGGCATTGGCCGATTTGAAACCCAGTTCGCGGGCGATATCCGCCCGGGTAGGTGGGTACCCTGTTTCGGCAACATACTGCCGGATAACGTCGAGGACCTGCTGTTGTCTGGCGGTTAACTTCATGGTGTCGCCTCCGAATCAGCGCTGATGATATATACAGTCTGTGTTTTTGTACAGCATGGCGTAGTGCCGTGTACGGGTAGCTGGGTTAGGATAGGAGTCGGGTTCATGGAGCGGTGTCGCTGATGTTGTTTTTAAGAGATCTTCTGGAGCCTCTCGCTGCCCTGTTGCACGTGCCCACCGACACAGCGGTATTTGTGGCCTTGCTGCTGGGTGGACTTATCGGCCACTACGGCATCTATCGGATCGTGAAAGCCCTCACGGTGGCTGCCGATCGCACGGATACCCGCTGGGATGATGTTGTCCTCTATGCGATTTTTCCGCCAATCCAGTGGGTGATGTGGGTCGTTTTAGGGCTTTTGTCTCTGTCGCTGTTCAGCGTGCTCGATGGCATTCGCGAGGCCCTCATGCAGCTGTCCGATACGGCGATACTGCTTTTGGTGGGGTGGCTCGGTCATCGCCTCAGTCGAGGCGTGGAAGAGGAGCTCCTCGGTGAGCATCGCGGGGCTCTGGAGTCTGGCGAGCGCGCAACAATCAGCGCGGTAGCGCGCCTTAGTCGCATTGTCTTGTGGATTATCGCCGGCATTATGATCCTGCAATCTTTGGGCGTATCTGTATCCGGCTTGCTCGCTTTTGGCGGTGTGGGCGGTGTCGCAGTGGGCTTCGCCGCCCGCGACCTCCTCGCCAATTTTTTGGGCGGTCTCAGCATTTTTCTCGATCGGCCGTTCGCGGTTGGAGATTGGATCAGGTCACCGGATCGAGAAATTGAAGGCACGGTTGAAGACGTAGGATGGCGCGTCACCCGTATCAGAACTTTTGACCAGCGACCGTTATACGTCCCCAACTCGGTTTTCTCGACGGTTGCGCTCGAAAATCCGTCGCGGATGCGCAACCGGCGAATCTACGAAACCATAGGCATTCGTTACACCGATGCGGCGCTGATGGCCACGATTGTCGCAGAGGTGGAGACCATGCTGCGCGAGCATGAAGCGATTGACGCCTCGCGAACGCTCATTGTTAATTTTGTTGCGTTTGGTGCATCTTCATTGGATTTCTTCGTTTACACATTCACCAAAACCACGGATTGGGTGACCTACCATGGTGTTAAGCAGGAAATCCTGCTCAATATTCTGGAAATTATTGATCGGCACGGCGCCGAGATTGCATTCCCCACCCGCACGGTGTTGTTGGATCAGGCGGAGCCGCCGCCGGGCCTTGGGGCCTGAGTGAGGAGAACTGAGTGAGTTAGGGGCCATGCAGGCCCTAGTCGGTGGTTGGCGGTTGCTCGACATCCATTCGCTGTACGCCACGACGGTACAATTCGTACCAGCTCAGTTCACGCCAAATTGCCAACACCTTGATAACGGGGTGGTCGTAGTAGCGTAAACGGTTCTCTGCTAACGGCACGGTATCCGCCACGTGGATAACATGTCGCCAAGGCCAGTCCGGTGGGCGAGGGGGTGTGTAGTCTTCATTGGCACTGGGATCGCCCTTGAGTAGTGCGGCTTTATCATCTACCGACGTCTCGTCTGCTGATGCGCCGACATCAGGGCCGACATTAATGACGGTGCCGTCACTCATTTGTACCCGGTGCCCACTATCGCTGGTCGCCAGCAACCCTTGTTCTGCAGCCGCGCCCGGCACTCGCGTCGTGCGCGGTGGCGAGGGAGGCGGTGGATCCATCTCAAACACAGCGGGCAAATAGTGGCCGTCTGTATTGGCCCAAAAATTCAGTCCGAGACGCCAACTGTTGGCGCTGGGCACCAGTTGGATGAAGCCCTGTGCCCGGGGATACCCGTTGCTGGTTTCGGGTTCCATCATGATCGGGAGGTTTTCGCTGCCGGGTCCCTGAAGCCAGGCTGCCGCGGCAATGATCTCCTCACTGTTCTCCCTGCGATAACGCTCGAGCCCGGGTGCGAGCGAGTCCAAGGGCAGTCGTTCGAAGGGGAGCGGGAATGGAATCCCAGTCGCCGAGACGGTGACAGGGAGAAGCTCGGTGAATTGCTCTGCTGGCGCAAAGGGCACATTGATCCCTCGCTCAGAGGTGGGTGGCGTGCCTTCCAAAACCAGGGACTCCAGAGACAACAGGGGGGCGGGAGGGGTTTCGGCTTTATTCACTTCGAAAGGTAGAAGCAGATCGACCGGTGCTGCCTCAGTCTGCTCGGGAGATTCGAAGCCTTCCTCTGGCAGGGATGGCATCCGATCCGCAGGGGCTGTTCCCATGCCCAGATCGATAAGCTCATCGATCAAAGCGAGATCGCCCTCGGTTAGCACCCTGTCTGACGGTAGCCAGGGCGCCGGCAATGGCGATGACTCGGAAATCATGGTGTGGCCAGACAGACTGCGACGCAGGCGAACATTGTGCGCTTGCAATGGGTTCTGGGAGTTGGGCGTTCTGTCTACCAACCATCGCCACCGGCTGGGATAACCGGGGTGAGGCAGCAGTGGCCACGTTTCGCTCTCCAGCACGTTGGTCCGAGAATCGACCAGAACAATCACCTCAAATTCATACCATCCCGAGTGATCAAATCCGCCGGGTAGGGGAGCGGCCGACAACTTGGCAGTTAGCGCGCCCAACAGAAGTGGAAGCAGGCTACGCCGCATCACGCCGCGTCCAGCCAGGGGTGGATTAAGTTTTCGACAAATTCGGCTCTGCAAAGCAGGGTGGGTAGCGCTTTCTTGACCCGCAGCTTGCCGTTTGCAGTGAGGCTATAGCACTGGGGGTCGGACTGAATAAGTTTCACAATAGCCACGGGCTCAACAGCGGTTGACGACTTGAACTCGATGCTACCACCCTGATCAGTCATATCGATCTCGCTGATACCCAATTTTTGTGCTGTCACACGTAGCTGAGCGCAGGTGAAGAGGTTTTTAATGGCTTCGGGTAGTAAGCCAAAGCGGTCAATCATCTCAACCTGTATTTCTCGCAGCGCGCTGCTACTGTGTGCTTGAGCGATTCGCTTATAGAGCACCAGTCGGGTGGTGATGTCGGGCAGGTAGGATTCGGGGATCAGTGCTGGCACATGGAGTTTGACCTCTGTTCCACTGTCGAGCGGTTGATCGATGTCTGGAATCTCGCCTCTCCTAAGCGCTGACACCGCGCTGTCCAGCATTTCTAAATAGAGAGAAAAGCCCACCTGGTGTATCTGCCCGGATTGCTCGGCACCCAGCAGCTCGCCCGCGCCGCGGATCTCCATGTCGTGGGATGCCAGCTGGTAGCCAGCGCCGAGGTCATCCGCGGCCTCGATCGCATCGAGTCTTTTCTGTGCGTCGTTTGTGATAACGCTTCGTGGTGGGCTCAGTAAGTAAGCGTAGGCCTGGTGGTGGGATCGGCCGACGCGCCCCCGGAGCTGATGTAACTGTGCCAATCCAAAGCGGTCGGCGCGCTCTATGATGATGGTGTTGGCGTTGGGAATGTCGATTCCCGTTTCAATGATGGTTGAGCACACCAATATATGGTGTTGTTGGTGATAGAAATCCTTCATGACGCGCTCAAGGGCCTGTTCGCGTAACTGGCCGTGAGCCACGCCAATCGACAACTCGGGAAGCAGCTCACCCAGTTTGCGCGCGGTTTCCTCGATGGTTCTGACTTCATTGTGCAGGTAGAAAACCTGACCGCCCCGCAGCGTCTCTCTCAGCACCGCCTCTTTTACCAGCGCGATACTGTGCTCTCGAACAAAGGTTTTGATGGAGAGCCGTCGCGCCGGAGGCGTCGCGATAATCGACAAATCGCGGAGGCCACCCAGTGCCATGTTAAGGGTTCGTGGGATCGGTGTTGCGGTCATCGTCAGTATGTCGACTTCCGCGCGCAATGCCTTGATGGCTTCCTTTTGCTTTACCCCGAAGCGATGCTCCTCATCAATAATCAAAAGCCCCAGATCATGAAAGCCGAAGTCACTCTGCAGCAGCTTATGGGTGCCCACCAGAATATCGATTTTTCCGGTGCGGACGCGCTCGATAATGTTTTGTAGATCCTTCGCCGACTTAAACCGGGAGACCACTTCTATGGTGTACGGCCAATCGGCAAACCGATCGCGAAAGTTTGCGTGATGCTGATTGGCTAGCAGGGTGGTGGGTACCAACACGGCCGTCTGCCTGCCATTTTGTGCAGCGATGAACGCTGCCCGCATAGCGACCTCTGTTTTGCCAAAGCCCACGTCGCCGCAGACCAGACGATCCATGACCTTGGGCGCGCACATGTCCTCTCGAACAGCCTGTATTGCGGCGGCCTGATCAGGCGTTTCCTCGAAGGGGAAAGCCTCGCAAAAGCGCTCCCATTTATGGGTGTCCAGGGTGTGAGCGTGTCCTGTGCGCGATTCTCGCCGCGCGTAGACCTCGAGAAGTTGAGCCGCGACATCTGCGGCTCGCTGCTGTGCTTTTTTTCGTGCCTTATCCCACTGATCACTTCCGAGCCGATGGAGTGGTGCGGTGTCGGGATCGCCGGCGGTATAGCGACTGATCAGGTGCAGCGACCCCACCGGCACGTAAAGTTTGTTGTTTTCCGCATACTCCAGCAGCAGGAACTCAGCATCGTCCCCCTCTATCTGCAGTACCTGTAAGCCCAGATAGCGCCCCACGCCGTGTTCAATGTGAACCACGGGTAAGCCCACGCGCAGTTCGGTAAGGTCGCGGATAATGGCGTCCGTGTCAGTCTCGGTGCGTGTTGTGCGCCTTCTCCGCTGGGCAACGCGCTGGCCAAATAATTGCGATTCACAGATCAGTGTCGGTGAGCCTGTGCCTGTGTAGAGCCCGCGATCGACGGGAGCGACGGTAATTCCAAAATGAATTTTCCGCCCGACAAAATCATGCCAATTAGCGACGGGCTCGGGCTGTAAATCCGCTTTGGCAAGCGTTTCGAGCAAAATCTCCCTGCGGCCCGCACTCTCGGCACATAAAAGCACGGGACCCTGGTGGTCCCCGATAAATCGACTCAACACATCTCGATAGCCTTCCGCTCCCCCGGTGCCAGTGAGCACCGGCGGTGACTTGAAGTCGGTCGCGATGTGAGCGGGTGCATGCTCGGTAGTCTTGAGTTCAAGTACGGCATGGTGACCGAGTTTCTCGTAAAGCTCCTCTACGGCGAGGAACCCTCGCCTGGGTGACAGCAGTGGGCGCCTGGGATCAATGCCGTACTCTTCGTACCGTGCGGTCACTTCTGCCCAGTAGCGCTGTGCAGCTGAGTAATGATCGCCCATGGTGGTGACGGCAGCGTGCTCTGGTAAGTAGTCAAAAACTGAGCCGCAGTGTTCAAAAAACAGGGGCAAATAGTATTCCGCGCCACCGGGCACGCGACCTGCGCTGACTTCACTGAAGATGGGGCAAAGATCAGCGTCGCCATCAAAAGCGTCATACCACGCCATCTGAAAACGACGGATTGCCTCTGAATTGACCGGGAACTCTCTCGCCGGCATTAGCTTGATGCGCGGGACCTGGTCAATGGTGCGCTGCGTTTCGGGGTCAAAAGTGCGTAGCGTTTCAACCTCGTTATCAAACAGGTCAATGCGGTAGGGTGCCGCACTTCCCATCGGGAAGACATCGAGAAGTGCACCCCTAACGGCGAACTCGCCGTGCTCCATCACCGTCTCTACCGCGTGGTAACCATTGAGTGTCAAACTGGTGGTAAAGCGCTCCAGATCAAACTGGTCTCCCGTGTTCAGGTCTAGGGTGTTGCCCTCGATAAAATAGCGTGGAGGGGTACGCAACATGGCCGTGGTGATGGGCAATATAACGACGCCTGAGGAGAGTTTGGGGAGTTCGTAAAACGTCCGTAAACGCTGGGACACAATATCCTGATGGGGCGAGAAGTGGTCGTAGGGTAGTGTTTCCCAGTCGGGTAGGGTGAGCACCGGTATATCCGGTGACATAAACAGGGGTAGTTCCCGAGCGAGAATCTGTGCGTCGGTAGAGGTCGGCACCAGAACGATGAGTGGTCGATCGGTCGCCGCCAACTCCCCGATCACCGCCGAACTGGCGGAGCCGGGCAGGGGCCCCAGCGCGGTTCGTGAGCCCGCCTTGAGGGGCCAAGAAGTGTTTGTTAAGCGATCTTTAAACATGTCGCAGGCCTAGCATCGAACGCCTATTGTAGGCGTCGCGGCATTCGACAACCATGGCAATAGTGCTTTTACGGTTGCCTACGGCGAGGTGCGAATTGATAATGTCGCCCGCCAAGTGCCTAAGCGGACACCGTCTCGCGAGGAGTCCATGCTTAATCGCCGCAAAATCACGCCAAGGAGCCCCCGTGACTGAAGAACGTAAACGTCCGAGACCTGATGACTATTTTGCCGATTGGAAGCAGCGAGAGGCGCTAGCGGAGTCGATGATCCCGGTGGTGGGCCAGCTATCCCGGGAGCGCAACGTCAAGAGCTATATTTATGGCCGCTCGCTGGTCAATCAGTCGGTGCTGGACATCATGAAAAGCCACCGCTGGGTGCGGCAAATGGAGGACAACGAGCTGTCGGAATTCGAGACGACACCGGTCCTCAATGCCGTCAGTTCGCTGGACCTAGGACCCTGCCATTTGGATATCGGACGGCTGGCGGTCGCCTATTTTGATAAAGGCGCCGGCGCGGGCCTCTCGATTGAGCAGTATGTGTCACAGGAGCTCGATTATCTGATTGGTTCAACGCATAAACCGGTTGATGCCCCGGTTGACGTGGTGCTTTATGGATTCGGGCGCATTGGACGCTTGATGGCGAGAATCCTTATCGCCAAAACCGACGGGGGCGACAGCTTGCGTTTACGCGCCGTGGTGGTGCGCCGCGGCAACGCAGAGGATGACCTGTTGAAAAGAGCCAGCCTGTTGCGTCGGGACTCGGTTCACGGCGTATTTCAGGGGACGATCAGGGTCGATGAGGAGCGCCAGTCTTTTGTCGCCAATGGCAACGAGGTAAAGGTGATTTATGCCGACGCGCCAGAGGACATTGATTACACGGCCTACGGTATCGACCGTTGCATTGTGGTTGACAATACCGGCGCCTGGCGAGATCGGGAGGGATTGTCGCGACACCTCAAGGCCAAGGGCGTCGCGAAGGTCATTTTGACCGCCCCGGGTAAGGGAGATATCAAGAACATCGTTGCGGGCATCAACGATCAGGATATTCAACAGAACGACCAGATTCTGTCGGCCGCGTCATGCACGACCAATGCGATCGTGCCGGTGCTGAAGGCGGCGGATGACGAATACGGGATTGTTGCTGGACATGTCGAGACCGTGCACGCCTACACCAACGATCAAAACCTGATCGATAATTATCACAAGGCGGAGCGTCGAGGCCGGAGCGCGCCGCTAAATATGGTGCTCACCGAAACGGGCGCAGCCAAAGCGGTGGCCAAAGTGCTGCCCAACCTGGAGGGGAAGCTGACCGGCAATGCTATCCGCGTTCCCACCCCGAATGTCTCCATGGCGATCCTCAATCTGACGCTGGTCAAACCGACCACCCGGGACCTGCTGAATGAATTTATGCGGGAGACGGCACTTCACTCCAACATGAAGAAGCAGATTGACTACTCCAATTCCCCGGAAGTGGTCTCCAGCGACTTCGTTGGCTCACGCTCTGCCTGTGTTTTTGACGCAAAAGCCACCATCGTCAACGGTAATCAGGCGGTTTTGTACCTCTGGTACGACAACGAGTATGGATACAGCTGCCAGGTTTACCGCGTATTGGAGCGTATGGCGGGCATTCGCTACCAAACCTATCCCGCCAACGGCGTTTTTCCAACTTAACGCGAAAGGTATCGCGCCCGGGTTGGCCTTGATCGGCCAAGTCGAATAGAATATCCGCGACCGATGAGAGCCCAATGGGCCCGGCCATCAGAAGCCCCCGGTCCTACAG
>Ga0255782_10000343_pt1 | contig 41952 bp, 28 predicted proteins | sample 101ome_26_FD_179980 | JGI IMG/M metagenome (GOLD analysis project Ga0255782, IMG submission 179980) | Coastal salt marsh microbial communities from the Groves Creek Marsh, Skidaway Island, Georgia - 101408AT metaG (version 2) | ecosystem: Environmental > Aquatic > Marine > Intertidal zone >...
TTTGGTTTAGGCGTTATAATCAATGACGTTAATCAAGATAACTGGCCTGATATCGTCATTGCAAACGATTATATATCAAACGATCTAGTTTATATCAACCAACAAGATGGGACGTTTCGAACCGCAGCTCGTGAAGTATTCAAACATCAGAGCATGTTTTCTATGGGAGTTGATGTCTCAGATATCAACAACGATGGTTATGACGATATTATTTTCCTAGATATGTTGGGTGAGACTAACTACAGAAAGAAAACCACGATCACCCTTAGTAATTATCAGAAAACTTTGTTAGACCAGCGTTGGGATTATGAGTCGCAGCACTCGAGAAACATGCTTCATCTAGGTACCCCTCAGGGATTGCCATCTTCAGAAGTAGGGATGTTTTTTGATGTATACCAAACAGATTGGAGCTGGTCTCCGCTCTTTTTTGATGCAGATAACGACGGATATAAAGATCTATTTATAACCAACGGTTTTCCTAGGGATATTACGGACAAAGACTTTACTAATTTTCGTCAAGGGGTTGAAAATTTTGTAAGCTCAGAAGTTCTGTTGACCAAGGTGCCTGTTATCAAACAAAAGAATTATGCTTACCATAATAAAGGTGGAAAACGATTCGAAAATAAGAGTGATGAATGGGGGCTGGGAGTTTCTTCTTTTTCAAATGGTTCTGTATTCTCTGATTTAGATAATGATGGAGATCTAGATTATGTAGTGAATAATATTCATGAAGCGGCTTTTGTATTTGAAAATAAGGGGAATAAGATAAATCAATCGATAACGATTGATCTCGAAGGCCCACTGAATAATCCTACGGGTATTGGAGCTAAAGTTGTTCTTCGCTCTGCCGATGGTTCCTTTCAACAGCATACGAACTATCATACGCGGGGATACATGTCTAGCGTAGACGATCGTGTATTTTTTGGATTAGGAAATACACAAAGGGACTTCTCTTTAGAGGTGTTGTGGCCTGATGGTAAATACCAGCATATTGAGGACATTACTCCGAATAGTACAGTAGTGGTTGATTATTCGGATGCCGTGATGCAGAAAGCGGTTTGGTCTTTTCCATTAGGCTCTAAGGATAATAATCATTTATTCACTCAAGTAGCTTCAGATTATAAGCATCATCAACCTGAACTTGGTGATTTTCAGGTGCAACGCCTTTTAGGAACTAAGATATCTGAAGAAGGACCAAGACTAGAGCGTGCCGATTTTAATAATGATGGGTTAGAAGATTGGATGGTTTTTGGTTCTGCGGTAAACGAGGTTCAGTGGAATATTCAGAATTCAGGAGGCTCATTTGAAAATCATAGTCTTTCTGAGTTAGTGAATGAGCAGTGGCTTATCGAAACGGGCACCATCGTAGATATTAACGCGGATGGACTTAGCGATTTAATTGTTATTTCTACCCATAATGAGTACGAGAATAACAGCTATTACTCAACGGCTCATTTCTTTCTCAATAAGGGATCTCATTTTGAAGCTGTAAACGATTATCAATTCAATACCCAGGTTCGAGATGTAACTCCCATTGATATGGATAATGACGGGATTATAGAACTCTTCTTTACTGGTAAGACCAAAATATTTGAATATCCTCATCCAGACCCATCTCTTCTATTAAGACAAAACGACTCTGGTTGGGAGCGAATGGATGATGAATTACTTGATTATGGAAACCGCAACCTAGGAATTGCATTTGCCGAGGCTTATGATTTTGATGGTGATGGATTTGAAGATATCCTTCTCGGAGGACCTTTTAGACCCATCGAATGGATGCGTAATAATGCAGGTCAATCGTTTAGTTTGAAATCTATTCAAGGTTTTGAAAATAAACTGGGATGGTGGCGATCTCTAAAACTTATTGATTATGATAAAGATGGTGATCGTGATCTATTCATTGGAAACATTGGACAGAACCATAATTACCATATCCAATCAAATAGACCGCTTAATCTATTAGTTAAAGATTTTGATTTTAATGGCTATGAAGAGCCCGTGCTTTTTGCTCCAAACAAAAATTTAGAGGGTGAATGGGATTCTTATCCCGTAAGTTTCTGGGGTAATCTCTATGGTCAAAGTCCCTATTTTAGAAATCGATTCGAATCTTATCATGATTTTGCAACGGCGACCCTCGAAAGTATCACCGCAGAGCTAGAGGGCTATGAACTTTACGAAATCAACTATGATCGCTCGGTGGTGCTAGAAAACCTAGGTAATGGAAGGGTTCTAGAGCAAGATTTACCTGATGAGGCCCAATGGGCACCACTTTATGGTTTTGAAGAGGTTGTAGGCAATGAATCTCCTTCTATCCTAGCAGTGGGCAATGATTTTGGCAACGAACCTTTCTTTGGTCCTATTGACGCTCTCAATGGTCTACAATTAGATTATATCGATGGTCAATGGATAGTCAACAGACAATCGAATTTTCAAGTCAAGGGAAATGCTAGAGATTTAATTCGCATCACAAAAGCAAACGGTCAAAACCGATACATCACCTCTCAAAATAATGAGAGTTTGGTGATTTACGACAAATAACTCTTATTCGTCGAGCGTTTTGTAGGTATTGATTCCTTTTTTCTCTAACCACTGCAGATGTCTTTCAAGTACGGCTTTATAGGTTTCCCAAGTTCGTTTTTCTGTAGTGCTCCAGGCAATTTCTGCTAGCCCAGGAAGTCGAGGAAAGGTCATGTATTCGATATCCTCCAATGATTCTAAAGTCTCAGACCAAAGAGGTGCCTCAATACCAATAATCTGTTCAGGATCGAGATCTTCTACAAGGGTTTCTGGGTTCCAATCGAAAGATTTCTTAACTGGTAAATATCCGGCCCAATGAAGACCAAGTGGAGTAAGTGAATCATATTGCATATCTAGATAGGCATGAGCGGCTGGTGAAATAATTACCGAAGCCTTTTTACTTCCTGCAAGGCTTGTATTTTCGCTACTTGCCCAATATTGAGAAATGCCTCGATCATCGAGATTGGCGTTAGCGATTTCATCCCATCCGATTGGAGTTTTTCCCAATGAAATCACCTTTTCAAGCGCGTAATCAACGAGTTTGATATAATCCTCATCAGAGGTCACATGTGATTCATCTCCTCCAATGTGAATGTAGGGGCCCTCAGTGAGTTGGGCGAGCTCAGTAAACACATCTGATAAAAAGGTATAAGTAACCTCTTTCTCAGCGCAAAGCGTTGAAAACCCTACTTCGATACCCGTGTATAATTCTGTTGCTTTGTCATCGCAGTTCAGTTCAGCATAACTTGCAAGGGCTGAGTTGGTATGACCTGGCATATCTATTTCTGGAACCACCGTTATAAAATGGTTTTGAGCATAACGTTGAATCTCTTTATAATCTTCTTGAGTTAAGAAACCTCCTTCGCCACCACCTACTTCGGTAGAGCCTCCTATGGCAGTTAATTCAGGCCAGCTTTTGATTTCTATTCTCCAACCTTGATCATCTGATAGGTGAAGATGCAAGTGATTCATTTTATAAAGACTGATTTGATCAATTACTGATTTGATCGTTTCTACTCCGAAGAAATGTCTTGAAATGTCGAGCATATAACCCCGATAGGCATATTTCGACTGGTCCGTAATTTCTACAGACACCCAGTCTTCTCCACTCCATAAATGATTATAAAGTAGTTGTCTTAAGCTTTGCCAAGCATAAAACACTCCAGCTTCAGACCCTCCAGTGATTTCAATTCGCTGGTCAGATACTTGAAGTCGATACGATTCTGCATCGAGTGATTTATCTAGGTTAAGAAATAAATTTCCTGACCCTTCATTATTTTTTGAGATTTCAATATCTAAATCATCTATCTGTTGAGCTAAAGTTTCTAAAAGTCGGTCTGACACATCTGGAGTCACAGTTATCCATTCTTTGGCTAGAGAAATTTCATCTTGTCCTGTGCTGGCAGTTATTACTTTCGGAACAATTGCAGAGGTGGTTAACTTCTCAGTAGGCGTAGTACAAGAGATGATCAATAGAAGTGAAAAAAGACTTATTGTGTATTTCATGGAGTATGTTTTCAATAAAAATAACGTTTAAATGCTTCAATTGCTGCATAATCAGAAAGACCAAGTGCTCGATAGATGTCTGCAGTTTCTCGATTACGGTCTTCGGCACGCACCCAAAATTCTCTCGTATCACTGCCTTGGAACATGACCCCGTCTTTTTGGGTTTGATGGTAGAAAATGGCTTTTCTTTTGCGCCTTACTTGAGCTGGACTCATTGGAACCGCCATGTCGATCTCGTGTGGTTCATACTCGTGCCAAGCACCTCGGTATAGCCACAACCAGCAATCCTTCATAAACGATTCTTTTTTCAGTGACCTTAAGCTTTCGAGAATGGCCTCTAGGCAAAGTTTATGTGTGCCGTGTGGATCGGCTAGATCGCCCGCAGCAAATACTTGATGTGGTCTTATCGATTTAATTAGGTTGGTATGAATGTCAACGTCAAAACTCGTAATAGGGGCCTTTTTAATTCCTCCGGCTTCATAGAAAGGTAGGTTTAAAAAGTGGACTTGATCATCGGGTAGTCCTAAATACCTTGTGGCTCCGATGGCTTCTTTCTGTCTGATAATTTTCTTTATCTCTCTCAAGTCTGTTGATTCATGAGGATTACCCGTAAAGTCACTCAATAGATCTTTAAGCTTTGAAAGCTTTGAAGTGGGAGCACCATCACTTAAATCGCATGCAACTTCAATAAATTTCCTAGCCTCGTCATTAGAAACAGCTATACTGCCAGATGTTTGGTAGGCAACATGCACCTCGTGTCCTTGTGAGATTAAACGGTCAAGAGTACCCCCCATAGAGATGACATCATCATCGGGGTGAGGACTGAAAACGATTACTCGTTTTTGTTTCGGACGCTCTCTCTCAGGTCGGTTTGTATCATCGGCATCGGGCTTGCCTCCAGGCCATCCGGTAATGGTATGTTGAAGGCGATTAAAGATTTCAATATTTAAGTCGTATACAGATTGGGTTTCAAGTAGATCAGAGAGTGAATGCTCGTTGTAGTCGCTCTCTGTCAATTTTAATACTGATTTTTGAGTTTGACGACATAACCATACGACTGCCTTGTATTTTAATTCCTTTATCCATTCGCATTCTTGAACTACCCATGGTGTTTTAATTCGGGTTAATTCAGAGGCGGCGTCTTGGTCTAAAATAAAGGTGGTGTTGTTATGATTTTGTAAATACGTTGAAGGATTTTGACTACTAATCTCATCTTCAATTGCCTCCTTTACTACTAAACTTTTCTTTTGTCCCCAAGCCAGTAATACGATACGCTTCGCGCTCATAGCACTTGCGATTCCCATAGTTATCGCTTTTTTAGGTACATTCTCAATACCCTGAAAAGATTCGGCCGCATCTTCCCGTGTAATGTGGTCTAGCGTAATTACACGGGTTCTTGAATTCAAGTTTGAACCAGGTTCATTAAACCCAATATGACCCGTTCGCCCAATTCCTAGAAGTTGAAAGTCAAGCCCGCCAAAGCTTTTGATTTTCTCTTCATAGGCAAGGCAATGTTCTCTAGCTTTTTTTAATGACACACTACCATCAGGAATATGGATATTTTCAGGGACTATATCAATATGGTTGAATAGATGTTCATGCATAAAATAGTAATAACTATGAATGCTATCCGCTTGCATTGGGAGGTATTCGTCTAAGTTAAAGGTGACGACATTTTTAAAGCTTAAACCTTCATCATTGTGAAGACGTACTAATTCTTGATACACTGAAATAGGTGAAGACCCGGTAGCAAGTCCTAAGACACAAGTCTTTCCTTTATCCTGTTTTTTGCGAATTAAATCAGCGATTTCATGAGCCACTTCAATAGAGGCGTCTTTGGCAGATTCGAAGATGATATTATGAATTTTCTCAAATCGGGTTTCTTCAAAAATTCCGGGAGATTGATAAGAAATACTCATGGATAAGGTTTGGTTTTATTAGGAAGTTATTTGCGGAAATGTAAATTTTAATCGCTTCGGAACAAACTTTTTTTTAAATTCTTTCCCAGTTTTTGACGATTTATTAATTAAACAACCTTAACCTATGAGACGACTCTTAAGTTTTCTAATTATTCTATCCACCGTTTATGTACATGCTCAACAGAGCATCTTTAATGGTAAAGACCTTGAAGGATGGACCATTAACGGTACTGAAAAATGGTATGTTTCTGAGGGATTACTGATTTGTGAAAGTGGTCCTGATGCTGAATATGGTTACTTAACCACCGATGCCCATTATGACGATTTTTTGTTAGAGTTAGAATTCAAACAAGAGGCTGATGGTAATAGCGGAGTCTTTTTTCGGTCAACGGTTGATGGAACTATCGTTAACGGCTGGCAGGTTGAGGTTGCACCTCCCGGGAGTGATACGGGCGGTATCTATGAATCTTATGGCAGAGGTTGGCTGATTAAACCAGACCCTGAAAAGGATAAGTATTTAAAAATGGGAGAGTGGAATAAAATGAAGATTCTGTGCATTGGAGGTCGAGTTCAGACCTTCTTGAATGGACATGAAATGGTCGATATCACCGATGAAAAAATTGGAGAAGGTAAAGGAGGTATTGCCCTTCAAATACACTCTGGAGGAGGAATTAAAGTGCTTTGGAAAAACCTTAAAATCACAGAACTATGAGAAAGATAATCGTACTTCTATGTATTGGGTTGTTGCACTCATGTTCAGAGCCTGTAAAAACCGCTGATTGGACTTATCTATTTGATGGTACGAGTCTCGATGGATGGCGCGCTTACAACGGAGAAGGCTTACCTCCCGGATGGGCTGTGGTAGACTCATTGATGACTTTTAAAACTGAGTTTATCTCTGAATCAGACTACGATTACAAAGGGAGTAGAGATTTAATCTACGGCGCCAAGGAGTTCGAAAATTTCGAGCTCTACGTGGAATGGAAAATTCCTCCCGGCGGAAACAGTGGTATTTTCTATCATATCAAAGAGGGGTATTCTGGGATTCCTGAAGTTGCTCCTGAGTACCAGCTGATTGATGATATGCATTATACCGACTTTCATGACATTGAAGACTACAACCGAAGTATAGGAATTACCGATCATCCTGAAAAATTACAGCCTATCCAATCTACGGGTGCAGATTATGGAATGTATACTCCGGCTGAAGACAAAGCTTTAAATCCTGCTGGAGAATGGAATAGCACTACGATTCGATTCACTACTCAAAAAGTGACCTATTATTTGAACGGAGAAGTAATGCTCGAGTTTGTCCCTTGGTCAGAGGATTGGTATAAGAGAAAGAATGACGGTAAATGGGGAATGGCTGAAGATTATGGAAAATTCAAGAAGGGCTTTATTGGACTACAAGATCATGGAAGTGAGCTGTGGTTCAAAACAGTAAAAATTAAAGAACTATAACCATGGATAAACGAACATTTTTAAAAACATCAACCCTACTTGCTGGCGCCGCAGCTTTACCTATGTGGTCTTGTGTAGGGGCAGAAAGACAAATTAGAACGGCACATATTGGGGTCGGTAATATGGGGTTTGAAGATTTGAAGGCAATTGCTACACATCCGCAAGTAGTGGTTTCTGCCTTATGCGATGTAGATCAGGACAATCTTCAGGCTGCTGCTGAACTTTTCCCAGAAGCAAAGCTATTCTCTGATTATCGTCTAATGATGAAGGAGTATTCGGATGGATTTGATGCTGTAGTGGTATCTACCCCCGATCACACACATGCTCCTGCTTCTTTATTAGCTATGGAGAATAACAAGTCAGTGTATTGCCAAAAGCCTTTATCACACTATGTTTCTGAATCAAGAGAAATGAGTAAGGTGGCTTCAGAAAAAGGGTTAGTTACTCAAATGGGAATTCAGGTACACTCTTTTTATGATTACAAATTGGCAACCATGCTTATTCGCGGAGGTATTATTGGAAAAGTGTCAAAAGTGATCGCCTGGTCTAATAAGAATTGGGGATATGATGGAGCAATTCCAGAAGGCTCTGATCCAGTTCCTGCGAACTTAGATTGGAACCTTTGGCTGGGAACTTCGAAGCAGCGGGATTATAAGGAGGGCTATTACCATCCGATGAATTGGAGAAAACTCATGGATTACGGATGTGCTACACTCGGAGATATGGGTGTCCACATTTTCGATACTCCATACAACGCTCTCGAATTAGGAGTTCCTTCAACAATTACTAATAATTGTAGACCATCGAACGGTTACGGATATCCAGAAAGAAACATCGTTCACTATACTTTTGAAGGGACGAATTATACCACTCCTTCATTCGAATGGGTTTGGTATGACGGCGTTGAAGGCCCTGAGTCTTCTGAACTTCTCGAACTACCCAATGGCGATCAATTACCGGATCAAGGGGCTATGTTCATTGGAGAAAATGGTGAGCGTTTACTGTTGCCACACTTCATGGAGTTACCTCGTTGGATTATCGATGGTGCTTATAAAGATTATGATATTGCTCAGTACGATCCTGAAAACAGTTTAGGAGAACCCATTCGTAACTATACCGAAGAATCTCCCTTGCACTACCGTCAGTTTATCGACGCTTGTTTAGGTAAGACCGATTGCACCGCCCCTTTTGAGTATGGGGCAAGACTAACAGAAACTATCCTACTTGGAGTAATTGCAGGACGATTTCCGGGTCGCACCCTTCACTATGACAAAGTGAATTCTGCTTTTGAGGAGGCTGAGGTGAACGAATTCTTGTCTGGAAATTACAGAGACTTTTAAATGAAGAATTTTATTCTGTGCATCTGTTTAGTTAGCAGTGTATTGGGCTTTTCTCAAGATTGGGCGAATAGGAACTTTTTTAAACGAAAGAATCAGCAGGTTATGTTAGAAGGAAAGAAGGTAGAAGCCGTTTTCATGGGCAATTCAATTACCCAAGGATGGGTTGATATGCGACCTGATTTTTTTGCTACGAATTCTTTTGTAAATCGTGGTATTGGCGGACAAACTACCCCACAGATGCTGCTTCGATTCAGGCAAGATGTCATTGATTTAAAACCTAAAGCGGTGGTTATCCTCGCTGGTATCAATGATATTGCCGAAAATACAGGTCCTATTTCTTTGGAGGAAATCGCCGCCAATATTGAATCAATGGTTGAATTGGCAGTGGCTAATGGAATACATCCGCTGGTGTGCTCGGTGCTTCCTGCCAATAACTTTCCATGGAGACCCGAGATATTGCCCCGTGAAAAAGTGATCAAACTCAACGAACTATTGCTGGCCATCACTGAAAAACATCAGGTAACCTATGTCGATTACTACGCATCAACCGTTGACCATGAAGGTGGGCTAAAAAATGACCTAGGATACGATACCGTGCACCCCAATGATAAAGGCTATCAGGTACTAGAGCCTATTATTTTAGCATCACTTCAGAGCGTTCTCCGTTAGATAAAAGGCAAATCGATAATGATCGCTACCTTTTTGTTTTGATTTAAAGTAAGCTTTAAGTTCACTAAGGGTATCGAAGGCTTCAGCCCGCACTACGGGGTTGGCCTTTTCATCCTCTTTTAATTCGATGAGTCGTTCAACTAGAGCCAGCTGTAAGCCCTTTTTAAGTGCATCTAAGGATTTTGCGTCTTTGACAATTTGAGCCACAAGGGTATTCATTAACTCTTTTGTGCTAAGAGGATTTCCTTTTACACTTTCGGCACTTGAAATCATTTGATTAAGCTTTCTTGTACTTAATAATCGATACACTAAAGCTTTTTGCAGGTTACCGATAAGAGGTAATCGGCCCTCGTCTTCGAATTGCGAAATTAGGGCGGGGTCAAGAAGCCACATTGGGCTATTCCAAACTTCTCTTTCCAGAGTGTTAAGCGCCATTAGTTGGTCTGATCTTGGTACATTTTCATACACCTGCTCGATTTGACCTTTTACTACACGGGTTTCACGAACACCGCCTACCAAATTGGCGACATGATAAATATATCGGCGGTAAACACTTACCATTTCTAGATAGAGTTCTTTAAGATCATCGAAGTTTTGTCCGTCTGCCGTAGTCCATTTTTCTAGATTTTTTGCAACAATTTTGAGGTTTGAAAGTCCGTAGGCAGTTGCTTTGATTGGATCATCCCCAATATTTTCAGTTTGTGAATCGGGGTCGGTTCCGCCGCTTCCAAATTGAAAAATAGGGTTGAGGTTACGTTCGCTAACAAAGGCAGCTAGTTTTGATTTGATTTCTTCTGGTTCTTGACTCGGGAAGTAGCGATACCCCCATTCAATTGCATAATCATCATAGGGCCCCATTTGGCGCACAAAGCGGATGTTCTCATCTCCCGGTTGCGCAACATAATTATAACGAGCGTAATCCATGATGGTAGCCGCGATCCCCATTTTTTGAGTGAAACTTCCTGATCGCAACGAATCTACAGGATAGGCAGAGCTTGCCTTCATATTGTGGGGCAAACCAAGTGCATGACCCACCTCATGTGCTATAACGCGACGCATCATCTCACCAATTTCCTCTTCAGGTGTGTTTAGAGTACGAGCCTTAGGGTTGGCGGCTCCCGTCTCAAGGAGGTACCTATTTCGATACGAACGTAAGTGGTTGTGATACCAGATCACATCACTTTCTAGAATTTCTCCGGTACGAGGATCTTTTACGCTGGGCCCAGTAGCATTTCGCGTGGTTGAGGCTACGTAACGAACTACCGAGTACCTTATATCCTCAGGACTAAAGTCAGGATCTTCTTCTTTAGTTGGTGGATCTTTAGCTATAACTGCATTTTTGAATCCAGCTTTTTCGAAGGCTTGGTTCCAATCTTCAATACCTTTCTTGAAATAAGGCCTCCATTTTAGAGGTGTCGCAGGGTCAAGATAAAATACAATCGGTTTTTTGGGCTCAACGAGTTCACCACTTAGATAGGCAGCTTCATCTTTAGGCTCCATTCTCCAACGTACCGCTACTCGATAGTTGTCAGATTTTAAGGCCTCCGAAGAATAATTGTATTTCTCTAGTGAAAACCAGCCCACTCTGTGATCGGTATATCGAACAGGCATAGGGTCTTCTGGGAGTGCAATGATTGAATGATTCATCTGAAACGTCAGGGTTTCAGACCGATTGCCTCTTGGAGGACTGTTTGCCGGATAGGTTAGGGTATGCGTGATTTCTGTATTTCTCGGATAACTCCTTGCCTTATCTATAAACGATCGTTTTTTATCTAGTCCTCCGATTTTGAATGACTTCTTTTGGGTTTCTCCCACCACATTAAAACTTGGAGAGTCTTTAGAAAAAAATTCACTGACATTAATAAGATTCTCACCTTCTTCAACATTCTCCTTTTCAAAGCTCGCTAGAATAGGATTGAGATGATTATTCACCACACTTTGATAGATCGGGTCTGAAGTATCTGCATTATTAACATATGAAATCTGTTTTAGTAAAATTCGACTCCCTCGTTTTTCGAATTGGATGACTTGTTCTGCAGTTTTTGATCCGGCATTTCGATAGGCTGAATATCCCGAAGGCAATTGCACATATCTACTTACCATCAGAAGTGGTTTTTCAAGTACCGAGTCGTTAAATTGAAGAAACAACTTTTGTTTTTCATCGTCAAAATAGGTGCTGAGCATTCCTTCTGATAATTCGGCGTTCGATACTAACGAATCAATGGGTTGCTTTTTTTGGGCAATGGTGACCGAAAAAATTAAAGATAAACCAAGGATAAATAGACCTTTCATGATAATAGATTCTTAATGCCTTCAATATAAAAAGAATTGAGCTAATGCTTAATTTTGCAACATGAAACAACTTCTTCTTTTTTTATTTATCGTAACAGGGCTCGGTGTTCATTCTCAGGAAGTTATTTCGGGTAAAGTCTATTCTTTAGAAACTGGAGACCCAATAGAAGGTGTAGCTATTTATTGGAAAGAAACTACTATAGGAACCGTCTCTGACGTCAATGGTGATTTTGAGATACAACGTATAGAATTACCGGCACAATTAGTCTTTCAATACTTGGGGTATGAGACAGACACTTTAACTATTAGGGATTCAAGATTCATTGAGCATAAGCTGAGAGAAATCGAAGCGGAAGCCTTAAATGAAGTAGTGGTTTCTAAGACAAAAGCGACGATTCAAAAAACGTATTTCAAACCGCGCAATGTGGTTTCAATCAGTAGTGATGAATTATTAAAGGCGGCTTGTTGTAACCTTTCTGAAAGCTTTGAAACCAACCCCTCTATAGATGTAAATTTTTCGGATGCGATTACAGGTACAAAGCAGATAAAAATGCTGGGTCTAACTAGTCCTTACCTGCTCATTACCCAAGAAAATATACCTATGGTGCGAGGGGCTTCACAGGCTTACGGTCTTACTTTTACACCGGGGCCATGGGTAGAAAGTATACAGATTACTAAAGGTGCAGGTAGCGTAACTAACGGATTTGAAAGCATCACGGGTCAAATCAATACCGAATTGTTTAAGCCGATAAGTTCAGATCGTCGCTACCTGAACCTCTACCGATCTCTAGATGGGCGTAATGAATTTAACCTAAGATTGAATATCGTACTCAATGACAAGTGGAGTGCAGGTGTCTTTGCTCATGCCAATCAGCGCATTCGAGAGAATGATCGAAATGACGATGGGTTTTTAGACGCGCCTACCGGGGAGCAACTCAATTTACTGGGACGATTGCAATACACCAATGCTCAATCAGGTTGGGTAGGCTTTCTTACTCTTCGATATCTTGAAGAAGATCGAGAGTCTGGAGAGATTCATGCTCAAGCACCTAATGAGTTAAGAATTAATGCCCCATGGTTGAGTCAATGGACAACCAATCGATTTGATGCGAGCCTAAAAACAGGTTATGTTTTTCCTTTAAGAACCTACCAAAGTTTTGGACTTCAACTTTCTTATTCAGACCATTCGCAGCAATCCAATTATGGTCGTCGAGTTTATGATATTGAGCATGACAGCTTCTATGGCAATCTCTTATTTAATTCCATTTTTGGAAATACCTTAAACGTTTTTAAGACAGGAATTACTGGAGCCTACGATCGATTTGAAGAGGTAGTCGATGGTTCAGACTATTCTCGGATAGACCATTCAATCGGAGCCTTTTTTGAATACACTTACAATGATATCGACACTTGGTCTTTAGTCTTGGGTGGTAGAGTAGATAGCCACAATCGTTTAGGCACATTCTTTACCCCTCGATTAAATATTCGCTATACCCCTTGGGAGAGGTCGGCCTTACGTTTTAGTGCAGGGCAAGGGCGAAAGGCTTCAAATATATTTGCTGAAAATCAGTCGTTATTTTTTACCGGACGCTCTATTTCTATAGAATCCAACAACGGGGAGTTTTATGGATTAGGTCCAGAGCGGGCAACTAATTATGGATTGAGTTTTCTTCAAGGATTTAGTCTTTTTAATCATCAGGGAGATTTGACATTCGATTTTTACCGCACGCAGTTTATTGATCAGGTTGTTGTTGATTGGGAGACTATTGGTCAGCTGCGTTTTTACAATCTTGAAGGACGCAGCATCGCAGAAAATTTACAGATCGAGATGAACTATGAATTGTCAAAAGACTTGAATCTTCGCTCGGCATATAAAACGTATCGGGTAGAAACAGATTATACTTCTGGTAGACTTGAACGCCCGTTAACTCCGAAAAATAGATTTTTTGCTAACCTCGATTACAAGATGAAATCGGTAAAAAATCCTGAGAGTGAATGGCGATTCGACCTTACATACCATCACATAGGAACCCAGCGTTTACCTGCCAATAGTAGAGATGGAAATAACTTTTTTGCTCAATCCTATGGATTGTGGAATAGCCAAATAACCAAAGCCTTTAAGGCTAATTTTGAGATTTACATGGGATTTGAGAATATGACCAATTTCAAACAAGACAATCCCATAGTTGCCTCTGATAATCCATTCGGTGTAAACTTTGATGCTAGCCTCGTATACGCTCCGGTTTTTGGACGGATGTCTTATCTTGGTCTCAGATGGAATTCAAAAAATTAGAAAGAATGAAAAAGTCAATCACGTTTTTAATTGCCTCCCTTTTCACAATGACACTTTATTCGCAGAAGTCGATTGAAAAGCAAACGATAGAGGTTGATGGTGTTTGTGGTATGTGTAAGACACGTATTGAAAAAGTATCCTTTAAAAATAAGGGAGTGAAATCAGCATCATGGAGTATTGACACTCATGAACTCACCTTGATTTTTGATGCTTCAAAAGTTTCTTTAGATTCCATTCAAAGTAGTATAGCGAGAGTAGGTCATAACACCCCTCTTTTTAAAGCCACAGAAGAGGCTTATGAATCACTCCCGATGTGTTGCAAGTATCGAAGTGTAGAACCACATTAATGCAGTGTTTTCTCATAATTGAGAATAGCTCGACCTAAACCTGCCATAAAAGGAAACCCTATCGAATCGTACTCATAAATATTGTCATTGAAAATTTGATTTTCATTGACATGAACGGTGGCTGTTAGTAAAAATTCTGCACCAGACAAACGGTCTTGAATGAATGCGGTTTCAGTTAAAGTGCCGTAAGCGTCTCCAACTTTATTGAAGATTCTTACATTATCGGTCATGGCCCCTTTTTGGTCTCCGTAAATAAAGAACTTTACATAACTATCATAAAGATCGGGGTTGGTACTGTAATCAGGGTCATTACTTTCGAGGGTATTTCGGCTCATCCAATACTGAAGAAACTCGTAGTCCTCATCAAGTAAACCGAAGCGTTCATTCAAATCGAACACTTCAGGAAAAACAATCCGCTTTAAAATTCCTTCCAGATCATTAATGCTGATTCTGTTTTTCGATGTGAAATCGAAGGGTCGATTCACTAACTCGCTGCCGTCTATGTATCCGATACCTTTGACCATCGCTTTTAAATTTCCATTACTGATTGTTTGTTTAGCGCGAATACTGGGCTGGTAGTAAAGAGTATCTAAATGGTCTATGAAATGGTATTCCCAAGTGGTGTTATTATCTGCCCCAAACAAAAATTTATGATGAATGGAAGTCTCTTTTAATCCTTTATCTCTTAGCTCCCTATTGATGTAATCAGTGCCTAATAAGTCAAAGAGGTAATTGTAAGCATCATTATCACTTACCAGAAAAATCTTTTTAATCAGGTGAGCGATACTTAGGTTTCTGTTCAATGCGGTACTGTCCTCCAGCGCAATCGGTTGATGATCTCGATCCCTAATATGAAAGGGGGTGTTTCTATCAATAGCTACACCTTCAGCTTGTAATTCTCTTATTCGTTGAAGCGCTAGGGCAGCCACAGGAAGTTTAGCAGTTGACGCCGGATAGAAATAAGTTTCACTATCCTCAAATAGGGAATAGGTTGTGAATTCGGGGAGATTATTTTCTCCTCTTTTTATTTGGGTGTATCTAATTTGAACTTCATGCTTCTCTGCAATTTCGAGTATTTTACTCACTCCTGGCTCGGAATTACTTAATGCTTGTTCAAGGGGTGTGCTTTCTGTGCATGAAAGTAGAGAAATTCCTAGGGAAATAATGAGGAAGGATAAAACAGGTTTTGCCATTATCTTTGAGTTATAACTAAATGTAAGGATTTACTATGCGAAATACAGATAGCTTATCAGCTTTGGATCGTATTCAAGTAATTGGTGATCGTGTGTTAGTTAAACCTAGAAAAGAATCTGAGCATACGGTGAGTGGATTATATCTTCCGCCAGGAGTTAAAGAAAAGGAGAAGATTCAATACGGTTACATTGTAAAATCTGGACCGGGTTATCCAATTCTTAATGCTACCGAAGAAGATGAGCCATGGAAAGCTACTGAACAAAGAGTAAACTACGTGCCACTTCAAGTAAGAGAAGGAGACTTAGCTGTATTTCTTAAGCACTCGGCCTATGAGGTTCAGTATAAAAATGAAAAGTATTTCATCGTACCACAATCGGCTATTTTAATGATCGAGCGTGATGAAGAATTGTTTTAGATAACATGATTGGTTTAGACTTCCAGTTTTTAAATTCTAAGCAAGATTTCGAAGAATTAGAACCTTTTGCCGTCTCGATTTGGGAGCAACATTACGTTCCTATTATTGGCGCTAATCAGGTAGCTTTCATGCTGAATAAATATCAGAGCGCAAAGGCAATGTTTGATCAGTTTTCTAAGGGTTACAAATATGCTTTGGTGATATTTGGAGGCCAAAAAGCAGGTTATTTTGCTTATGATGTTAAAGATGAAAAGGAGGTCTTTATAAGTAAATTGTATATCCATCAAGATTTTAGAAGAAGAGGATTCGGTAAGCGCGTACTCGATTTTATCGCGAAGGAAACTCAAGCTCTAGGATGTACGGCGATGATCTTATCGGTTAATAAAGACAATTCGGATAGTATCCGGTTTTACATCTCTTACGGCTTTCAAACTATTAAAGCCCAAAAAGTGGCTATAGGCGAAGGATTCTATATGGACGACTACGTTATGAGTTGCCCCGTACAGCGCTAGCAGATTCTCTCCAAAGAAAAATAAAGGTTATCGCTATTCCATCTTCGCTTCGTAGCTTTGCAAACTAACAAAAACAGTTATGCAGGCAACAAATCGAGGTGTTATTAATGTCTTATTCATTGGTTTTTTACTGATGTTCTCCAAGGGTTATGCGTTTCAAAACGACTCATTAATCAACCAATTAGAAGAGGTGGTTCTTGACGGGCGACTAGGTCAGACCATTTCGAAACAATCGAAAACGGTAGAGGTGATTTCTGCTACCGAATTGAAGCGATCGGGATACACTACGGTTGTTGAGGCTTTACAGCAGGTTGCGGGTTTAGACATTCGTAGAAGAGGAGTGGGGCCTACCCAAGCAGACGTTAACCTTAGAGGGGGAACTTTTGATCAGACCTTGCTGCTCATCGACGGTATTCGCCTCGAAGATGCTCAGACGGGTCATCACCTTTCAAACTTTTTACTGCCGATCGAGTTGATTGAACGAATCGAAATAATTAAAGGCCCTGCTGCGAGAATTTATGGTCCTAATGCATTTGTGGGTGCGATTAATATTATTACAAAATCCTCGCTGCAAGAGAAAGCATTAGCGGCTCTTGAATATGGCTCTTTTGGTCAGAATGGAGTGAGATTAACCGCTGGCACTTCTGGCGAAAAATCCTCTCTCATTGCACATGCTTCTTTTGCCAATAGTGATGGTTATCGTTACAATACCGATTTTAAGTCTAGAACCGTTGCTTTGAAAAGCGTTGTTGACACCAATCATCCGACTGAGATTCTTGGATTCTTCAATGATCGAAAATTTGGTGCGAATGGGTTTTACGCCACCCCTTCAGCTACAGATCAATATGAAGAGACTCAGGCAAGTTTAATTGCAATAACCCATAAAATGAAAGGTGCGGGCTGGAGTCTTACACCAAGAGTTTATTGGAGAAGAGGACAAGACATGTATGAGTACATTCGCAATCGTCCTGAAATCTATCGCAATCTGCATATTGCACATAAATTGGGAGCGGCACTGGATGGATCAGTTGAAAACGGCCTTGGCAGCCTCGGTTTTGGGGGAGAAGTTGCGTCGATAAGTATTCAGAGTAACAATTTGGGTGAGCGAAATCGAAAAATGGCGAATCTATTTTTAGAACAACGTATTTCTGTTTGGAATAGTCGACTAGACATTACCCCAGGAGTTGTGGTGAACTACTTTTCTACAGTTGGTACAAAGGTTTATCCAGGGCTAGACTTGGGATGGCAAATTAATCCATCCTTACGCGGGTATTTGAACTATGGAAAAACATTTAGAGTGCCCACTTTTACCGATCTATATTACAGTGATCGAACCACCTTAGGTAATGAAAATTTACTCCCAGAAATTTCAAATGCGATAGAAATCGGACTTAGAAAGGTAAGTGCGAAGAATCAATGGTCATTCACATATTTTAAGCGTAACTCCTCAAATCTTATCGACTATGTGAAGCAGGATGAGGAGGCTTTATTTGAGGCACAAAATATTGCTAATCTTACTACAGAAGGAATCGATTTAAATTATCGTTATCGTTTTGGCTCGTCTAACGCATCCACTCTCTCTCTGTCATACACCTATATGAATCAAGAATTTGGGGAAGATGTTTTCGCCTTTTCTAGGTATACCATTGATAACGATCTCAAGCACCATTTTACCGCTCAGCTATCGGGTAGGTTAACTAAAACGACTACCGGTAGTTTAAATTTTAAATGGATTGAACGTACGTCTGACAGAAGGTATACCGTGGTTGACGCAACCTTAAATCAATCGATGGGGAATTTCAACTTTCAATTGGGTGCTTTCAACCTGCTGAATCAATCGTATTGGGAAACAAGTTTTATCCCTATGCCCAGTCGCAATTTTGGGCTAAGTCTTACTTATTCGCTTTAAGGGCAGAGTAAAAACTGTAATAGGTTCTTTTTGGCACGGTTCTTGGCATCAAGGGGTTGATTACGGAGTAAAAACACTCCACAACTCTTTTAATGCATGAAACGATCTTTACTTTTACCTATCATAGGAGTATCTGCACTAATTCTTGCTGTATTCTTGGCAAATAAGTTAGTGTCCTCGAATAAAACTCCTCAACGTACCGTGGCTAAGACCGTCAAATCGGTATTTGTACATGCGGCTGAAAACACCTCTATTCCTCTTGTGGTTTCATCAAACGGAAGACTAGTTGCTAGACAACGGGTCGAGTTATTTTCAGAGGTTCAGGGCGTTCTTAAATTCACCGGCAAGGCATTTAGATCGGGTCAAATCTATAAAAGAGGTGAAGTAATCTTGGCCCTCGACGATTCAGAATTTGCAGCTTCTGTTCGCTCGGCAAAGAGTAATTTTCTAAACACCTTGAGCACTTCTTTGGCTGATATTGAGCTTGATTTTCCTTCAATTTATCCGAAATGGGAGGCCTATGTAACGACTTATAATATCGATGCGCCTACTGCAGAGTTGCCTTCTTTCGATTCAGAGAAGGAGCGGTTTTTTATTAGCGGTAGAGGGATTCTAAACGCGTACTACAATGTTTTAAATCTAGAGTCTAGACTTGCAAAATATACGATTATCGCTCCTTTTGACGGAGCCCTTTCGTTAGCGAACGTAACCGAAGGAAGTTTGGTTAGAGCCGCTCAACCGTTAGGCACCTTCATTGAAAAGGGAGTTTTTGAAATGCCTGTTTCTGTGCCTGCTACCTATGCTGAGAATTTACGAATCGGCAAAGAGGTAACCCTACACAGTTTAGAATCTGAAACAGAACATGAGGGCAAGGTAGTTCGAATTAATCCATCGATTGACCAAACAACTCAGACCATCGAGGTAACCCTTTCGGTTAGAAGTCAACGATTACGTGAAGGCCAATACCTAACCGCTGAGATTGAAATGGAAACCATAGATAATGTGATAGAAATTGATCGTTCTCTGGTTCTTGACTCTCAGGAGATTTTCGTGGTTAGAGAGGGTTTGTTGGCTCTAGTTCCTGTCGAGGTGATTCATTACACTGAGAATACGGCAATTATAAGTGGAGTAGCAAATGGTGAAAAGGTGCTATCGAAAACCTTGCCTGGAGCGTTCAAGGCCCAGCCGGTGAAAATCATTGAAGACTAGTCGGATGAGAAAATTAATCTCCTACTTTATAAAATATGAGGTTGCGGTAAATATCGTGATCCTCTCATTTGTGATTTTCGGTCTCGTTGGAGCCTTTTCTTTGAACTCCTCCTATTTCCCGCTCTCTGACTCAAAAAACATTTTGATTTCTGTGGTTTATCCTGGGGCATCGCCTCAAGAGATCGAAGAGGGAGTCGTTCTTAAAATCGAGGATAATTTAAAGGGACTTCAAGGAATAGACCGAGTAACTTCTACTTCTCGAGAAAATAGCGGCACCATCAATGTTGAGATTGAAAAGGGTCGAGATATTGACTTTATGCTTCTTGAGGTTAAAAATGCGGTGGATCGGGTGCCGAATTATCCGACGGGTATGGAACCCTTAGTGGTTGCTAAGCAAGAGGTAGTGCGTCAAACCATCAGTTTCGCTATTTCTGGTGATGATATTCCACTGTCGGTTCTCAAACAGGTCGGACGCCAAGTTGAAAACGATCTCAGAGCCATCGAAGGGATTTCTCAGATTGCAATTACCGGTTACCCTGAAGAAGAAATTGAAATTGCACTGATCGAAGACCAGTTGCTTGCTTACGATATTAGCTTCTCAGAGGTAGCCCAAAAGATTGCCGCGAGCAACCTTTTAATCACTGGGGGTACGGTAAAGGCCGATGCTGAAGAATATCTGATTCGAGCGAATAATCGTCAGTACTATGCCGATGAACTTTCAACCATTGTAATCAAGGGACTGCCAGATGGTCGAATGTTACGCTTGTCTGATGTAGCTACCGTTCGTGATCGATTCTCAGAGTCTCCGAATGCCACTTATTTTGATGGAGAACGAGCAATTACAGTAACTATTACCTCCACGAACACCGAAGATCTTATCGGAGCTGCGGAGGCAGTTAAAGAATACATTGATGTTTTTAACCAAAAGGCTTCGAATGTGAAGCTTACTGTGGTAAACGATCTGTCAACCACACTTACTCAGCGTACCGAATTACTCACCGAGAATGCCATTATGGGGATGATTCTCGTTCTAGTATTTCTATCCCTATTTCTAAATACGCGTTTGGCATTTTGGGTGGCATTTGGCTTACCTGTTGCATTCTTAGGGATGTTTGTGGTTGCTCCATTCGCAGGGGTTACCATCAATGTACTTTCGCTCTTTGGAATGATCATCGTGATCGGTATTCTAGTAGATGATGGAATTGTAATTGCTGAAAACATCTACCAACATCACGAAAAAGGAAAATCACCAGTTCAGGCTGCTATTGAAGGTACTCTAGAGGTGATTCCTCCGATTGTTTCAGCCATTTTAACGACGATTTTAGCCTTCGGCATCCTTCTATTTTTAGATGGACGAATCGGAGAATTCTTCTCAGAAGTATCTGTGATCGTGATTCTGACTTTGGTGGTATCACTCGTCGAGGCATTGATTATTTTACCTTCGCACTTAGCTCACTCGAAGGCGCTGAAGCCTCAACAAGAACCAAAGACTTTAATCGGTAAAGGGTTTGCGAAGATGCGGGTAATTAACCAAATGGGTGATCGCGCGATGGTATGGATGCGTGATCAACTCTATACGCCCTTCTTGAAATTTGCACTAAAAAATTCATTCTTCACTTTCGCGATTTTCTTAGCGCTTTTAATCAGTACTTTCGGATTCATTGGAGGAGGAATTATTCAAACCACCTTCTTCCCGAGAGTTGCTTCTGATCAGGTAAGTATTAATCTTCAGATGCCTAACGGAACGAATGAGAAGGTAACCGATTCGATCATTCGCCTTATTGAAGAGAAGTCGCTGATCGCTAACGAAGAGTTTACAGCCACCTATCTAGAAGGTACTGGCAAACAGCTTTTCGAGAATATTATCCTAAGATTAGGACCTGGTTCGTCTACGGCGAGTTTACAGATTAACCTACTGCCTGGAGAGGAGCGTCCTGACGCGATCAAGGCGAACTTAATCACCACTAGAATAAGAGAACTGGTCGGACCAGTCGCTGGTGTCGAGAGTTTGGTATATGGATCGGGCGGAAACTTTGGAGGTTCACCCGTCAGTGTTTCTCTTTTAGGAAACAATATTCAGGAGCTCAAGGAAGCTAAAAATCAATTGAAGCAGGCAATGCTCGACAATGCGCTTCTCAAAGATGTTTCTGATAATGATCCTGCCGGTATCAAAGAAGTACGACTTCAGTTAAAGAACTCTGCTTATTTACTTGGGCTCGATTTGAGAACGATCATGGCACAAGTGCGTTCAGGGTTTTTCGGAGCTCAGGCGCTTCGTTTTCAGAGAGGTCAAGATGAAATCAGGGTTTGGGTTCGCTACGATCGTGAAAATCGCTCTTCACTTGCTGACCTAGATGAGATGAGAATTAGTACCCCTTCAGGGGGACTCGTACCGCTCAGAGAAATTGCGACCTACGAAATTGTTCGTGGGGAAGTCGCTATTAATCACCTCGATGGTCAGCGTGAGATTCAAATTAATGCTGATTTAGATAATCCAGATACCACTACTGCAACAGAAATTTTAGATTGGATTAAAACCGATGTAATGCCCGATATTTCGGCGAGATATCCGACCGTTACTCCTTCTTATGAGGGTCAAAACCGCGAGGCTGGTAAACTCGTTGACTCACTTCGACTCGTTGGATTAACCGCTCTTTTCCTAATTTTCGTTGTGATCTCATTCACCTTTAGAAGCTTTTCTCAGCCCTTACTTCTTTTAATGCTGGTTCCTTTCAGTATTACTGCCGTAGCATGGGGTCATAAGATCCACGGATTCCCACTGAATATTTTATCGCTACTTGGTATCATCGCCCTCATTGGAATCATGGTTAATGACGGACTCGTTCTTATCGGAAAATTCAATACGAATTTGAAGGCCGGAATGAAACTTGAGAAAGCCCTTTTCGAAGCTGGAAGATCTCGATTCAGAGCTATTTTCTTGACCTCGATTACTACCATTGCGGGTCTAGCCCCTCTGTTACTTGAAAAAAGTAGACAAGCACAATTTCTAAAACCTATGGCTATCGCCATTGCATACGGTATTGGATACGCCACCATTTTAACCTTGGTGATGCTTCCTATTTTCTTGCTTTTTGGTAATCGAATCAAACTGGCAATTCACTATTTAAGAACTGGCGAACGCATTGCTCCGCGATTAGCCGAGCGTGCAGTTAAAGAACACCTACAAGATGAAGTTTAAGTTTTTTTTCATAGCGATATTAGCACTTGGGCCCTTGTCGGCCCAGGAGCTTTTGACTCCAGAGCAGGCACTATCGCTTACCTTAGAAAATAACTTTGGGATTTTAGTTTCAAAAATTTCTGAAGCCCAAGCAGAGAACAATGCGTCCTTGCTAAACACAGGTTTCTTACCTACACTTACCGCTACTTCAGGAGCAAACATAGCTAGAGATAATCAAGAAGCGGTTTTTCAAGATGGTAATTCGAGGACGGTCGATGGCGCTGAGACCAAACGTTATAATGCTTCAGTAAATCTTAATGTTACCCTTTTTGACGGCTTTGGGAGATACTATAATTATCAAAGACTTAAGGAGCAGTATGAACTTTCGGGTTTACAGGTTAGACAAACGATAGAGCAAACACTTCTGCAATTGTATGCAGCTTACTACGAGGTTGCCCGATTAGATGAATCAGTTCGTATTCTAGAGCAGACTTTTCAAAATTCTAAGAAGCGCTTGCAACGCGCAGAAAAGCGTTTTGAATTTGGTAGTGTCACTGGTTTAGATGTCTTGAATGCAAAGGTGGATTTAAATTCAGATAGTATTAGTCTTCTAGGGCAACGCCAGGCGTTATTGAATGCTAAAAGGAGCCTAAACACCTTATTAGCGAGAGATCTAGAAACTTCATTTGAGGTGAGCCCTATGGTTACCTTTTTATCTGCCGATGCGCTTCAGAATTATAAAGAGTCGTATCAGGCGAATAACACTCGCCTATTATTAAACCGCTCGAATCAAGAGATTAGCGAACTCGGTTTAAAAGCTCAGAAGTCAACTTTAATTCCCAGATTATCTGCAAATGGTGCTTATGGTTATTCAGAAGGACAGTTTCCAGCAACAGGGTTCTTAGCTTCTAATAACACGGTTGGTTTAAGTGCGGGAATTAATCTAAACTGGAATCTGTTTCAGTCAGGTTCACAACAAGTTGGAATACGAAATGCGCGTTTAGCGTTAGAAGCTACTCAACTTCAAGAGAGGCAAATCGAACAAGAGGTACTAAGAGACCTACGAAATGCAGAGGGTAATTATAGAAATGCTCTTGAAGTTTATCGTCTTCAGCAAGAAAATGTTACCACCGCTTCAGAAAACTATCGTCGCGCACAATCCCAATTCGAACTCGGTCAAATTACCTCTATCGAACTTAGACAAGCACAAATCAATTTACTCAATGCAGCGCTTGTAGGGATTCAATCGAAGTTCTCGGCTAAGTTGGCTGAGTTAGAGTTCCTCAATCATTGTGGGGTTTTACTCGATGTAAGTATTTAGCGAACCTTTGCTTTTTTGATTAGGCGAGCAAATAGTCCTGGTAGGTAGCGTTTGACGTAGGCGGCGTAGGTTTCACGTCCGATATATACTTCACGTTTATTTTTTGCGATTGCAATAATGGTTTTTTGAGCGCAGGCATCGGCGCTTATTCCTTTAGCTTGTGCATCATCCATTGAACCTAAATTGGTTCCATCTCCGGTAAGGGCGTTGATCGAAACTTTAGTTTTCACAAATCCTGGAGCCGCAAGGGTCACTCGAATCCCTTCATCTTCTAGCTCAGCTCTAAGACTGTCAAAGAATCCGTGTAAAGCGTGTTTTGAGGCCGCATACCCTGAACGATACGGAGAGGCAAAAACTCCGGTTAGGCTTGTAATTACCGTAAAGTGACCTTGGTTTTTCTCTAAAAAGTGAGGTAGAATAGCCTTTGTAAGAGAAACAGTCCCTAGGTAATTAATTGTCATCAGTTTTTCATCTACTGACAACAAGGTGTCCTTTACTAAGGATCGCTGACTAATACCTCCACAGTGGATAAGATGATCGATAGGGCCATGGGTTTTGATTACACGGGCTACTATCGAGTGATGCGAGTCAAAGTCACCTAGATCAAGGGGTTCTAAATAAACTTTAGAGCTAGCACACCTACTTTTAGTTTCCTCTAGGTCATTAAGATTTCGAGAAGAGAGAATGAGATGGTTTTCACTAGCGAGTTGTATGGCTAGTGCTCGACCGATTCCTGATGAAGCTCCGGTAATCCAAATAGTCTTTTCTCTAATCATTTTTTTGTTCTAAGATAAAAAAAGCCACTCATGGAGTGGCTTTCAAGTAGGAATCTTTAATTCTCGTTATACGAGCTCTTTATCGATGATCTCTTGCAGCGCATTTTTTGGTAACGCTCCTGCCTGCATCATGGGTTGACGGTCTTTAGGGATGAATAAGATGCTAGGAATACTTCTAATTTGAAATACTGCAGATAGTTCCTGTTCAACCTCTGTATCTACCTTGTAGATAATGACATCAGGATTCTCGTTACTTAGTTCTTCAAGAATTGGAGCGACCATTTTGCACGGGCCACACCAATCAGCGTAAAAGTCAATAATGGCTGGCTTATCACCTTTATAGCTCCACTCTTTTTCAGCGGTATAATCAAAGATCTCTTCTTTGAATTTTTGTGTCGTTAATTTTACAGTTGGCATGTGCTTATTTTTTACAAAGATAGCCCTTCGTTGGCCCCTTTTCTGTTACTCAGGTTACTTGCTGTTCAGAGCTCCAATCCCTGTTTCAAAAAGTAATTTATTTAGGCTCGGGATGGCTTCTAATTCTAGTCGATCTCCTTCAGCTTTCAACAAGGACCACTGTTTATTGAGTTCTTCAATTACTCGTTTGGTGCCTTCAGTTACTCGTGGCTCTGAAGAATCTGCCTCATTGAATGCACGGATATAATTGGCCGTAAATCCATTCTCATAGTTTTCTACATCATCATAAGCCTTGCTTAGTCGTTGAACCATTTTAGCATCCCAATCATTGAGTTCTTTTTGTAAAGCTTCAGCTTGTTCCTTTAGTCTTCCGGTTAAACCGCCGCTGATGAGTTTTTCTAGCTGTTTTGAGAGGCTGTGAAGTCGATTTGTCTGACGGGTCATCTCGTTATAGTTGGTTTCGGCAGCCTTCATGAAGGAATCATACACCTCCCATTGTTCTTTAGTGGCTTTTGAGAGTGGACTTGCAACGACTTCTAGAGGCTGTATAACTACTTGGTCTTTAAACTTAAGTTCAATTTGGTATGACCCTGGACTTACTTTGTGCCCTCTGAAACTAGCCTCGATATAAACTTCTGGCACACCTTCAAGGATAGGGTGTCTTAAGTCCCAAACAAAACGATTGAGGCCTTCTTTTTTAGTAAGAGTAGGTTCGGCTGAAGGGTAGCCGTCGTATGAAACATAGTTTGGATCTTTTGTAGAATTAAAACTTCTTATTACCTGACCTTCTGAGTCGTATAGGGTGAGGGTGACTTCCTCATTTTCTGAAAGCGCAGGTAAGTGATAGTAAATGGTTGCTCCGCTAGCTGGATTTACTCCTTCGAAATCATCGGCACCACTAGGATCGCTGACATTCATGCTACTATACCAGTGTCCAAGCATTGCTGTTTTGGGAGGGTACAGCTTTTGAACACCGTCACTAGCGTAAGATCTGATGACATTTAAATCATCTAAAATCCAAAACGATCTTCCTTGGGTAGCGATTACTAAATCATTTCCTTTAACAAGAAGATCGGTAATCGGTACTACGGGTAGGTTACGCATATATTTTTCCCAATGTGCTCCAGAATCTGTTGAGATGTATAGCCCTAATTCAGTTCCTGCGAATAGTAAATTGGGCACCTCTGAATCTTGACGTATTACTCGGGTATAGGCGCCGTATGGGATTCCTTCGTTTATGGCTTCCCATGACTTCCCGCCGTTTTCAGTTTTGTATAAACCGGGGTTGTAATCCCCGAACTTATATCTAGTAGTTGCTATAAACAGGGTGTTTTCATCATGTGGAGACACCTCGATAGCGTTAATTAAGGTTTCTGGAAGCTTCTTAGGAGTGATATTGGTCCACGTCGCTCCCCCGTCGATGGTGCGATGAAGTAGTCCATCGTCACTTGCGGTGTAAAGTGTACCGGGCTGACTTGATTCTGTGAGGTAGGTTAGGGTACCGTAATTTTCTGCTCCTACGGCCTCATTGGTATAAGGAAGCCCTCCTTTGCCCTGTTTTTCATCTTGATCTCTTGTAAGGTCTGGGGAAATTACCGTCCAGTTCTGACCTTCATCAGTCGTTTTTAAAACGTATTGTGCTCCATGGTAATAGGTGTTTTTTTCATGCATAGAACGAATGATAGGAGCGTTCCAGTTGAACAGATATTTCATATCTCTAGCAGCTAGACCAAGATATTGTCTGGGCTCATTTATAATGTTTGTGCTAGCAAGACTGGTCATGTCAGTAATGTCGATGGAACCGAGATAGCTGCCTCCCATGGTTTTTTGAGGGTTATTCGGATCAAAGGCTACAAAGGCGCTTTCTCCGCCTGCGGCGTATTGCCAGTGACGTTCGCTGATACCACCCATTCCTAAGGCTATCGTTGAAATTCGAAGTGATGTGTTGTCTTGCTGACCTGCATAAAGGTTGTAAGGCCAAAGATTATCAGCAGAAACTCGATAAAGCTGAGCGGTTGGCATGTTGTCTTGATGTGTCCAGTTTTCACCATCATCAAAAGTTATAGACACCCCTCCGTCGTCTGCAATAGCTCTATTCTTTGGATTATCGGGATTAATCCACATATCGTGATAATCTCCGTGATACCCGTCAATGACTTTAAAGCTCTTTCCGGCGTCTGTCGAGTAGAGGTGAGGAGCACTTAATACGGTTACGGCCTCTCTATTTTTCGGGTCTGGGAAAACTTCAATATAATACCAGGCCCTTTGGATGAGGCGGTGATCATCGTTTACGCGAGACCACGATTCTCCGGCATTTTTAGATAAGAATAGACCTCCTAGTTCTTTATTAGAGTCACTTTCGATAAGACTATATACCCAGTTTGAATCGGCACGAGAGACGGCGATAGACATCTTACCTAAGGCTTTAGGTAGTCCATTTTCGAGTCGTTCCCAGGTTTCACCTCCGTCGGTTGATTTATAGAGTCCGCTGCCCGCCCCCCCTGATCTTATCTCCCAGGGTGAACGCTGATAATCCCACATCGAAGCATAAAGCACCATAGGGTTATTCATATCTAAAGACAGGTCGCTCGCTCCGGTATTTTGATCTACATGCAATACGAGTCTCCACGACTTACCGCCATCATTACTTTTATAAATGCCACGTTCATCATTAGGGCGATATAGGGCGCCTTGTGCTGCTACATAAACGATATCTGGATTGGTCGGATGAATCACTATTCTCGAAATATTTTCAGTTGCCTCTAGACCAAGATGACTCCAAGTATTACCGGCGTCATTTGATTTGTAAACCCCATTTCCGTAACTCGTCATTACTCCACGAGGAGCGTGTTCACCGGTTCCGGCATAAACAATATTAGGATTTGATTCAGAGGTAATAATGGCTGAGGTGGCACCGACTGAAAGATACCCGTCAGAAATGTTTTGCCAACGATGACCGGCATCCGTAGTTTTCCAAATACCACCGCCGGTAGTAGCCATATAATAGGTAAGCGGATCGCCTTTTACACCAGAAACTCCATTTGCTCTCCCTCCGCGAAAGGGCCCAATGTTTCTGAAAACTGTGGCGTCTAACTGTTTTTCAATGGATTGTGAAAAGCTTGAGGTTACTGCAAGCAACGACAGGGCATAGATGAAATGCTTCATAGAATGAAAAATTAACCAAATGAATTTAGGGATTGTTCTCTACAGACCCTAATTACGACTTTTCTTTTTGATAGAAAGATAAATAGAGAGTAAGCCGATAAGGATCGCGGCTATGGTTAAACCATAATAGCTAGTTGTTAGTCCATAGGTTTCGGCAGTTATCCCTAAAATCACAGGAGCTGTTAGAAACCCTGAGTAGCCAAATCCCGCTACTATAGCGATGGCTTTACTAGAGGGTATCTGATCTTGTTTGCCTGCCATTCGAAATAGTTCGGGAACTAATACTGAAAATCCGGCTCCTATAATGGCAAATCCAATAACACTAATTATTGAATCGGTAGTTAAAACGCCTAGGTATCCGATAATAGAAGTAAGTATTCCGAGTATTAAGACTTTTTCTGAGCCAAGTCTTGTACTAAGCCCGTCTCCTAAAAATCTCCCGAGAGTCATCGTGATGGAGAACACTAGAAATCCTGCCCCGATCCAGGCAGTATTTACTTTTACGATCTCTTCAAGGTATAAACCGCTCCAGTCGACAATAGCCCCTTCACTTCCCATAGCTACAAGCGATATTATCCCTAATAAAATTAGCGGTCTTAGTGCGTTTGATGGTCTCTTGTTTCCTTTGGTTATTGGTGCGGTTACTGATTCGTATTGTTTGCTTAAGGAGTAGTTGGGTATCGCAATAAGTAATACAATCAGTAAACTGTGTATTAAAGGTGCGTTAAAAATAGGAATCAAAAAGGTTCCTAGACCCGCTACCACTCCGCCTAAACTGAAAAAGCCATGCATCGCGGCCATAAGAGTCACCTTGTCGTCTTTTTCGATTTGAGAAACTGTGGCATTCATTGATACATCTAGGAAGCCTTGTGCTGCACCCACCAAGAAGAGCGTAACGCACAGAGCGATATAACTATGAGCCAGATATGGGCCAACACCGAAAACGCAAAGTGCGAGCAATCCTAGTTTTGTAGACCTTCCGCACCCGAGAATATCGTTGATCTTTGGAGCTAACGTCAGAATAAAAAAGTTGCCGAGAGCCATTGCGAAAATGGCAAGCCCTAGCTCAGACTTGTTAATCCCTATTCCCTCCTTAATAGTCGGAATATAGATGGCCCAAGTTCCATAAATTAAATTGAGGCACATAAAGGCATAGGCAGGTGCCCAATACCGACGATTACTTAATATAAGACCCAGTGAGCTCATTGAAAAAGTAGTCCTTGATTGACTGCCGCAAAGATGAAAAAGATTTGATAAGGAGCTAATGAATCTTAATGATTAAATTCACCTTTTATAAAAGAATTAGTATGAAAGAACAGAATTTTAAAAATCATACACGAATGGTTCCTGGATTTCACGGGGCACTCTTCGTTCTCATACTCCTTTTTGCTGGAGGTACATTGAGTCATCTCATCTTCTCATCAGAGGATAATTTTTACATCGCTACTTTACTGCTAGTGTTGTTCCCGATATTCATTCTATTCATGTGGTTCACCAGAACCTTCGCGCTTAAGGCTCAAGATAGAGCAATTAGAGCTGAAGAGCGCTTAAGATATTTTATTTTGACGGGCAAGCCCTTACCCACCGAACTGCGTTTTTCGCAGATTATTGCCCTTCGATTTGCTTCAGATGAGGAATACTTACAGCTTTTAGACCGGGCTATTAAAGAGCAGCTTTCTGCGAAAGAAATCAAGGCTCAGATCAAGAATTGGAAATCTGATTATCATAGGGTATGAGAATAGTTAAGACATTTTATCCCGCATTAGTTAGTGTAGGGTTTTTTGTATTATCCTTTCAAGTGCAGGCTCAAACATCCTTCGAACTCATGCCCACAGGTCAGGTTAACCTTATGATTGATGAAGAGCAATCCTTTTACTTGAACATAGGAGGTCCGACACTCTATTTGTTTGATTCTATGAATAGTAAATCAGGTATTTTATTTGCCCCTTCATTAAAATTTAAAAATGAAGAAAGTTTAAAGGTTGCTCCTGCGAATGGAGCCGGTGTTTTTTGGCAAAGCAAAAATTCTGGACTTAAATTAACTTTTTTGGGATATTTTGATTCTGCGAATGAGCCATGGAATCTTGCTTTTGGTATAGGGAAAATCTTCAAACCCTCTAAGAAAAAGTAGTTTTCGTTCACTTCAGAAAACTGATTCTCAATTAACTAAAAATAATCGAGTACCTTAACTAGATGAAAGTGTATGATTATTTTGCAGTGATCTTTTCCTCGAGAAATCGTAAGACAATAGAGCGTATTACGTTATTTCTTTCTCTAATAGGCTTTCTTATTCATGCTGCACTCATTGGAGTCAATTCATTTTTTGACTTTGAGTTACTCGATAGAGAACTACTAAAAAATCCTATTAGCGCTATATACACCCCATTCTCGTTTATCCTCATCTATGAGATCTTCTTGTTGGTATATTATTTGCCACGCTCGTTCACAACTTCGCTGATTAAACAGTTTGAGATTATTTGCCTCATTTTGATTCGAAAGGTCTTTAACGATGTTACCTTAATCGATTTTCCGAATGCTAGTTTTGATGATTCATCACTTATTAATCTTTTGGTCGATTTAGGTTGTGTTTTGTTACTCATGTTAATTATCGTTTGGTTTCATAAAACCAACCGTAGAATTATTGAACTAACCAGCAAAATAGTAACTGAGGACAAAGAGACCTTTCCTTATTTTAAAAAGGCGATTGCAGTTATCCTACTAATTGTTATTCTTCTAGTTAGTGTAATTCACCTTATTGATTTTGTGTATCTCGAAATCAATAATGAACATCTGATTAAGGGAATGAATAATAATCTCAACACCATATTTTATAAAGACTTCTTTACACTTCTAATTTTATCAGATGTACTGATTCTTTTACTTTCTTATGGCCTTACCTCAAACCACTTTAAGCTACTAAGAAATACAGGTTTTGTCATTTCTACCATACTTCTTCGTTTATCTTTCGGAGCTCAAGGTGTGATGAATGCCCTATTAATTATTCTAGGCGGCCTTTTTGGTTACGCGATCATCAGGCTTTATTACAGTTACTTAAATACCTCAACTAACTAGTTTTTTTCAATGAAACGTGTATTATTACTTCTATCTATTCTATTTTTTCAGGCTTCACTAGCTCAGGATTATTTTCTGGAGCGATTTGAACCTTATCAATCGGATATTTCATCTCCTGAATCTTTTTTAGGTTATGGCATTGGAGAACAGCACACCAGACACGATCTTATCGTTGCTTACTTAGAAAAGCTAGCCCAGCAAAGTTCGCGGGCTGAGCTTATCGATTATGGGAAAACTCATGAAGGACGCAGATTGGTTATGCTGGTGGTTTCTAGTGAAGAAAACTTGGGTAGGCTAGAGGAAATAAGAGCTGAACATTTAAAATCGATCAATCCGCTATCCAAGGAGAGTACCGACGAAGACCTTCCACTGATTATTAATCTTGCTTATAACGTACACGGTAATGAACCTTCTAGTTCAGAGGCGGCATTACTTTCTGCGTATACATTGACTGCCTCAACAAATGCTGAGGTTGCTAACTTTTTGAAGCATGCGGTGATTTTTATAGACCCAACCATTAATCCGGATGGAAGAGATCGACATACTTATTGGGCAAATATGTATAAAGGCTCGCCGCTCGTAGCAGATCCTCAAGATGCCGAGCACAACGAGTATTGGCCGGGAGGAAGAACCAATCACTACTGGTTTGACCTAAATAGAGATTGGGTGTTGGCCGTAAACCCAGAGAGTCAAGGTAAACTTAATTGGTATCATCAGTGGTATCCGAATGTGGTCACTGATTTTCACGAGATGGGATCTCAGAGTACTTACTTTTTTGAGCCCATGAAACCTAATGGTTCACTTGACCCGATCATGCCTCGTGAGAATTACGAAGACTTAAATGAGTTGTATGGAAGTTATTTTTCAAAAGCATTAGATTCGATCGGATCCTTCTATTTCACACGAGAGGCCTTCGATGGCACCTATCCAGGATACGGCTCTTCTTATCCTGATTTACAAGGAGGACTAGGTCTTTTGTTTGAACAAGCAAGTTCGCGAGGACTTAAACAGACGACGGCCTTTGGTGAAATCACCTTTCCGTTCACGATCCGCAATCAATATGTATCGAGTATGACCACCCTAAAGGCTGCTGTCGATAACCGTCAGATGATGCGAGCATATCAGAAGATGTTTTTTGATTCGGCTATTTCTAGAGCAGCTAAAGACCCGGTTAAGGCGTATCGTTTTTCTGAGCCAGACAGAAACAAAGCAAAGGCATTTTTAGAGCTTATGGAACACCATAAGGTAGCTGTTTACAAGGAGGGTAGTGACTATGTAGTACCTACCAAACAGCCCCAATATCGAATGGTGCAAACCGCTTTTGAAACCTACGAAAAATACAGAGACAGTGTTTATTACGACGCATCAGCATGGTCGCTAGCTAACTTTTATCAGTTGAATTACCGAGGGGCCTCAAAATTACCTTCATCTTTACAGCCCGTAAGCTCATCTGACCTACTGGTTAATACCGAGGTTGATGACAGTGCCTATGCCTATATCGTTGATGCGCTAGACTACAATGTACCTGCCTTTACTTATGCTCTTCAGAAGCATGGAGTGGTTCCTATGGCAGCTTTTAAGCCTTTTGAGGTGAATACCATAAAGGGGAAAGTGAATTTTAGTTACGGGTCATTGGTTATTCCAGTATCGCTTCAAAAGATTTCTAAAGATGCTTTAGCGAAGATTGTAGAACGCGAAGCTTCTCGATTAAATCTGAAGGTGCATTCAGCCACCACCGGATGGAGCACTTCAGGAATTGATCTAGGCAGTCGATCGATGAGACCCTTGAAACAACCGAAAGCAGCCATGGTCATAGGGACAGGAACCCGATCTTACGAAGCTGGTGAAATATGGCATTTGTTAGATACTCGAATAGATATGCCTATCACCAAACTCCCTGTTCGCAACCTATCTAGGGTATCGTTAGATTCTTACAATGTATTAGTGCTAGTATCGGGTAATTACCCAGAGTCGTTTCAAAAACGCTTAAAAGATTGGGTATCTAGAGGAAACACGCTCATCACTATTGGAACAGGCTCTTCTTGGGCGATCAACTCTAAATTGGTTAATGAAACTACTCTTGAAAAGGTAAAAGATTCTACTACCCAGTTACCTTATGTTGAGGCTAGTGAACACCGAGGTAGAGAATCTCTCGGAGGTGTATTTATTAAAGCTAAAATCGATCGAACGCATCCCGTTGCTTTTGGATATTCTTCTGATGAACTCGCTTTCTATAAGAATAATACGGTATGGCTCTCACCTAGTGAAAACGCCTATTCTACGGTAGCGAGATACACAGAAAATGCTCATATTGATGGATATATTTCTGAAAAGAACCGTAACGAATATCTGTCCAAAGCCGCCTCGATTTTAGTAAATTCGGTAGGTTCAGGAAGAGTTGTGATGTTTGCTGATAACCCGAACTTTAGAGGAACCTCTTATGGGATGAATCGGTTCTTCTTAAATGCACTATTTCTTGGTGAACACATCAATACACCTTGATTTACTGCCTTTTGGTAAGAAAGTCTTTAGCCTCTTGAATATCGCTCAGGGGTTGAAGGCAAGTATTGTCAATACAGATGTAGATCAAAGTTTCATCAGCTACAAAGCGATTTTTAAATAGAGGTGATTCTTCACTCTCCTCGCTGCTATGCAATGTCAAGGTATTGGCAAATTGCTTGATCAATAGTTCTTCGGCAAAAGATTTAGCCTCTTCACCCATTACCACAACCTCATAAAATGGATGCTGATTGTGAAGAAGATTATTAGCCCAACTTGGGAAGAAACCCATGCTTTCACTCACCCAAGGCTGAATATTCGTAAGCATTGTCTCGTAACGTTTCTTATAAGACTCTTTCCCTGTTATATGCGAGAGATGATACAGGGTGGATGAAAGTGATGCGTTTGGATTAGGTAAGACCCCGTCGCTCGAGTTTATAATTCTAGGAATAATACTTTGGGCGTCTTTTGAACTATTGGCAAAAAGCGGAGATTCACTCATCTCAAAACGATCAATTGCCTCATCAGTAAGTTTGATAGTAGCTTTTAGGTAATTAGCCTCCCCGGTGATTTGGTAGGCGGTTAGCGCTGTTTTTGCTAGGAACGCATAATCTTCTAAAACAGCATTGCTGTAAGGGTCTCCGGCTACGTGCCTCAAAGATTTTGAATCATTGAGGACTGTATTTAATGAGGCCTTTGCCTGTTCTAAAATCACAGTCTCACCCGAAGCCAGATAATAGTAGAATAGTCCATCAATTGTCAGCGCGTTCCAGGAAATAATTGCCTTGTGGTCAATTTCAGGAGCAATTTTAGATGCTCGTAGTTGTTTCAAGGTATTGATTATAGAACCATTCAAGGGTTGAGCGGGTAAATGAATGTTCTGTGAATCAAACTCAAATTGAGTAATCTTGTTTAGCAATTCTTCTACTAATTCTTCTTTAGAGAATAAATAGTAATAGCCTTCTCTTCCTTCACTTTCTGCATTTTGTGAGGCAGAAAATAGCCCTGAATCTTGTTTTAGATCTTCAAGTAAATACTTAGCGATTAGCGTAGCGGTTTCTAAGAAAAGAGGTTCATTAAACTTTAAGTAGGCTCTTGAATAGAGTTTGAGTAATTGTCCATTATCATAGAGCATCTTTTCGAAATGGGGTATATGCCATTTGTTATCAGTGCTATATCTAAAGACTCCTCCATTTAGCGGATCGATGAGACCTGATCGTGCAATATTTTTTAGTGTTGAGACAATGAAGTCTTCAATTTCTGCTGAAGGGTTCAACTCGTTATAATCCAATAAAAACTCAAGTTGAGGAGGGTTTACAAATTTCTCCTCGGCTCTTATTCCGCCGTAGTCAAAGTCCCATTCTGACATCCAAGTTTTAACACTTAACTCCAGTTCTTCTTTGTCTAAAAGCTCAGAATCATCGGCGACTTCAATGGGTTGCGTTTGATTTATGACCCCTTCTTTGACCATTCTAGCATAATCGTACAATCGACCTTTGTTTTTTTCTAATTGATCGATGGTTTTAGTTAAGACCTCTGTCCACTCTTCTTTGCTGTGATAGGTTCCTGCGTAGAAGGCTTCACCTTCAGGTGTAGCAATGATGTTCAGTGGCCATCCAGCAGAACTTCCTGTAATTAGTTGGGCGGTTGTGAGATAGTAAAAATCGATATCTGGTTTTTCTTCACGATCTACTTTAATCGAGATGAAATGTTCGTTCATAAGGTCTGCAATCTCCCTGTCAGAAAAAGACTCGCGTTCCATGACGTGGCACCAGTGGCAAGATGAATATCCAATACTGATAATTATTGGTTTCTGCTCTTTTTTGGCGATCTCTATCACTTGCTCGCTCCAAGATTGCCAATGAACAGGATTTTCTGCATGTTGTAATAAATACTCGCTACGTTCTAAATCGAGATTATTTCTGTGTATGGTCGACTCCTTTTGGGTGCACGAAACGATTAAAAGGTATAGGACAGCAACTAAGCTAAGAGAACGGCTATAATTTTTTAACATTTCAATATTTCGTAAGTTGCGGGCATGTCCAAACATCTTTACTTTTTAAGCGCGTTTATACTTCTAATCTCTTGTTCAGAGCGAAAAGATACCATTTTTGAAAAATTGGAATCTGCAGATACTGGCTTAGTATTCGAAAATCGTTTAACACACAATGTTTCTAATCGACAAAATTTATTCGATTACGACTACTTCTACAATGGAGCGGGTGTTGGGGTAGAAGATCTTAATAATGATGGACTATTAGATGTGGTTTTTGCCGGTAATCAAGTAAATAACAAATTGTTCTTTAACCAAGGAAATTTTGTATTTCGAGACGCTTCTGAATCTTCGGGAATACAAATCGCAAATCAATGGTCGAATGGAGTAACCTTTAGCGATATTAACGCGGATGGTTTCATGGATATTTACATCACTCAAGGAGGCCCAAACGACCGAGATGATCGTGCCAATCTCTTATATATCAATAATGGGGATGAAACTTTTAGTGAAGAAGCGGCGGCTTACGGTTTAGACGATAGAGGCGAGAGTACTCAGGCCGTGTTTTTAGATTACGATCGCGATGGAGACCTCGATTGTTTTGTATTAAATGAAAACGAACTATATGGGTATGATCCACTAAGCCTATATGAGTATTTAGAAGCGCACCCCGAAGATCGTGAGTTCAATACCTCTAAACTTTATGAAAATAAAGATGGAGTATTCGTAGATGTTACTCTTGAAGCGGGTTTATTATCACCTGTTTTTGGTCTTGGTCTAGTAGCTTCAGACATTAATAAAGATGGGTGGATCGACCTTTATGTTGCCAGTGATTATTACATTCCTGATGCACTGTATATCAATCAAAAGGACGGCACTTTTAAAGATGAAATTCAGACGTATACTCAGCATATCTCGTTCTATGGAATGGGGGTAGATGTCGCCGATTTTAATAACGATAGTCATCAGGAAATTTTCGTGCTAGATATGGCTGCGGCTGATCACAAGCGATCAAAAACATTGATGGCTTCGATGAATACCGATCGATTCGACTTTCTGGTCAACGACCTAGACTACCATTACCAGTACATGTACAATACTTTTCAGCTCAATCATGGTAATGGAAGTTTTTCTAATATTTCCCATGCAACCAAGACAGCGAGTACTGATTGGAGTTGGTCGGTGCTGATGGAAGATTTTGATCTAGATTCTGACAAGGATCTTTTCATAACGAACGGATATCGTCGATATGCACTCGATAATGATCTTCAAAACAGAGTGAATGAGGCTCGTATGCGTTATCGAGGAAACATCCCTCTAACAGTAAAAGAAGAATTATACGAGTCGATGCCTTCTGAGAAATTACCTAACCTTTTGTTTGAAAATCAAGGTAATTTTAAATTAAAAGATAGAGCTGATAAATGGGGGCTCGGTGCACCTACCTTTTCTAACGGGATGGCTGTAGGCGATTTAGATAACGACGGAGATCTAGATATGATCATTAATAATATTGATACGGAGGCCTTTGTTTACCGAAATACAAGTGTTGAAAATAAGAGAGGTAATTATTTGGTTGTCGATACCTATTCAGATCTCGGCGAGGATTATCCTAAGGTAGAGTTATGGTCTGGTGATCAGTATTACTTTGAAGAAATTAAAAGAGTAAGAGGTTATCGTTCTTCCCAAGAAAATAAAGCCTTTTTCGGTCTGGGTGATACAAGTGTAATAGATCGACTTAGAGTGGTTTGGCCTGATGGATCAGAGGTGGTACAAACAGAGGTAAAGACCAATCAACGCTTAACGATCAATAAGCCAGAGAACGCTACCAAGGTTATCCTAGATTCGAGTGAGCTTGAATCTAATCTTATTGCTGAGGTGACACCCTTGAATATATCTCATGAGGAAAACCCACTTAACGAATTTGAAACAGAAATTCTTCTTCCTTATGCTCAATCTACACAGGGGCCATTTCTAACTCGATTTGATGCTAACGGAGATGGTTTTGAAGATGTATGGGTGTCTGGATCTAGTGGTTCAGCAGCCCAACTCCTTCTTCAGCAAGAGGGTGAATTAGTGGCTAGCGTACAACCCGGTTTCGAAGATGACCGTGTGTTTGAAGACGCAGATGCTGTTGCTTTTGATTTTGAAGGAGATGGAGATCTAGATCTATTTGTTACGAGTGGCGGTAACGACTTTGGGTCTTATTCTTCTTACTATCAAGACCGGTTGTATTTAAATGATGGTGTTGGTAAATTCTCTCGTTATCATTCAGAAGTCCTTGAAGAAAATCGTGAAAATGGGAAGCAGGTAGTAGCACTTGATATCGACCTAGATGGTGATCGAGATATCATTGTGGGTAATCGAATTATACCAAAAAACTATCCGAGACATGCACCTTCAATTCTTTACGAAAATCAAAGTGGAAAATTGGTAAATGTTACAGAAGAGAGAACTACAGGCTTCGACACTTTCGGTATGGTAAATGATATTGCAGTGGTTGATTTAAATGGAGATGGTTATAAGGATGTGATGATGCTTGGTGAATGGACGGGTATCGGGATCTGGATGAATAATAAAGGGATACTTGAATATCAGTCAGAACATCCATTAAAAGAACTCACTGGCTGGTGGCACAGCTTAACGCCTGTGGATTTAGATCAAGACGGACTGATGGATTTTGTAGCCGGTAATGTGGGTAAATCTATCAAATTCAAGACATCAAAAGAGAAACCGTTTAAGATTTATGCTAACGATTTTGATGAGAACGGTTCTCCTGATATTGTATTAAGTAAAGTCTATAACGATACTTATGTACCGGTTAGGGGTAAGGAATGTTCTACCCAACAGATGCCTTTTATTAGCAATAAATTTAAGACCTATGAATCCTTTGCGTCTGCAAGTCTAGATGATATCTATGGAGAAAAGTTGACAGAAGCCTATGAGCGAGAAGTGATCACTTTTGAAAGTGTTCTTCTTAGAAATAGAGGTGAATTGAACTTTGAAGTAGAAGCTTTGCCCTTTGAAGCTCAATTATTTCCCATATTAAGTGCCGAAGTAGTCGCTGCTGAAGATGAGAAAAGACAGCTATTACTTTTTGGAAATATCTATAACACAGAAGTAGAAACACCTCGACTAGATGGAGTTGGAGCCCTGCCAATTACTCTCTTCGAAAATGGTAAACTAGACCAAAACATTTCTAGTGAGCAGTATATCAAGATTCAGGGTAATATTAAATCATCTGTTTTCTTACCTTCAATGAATGCTGTAGTCGTCGGTTTAAATGATGATTACCTACATAAAATTAAACTGAATTAATAATGAAACGAACTCAATTAATCATCGGCTTATTCGGTCTTATGATCGCCATGAGCTGTACCACTCAAACAGAGACTTTAGAGGAAAAAGCAAGACGAATTCATGAATCGGTAATCACTATTGATACCCATGATGATATCAATGTGGCGAATTTTACCGATAGCATCAATTATACACAGCGTTTGAATACGCAGGTAAACCTTCCAAAAATGGACGAAGGTAAGCTTGATGTGGCATGGCTTATTGTCTACACGGGTCAAGGTGATTTAACAGCAGAAGGCTATGCCAGTGCAGAGGCTAATGCCATATCTAAGTTTGATGCCATTCATCGTTTGGTCGAAGAATATGCTCCAGATCAAATTGGTTTGGCAACTTCTTCTGAAGAGGTTCGATCGCTTATCGCTGAAGGTAAGAAAGTGGCGATGATTGGTGTTGAGAATGCTTATCCGATTGGTGAAGACTTAGGTAATTTTGAACTTTATAGAGATAAAGGCGCACGTTATGTTTCGCTATCCCATAATGGGCACAGTCAATTCTCTGATTCGAACACAGGTGAAGCTGATGGATTTTTACATGACGGTCTGAGCGAACTTGGAAAAGAGGCTATCGTTGAAATGAATCGTTTAGGAATGATGATTGATGTTTCACACCCTTCAAAGGAGGCGATGCGTCAAATGATTGCCTTATCAAAAGCTCCGATCATTGCTTCACACTCCTCAGCTCGTGCGCTTTGCGATCATTCAAGAAATCTTGATGATGAACAGTTGTTGTGGATGAAAGAGAACGGAGGCGTAGTTCAGACCGTAGCATTCTCTTCATACCTGAATACAGAAAAGCACAATGCTCGTAACGAGTACATGCAGGCTATTAGAACTCGCCTTGCGTCAGAAAAAGGTTTAGAGTGGTACGACCGCTCTGAGCTTAGAAGCCTAGATGCCGATAAGCGAGCTGCTTTTATGAATTATTACCGCGAAATTGTAGCTGAGGCCGATGAATTAGTTGCTAATGACCCAGAGGCTCCAACTGGAGTAACTGTTGCCGATTTTGTAGATCATATAGACTATATGGTAAACCTAATAGGAATTGACCATGTAGGTATTTCTTCTGATTTCGATGGCGGAGGTGGTGTAGGTGGATGGCAAGACGCCTCAGAGACTTTTAACGTAACCTTAGAGCTCGTAAAGAGAGGTTATAGCGAGGAAGATATTCAAAAGCTTTGGGGAGAAAATCTCCTTAGAGTTCTAGACGAGGTGCAAGCTGTAAGCGCACAATGGCAATCGTAATTTTGGTAGTTCGCTGATTTTGTGTATCTTAGAAATTCTCTATTATTGAGACAGGCACGGACAAGATGCATATTGGAGGTCGTTACCTCCCTTAAGTGAAGTATCTCGTCTGTGCCTTTTTAATTAAGTTACTACTATGGGACAGACAAGAAGAGATTGGTTAAGATCATCCTTAGGTATAGGAGGGTTATTAGTTGCTCCATCGGCGCTTTTATCAGCCAAGGAAATTGCTGATTACAATCCACGACCTTTAGAAAGTATTGTTAGGTTAAGTTCAAACGAAAATCCTTACGGTCCTTCGAAGAAGGTTCAAGAATCGATTATTAAGGCCTTTGATCATGCCTGTAGGTATCCTTATGATTACAGCGACGCACTAGCAGAAAAACTTGCAAAAATTCACGGAGTAGAACCTGAAAGTATTATAATCACCGGGGGCTCTACCGAGGGTTTGAAAATTACGGGTCTTACTTTCGCTCACAGTGGCGGAGAGATTATTGCTGGTCAGCCTACTTTCTTAGCGATGATGGATTATGCCAAGGGATGGGATGCCACTATAAATTGGGTTCCTGTAGGAGAAGATAAAGGATATGACTTAAAAGAAATTGAGAAGCGTATTAGTACAAAGACTAAGCTCGTATTCTTATGCAACCCTAATAATCCTACCGGTACTTTATTGCCGGCTAAAGCCTTAACCGATTTTTGTAATTCAGTTAGTGAGCAAACCATCGTTTTCTCAGATGAGGCCTACTATGATTTCATTGAAGAAGATCATTATCCTTCTATGGATGCATTGGTAAGGCAGGGAAAAAATGTTATCGTCTCGAAAACCTTTTCAAAGGTTTATGGTCTTGCCGGAACGAGGATAGGATACCTTATCGCCCCGCCTCATTTAGCTCGACAGATACGAAAGAATGTAGTAGCAATGAGTAATGTTCTTGCAATTGCCGCGGCAGATGCTTCTTTAGAGGATCGTGATTTTTATCAATTTTCACTCGAACAAAATCGTAAACAAAAACAGCGTATTTACGATCTGCTTGATCATCTTCAGTTAGATTATGTTCGCTCAAGTACCAACTTTATCTTTTTTCATTCGAAAAGAGACATCAGGGAACTAGGCCCTCAAATGTTAGCTAAAGGTGTGAGAATCGGTAGACCTTTCCCTCCATTTTACGATTGGTGTCGTATAAGCACTGGAACTGCAGAAGAGGTCGATTTATTTATCAAGGGCATGCTTGAAGTCTACAACGGATAGTTAGACTTTGGCAAGCTTTATAACTGCTTCTGAAAAGCGATCTAATTCGTCAAAAGTGGTAAATACGTTTGGGGTAATTCTACACCCTTGAACAT
>Ga0255782_10000355_pt1 | contig 41309 bp, 45 predicted proteins | sample 101ome_26_FD_179980 | JGI IMG/M metagenome (GOLD analysis project Ga0255782, IMG submission 179980) | Coastal salt marsh microbial communities from the Groves Creek Marsh, Skidaway Island, Georgia - 101408AT metaG (version 2) | ecosystem: Environmental > Aquatic > Marine > Intertidal zone >...
TCTCTACTATAAGTTCTAAATTATTTCTTTCTTCTATCTCTTTTTTAAAGTGTCTTAAAAGACCTTGCACAGGCCATGAAGAGCCTTCACCAAAAGCACAAATAGTGTGACCTGCAATTTGATTGGTAACATCACCTAACATATCAACTTCATCTTTGGTTGCCTCGCCTTTTGCCATACGTTCCAACATACGCCACATCCATCCAGAACCTTCTCTACAAGGTGTACATTGACCACAACTTTCATGTTTGTAAAATCTAGCAATTCTTGCCATGCATTTAATGATGTCTTGATCTTTATTAATAACGACTATTCCTGCAGTGCCTAATCCACTTTTTTCAGCCATTAAAGAATCGAAATCCATAGTTAATGTTTCACATTTTTCTTTAGGTATTAATGGCATCGATGATCCCCCAGGAATTACAGCTTGTAGATTGTCCCAACCTCCAATTACTCCACCAGCATGAACCTCTATTAATTCTTTTAATGGTATATTCATTTCTTCTTCAACATTGCATGGATTGTTTACATTCCCTGAAATACAAAAAATTTTAGTACCTGTATTTTTTTCTCTACCAAGTGAGGCAAACCATTTGCCCCCTCTTCTAAGAATAGTAGGAACAACTGCTATAGTTTCAACATTATTAATGATTGTTGGACATCCATATAAACCAATTAAAGCTGGAAATGGAGGTTTTAATCTTGGTTGACCTTTTTTTCCCTCAATACTTTCAAGTAAAGCTGTTTCCTCACCACAAATATAAGCTCCTGCACCATAATGAATATAAATATCTAAATCCCAGCCTGTACCAGCAGCATTTTTACCAAGTAATTTTTTTTCATAAGCTTCATCTATTGCAGCTTGAAGTTTTTGACCATCAACAAAATACTCGCCTCTGATATAAATATAGCAAACATGTGCTTGCACAGCATAAGAAGCAATAAGACAACCTTCTATCAATTTGTGTGGTTCAAATCTTAATATATCTCTATCCTTACAAGTTCCTGGCTCAGATTCATCTCCATTAATTACTAAATAGTGAGGTCTTGATCCAACTTCCTTAGGGGCAAAAGACCACTTTAATCCTGTTGGAAATCCAGCACCACCTCTGCCTCTTAATTCTGAAGATTTAATTTCATTGATAATCCAATCTCTACCTTTATCTGTTATATCTTTGGTATTAACCCAATCCCCTCTTTTTTGAGATGAAGAGACATCTGAGCCCAAATCATTATATAGGTTTTGAAAAATTCTATCTTTATCTTTAAGCATTTTTTAAATCCATAAGTGTTTTTCTGTTATTTTCAGGTTCGTTATTCACACGACCTCTATAAGATCCTGGTTTTGGTGTTTCACCACTTAAAATTTTGTCTAAAATTTCTAAAGTTTTTTCTTTATCAAGATCTTCGTAATAATCATCATTAATTTGCATCATTGGGGCATTCACACATGCTCCAAGACATTCAACTTCCATCCATGAACAGCTCTTGTCTCTTGATAACTCTAACTCATTCTCTGAAATTTTTTCTTTACACGCCTCAACTAGTTTATTTGCTCCTCTAATCATGCATGGAGTAGTAGTGCAAACTTGTACAAAAAATTTACCGACAGGAGATAAATTGTACATTGTGTAAAAAGTAGCGACCTCATAAACTTTGATGTAAGGCATCTCTAAAAATTTAGCGATATACTTCATAGCAGCTAATGGTATCCAATTATTATTTTGTCTCTGAGCTATGTAAAGCAAAGCCATAACAGCACTTTGCTGTTTACCTTCAGGGTATTTAGAAACAATAGCTTTTGCAGCCTCTAAGGATGAAGGGTTAAACTCGAAAGTTTCTGGCTGATCTTTTGCTGGTCTTCTTAAACTCATCTATCTACTTCTCCAAAAACTATATCCATTGAACCCAATACAGCAGGTACATCAGCTAACATATGACCTTTTATTAAATAATCCATTGATTGAAGGTGTGAAAATCCTGGTGCTCTAATTTTACACTTATAAGGTTTGCTTGAACCATCAGAAATTAAATAAACACCAAACTCACCTTTTGGAGCCTCAACTGCTGTATAAATTTCATCTTTAGGAACTCTATAGCCCTCTGTAAAAAGTTTAAAATGATGAATCAAAGCTTCCATTGATTGCTTAAGATCTTTTTTTGGTGGTGGGCTTATTTTTCCATCTAAAGATTTAATTGGGCCTTTTTCCATTTTTGAGAGACATTGTTTGATTATGGAAACACTCTCTTTCATTTCTTCAATTCTGCATAAGTATCGATCATAACAATCTCCATTTTTTCCAACAGGAATTTTAAAATCAAGTTGATCATAGCAATCATATGGTTGTGATTTTCTTAAATCCCAAGCAACACCAGAGCCTCTAACCATAACACCAGAAAAAGAATAATCTAATGCATCTTGTTTTGATACAATTCCTATATCAACATTTCTTTGTTTAAAAATTCTATTGTCAGTTAATAAACTTTCAAGATCGTCAATAATTTTTGGGAATGTTTCACAAAATTTTCCAATATCATTTTCCAAGCCAAGAGGTAAATCTTGATGAACTCCGCCAGCTCTAAAATAATTTGCATGAAGTCTTGATCCTGAAGCTCTTTCATAAAAAGTCATCAATGTTTCTCTTTCTTCAAACCCCCATAATGAAGGCGTAAGAGCACCTACATCAAGTGCTTGTGTAGTAACATTCAAAATATGACTTAAAATTCTACCTATCTCACAAAAAATTACTCTTATATATTGAGCTCTAATTGGTACATCGATATCTAATATTTTTTCAACTGCTAGAGCAAACGCATGCTCTTGGTTCATTGGCGCAACATAATCTAAACGATCAAAATAAGGTACTGCTTGCATATAAGTTTTGTTTTCAATTAACTTTTCAGTACCTCTATGCAATAAACCTATATGCGGGTCAGCTTTTTCAACAACTTCACCATCAAGCTCTAATATCAATCTTAATACACCATGAGCAGCTGGGTGCTGAGGTCCAAAATTTAAGTTTAGATTTTTAATTTTTTTTGTCATTATTATCTATTTCTTCTTTGATGTATTTTGTTCCTTCCCAAGGGCTTTCATAATCAAAATTTCTATAATTTTGTTCTAATTTCACTGGTTCACTAATAACTTTTTTTTGATCTTCGCTATATCTAACCTCTGTGTGTCCAGTAAGAGGAAAATCTTTTCTTAAAGGATGACCTTCAAAACCATAATCAGTTAAAATTCGTCTTAAATCTGGGTGATCTTTAAATGACACCCCATACATATCAAAAACCTCTCTTTCCATCCAATTAGCGGCTGGAAATATACTTGTTAATGATGGAATTACCTCATTTTCATTTATTAAATAAGTTAAAATAATTCTTTGATTAAATTCATGACTTAAAAATAGATAAACCATTTTAAATCTTTGAGCATTCTCTGGATAGTCAACAACCGTTACATCAATTAGTTGTCTAAATTTAGTTTCTTGATTTGTTTTTAAGAAAAGAGTTACATCAATTATATCCTCTTTATCTATTTCAATGTATAGCTGATTGTGTTTTATTTCAGTACTATTGATTTTAGTTGTTAATTCTGAATTTATTTTTTTTTCTAAATCTTCTAAATTGTTCATATCTACCTAATAAAGGAACCTTTGTTTCTTATTTTTTTTTGCAATTGTAATATTCCATACAATAAAGCTTCTGCTGAAGGTGGGCATCCAGGAACATAAACGTCAACTGGTACAATTCGATCACATCCTCTAACTACTGAATATGAGTAATGATAGTAACCTCCTCCATTCGCACAACTACCCATAGATATTACGTATCTTGGTTCGGGCATTTGATCATAAACTTTTCTCAAAGCAGGAGCCATTTTATTTGTAAGAGTTCCAGCAACGATCATTACATCAGATTGCCTTGGTGATCCTCTTGGTGCTGCACCAAATCTTTCTAAGTCATATCTTGGCATCGCAGTTTGCATCATTTCAACCGCACAACACGCAAGTCCGAAAGTCATCCAGTGTAAAGATCCTGATCTAGACCAGTTGATTAAATTGTCTAATGAAGTTGTAATAAATCCGTTCTCACTAAAATCTTTAGCAAGTTCTTTAAATTCTTCTGGTACTTGGTCTATCTTATTATTCATTATGGTAATTTTTTATTCCCAATCTAGCGCACCTTTTTTCCACTCATAAATGAAACCAATAGTAAGTATGAATAAAAAAATCATCATTGAAGAAAATCCTAATATGCCAATATTGCCAAGAGAGATTGCCCAAGGGAATAAAAATGCAATTTCTAAATCAAAAATAATAAATAAAATTGCTACTAAATAAAACCGAACATCAAATTCCATTCTAGAATCTTCAAATGGTTCAAATCCACATTCATAAGCGGATAATTTTTCAGGATCTGGTTTTTTTGGTGAAAGTATAAAGTTTACTACAACAAATGCACAACTAAGGCCTAATGCTATAATCAAAAATAGTATAATTGGTAAGTAATCTTTTAAAAATTCAGATAACATGGAAATCTATATACCAGTTTTTCCCTTTTGTTGAAGGGCTGATACGTCACATTTTAATTGATATTAACAAAAAAATTGGGGGGAAAGTGGCGGGAGTGAAGGGACTCGAACCCTCGACCTATCGCGTGACAGGCGATCGCTCTAACCAACTGAGCTACACCCCCACTTTAGTTATTTTGGTGGGTAGTAAAGGACTCGAACCTTTGACCCCCTCGGTGTAAACGAGATGCTCTACCAACTGAGCTAACCACCCTCAAAATAAGGCTACTTATTACATCAACAGTTAAATAAAGTAAATTAATTATTATTGAATACTAGCTTGAGATTTATCGTCTTTTTTAGATATATCGACCTCAACCCACTCAGTTCTTTTAAGTTCTTTTGTCAAAGCAACTTTTAAAACTTGGTCAGCAAATTCAACTGGTGTGATTTTTATATCATCAATAATTTTCTTCGGCATATCTACCAAATCTTTTTCATTTTCTTTTGGTATTAACACCTCTTTAATTCCAGCTCTATGAGCCGCTAAAAGTTTTTCCTTTAATCCACCAATCGGTAAAACTTGTCCAGTTAAAGTAACTTCACCTGTCATTGCAACATCTCTTCTTACTGGAATTCCAGTAATTGATGAAACAATCGAAGTTACCATTCCAATTCCTGCAGATGGGCCATCTTTAGGGGTTGCACCTTCTGGTACATGAATATGAAAGTCTTTCTTTTCAAACAATGGAGGGATAATTCCATATTCCAAACATTTTGATCTTACAAAAGATTTTGCAGCTTTAACAGACTCTTGCATTACATCTCCAAGTTTACCAGTAATTTGCATCCTACCTTTACCTGGCATAGTAACAGTTTCGATTTTTAAAATTTCTCCACCATATTCAGTCCATGCAAGTCCAGTCACAACTCCAACTCTATTTTCTGCCTCTAATTCACCAAATTTAAATTTAGCAATTCCTAAAAAATCAGATAAATTTTTATTATTTATATTTACTTCCTTTTCTTCACCGGCAACTATTTTCTTAACTACTTTTCTTGCAAGTTTTGAAATTTCTCTTTCTAAGTTTCTAACACCAGACTCTTTAGTATAACCTCTGATAACTTCTTTAATTATATCATCTTCTAATTTCATCTCTTTATCTTTCACACCATTATCTTTAATTTGTTTAGGTAGAAGATATTTATTAGCAATACTAATTTTTTCATCCTCTGTGTATCCAGCAAGTCTTATTACTTCCATTCTATCTAATAGTGGTGGAAGAATATTTAATGTATTTGCGGTAGTTACAAACATTACATCCGATAAATCATAATCAACTTCTAAATAATGATCGTTAAATGTAGTATTCTGTTCTGGATCTAGGGCTTCTAATAAAGCAGATGAAGGATCACCTCTATAATCATTTCCAATTTTATCAATTTCATCTAGTAAAATTAGTGGATTTTTAGTTCCAGCTTTTTTCATCATTTGAATAATTTTTCCAGGTAACGATCCTATATAAGTTCTTCTATGACCTCTAATTTCAGCTTCATCTCTCATACCACCAACTGACATTCTGACAAACTCTCTGTTAGTAGCTTTTGCAATAGATTTTCCTAATGAAGTTTTACCCACTCCTGGAGGTCCAACTAAGCATAAAATTGGTCCTTTAATTTTTTCCATTCTTTTTTGAACAGCAAGAAATTCTATTATTCTTTCTTTAACTTTCTCTAGTCCAAAATGATCTTTATCTAAAATATTAAGAGCTTTCGTTAAATCAATATCAACTTCACTTTTCTTGTGCCAAGGAAGTTCAGTCATCCAATCTAGATAATTTCTAACAACTGTTGCCTCTGCTGACATCGGGCTCATATTTTTTAATTTTTTTAACTCTTGAAGACATTTTTTTTCGACTTCTTTAGGCATTTTAGCTTTTGTGATAGCTTTATTAAGACTAGTAGTTTCATCCTTACCGTCTTCAATTTCACCTAATTCTTTTTGAATAGCTTTTAGTTGTTCATTTAAATAGTATTCTCTCTGGGTTTTCTCCATTTGAGTTTTAACTCTACCTCTAATTCTCTTCTCAACCCCAATGATACTAGTTTCATTTTCCATTATTTTAATAATGGCATTTAATCTTTTCTTCACATCTACCGTTTCGAAAATTTGCTGTTTTTCTGAAATAGTTGCATTAATGTGAGATGCAATGTTGTCTGCAATTTGAGATGGGTCTTTAAGTTGTTTAATCGTATTAATAGTTTCGCTTGAAACTTTTTTATTAATAGAAGTTAATTTTTCTAATCGTCTTAAAGCTGTTGCTGCAAGTGGATATAAATCTTCATCTTTTGTGACAACATCATTATAATGAGCATAGTCACAAGTTATATATTTATCATTGTCCTTAAAATCTAATATTTTAACTCTTTTAATACCTTCAACTAATACTTTAACTGTTCCATCAGGTAGTTTTAAAAGTTGAAGAATACTTCCTTCACAACCATACATGAATATGTCTGTTTTTTTAGGATCATCAATTTCAGAGTTTTTCTGGGTAACTAAAATTATTTTTTTATCTTTCTTCATCACCTCATTTAAAGCCGAAATAGACTTATCTCTTCCAACAAATAAAGGAATTACCATGCTAGGAAACACAACAATGTCTCTTAAAGGTAATAGAGGTAGTGTAATTTTAACGTCCATAACAATAATATGGATATTATATTTTATATTGCAATAGGTTTTTGTTAGTTATTAAGGATATTAAGCCGCTGACGGCTTATTAGACTTAGATTTATTGTCACCTTTAGCATGAACTAATATCGGTTGAGATTGTCCTTTAGCAGCTCCTGCGTCAACTATAACTTCTTCGATGTTATCTTGGCTTGGCAAATCATACATAGTTTTCAATAAAATATTTTCTAAAATTGATCTTAAACCTCTTGCACCTGTTTTCTTCTTAATTGCTTTTTGTGCAATTTCTTTTAACGCGTTTTCTTTAAAAGTTAATTTTGCTCCATCAAGTTTAAATAATTCTTGATATTGTTTTGTAAGTGAATTTTTTGGCTCTTGTAAAATTTTGATTAATGATTTCTCATCTAAATCCTCAAGAGTAGCTATCATTGGCAGTCTTCCAATGAACTCGGGAATTAAACCAAATTTTAATAGATCTTCTGGCTCAAGTGTTTTCATCCATTCACCAGTTTTCTTATCTTGTGTATTTTTAACATCTGCTCCAAAACCTATTGAGGTTCCCTTGTCTCTTTGAGAAATAATCTTATCAAGACCAGCAAAAGCTCCTCCACAAATAAATAGTATATTGGTTGTATCTACTTGTAAAAATTCTTGCTGAGGATGTTTTCTTCCTCCTTGAGGCGGAACACTTGCAACAGTTCCTTCCATAATTTTTAATAAAGCTTGTTGAACCCCTTCTCCAGATACATCTCGAGTAATTGAAGGGTTTTCTGATTTTCTGCTAATTTTATCCACTTCATCAATGTAGACAATTCCTCTTTGTGCTTTTTCAACATTATAGTCTGACGCTTGCAATAATTTTAAAATAATATTTTCAACGTCTTCACCAACATAACCAGCTTCTGTTAAAGTCGTGGCATCAGCCATTGTAAATGGAACATCTAAAATTCTTGCTAAAGTTTGAGCTAATAGCGTCTTACCACATCCAGTTGGTCCAACTAATAATATATTAGATTTTGCAAGTTCAACATTTTTACTAGTTTTGCTTTCATAATTTAATCTTTTGTAATGATTATGAACTGCAACAGATAAAACTTTTTTTGCATGAGGTTGGCCAATTACATAATCATCTAATACTGCACAAATTTCTTTAGGTGAAGGAAGACCATCTTGATGTTTTACAAAAGTATCTTTGCTTTCCTCTTTGATGATATCCATACATAATTCAACACACTCATCACAAATGAATACCGTAGGACCAGCAATTAGTTTTCTAACTTCGTGTTGGCTCTTTCCACAAAAAGAGCAGTAAAGAATATTTTTATTATTTGTTGTCATAATATTTTTAACGAATCAATTAAGTTACTTTATTATAGAAGACTCCTACTAATCAAGTTTGGATTATATCAAATCAATATATAGGGGTTTAAGATCTTTTTTCTACTACTTCGTCTATTAGACCAAACTCTTTAGCAACTTCTGCAGTCATAAAGTTGTCTCTCTCTAGAGCAGATTTAACTTCATCTACAGATTTACCTGTGTGTTTAGAATAGATTTCATTTAATCTTTTTTTTAGTGAAGAAACTTCATTTGCATGTATTTCAATATCAGTTACTTGACCTTGAAAGCCTGCCGATGGCTGATGAACCATTACTCTTGAATTTGGAAGCGAAAATCTTTTTCCTTTTGTTCCAGCTGCAAGTAAAAATGAACCCATAGAAGCTGCTTGACCAATGCATAGAGTTGAAATATCTGGCTTGACATATTGCATAGTGTCATAAATCCCAAGGCCAGCAGTAACAAGCCCACCAGGACTGTTGATATATAAATAAATTTCTTTTTTAGGATCTTCTGCTTCTAAAAATAATAATTGAGCAGTAACTAATGATGCTACATTGTCATTAATTTGACCTGTTAAAAAAATTATTCTTTCTTTTAAAAGTCTAGAATAAATATCATAAGCTCTTTCACCTTTATTAGATTGTTCAACAACCATTGGAACTAAAGTGTTCATATGCTCAGGAATATTTGTTGTCATAAGTTGATTCGTCTTAACTTATACAACTTGAGATTACTTTTTGCTAACTTTTTTTGTTGCTGGCTTTGATTTTGAAGCTTTTGTAGGTGATTTTTTTTCTTTAGAAGGTTTTGCTTTTACTTTTTTTTCTTCGCCGTGATCATGGTCGTGGTCATGATTATGGTCATGTTTGTGTGCATCTTTTAGAATTTTCTCTGCCTCGTCCTTAGAAATTTCTTTTTTATTTGGTTTAGCTTTTTCTTTAATTAAATTTAAAATCTTTTCTTCATAAACAGTTCCTCTTAAACTAGCAACAGCTGAAGGATTTTTTTGATAAAAATCCATTACCATTTTTTCTTGACCTGGCATCATTCGTAATTGTTTTTGAACCTCAGCTTGAATTTCTTGCTCTGATACTTGAATTTTATTTTGCTCACCAAACTCATTTAATATTAATCCTGTTTTAATTCTTGTTTTTGCAGTCTCAGTAAATTTAGCTTTATTTTTTTTAGCTTCAGCTTCATCCATGCCTTGTGAAAGAATTTTAACTTCTTCTTCAATTAAATTTTCAGGAATTTCATCTACTTTGATTTTCTCAATTTCTTTTAATATTTGATTTTTAGATAATTGATCTAATGAATTTTTATATTCATCGTTTATCTGTTTTGAAATTAATGTTTTAAGATCATTTAAGTCTTTAGCACCTAAATTTTTTGCAAAATTATCATCAATTTTTACCTCTTCAGGATTTTTTACATTTAAAATTTTACATTTAAATTTAGCAGCTTTATTAACTAACTCTTTTTCAGGAAAGTTTTCAGGTAAAACTGCATCTACGATTTTTTCATCATTTTTTTTGACACCGATTAATTGTTTATCAAATCCTTTTAAAAATAAATCTTTTCCAAGTGTTAATTGGGTGTTTTTACCTTCACTACCTTTGAATTCTTTACCATCTACTGTGGCTTGATAATCTAATGTAACTAGATCACCCTCTTTTGCTTTTGCATCTGGGCCTGCTTCTTTAAAACTAGGCTGATTTTTTGCTATTTCTTTAATTCTTTTATCTGTCTCACTATTATCTATTTTTACTGAATATTGATCAAATTTAATACTTTCAATTGATTTAACATCTACTTTTGGAAGTTCTGTTACTGACAAAACATATTCTAATTCTTTATCTTCACCATAAGTTTTCAAATCCAATTTTGGTTGACCTGCAGGTTTAATTTTGTTTTCTTCTAATGCTTTTGTAGAAGTTTCTTTTAAAACTTTATCTAAAACCTCACCAAACACAGCTTTACCAAATTGTCTTTTTAAAACTTCTTTAGGAACTTTCCCTGGTCTAAACCCTTTAAGATTTACTGTTCCTTTGATCTCTTCATATTTTTCATCCATATAAGAGTTCATAGTCTCTTTATCGATTAAAACTTTAAGATCTTTATTTAAGCCTTTGATGTTTTCTATTGTAACTTTCATAATATTTTAATGGTAGGGCGAAAAGGACTCGAACCTTCACATCCGAAAATATTGGTTCCTAAGACCAACGCGTCTACCAATTCCGCCATCGCCCCACAAATTACGAGGTTTTATATATTATTGAAACTATTTGTCCAATGACAATTAAAGAAAAAATAACTATTTATCTGTTGTAATTTATATTAATTTTAAAAATATGATAGTTTCACCTTGTATTAGCATCTGTAAAACTGATCCAACCACAGGATACTGTTATGGCTGTGGACGAAATAATGAAGAGAAAAAGACTTGGAAACTTGAAGAAACTACTGATAATTGGAAATCAAATAATTTAAAAGAGATAAAAAAAAGACTTAGTGGCTGGCAGCTAGATAGTTTTAACGAGTCATATGAATATAAAATTAATAATGGAATGTCCCTTTTTAAAAAGAATTTAAAAAATGAGTAAATCAACAATTGTAATTATAATTTATATCATAGGGTTAGTTTTTGGGGCTTTGGTCTTAGATATCTGGAGTGCCAATACCAGTCCTAAAGCATTACTTGGAATTGGTTGGACTGCATTATTGCTAATTGGATTATTTTTTGCAGAAAAAAATGAAAAAAAATAATACTTTAAGATTTTTTTTTACAATTCTTTTTATTTTTTTTTCTTTTAGCAATTTAAAAGCGGAAATTATTATATTAAGCTCATGTGATAATAGTAAAGATGGTTTTTTAAAAAATGAATATATTTTAGATTTAGAAAAATCATTAATGACAAGGAATTATGTTTATAATTCAAAAACTTTTAAAAAATATAGAGTTACTGACTTAACTGTTAAAAAAGAAAATACTTTATCAAGATTTATATACCAAGAAGATAACAAAATTTTAACTGATAAAGTTGGCTACCCTCAATTTTATACCCAATTATTATTTGAAATAGATAACCCGAATATTATGATAAAAACTGTTATCAATAATGAAGAGGGTATTTCCCATATGTCCAAATGTAAAAAAATCGAAAGATTTAAGAAAGAAAGTTAATTTTTCTTTTTATTTTTTTTTGAAGAATTTTTATTCTTAGTATTAAATCTACTATTCGTAATACTGCTACGATGTTTAGCGTAAGCTTGTTTTTGAGCTTGTTTCATAGCTTTTTTGGAAGACATAATAAATTATACTAGTATTCTATTTCAATTGTATCAATAACTTTAAAATCTTTGCTTGAAATTACTATCTCTCCTGAGGATGGTGCGTAATTTAAACTTTCTGAAATAACCACATAATGTGTAACAAAAACTAAATTTTTATTTTCATTCCAATTACTAATAAATGTTTTAAGTTTTTTCATTTGTGGATCTTTATTTTTAGCAAATTGAGAACTAAAAAATGAATTTAAAAAACTCTTTGTTTCGAAATTATTAAAAGCTATTGATGCTGTTTCCTTACATCGACACCATTCACTTGAATAAACTTTACTGATTGGAATATTGTTTTCCTTAAAGTAAGTCCCTATTTTTTTAGCCTGGTTTCGACCAGAATTGCTTAAATTTCTTTGTGTTTTACAATCCTTAATATCAAAATTTTTTGGGTCCCCTCCACCAGGGGCATAAGCGTGTCTTATAAAGATTAGATTTCCACCTCTTTTAAGTTCATTAATTATATTTTGATTTGAATCTGCTTTAATTGGCGAATTAATAGATATAAATATTATTAATAAAAATTTTAAAAATTTCATTAATGAGCATTAAATTTAAAAGTTTAAATAAAACAATAATTAAATGTAAAAAATGTCCAAGATTAGTAAAATTCATTAAAAAAATTTCTACTGAGAAAAGAAAGCAAAATATCAAAGAAACTTATTGGGGAAAACCAGTTACTGGATTTGGTGATTATCAAGCAAAAATCTTAATATTAGGTCTTGCCCCTGCAGCTCATGGAGGGACAAGAACAGGAAGAGCTTTTACAGGTGATAAATCTGGTGAATTTTTATTTAAATGTTTGCATAAAGCTAAAATAGCTAACCAATCATTATCAGAAAATTTAAAGGACGGCCTTAAATTAAATTCCACCTATATAACAAACATACTAAAATGTGTACCACCTGGTGACAAACCACTTAAAGAAGAGTTAAATAATTGTTCTAATTATTTTAATTCTGAAATTTCAAATTTAAAAAAATTAAAAGTTATAATTACTTTGGGAAAAGTTGCTTTTGAAAATTGTCTAAAATTTTATAAAAAAAAATATAATCTAAATAAAAAAATACACTTTAAACATGGAAAATCATATGTTTTACCAGACAATATCATTTTAATTCCTGCTTATCATCCAAGTCCTAGAAATGTTAATACAAAATTAATATCTTTAAAAATGATGACAAATTTATTCAAGAAAGTGAAAAAGTTATCTACAATTTAATACTATCACAAAAATAAGGTTTAAAATTATCAAATATTATCTGTGGAACCTTAACTGGTTTACCCTTCTCATTGACAAAAACTAAATGAATTTGAGACTCGGCAATTACATCATCCCCTTTAGTTATAATTTGATTCATAAAAAAGGATGTTTTAGTGACTGATTTAATAAAAGATCTAATGGTTAATTCATCTTCTAAATATGCTGATTTTTTATATTCTATATTGCATGATTTGACGATTATAAGTGCGCCAAACTTATTTTTTATTTGAAGATTGCTTAAACCAATAGTTGATAAAGCCTCCGTTCTTGCTCTTTCTAAATACTTTAAATAATTAGCATAATAGACAACGCCACCAGCATCTGTATCTTCATAATAAACTTTTACATTATGATAAAAATTTTCATGCATTTTAAAATTCTATCAAAAAAATTAATATTTTAATACAAACTAAGATATAAATAATTAATGAAAGTTTATATCATCTGGCTAATAGGGGTAATAATTTGGAATTTTGGATTTCCCAATGCAACGCCTACTGCAGATGTTATTGTTGCGGTTCTTTTATCTTTCTTGAGTATGAGTTTAAAAAAAATGTTTAAAATTTAATTAATCAGCAGAAAAATAAATATTTTGATAGTAAGCTATAGCTTTTAATTTTGAATTATCAGTATCTGACATAATTGCTAAACCGTCCAATTCATCTACATCTAGATTATGAAATTTTTTAAAGTCTTCTTTCACATTTGCTTTAACAGTAATCCACTCGTTTAAATTTTCTTTTGTTGAAGCTAAAACATTATCAATTGATTTTTTTGTATATGGACTTGGAGAATTAAAGCCAACATCATTATTACTAGAAAACACATAATTTATAGCTCTATTTGATAATGGAGTTGCTCCAGTTTTTTTTATAGCAAAAACTCTAGCTGCAAAATCGTGCCCTTTTTTTGTATTTTCTTTAATGCCATCTAAGCTTTTTTCTATTTTCCAAGTAATATTTATTATAGGTGTTTTGTTTAAATCAATTACAACTTTCTTTCCAAGTCCCGATGCAGCATTATCTGCTACTGCTTTTAAATAATTTCCATTATCATTTGAACCAACTGAATACTCTGTTTTATTATCAGCACCCCTAACTTTTCTTACTTCTAGATTAGAGAGTTCTGCCTCTGTAAATTCAAATACTTTTACCTCATTTGCAGCACTTATTGATGTTAAAAAAAGAAATAGAGATAAAAAATTTATCAGTACATTCATAAGTTAAACTTTAAGTTTATTTTAAAAAAATCATTTATGGTAACAAAATAATTTTTGGTGCAACGCATGTCCCATTATGGATTTGTTTGAATGCATTACCACCATTTTTTAATTCTCTAAATTCTATCCAGTCTAATGGACCAATATCTTTATTTGCAAGTATATTTAAAGTTTGTTCAAAATCTTTATTAGTATAACAATAAGTGCCAATAACAGTCACTTCTTGAAGTGTCATTTTTCTAAAGTTAAAAGTACCTGCTGGTTGGGTAAGACCTATGTGAATTATAGACCCACCTGGTTTAACAACGTCTATTGCTTGTTGTCTTGAAACTTCTAAACCAACAGTATCAAAGACAATATCAAAATTATTGCTTTTGATTTCTTTATCATTTGGAGATACAAAATTTGCATCAAGATATTTAGAACATTCAGTAAGTCTTAGTTTATTTGGGTCAGATAAAACTATATTTTTATTGCCTTTAATTTTTGACAATATCAAACCACATAGCAAACCTATCGCTCCCCCACCTTGAATTAATGTCTTGCATTCAGATAATGGTTTTTTTAAAGATTGTTCTCCAATTAAAACCGCATGTAAAGAAACTGCTGTTGGTTCAGCAACTGGTGCTTCATTTTTATCTAATCCATTTGGAATTTCATAAATATTTTGATCAGGGGTTGAAACAAATTCAGCAAAAACTCCTTGTCTTTCTATGGGTCTATTCATTCCTAATATTATTCGATTTGGACACAAATGTTCTCTTCCACTCGTGCAATACTCACATTTTCCACAAGTAATTAATGGATTTAAAACAACATCTTTGCCTTTAAATTTTCCATTTTGAACCTGACCACTTACTTCATGACCTAAAATTAATGGTGGTACTCTTCTTTCATCATGACCATGGTATGCATGCATATCAGATCCACAAATACCTGAGGCATGAACTTTTAAAATACTTTCACCACTTACTTCGGATGGATTAACTTCATCTCTATAAACCAATTCTTGTGTTCCAGTATATACTAAAGCTTTCATGTTATTTTTTTGCTAAAAGATAATATGTTAATGATGAAATAAATGCACCAATTATCCAAGCATAAGATTGTAAAAACATTAAATTAATATTCCAAATTGTTGACGATGAAAAGATAAAGCCAATGACTAAAGAGTATACTGCTTTTATATGCCATCCATTTGAAAAGTAATAAACACTTTCAGCGTCTGCTAAATAAATATCTTTATTACTAATGTTTTTATCTTTGATTAAATAATAATCAGCAACCATTAAACCAAATATAGGTCCAAAAAAAGAACCCAGTGTATCCACAAATGATAAAATTCCAATTTGGCTTAAAACTGTTAACCAGAAAATACCAATAAAAAAACCAATTACTGAAATAGTATAACTAGCACTTTTTAATGTTAAATTTTTTGGAGAAAAATTAATAAGCGAATACTGTGAAGGTATAAAATTAGCAACTAAGTTAGTTGAGGCTGAAGCAACAATAATAAAAAAAAGTGCAATTATTGTTATTTGTATATCGTCAAACTTACCAATTATATCGGTTGGATTGGTAAATATTCGATCTAAATCTTCAAATTTTTGATTTAAAAAAGTATCAGAACCAACAACTATAAAAACTGCAAAAAAAGAAAATATTATTAAATTTAAAATTAAACTTAAATTACCTTTTTTTAAATCATCCTCACTTTTTACATGTCGTGAAAAATCTCCAAAACTAATTATGATAATAGAAAAATATGCAAATATCGTACCCGCAACAGTTAGAATTGGAGCTACATTATCTGAATTAAGGAAATTTTTAAAATCTAAAATACTTATAAACGCATTAGCTGTCATTTTCACATCACTTAACAAAACGGTAAAGAAAAAAAGTAATATCCCAGCATAGACAATAATTGCTGAATAATTAACTAGTTTCTTATTAAATTGAGCGCCCACACTAAACATTAAAGTTTGAAAAATAATTACAATTATAAATGAAACCCAATCAATAATATTCAGACCAAGTAAGAAAATTAAAAATATTTCTTGATCTAAAAGAGTATTATCTACTGAAAAAATTATAATTCTAATTAGATATCCAATTATTTTTGATAAAAAATATGTTTGAACCCCAAACATAAAAATACCAACTATGCTTCTAATCAATCCAAAGAATTCTGCTCCTTTGAACCCTAAGGAAGATCTTAATAAAACAGAAAAAGGTAGTCCATATTTTTGAGATGGTTTTCCAATTAAATTTGCGAAAAAATAAACTAATATTGAACCTAATATAGTTCCAAAAAAAACTACAAATGTGCTTAAGCTATAAATCGTATAAAGTGATGCTATTAGAGAAAATCCTATGATACTTTGAACATTTACACCCCAAAAGCAAAAAAGATCCTTCCAATTCCATGTTTTATAATTTGGGTTAACTGTTACAAGATCCCAGTTAGAAAGAGAGTATTTAACTTTTGGCTGATTCACTAAAAATTATATTAAACTAATAATTTCTACTGTCCATAAAGATAGGCTGGCAACCATAATGCGATTTTTGGAAACATAATAATTAATATCAAGCCAATTACTTGAATGACCATAAACTGCATCATTCCATAATAAATATCTTTTAAATCCCATTCTGGAACCACACCTTTTAAAAAATATGCTGATAAGGCAACCGGGGGAGACAGCCAGGCCGTCTGGAGATTGACCGCCACCAAAATTGCAAACCAAGTTAAATTAAACCCTAACGCCTCAACTAAAGGTAAGATTATTGGAATGATAATCATTACGATTGGAACCCATTCTAATGGCCATCCTAATAAAAAGATTATCACCATAATTAAAGCTAGAATTAAATACTTATTCATTTCAAGACCTAATAAAAAGTCTGTAAGTAACATTGGTGTTCCTAATCTAGAAAAAACGGCTCCAAAAAAGTTTGAAGCAGCAACCAAGACCATGATTAATGCTGAAATTTCTAAAGTTTTAACTAAAGCATCTTGTAATTTTTTAAATGTTAATTTTTTATAGGCCAAAGCTAAAAGCAAAGATCCCATTGCCCCACAACCAGCAGCCTCTGTTGGAGTAGCAAACCCAAAAAGAATACTTCCTAATGCTGCAAACACTAATGCAGCAGGTGGAACCAATCCTAAAAAGAATTCAATCCAAACAGCTTTCATACTTGTTGCTCTAAGTTCAGGTGGCAATACAGGTCCAAGACTTGGATCAATCCAACATCTAATTGTGGTGTATGCAGCGTAAAGTGTTGCAAGTAAAATTCCTGGAATAATTGCAGCTGCAAATAAATCTGTTACTGGGATTTCCATAATAGGTCCCATCACAACAAGCATAATACTTGGGGGGATTAAAATTCCTAGAGTACCGCCAGCAGTAATAGTTCCTGCAGCAAGTCTTACATTGTAACCAGATCTATTCATTGATTTAGCTGCCATGATACCTAAGATGGTAACTGAGGCTCCAACAATTCCTGTAGCAGCAGCAAATACTACTGAGACAAATAATACTGCGTAATATAATGAGCCTCTGACTTTAGCTAACATTAGTTGGAATGCTGAAAATAATCTTTCCATCAATCCAGCCTGTTCCATCATAATTCCCATAAAGACAAAGAGTGGGACGGCGGCTAACGTTTGCTCGGTCATGACCATCGAAAACTGCAAGGTCATTAAATAAAATACTAGTTTTCCAAAGCCTAAGTACCCAAATACAAATCCTAAAAAAATTAAAGTAAAGGAAATTGGAAAGCCAACAAAAATAGAAAACAACATTACTCCAATTAAAATAAAACCTAAAACTGCTGGATCTATAAATTCAGCTAACATTTATTCTTCCTCTCCTGGCCAAACGCCTTTTGTTGCAGCCCAATAACTTTTAAATAACTCTGAAACACCCTGTACGATTAAAAAAACTATACCAAACCACAATGAAGCTTTAATCGGCCACATATAAGGCATCCATGCAGTATCCATTCCTCTTTCGCCTCTCATAATTGATTCTTGGACAAATCCAGTCGTCATATAAAGAAAGACGATTAAACCTGGGAAATAAAACAGTAAGTACAACCAAAAATCTATTGTACCTTGTGTTTTTGTTTTGAAATTTCTATATAAAAAATCTGCTCTAATATGAACACCCTTAGATAAAGCATATCCTGCACCAAGCATAAATAAAGCCCCATACATAAATCTACTCATGTCATAAGCCCACATTGTAGGGGCGGTAAATAGTTTTCTTGCTAAAACTTCATAAGTCATTGCTAATATTAGTGGAACGGTAATCCAACAAACTATGTTGCCGACCCACTTGCTAAATAAATCTATGTTGGTAATTGAAGCTGCCATCCATTTAGGCATATTTTTTGGCATTGGTCCTGACCCACCTCTTCTCTCAGCTATCATTTCATCTGAAATATCAAGCTTCATAGGTTTTACGGATTTTGTTTTGGACTTAATTTTTTTTGGCATCTTAAAAATTATTTTGAATTAAAAACAAAGCGGACAATAAATTGCCCGCTCTGTTAAAGTTTTTAGATACTATTTTAATGTTGCTGCGTGAGCCATACCTAGCTTCGCATTAGACATTTGAGCTCCAGACCAGAATGGTACTGCGATATCAGCAAAGTCTTTTTGAGATTGCCATACTTTAGCAAAGAATGGGTTTTTAGCCGCATTAGTTTCTAAAGATTTTTTCGCTGCAGCCATATACGCTGGGAAGTAGTCAGCTGGAGTATCATGTAAAATTACACCATGTTTTCCAGTTAACTCAGCAAGAGCTTTTCCGTTTTCGTATATTCTGTAACTCATTGATTTTGATAGAGATGCATTCGCAGCAACTTCTAAAGCTTTCTTCTCAATAGCAGACATTTTTTTGTATTTGCTACCATTTAAATAGAAGTCAGCATTTACTACTACTTGGTGAAGACCTTGTAGGTAGTAATGTTTTAGAACTTTCTGGAAACCGAATGTCATGTCAGGCTTTGGACAACACCATTCAGCTGCATCAATTGTTCCTGCTTCAAGAGCTGGTAGAATATCTCCACCACCCATTGCAACAGAAGCTACACCAATATCTTTATAAGTTTGTCCTGGAATTCCTGGAGGAGTTCTGAACTTGTACTTTCTAAAGTCAGCCATGCTATTAATTGGCTCTTTGAACCAACCTAAAGCCTCTGGACCTACTGGTTGTAACATGAAACCTTTGATATCTCTTCCCATTTCAGTCCATAGTTGGTCGTATAATTCTTTACCACCACCATATTGGAACCAAGATAAGAAAGCTAAGTTATCAATACCAACACCTGCACCTGCTACTGGCGAACCAAATAACATAGCTGCTGGGTGATCACCTGACCAATAGTGAGTCCAAGCGAAACCACAATCGATAAGACCTTTATCAACTGCATCTAAAGTTTCCTTAACACCTACTACTGCTCCAGCTGGCATAATTTCAAACTTAAGTGAACCTTGTGTTAATTCAGAAACTGTGTCAGTGAAATCTTTTAACATTTTCACTTCATCAGCTTTTGCACTAATTACAGTTTGGCACTTAAGAGTTTGTGCAGAATTTGCTCCTGTAACTGTCATGACAGTTAAAAGAAGAGTTCCTACAACTAATGATATGATTTTTTTCATATTGTATTTTCCCTCTCTGTGTTTTTTTATAAAAAAAGTACCCTCTCAAACTTTTAAAAGTTAAACAAGGGTTAATATTGATTTATTAAGCAATTTTTAAGTAAATTTGTTATTATATAAAAATTTTTAACTTATAAAGGTTCTAATTTAATGGATAACTTTGATTTCATAATTCTTGGAGCAGGTTCAGCGGGTTGTGTACTTGCTAACAGATTATCTGAAAATCCTGATCACAAAGTTTTACTATTAGAAGCTGGCGGCAAAGATAATTACCCATGGATACATATTCCTGTTGGATATTTTAAAACCATGCACAATCCTAATACTGATTGGTGTTATCGAACAGAACCAGATGAAAGTATGAATAATATTTCTATAAGATATCCAAGAGGTAAAACTTTAGGTGGCAGCTCTTCAATTAATGGATTACTTTATATAAGGGGTCAACATCGTGATTATGATCTTTGGAGACAATCAGGAAATACAGGTTGGGGTTGGGATGATATTTTGCCCTATTTCATAAAAGCAGAAAATCAAGAGAGAGGAGAAAGTGAATTTCATGGGGTTGGTGGACCTTTATCTGTTTCAGATCAAAGAATACATCTTCCTCTATTAGACGAGTTTCAAAATGCAGCTGAAGAATTTGGAATTCCCAAAACAAAAGATTTTAATACTGGTGATAACCATGGATGTGGTTATTTTCAGGTAACTCAAAAAGATGGTTTTAGATGTAGTACTTCTGTTGGTTATTTAAATCCAATTAAACATAGAAAAAATTTAAAAATTATTACGAATGCTCATGTTAAAAAAATTAATTTTAAAGATAAAACTGCTGAGGAAGTGGAATTTTGGGAAGGTGATGAATTAAAAAAAGTAAAAGCTAATAGAGAAATTATTCTTTCGTCTGGTGCTATTGGATCTCCTCAAATATTACAAGTCTCGGGAATAGGAAATTCTGAAAAATTAAAAAACTTAGGTATTGAAACAGTTAAAGATTTAAAGGGAGTTGGTGAAAATTTACATGACCATTTAATGCTGAGACCTATTTATAAAATAAATGGAATAAAATCACTGAACAAAAAGATTAATAGTTTATTTGGAAATTTAATGATTGGACTTGAATACGTATTCAAAAGATCTGGTCCAATGACAATGGGGGCAAGTCAGCTTTGTATGTTTGCTAAAAGTGATCCATCACTTGAGCTTCCAGATTTACAATGGCACGTTCAACCAATGAGCATGGATACATTGGGTGCAACTAAAAATCATGATTTTCATGCTTTTACTCCTACTGTTTCAAATATAAGACCCACTAGTAGAGGTTATGTAAGCATTGTTGATAAAGACTCTAGAACTTATGCAAAAATAAAACAAAACTATCTGTCAACAGACCATGATCGAATGGTTGCTGCAAGAGGTCTTAAACTAACAAGGAAAATTGTTTTAGAGTCTGAAACTTTTAAAAAGTACTCACCTGAAGAATATAGGCCAGGGATAAACATTAATGATGATGAAGAATTAGTCAAAGAGGCATCAAATTATGCACAAACTATTTTTCATCCAGTTGGTACTTGTAAAATGGGCCAAGATGATATGGCTGTTGTTGATGAAAAATTAAGAGTTAAGGGAATAAAAAATCTTAGAGTAATTGATGCATCTATAATGCCTAACATAACCTCTGGTAATACTAATGCACCAACAATAATGATTGCAGAAAAAGGTGCAGATATGATACTAGAGCACTAAATGTTTGCAGAATTATTTACACCTGAGCAATTAACAATTTTAGGACAAATCATTTTCATAGATTTAGTTTTAGCTGGAGACAATGCAATTATCATTGGAATGGTTGCTTCAAAATTTCCAGTAGAACAAAGAAAAAAAGTAATTTTTTGGGGTATTGGTGGAGCTGTAGTTTTAAGAATTATCTTAACTATGCTTACTGCATACTTGTTGCAGATTACTGGCTTAAGGTTGATTGGAGGATTATTACTTCTTTATATTGTCTACAAACTCTATGTTGATGTAATTAAAGGACAGTCAGACGAAGAAGATATAAAAGTCGACAATTCTAGCTTCCTAAAAGCTATATGGACAGTTCTATTGGCTGATTTTACAATGAGTTTAGATAACGTGTTAGGTGTAGCGGGTGCAGCTGGTGATCATTATGGATTATTAATTTTTGGATTGGCTTTATCAATTGTTTTAATGGCTACAGCAGCTAATTTAATCTCAGGTTGGATTAAAAAATACAAATGGATAGCATGGGCAGGATTACTAGCAATATTAGTGGTTGCAGTAGAGTTGATTTACACAGATATTAAAATAATATTTCTATAATGTATTTACAAAAAATTAATTTAAAAAATAAATACGCTTTAGTTACTGGTGCAGGTAAAGGATTAGGGAAAGCTTGTTCTATTGCTTTGGCAGAAGCTGGAGCTACAGTTATAGCACTTAGCAGAACTCCATCTGATCTTGATAAATTAGAAAAACAAATCAAAAAAATTAAAGGAAAAATTATTAAAGTTCCATGTGATGTAATGAATTACGAAGATTTAAAAGAAAAAATTAATAAAATTAAAATTATTGATATTCTAGTGAATAATGCAGGAACTAATATCCCAGAACCATTTGAAAAAATTAAACAAAAAAGCATGAACTACTTAGTTGATCTTAATCTTAAAGCTGCTTTTAACGTAGCTCAGCTTGTTGTAAAAAAAATGTTAAAAAACAAAAAAAGACCAGGTTCAATTGTGAACATGTCCTCTCAACTAGGACATGTAGGTATGAGTGGTCGAAACGTATATAATATGACTAAATTTGGTATTGAGGGTCTTACCAAAGGTATGGGTGTTGAGTTAGCAAAAAAAAATATAAGAGTAAATACTGTGGCGCCAACTTTTGTAGAAACTCCAATGGTTAAAAACTTTTTTAAAAATAAGAAATTTAAGAAACTCGCTTTAGGCAATATTCCGTTGGGAAAAGCTGCAACAGAGAGTGATATAGCAACAACTGTTTGCTTTTTAGCTTCTTCAGCCTCGTCAATGATCACAGGTACATCAATAGTAATAGATGGCGGATGGACAGCTCAATAATTTATAGACTCTTATTAGTTTTATTCATTTTTACATTTTCGCAAGTACAAGCAATAGAATTTCAAGGTAATTTTACTCAAGGGCATTTTATTTTAGGTAAAACCGATCCTAAAGCACAAATTAAAGTTGGTAAAAAAGAAGTAAAAGTATCTGAAGATGGTTTTTTTGTTTTTGGAATTGATAGAGATAGAAAATTTGATTTAACATTTACTAAAATTTTAAATGGAAAAAAATCAATAATTACTAAAAAAGTTTTAAAGAGAGAATATAATATCCAAAGAATTGATGGACTTGCTGAAAGCAAGGTAACACCACCTGAGTCAGTTTATAAAAGAATTAAAAAAGAAAATAATGCTATTGGTGAAGCTAGAGCTATCAACTCTGATCTAATTTATTTTAAAGAAAAATTTATTATGCCAGTAGAAGGAATTATTAGTGGTGTCTATGGTAGCCAAAGAATATTAAATGGTAAACCAAGATGGCCTCATTACGGTATTGATATAGCTGCAAAACAAGGAACAATGATAAAGTCTTCTGGAACTGGTGTTGTTACAATGGCTGAAGATGATTTATATTATACAGGTGGCACAATTATAATGGATCATGGTCATGGTATTTCAACAATATATTCACACCTTGAAAATGTTTTAGTGTCAGTTGGAGATAGAATAAATCAAGGCGATATAATAGGTACTGTTGGTTCAACAGGAAGATCAACTGGACCTCATCTTGACTTTCGAATTAATTGGTTTCAAACAAGACTTGATCCTATGTCGGTATTAAAATAAAAAAGTCTAATGAAAAAAACATTAAAAGATAAACTTTCAGATAAATTAGTTAACGCCTTTTTAAAAAATAAAATTATTACAGCCTTACCCAAAAGATTTACGAAAAAACTTGTAGATGCTGATAAATTTAGAAAACTATGTGAAAGCAAAATTAAAGAACCTATTATTGGTTACAAAGCTGGAGGCACAGGAATTCCACTTTTAAAAAAATTAAAAGAAAAAGAACCTTTTTACGCATCAGTTTATAAAAGAAATTTTTTAAAAAGTGGCAAACGGGTTAAGATAAATAAATCAACATTGGGTATTGAGCTTGAGGTTTGTTATTTAATTAAAAAGTCTTTTTTTACATCAAAGGGATCAATTACAAACAAAAATGTTACGAAATTCATATCTCATATGGCGCCGTGCATAGAAGTTGTTGGCTATAGACAAAAAAGAAAAGGAATTACTTCTTTTGGTGATTTAAGTAGTGATTTTGGGGGAAATGTTAAGTTTTTAATCGGGCAAAAGAAAAAATATATGAAAATAAATATTGGCAATTTAAAAGCAAACATTTCAAATAAAAAAGTTAATCAAAATGTTAATGGAAATACTAATGCGGTATACATTAACCCACTTAACTCTTTAAGATTTGTTCTAAATAAAGTTAAAAAAGATAAAGTTGATTTAGGTAAAGATTTTTATGTATTCACAGGTTCTACTGTAGGTGTAGTTCCTATTCTTGGAAAAGGTTTATATACTGGTAAAATTGATAAATTAGGATCAGTAAAAGCAATTATTTCTTAATGGCGCTTCATTTTAGTAAAGAAGAATTTTCTAAAAGAAAACAAGATGTTTTAAAATCTATGAAAGAGCAAAAATTAGATGCTCTTTTAATGTTTAGACAAGAGTCGATGTATTGGCTTACTGGTTACGATACATTTGGATATGTTTTTTTTCAAACTTTAGTTTTAGACCAAAAAGGAAATGTGGTTTTATTAACTCGTGCACCTGACCTAAGACAGGCACAAAATACTTCTAATATTCAAGATATAAGAATTTGGGTGGATAAAGATGGAATAAACCCAACGGATGATCTTAAGATAATTTTAGATGAACTTGATCTTAAAAATAAAAATGTTGGCATTGAATATGAAGCTTATGGAATGACAGGACGTAATGCTTTAAAATTAAATAAATCTCTAGAAAATTATTGTAAAGTTGAAGATCAATCTGAACTGATTACAAAATTAAGAGTTATAAAATCTAATGAAGAATTGGTTTATGTAAAACAAGCTGCTGAGCTGGCAGATAGAGCTTTAGATGAAGCCTGGAAGCATGCAAAAGCTGGAGCTAATGAAGCAAAAATTTTAGCTGAAATGCAAAGAGCTGTTCTTGAAGGTGGCGGAGATTATCCCGCTAATGAATATATTATAGGCTCAGGTGACAATGCTTTACTTTGCAGATACCAAGCTGAAAAAAGAAGTTTATCTAACACTGACCAACTAAGTCTAGAATGGGCGGGTACTTTTAAACATTATCATTCCGCAATGTTTAGAACAATTCCTATAGGAAAAGCTGACCCCAAACATATAAAAATGCATGAAGCTTGCGTTGAAGCACTAACTAATTGTGTAAACACTTTAGTTCCAGGTAATACAGCTGGTGAAGTTTTTGATGCACATGCAAAAACATTTGATGATTTAGGGTTTAATAAAGCAAGAATGAATGCTTGTGGATATTCATTAGGTTCAACATTTTCACCTAATTGGATGGACTGGCCTATGCTTTATACCGACAATCCTTATGTTATCACACCTGGCAACGTCTTCTTTATGCACATGATATTAATGGACTCAGATAATAATTTGGCAATGAATTTGGGTGAAACCTACTTAATTACAGAAAAAGGAAACGAAAGATTAGGAAAACAAAAATTAGATTTAGTTGTTCTTTAAATCTCTGATCTAGCTCGTAAACGCTCATAAATTAAACGTGTTTTAACTCCTAAATTCAAAAACGGTTGAGGGGGCAACCATGTAGGCTTGTTTCTAGCTTCTATAATTTCTATTTCTTTAGAATTTTCTTCGCTTGCTTTAATAGCAATTTGTTCACCAAAAAGAGTGCCTACTCCAATACCCGAACCATTATAACAACCAGCAGCAAAAACATTGTTGTCAATTTTTTCAAATATTTGAGAACTATTCCTTGTTCTGGATACAACACCAGACCATGATGATTGTATTATATCCTCTGGTAATTGTGGAAATCTTTTTTGAATACCAATTTTTTGGTTGATTGATCTTTTTTCTAAATCAAATTTTGACATTTTAAAAGGATTGTGAACTTCAGCTGTATTTCTTATTAAAATTCTTTTATCTTTAGTCATTCTAATTGTGGCACCCATTGGTCTTACAGGTAAAACACCCCACTCTTTTGGTTGGCCAATAGATTTAAATTCATCATCAGTTAATGACCTTGTCATGCTTGCAGTTAAAGTAATTGGAAAATTATAGTTTGATTTAATTCCTAAAGATTTTAAAAAACCATTAGTTGCAAAAATAATTTTCTTAGTATTGATTCTACCATTTTTAAATTTGCAAGAAATTATATCTTTAGTTTTTTTCCAACTTAGTAAAGATGAGTTTTCATATAAACAAACATTTTTTGGTAATACATCAATCATTGCTCTAACTAATTTCCCAGGATGTAACAAAACTCCACCTTTAGTATGAAGTGCTACATTATAAAAATTAGTACCTAATCTTTTAGATAATTCATTATTAGATAATAAATTATGTTCAAAACCTAGTTTTTTAAGAGTATCTGAAAAGTTTATTAAAATTTTTTCATCTTCTTTTTTGGATGAGGCAAAATATTTTCCACATTCATTCCAGTCACAATCAACTTGATATTCACTTATAAATTTTTTAACAGTATTTATTCCTAAATCATAAATATCAGTTTTTTTTTTATAGTTATCTAAATCTTTATTAGATGTAAATCCATCGTTGAGAGTGGTGTCAACCAAGTACCCTGAATTTCTACTGCTAGCCCCTTCACCTGCTAATTGTGAATCTATTAATATAATTTTTTGATTTTGATATAATTGAGCTAATTTTCTTGCAGCAGATAGTCCTGTGTAACCAGCTCCAATTACTAGCCATTCACAATCCTCATTTGATCGAAGTGTCTTAATGTTTGTTCTAGGGATTAAATCTTTAATCCAACTACAACTATTATCGTTAGTCACTTCCATGAAGTGACTTTACGATAATTGTAATAAATTTTAAAGTTCTTAAGAGTTTAAAGAAGGTTGCTTCTTCATATCTGATTTGTTGATACCAGCAACTTTAACTGGTTTCTTCATTGCATCTCTTCTGAATGGTTCACCAAGCTCTTGATTTAGAATTACTTCGATAAAGGTTGTAATACCTTTCTTTTGATCTTCACAAGATTGCTTGATTGCATTAGTTGTTTCTTCCATTGTTCTAACAGTTACACCTTTTAATCCACATGCATCTGCAACTTTAGCATAACTTAACTCTGGATCTAACTCAGTACCCACAAAATTATCATCAAACCAAAGAGTGGTATTTCTTTTTTCAGCTCCCCATTGATAATTTCTAAAAATAACCATTGAAATTGCTGGCCATTCTTCTCGGGCACATGAGCTCATCTCGTTCATACTAATTCCAAAAGCTCCATCACCAGCAAACCCTATTACTGGAGTATCTGGACAACCAATTTTTGCTCCTAAAATTGAGGGAAAACCATATCCACAAGGACCAAATAATCCTGGTGCTAAATATTTTCTTCCTTTTTCAAATGTTGGGTAAGCATTTCCAATTGCGCAGTTGTTACCAATGTCACTTGAAATAATTACATCATCAGGCATTCCTGCTTGAATTGCTCTCCATGCTTGTCTTGGGGACATTCTATCTGCATCTCTTTTTCTAGCTTCTTGATTCCAAACAGTACCTTCATCATCATCTTCATGATCAAGGCTTGATAATTTTTGTAACCAAGCAGATTTAGTTTGGTGAATAATGTCTTTTCTTTTTTGTCTATCAGTATCGCCAGCTGTTGGTGAAAGTTGAGCTAAAATTTGTTGAGAAACTAATTTAGCATCTCCACAAATTCCAACTGTAACTTTTTTTGTCAGACCAATTCTATCTGAGTTCATATCAACTTGAATAATACTTGCATCTTTTGGCCAATAATCCATTCCATAACCTGGTAAGGTTGAAAAAGGATTAAGTCTTGTACCTAATGCTAATACAACATCAGCTTTTTGTATCAATTCCATCCCTGCTTTTGAACCATTGTATCCTAATGGACCTGCTGCTAATGGATGACTTCCTGGAAAACTATCATTATGTTGATAACCAGAACAAACTGGTGCATCTAATTTTTCAGCAAGTTTTTTACAATCCTCAATCGCACCACCAATCACAACACCAGCACCAGATAAAATTACTGGAAATTTTGCATTTGATAATAAGTCTGCAGCTTTTTTAATTGCATCAACACCGCCCGCCTGTCTTTCTAGTCTTACAATTGGTGGAAGATCAATATCAATTACTTGTGTCCAATAATCTCTTGGTACATTGATTTGTGCAGGTGCAGATCCTCTAATTGCTTTTTCAATTACTCTGTTTAAAACTTCTGCCATTCTAGAAGGATCTCTTACTTCCTCCTGATAACAAACCATGTCTTTAAATAAATTCATTTGTTCAACTTCTTGGAAACCACCTTGTCCCATAGTTTTATTTGCAGCTTGAGGAGTTACTAATAAAAGTGGAGTGTGATTCCAATATGCAGTTTTAATAGGTGTAACTAATCCAGTTATTCCAGGTCCGTTTTGAGCAATTACCATAGACATTTTTCCAGTGGCTCTAGTGTATCCATCTGCAATTAAACCACCGTTAGTTTCATGAGCAACATCCCAAAAAGTAATACCTGCATCAGGAAAAATATCTGAAATAGGCATAAAAGCTGAACCTATAATTCCGAACGCATGTTCAATACCGTGCATTTGTAAAACTTTTACAAAAGCTTCTTCTGTTGTCATTTTTGTCATAAAACTAGAACCTCTCTAAAGTGTAAATTTAATATTTTTTAAAATTCGTTTGTTAATTTTTGCGATTAATATATAAGAATTTACAAATTTCAAACAAACAAATCGACACGATATGGCAACAGATATAATTATACATGATAAAAAAGACAACGTAGGAGTAGTTGTTATTGAAAAAATCACTCCCCAACAAGACTGTGCATGCTGGATAATGGAAGATGACAGTTCAACTAATATTCAATCTATAGATGAAATCCCTTTAGGTCATAAAATTGCAATGACTGATCTAAATGAGGGTGACACAATCCTTAAATATGGTCACGATATAGGTAAAGTGGTTAAATCAATTAAAAAAGGTGAGCATGTTCATGTTCACAATGTAAAAACAAAGAAGTGGTAATACTATGGAAATTCCAAAAAGTTTTTTAGGTTATAAAAGAGAAAATGGCAGAGCTGGCACAAGAAATCATGTAATTATTCTTCCAGTTGACGACATTTCAAATGCTTGTGCAGAAGCAGTAGCAAATAATATTAAAGGAACAATCGCTCTACCCCATTCATATGGAAGACTGCAATTTGGAGCTGATTTAGAACTTCATTTTAGAACTATGATTGGAACTGGTTGTAACCCAAATGTTGCTGCAGTGATCGTTATTGGTATTGAGCCAAAATGGACTAAAAAAATTGTAGATGGTATTGCAAAAACTGGAAAACCAGTTGAAGGATTTCATATTGAGAGAACTGGTGACATTGGAACAACAATGAAAGCCTCTAAAAAAGCTCAAGAATTTGTAATGTGGGCTTCAGAAAAACAAAGAGAAGAATGTCCAATGAGCGACCTTTGGATTTCAGTTAAATGTGGAGAGTCTGATACAACATCTGGATTAGCAGCTAATCCGACTGTTGGTAATCTAATGGATAAATTGGAGCCAATGGGTGTTCATTTATGTTTTGGTGAAACATCAGAGTTAACTGGTGCTGAACAGGTTTGTGCAACAAGAGGTGCAACTCCTGAAGCTTCAGAAAAATTCATGAAAACATGGAGTTCTTACAATGACTTTATATTAAAAGAAGCAACTGATGACCTTTCAGAAAGTCAGCCAACAGCAGGAAATATTGCTGGTGGATTAACTACAATTGAAGAGAAAGCATTTGGAAACTTTCAAAAAATTGGAAATTGTAAATTTATTGATGTACTTGAGCCAGCAGAAGAGCCTACTAAAGGAAAAGGTTTATACTTTATGGACACTTCTTCAGCAGCAGCAGAGTGTGTTACACTTCAAGCAGCAGCAGGTTTCAATATTCATTTATTTCCAACAGGCCAAGGTAATATTGTTGGGAACCCAATTGAACCAGTTGTAAAACTTACTGCAAACCCACTAACTGTTAAAGGTATGGGTGAACATATTGATTGCGATGTTTCTAAAATTCTTTCAAGAGAAATGAATTTATCAGAAGCAGGAGATGAGTTAATCAAAACTACTCTTAGAGTTGCAAACGGAAGATTAACTTGCGCGGAAGCTTTAGGTCACAAAGAATTTGTGATGACTAAGCTTTACAGAAGTGCTTAATCAGACTTAAACCTTAATGAATTACAAACAATACCTGGTAGTAATACCTGGTATTGTTTTAGCATTTGTTCTTTATACTCTTTCTCAAGGTTTTAATAACATTGTTGGTATCGAGCTTTTAGGTTATGACAAAAGTCCTATATCTACAGCAATGATTGCAATTTTATTTGGAATGTTGTTTGGAAACATATTCCAAATGAGAGATAGCTTTATCAAAGGATTAGATTTTACTCAAAAATATATACTTAAACTTGGAATTATTTGTCTTGGTATTCAATTAAAACCTTTTGAGTTTTTAGAGTTTGGTGCAATTGCAATACCTCTTATCATTATATGTATCATTAGTGTTTTAATTGTAATTAAACTTTTAGTTAAAAAATTTAAGATACCTACGCGAATGGCTTACCTTATCTCTATCGGAGGTACTGTCTGTGGAACAACTGCTATTATGGCAACAGCGCCTGTAATTGGAGCTAAAAAAAATGAGATTTCATATGCAATTGCAAACATCACATTATTTGGAATTTTATCGATGCTTATTTATCCATATTTTGCCAATTATTATTTTGACTCAGATCCTTTATTCATTGGATTATTTTTGGGAACATCCATTCACGAAACATCTCAAGTGGCTGCAGCAGGGCTTATTTACGATCAACAATTTAATAGTCCAGAAACAATGAATATCGCAACTGTTACAAAGCTAATAAGAAATACCTTCTTAGTTATTATGATCCCTTTATTTGCGTATTTATATAATAGAGAGAACGCTGTAAAAAAAGACTACTCAATAGTATCAATTTTTCCTTATTTTGTTTTAGGATTTGTTGGAATGATCATTTTAAGAAATGTTGGAGATCAAGTTTTTTTAAGCTCATATAATGAGACTTGGGTAAATATAGTTCACTTTATTAAAGCGTCATCCAAAGTATTTCTTACAATGGCAATGGCAGCAATTGGGCTATCTACCAATTTAAGAGATTTGAAAAATATGGGCTACAAACCTTTTGTAGTTGGCTTTATTGGAATGGCTACGGTTGGAATTGTTAGTATTTTATCAATTGAATTTTATATCAATTTTCTAGGTTAAGATTTTATTAACATTTTTTTCTTAAAGTTAGAAAAAAATCTTCTAATAAATGCTGCAGAAACTCCTAAAAAAATAGCAAACAAAATTGAAAACAATCCATAGAAGAATGGCATTTCTTCTGAAAATTGTTGAATAAATTTTGAGAAAAAGTTTAAATCTGAATTAGAAACAGTTGATATTTCAGCTAAAGATTGTTCAGCAAAAAATGTTTCATAAGCAATTGCTATACCAACAACTAATAATAAGATAGCTAACAATGCTCTCAATCCTGAGCTGTTAATTTTTTCACCTAATTTTTGTCCTATTTGAACACCAATGATAGAGCCTACAACTAACATCGCTACTAACAATAGATCAATTGAACCATAATTAAATGAATGTAAAAAAGTTACAATAACGCTTACAAAAATAGTTACAAACAATGAAGTTCCAGGAACTAGTTTTGTAGGCATTTTAATAATATAAATCATCGCAGGTACTAAAATAAAAGCACCACCAATACCCATAATAGCAGCTATAAAACCAACTAATAATCCAATTATTATTGGAGTAAAAATACTTTCATATAATTTTGATTTTGGGAATCTCATTCTTAGTGGAAGACCATGTATCCAGTAATGAACATGTAATTTTTTTTTAACCACAATATTTCTTTTAGCTCTGTCTATCTCCCTAAGACTTTCAACTAACATCAATGAACCAATTATTGCTAATATATACATGTAAGCTAATGAGATAACGGTATCTATTTTTCCTATCCCTTTAAAATATGAAAAGGTATAAATTCCAAGTGCTGTTCCTATGCTACCACCTACTACAATTAATAAGCCCATTTTGTAATCTAAAGTATTTTTTAAATAATGTGTTGTTGACCCTGAAACAGAGGTTGCAAGAATATTGTTAGCTTCGTTTGCTACTGCATAAGCTGGTGGTACACCTAAAAAAATTAAGAACGGTGTCATTAAAAAACCTCCACCAACCCCAAATAAACCTGAAAGGATTCCAACTATGGCACTTAACAAAAGTATTTCGATTGGATTAACAAATACTTGAGCTATAGGTAAAAATACTTCCATAAAAAATTAACAGTTGTTTAAAAACAACTTAGTTAAATGTGATAAAAGTTCCAACTAAAATAACACCCCAATAAGCGGCTAGGCTCATAAATATACCTGTTTTTATTAAAACAGCTTTTAGTTCAATAATTTTATTTATGATTTTTATGTTTGAAAGTTGCATTGTCTGCGTCAATACACCCAGATAAATATTTGTCAAACAATAATTTACAACTTAGATAATTTTTTTTTCTTAATAGATTGTTGCCCCAAAGACTTTGACTACACCGTCTTCCTCACCTAAAACCAATCGACCAAGGAATTCTCCTGAAATTTCTTTATTAGTCTGTTTGATTAAAACGGTGACATGAACCCCTCTTCTAAGGCAACCAAAAGGCTCGAATGTTTCATTTAAATTAGTGATGATTTTATTGTTAGCCCATTGCTTGCCAAGCTCAACTTCATTAGCTCCAAACAACATTTGAGTAGAAAAATCTCTAGTAAAACCACCATAATCTTTCATATTAGATGATTTAACCAAGTTATCCCAGATAGGTTTAGCTATTTCATAAACCTCATCGTCTGTCTTTGACAATATATCCATGCTGTTAATCTAATATCTTAATTAAGAAGCTTTTTTCTTCTCGTTCTCATCCACGATATGGTAGACAGGAACCTTCTCCATACTAAATTTACCAGTTTTAGGGTCACGTCTTGAAACAGTTAGACAATGCCAGTTGTCATCATCAAGTTTCATATGATCACCTCTATAATAATAGCCCGGCCATCTAGTTTCTTCTCTAAACATAGTGTGTTCAGTTACACACTGAGAAGTTAAAGCTCTATGTTTTAGCTCCCAAGCTCTCATAAGTTGGTGGTAATCTTCAGCTCCAACATTTTCTAGATCCTCTTCTAACCAAGCTAAAAGTTCTAGACCTCGTTTAAGCATATTAGCATTAGTCATGTAATTTGTTGCAATTCCACCTACATACTCATCCATAATTCTTTGTAGACGTTGTAGACCTTGAATTGGTGAAATATAGCTTGGAGATACTGTTCCTCCAGTTATTTCATTTTGAGCAACGGTGTAAGTTTCAAGTGGTTTGTAGACTTTAGCTTTAAAGTCTTCACATTGTTTGTCAGATACTTTTAAACCTTCAGCCTTTTTGTCTTCAATATATTTAACAGCTGCTTTTGCTGCCAATCTACCCTCAGTGAAAGAACCTGATGAAAATTTATGAGCACTTCCACCTACTGTATCACCTGCTCCAAACAATCCGTCAATTGTAAGCATTCTGTTATATCCCCAGAAGTATTCTGGTGGAGATAAGTCTTCTGGACCGCTAACCCAAGCTCCTGAACATGTTGCATGAGAACCCATAACATATGGTTCTGATGTAGTTAATTCTGGATTTGTATATTTTGGATCAATATTTTGAGATGCCCAAACAACTGCTTGGCCAACTGTCATACCTAAGAAATTTTCCCAACCCACAGTTTCTAAATGAGGGTCTTGGAAAGCTTCAGTGGTAACCATATGAATTGGTCCGCCACCTGCCATAGTTTCTTGAATAAATGCGTGATTTCTTAAACAAGTTGGAGTTGGATGATGATCAATATATTCACCTACTAACTCTTTAGTCTGGTCGTACCATTTTTTCTCATAGTTTTCACCATTAGCATTTTGAGTATAAGTTTTTAAATGTAAGAAATATGCACCAACTGGTCCATATCCATCTTTAAATCTACATAACACAATTCTATTTTCCATTTGTGTCATCTTAGCACCAGCTGCAATCGGTAATGCATAAGCTGAACCATTACTCCAAGGTGCATACCAAGTTCTACCCATTCCTTCACCAACAGCTCTTGGTTTGAATATGTGAGAAGCTCCACCAGCCGCAACTATTACAGCTTTAGCTCTAAACACATGGAAATCACCAGTTCTCATATTAAACCCAACAGCACCACCTACTCTGTTTTCTTGAGCTTCATCCATTAAAAGATGAGTAATCATAATTCTGTTATAAATTTTATCAGCTGACTTTTTTGCAGCCTCTGCAACGATTGGCTTATAACTCTCACCATGAATCATAATTTGCCACTTACCTTCTCTAAGGTATCTACCAGTTTCTTCATTTTTCATCATTGGTAGACCCCATTCATCAAACATATGAACTGTTGAGTCTACGTGACGAGCCATATCGTAACCTAAATCTTCTCTAACCATTCCCATTAAATCATTTCTTGCATATCTAACGTGATCCTCAGGTTGGTTTTCACCCCACTGCATTCCCATGTAACAGTTGATTGCATAAAGACCTTGAGCAACTGCACCACTTCTATCAATGTTTGCTTTTTCAACACAAATAATTTTCATGTCTCTACCCCAGTGTCTAGCTTCAAAAGTAGCACCAGTTCCAGCCATACCACCACCAACAACTAGAACATCGCAATCTTCGTAATGTGTTTTATGCTTAGCCATTAGTAGTAAACTCCTTTTTTAAACGATTCTTTTGGAACAACTGGCAATTCACCATCAATATTAAGTCCTTCCGGCTCAGTGTATAATCTTTGAGAATTAATTTCACCTTGGTTAGGTTTATCTCCGTCAGCAAGTTTTGGAATAAATTTTCCCCATGGTTTTGTTGTAATTGGAGATACAAAGTCTTTTGTAGTTCCATTTCTAAATTTAATTTTCCAAGAAATAGTTCCTTTTTCTTCTTCACGTCTCACTCTAACGCTATGTCCCATAGGAGCAAAATCAGCATAACCTCTTACATCAATAGCATGATTTGGACATGCTTTAACACATGAATAACATTCCCAACAAAAGTTTGGTTCAATATTTTTTGCACGTCTAATGTTTTCATCAATATGCATTATATCTGATGGGCAAATATCTACGCAATGACCACAGCCATCACATCTAGTCATGTATACAAAAGTTGACATATTATTTTCTCTCCTTATTTAAAATTTTCATAATTAATAATGTTTAGGTTGCTCTCTTTTAATACCTAAACCAAATTGTTCAGGCGCATCTGCAGGTGGAGGTAAATTATCTCTAGATCCATCAGCTTCTGCAAGATTTTTTTGTATTGCTGCACCAGGTTTATAAAACATGTGTGCAAATTTAGACCAGTAAACTCCACCAAATAAAACTAAATTTGAAAGAACAAATAAAGTTAAAAATAAAAATGATAGTCCTGTCTGACCATTAAATTGTGTATATGACCAAGCTAGACCAAATGTTGAGCATGCTAATAATGCCAAAACAAATAAATCTGCTTTAATAATTCTATACCAAGGATGAGCTTCAGCTGAAACATCAACTCTTAAAAAAAACCAAAACCAGTATCCACCTACACAAGTCAATATTGCTCCAACGTGCCATAACATTGACCACATAGGAGATGAAGATTTATCAGCTCCAGTATAACAAAATACTAACATTGCTGATGAAACCCAAAATATAATTGTGCCATACATACCAAGCACATGTGATAGTCTTCTTTTACCAAATCCTAGCTCAGCTGTAGTTCCAATATCAACTACTGTTGTCTTTGCAATGATTGATACTTTTTCTCCAGCACCTATTTCTCTTGTTGCTTGAAGTTTTGCTTTTTTTGCATTGTTAAAAAAATAAGTAATATTCTTATGATGGATCATTTGAATAATTGTACCTAAAGCAATTAATACAATCATAGCAATAATAAAACTTTGCATAGCAAATGGGGATACTGTTTCAGCCAAAATAGAAAATGGATTTGTTTCGAACATGTTAACCTTATGTAAAAATTTTAGTAAAATTAGAGTGTTATCTAATATAGATAATTCTATAGATCAATCTTAACTATTGGTCAATGTGTCTTTAATCACAACTTATGATTTATATTTTACGTTTATAATGCTGATTTTTTGGAATTACTGATCTAACTCCACCTTGCGGATTATCAACATCACCTTCTCTTCTTGGAATCAAATGAATATGACAATGCATAATAGATTGCCCTGCAATTTTACCTGCATTGGTACCAATATTAAAAGCTTTAACACTTTTGTCTTTATTCAAAACTTCTTTTTTAATTATTTTAATCAAATCATTGCACGCAATTATTTCATCATTTGATAATTCAAAATAATCGACAACATGCCTCTTTGGAATAATTAAACAGTGATGGTCTGATACAGGATAAGTATCATAACTTGCATAAGCCAAGTCATTTTCATGAGCTATTCCGCTAGCATTTGAATTACAAAACAAACATGGGTTATTAGGATCTCTCATGATAACTAACTGTACCTTTTGCAGTTACTAATAGCAGATTTGTAATGTCTAGAAAAAATATTATAAAATTTTAAACTTTTTCTTTTCCATTTTATTTGATTGATAGTTTTAACTGAAGCAACACCTTTTCCAGATCCTATTAAAATAATTTCATCAAATTCTTTTAGAGAATTTACATTGATATCTTTTTTAATAATGTTTTTTATTTTTGACTTAAAAAATTTATAAGTGATGCCTTTATAAAATTTATTTATTGGTGAATAAACTTTATTATTTTTTATAAAAAGTAAATTAGAAGTTCCAGTTTCAAAAATTTTATTATTAGAACATAATCCAATATCATTTCTTGAATTATCTAATTTTGATAAATGTTTTAATATTTCTAAATATTTTAAATTTTTAAATTCAGGTCTTTGTCTTTTTAAATTAACGAGTCTTAAATCAAAATTCAAATTTGGCTCAACACGTTTTCTTAATGAGATAGACAGGGTTTTTTTATTCAGAGCTATTCTTAATAAGTGATTATACTTAGTCTTTGAATTTAAATTTTCTTTTAATAGTTTTAAAATATTTTTTTTTAGAAAGGGTTTGTATATTGAATAAGCTTTAGTTGATTTAATCAGATTATTAATATGATCCTTAAAAAAGAGAATTTTTGATGGTTTGTCATATATCCACATTGTTGTGAATACACCATGATCTCCCCAAAGATCTTTAAAATCAATTTCTTGAAGATTTTTAAGCTGATAAGATTTTTTTAATAAGTAATTTACCATTTATTGTTAAAAATGACTCAGGGTGAAATTGAAATCCATAAATTTTATCAATGTTATTTTCAAATGACATTGCGGTTCCTGAAATAACACATCTCATCGTTATGTCAAAATTTTCTGCTTTAAAGGGTTCTTTCAACTTCAATGAATGATAACGGCCAACCTTAAATTTTTGTCCACTGTTAAATAATTTACTTGATTTGTTGACTAACACTTCTGATTGGAATCCATGATATATTTTATTTTGCTGAACAATATCAGCGCCCTCACTAAATAATATTTGCTGAAAACCCAAGCAAATTCCAATTATTTTTTTTTTACCTTTAAATTTTTTATAAATTTTTGATGATATTGGATAATCTAGAGGTGAACCAGGTCCTGGAGAAAATACAATTGTAGACGCTTGGTTTAATTTTGATTTACTAACTTTACTAAAATCTTCACACTCTACATCATCAAATAATGATAACTGATGAACGACATTATGTGTAAACGAGTCTTTGTGATCAATTACGTATATCATTTATATAAATCTATTAGAGCCTTAGCTTTAATAAAATTCTCATCAAATTCATTTTTTGGATTGCTGTCAATTACAACACCAGATGCGACTGAAATCTCAGAAATATTTTTATAATATAAAATAGACCTAATTATAATATTAAATTTCATATCTCCATTAAACTTTATGTAGCCAAAACTGCCTGTATAAATATTTCTCTCTTCTTTTTCTTGATGGTTTAAAAGATTTAAAGTGCTTATTTTAGGACAGCCAATCACAGAACCACCAGGCATCATGGCTTTGATGATATCAATATTTTGAATATTTTTTTTTAGTTTGCCATTTATCAAACTAACATAATGATAAAGGTCTTTATATTCTTCAACTATTTTTTCTTTTGTGATTTTAACCGTTCCTGGCAAACATATTCGAGACAAATCATTTCTCTCCATATCTACAATCATGTTATGTTCTTTAGTTTCTTTAATGTTATTTCTAAAATAATTTAGGGCTTTATTTTTATTTAATTTACTATTTTTTTTAAGTGTACCTGCAATTGGTTTTGTTGAAATAGAATTGCCTTTTTTTATGATTAGCGTTTCAGGTGAACAACTAATTATAGAATATTCTTTATCTTTAATTAAAAAAGCCTCAGGAGCTAAATTTGTTTTAGTTAATCTACAAAAATAATCTAATGGATCAATTTTTGATTTATTTCTATATTTAGTACAGATTTTAATTTGATACGTTTCACCTTTTTTAATCTTGTTTTTAAACTTATTAAATATTTTAGTGTAATTTTTTCTATCAATATTAATCTTAAATTTAGTATCAATTTTACTAGATTTTTCTGGCTGATATTTAAGATTTTCACTTAAATTTATTATCTTTTCAGGTTTGTAAAATATTCCCTTTGGAAAATTTGTTTCTTTTTGTTTTGGAATTTTTACTTTAATCAAATCATTTAAAAGTTCATAACCAAAAAAACCCACATATAGATCTGTTTTTTTTATTCTTTTGCGTTTTTGATCAGTTTTTTTTAAAAAACTTGAAATATTTTTTTTTGTAAGAATTATTTTTTTTGAAAAATTCGTATATAGAGTAAATCCATTTTTGGATCTGTATATAATGTAAGGCTTATCTAATAAGCTAATTTGATCTAAAATATTAGTTTTATTCAATTTATTATTCAGTTTTTAATCTTAAAACAGGTTCTTCTTTAATTGGAACATGAATTATTGCTGCAAAAATTGATAATACAATAGCTAAATACCACGCATAATCATAAGAACCATAAATGTCATGAAATAATCCTCCTAAAAAAGATCCAAAAAATGAACCTATCTGATGACTTAAAAAAACTATCCCATATAACAAACCAAGATGTTTTGTTCCAAAAATATGAGCCACTATACCACTTGTAGCAGGTACAGTTGATAACCAAAGAAAACCAAAACTTGCACCAAATATAAATGCATTAATATTGCTTGCAGGTAGAAAAATAAATAAACAAATAGAAATTCCTCTTAGTGTATACAATGCACTAAGGATTACTTTTTTTTTCATTTTTGTTGATAAGTATCCGCTTAATAACGATCCAAAAATATTGAACAAACCTATCAAAGATAAAATAGCAGCAGCTGTCCAAGACTCTAACCCTCTATCAATTACATAAGTTGGAACATGTGTTCCAACTAAAGTTATATGAAATCCACATACAAAAAAACCTGCAGTTAAAAGTACATAACTTTTAGTTTTAAAAGCTTCTTTTAAAGCACTCATTGTATTTTGGTTGCTAGGTGTTTCTAAAGACTCTGACAATGAAGGTGATCTTACAAAGAAGGCAATTACCAAACCTATTACTAGGAATATCGTGAAGATATACAATGTATCAATCCAGCCACTATTTTCTAAAGAGTAAGCTGTATATAATGGTGAAATAAAATAACCAAATGATCCGACAGCGGTAACCAAACTCATTGCTATAGTTCTGTTTGATAAAGGAAAATGTTTGCCTACGATTGACATTGGAATACTTATGGCAGTACCTCCAAGACCAATACCAACCAGAAGACCCATATCAATTTGAAAAAAAACACCTGTGTTAGGCCCTGAATATAAAAAATAAATACCTAAAATATAAAAAACAAAAGCTAACATGATAGCTTTATGTCCACCATATTTGTCAGCAATGGCTCCAAATATAGGTCCTGATAAACCCCACATCAACATCTGTAACCCAACAGCTAAACCAGACTCAGTTAAAGATATATTAAGATCATTTTTAAAATCAGGAAAAAATAAGCCAAATGTTTGTCTAACTCCTAATGATATTAAAACAACCAAACATGCTGCAATTAGAGTTATTAAAGCAGTTTTGTTTTGAATAAATTTTGTAGATGTCACTTTAAATTACTTTAAATGTTTTAAAGCCTGCTTAATATCAGCAATAAGGTCGCTTGGATCTTCAAGTCCAATATGAAATCTAACGAGATGCTCATCTTTTTTGAGTTTTAAATATTTTCTTTTCCCAGTTTCTCTAAATTCTTGATGTAATGCTAAACTTTCAAATCCTCCCCAACTATAACCATAACCAAACAATTTAAGTGAGTTCACAAATTTTCTAATTGAATTAACATTTTTTGATTTAATTTGAACACCCATTAAACCTGATGCTCCTGAATAATACTTTTTCCACATCCTAAAATTATAAGAGTCTTTTTTATAGGGATACAATAATTTAAATTTTTTATTTTTTGATAAAAACTCTGCAACTTTTTTTGCATTCTCTCTATGTCTATCTAATCTAACATCAAGTGTTCTAAGTCCTCTAGTAATTAAATATGCATCATCAGGGCCAAGTCTTAATCCTGTAATTCTTTCTGCAGCTTTTACTTTTGGAAATACTTTTTTATTAACGGCTAATGATCCACCCATAACATCAGAGTGACCAGAATAATATTTAGTAGCTGATACAATTGCCATATCAAAACCAAGTTTTATAGGTTTTAAAAAATAAGGTGTTCCCCAAGTATTATCCATT
>Ga0255782_10000356_pt1 | contig 41249 bp, 24 predicted proteins | sample 101ome_26_FD_179980 | JGI IMG/M metagenome (GOLD analysis project Ga0255782, IMG submission 179980) | Coastal salt marsh microbial communities from the Groves Creek Marsh, Skidaway Island, Georgia - 101408AT metaG (version 2) | ecosystem: Environmental > Aquatic > Marine > Intertidal zone >...
CATCTTCTTGAGTTCATTCTCCGTCCAGACAACAAACTGCCAGCCTTGCTTCTTACAAAACTCCTGAGCTTGCTTCCATTTTGACTGATTGATAATATAGGTAATCACAGCAGCCTTATGATTTCTTAGGCGTTTCGAAGGTGGTAAAGTTTCACGATATGGTTTGATTTCAATCATATAGGCTTGTCCTGATTTGCTCATGTAGACAAAATCAGGAAAATAACTATGGACTTTCTTGTCAATTGGATTTAAATAGGGAACAACTAAACCTTCACTGTTCCACCATTGAACGTTAGATGAAGTGTCAAAAAAGTTCATCACTCGTTTTTCCCAACTACTACGATAAATAACTGTAGTCGAGTTTCCTTTATACCTCTCAACATTTTTAGGGAAGAACTTTCCCTGACGAAATTTAGTTTTTCTCATGGCTTTAAATTCAAACTTAAGTTTTAGACCTTTAGCATCACCTTCAGGTACACCTGAAGTACTATCAAGGTATAATGCAATTCCACCAATTGGCGCTACTGTAACTGAAACAGTTGTCGAAACGAGTAATGAACGAAAAGGTACTACTGTATCGCCAGCACCTTCTTTTTCATCAGGATCTGTTGCGCTAGATAAACTTTTAGTTTATCCTCTTGTTCCTGTAGAAGCTCAAAAAATGTTTTTGAGAATGAAACTTTTTTCTGAAAGAAAAGCGAATCGCTCACCAGATACAACTATTTATTTACCTTTACCACTTGGCGCTCTTCGTGAAGAAACAGGTGTCAGCTGGGGTTATTCTGATTTGGGTATCTTTGGTCAATTTTTTAAAGGTGGAACAGAATGGGCTCTCGATGATAGTACAAGATATGAAGGTTTAGAAAAAACATTTAGTACAATGTTTAAGGAATCAGGCAAAGCTTTGAATACAGCACTTGAACGGTCAGTTTTAAATACGGACATGTTTGATGCACTCAAACAAGGTGCTGGTTTTCAAATAAAACCTGAATTTACTTTTATGTTTGAAGGTATTAACAAACTTCGTGATTTTCGTTTTGAATGGAAGTTTATACCAAGAAACGCTCAAGATGCTAAACGAATTGAAGTGATCTTTAAAGAAATTCAAAAAGCAAGCTTACCTACAGTATCGGCCATTTCAATGTATGATGAAGTCAAGAAATTTTTTGGTGCCGATCCAAATACAAGTCCACAAGTTCAACAAGGAGATGTTGTTCATGGTCAAGATTTTGATCATAAGCTGTATAGTTCAACTTTTATTATTCCTAAAGAAATTGAAATGTCTGTCTTTGAAAGAACAGGAAGTCAATATGAAGGAATCAATGATGACTTAGAACATATAGCTGATTTTCCAATACCTTTTGTTGTTTCTGATATCAGCATTCAGATGGGTGGTGAGGCAGCAGAAGCTGATGTATTTCTATATGATGAAGTGAGTGATGAATACTATTATAGTTCATATTATATCTTAGTTGGATTTACAGAGACTACTCATTATACTGCTGAAAATGTGAAGAGTTATAGAACATACGGAACAACAAACAGACAAGTGCCATGAGTGATTTAAATCAACAAGAAAAAAAAATTCAAACAGAAATTCTTATACTTGATAATCAAATCACTAAACTAAAAAATAAAGCAAAGGCAAATGGTGAAAATGTTGAAAGTGATTTACAGAACTTAGGTTCAGAAGGTACTAAATTGAGCGGTTTCAGTTCACCAGAGATTGTTCGATTGATTCGTAAAAGAAATGTTTTGTTAAATCAACTCAGTACACTTCAAAGCAGTAATGCGGGAGATCCTGAAAATTTACCATGGAGTCTCACATATCCAAAAGATTTAGGTCAAGTAGCTTATAAAAATAATTATATGAATATCACTTTTTGGGAACATCAAGTGGATCCAACTACGAATGATAAACTTGAAAAACAAATTTATCCAAGTATTCGTTTACCAATTTCACCAAGAATGTTCTACCAAAATTTGACAATTGACTATGAGAGAGCATCTCTTGGTCAATTACAAAATGTGATTTATGAAAATGCCCGTGAGTATGGTGTCACAAGTGATGGTTTATCACAGGCATTGGGACATGCAATGGATGAAACAAAAGCTTCTCAATTGCTTGAAGGTTTTGCCTATTCTCAATGGTTGCGAACAGATTTAGATGCAATCAAAGCAAGTTATTATGGTACAGGATTAGCTTACAATCCAAACAGTACTGCTCGTTTTCAGATGAATAGAGCCATCTATCGTGAGTTTCAACCTTCATGGACATTTGTTCCGAAAAGTGCCATTGATGCTCGAGTACTTTCAGATATAGTAAAAGCTTTGAAAAGAAATGGTTTGCCTTCAATACTCAATGCAGCAGTTGATAAAAGAGTGAATTATGCAAATCATTTTAAATATCCAAGACGAGTGAAAATTGAATTGTTTGTAAATGGTCGTTTGTTAAAAAAGACACAATTTCTACCAATGGTAATTAAAACAATTGACATTTCAAATAACGATAAAGTGTATGGTTCAGGATTTACTGATAGCGTTCCACTTTCAAAACAAGATGATGAAATATTTTTATCAGAAACAACAATTACTTGTATGCTTCAAGAGACTTCTGTTTTTACAAGTTCATCTGTAGACATGACAACTCAACTATAACGAATATGCATTTTTTTAAAGATTTTCCAAAAGAAAAATTCAATTATCAATTTAACAAAATTGTACAAATTGATATTACAACTCGAGTGAAGTTACTTGATTATGTAAAAAATAATCAAGATAGTTTATCAATCTTGAATTATGAAATTGAAAATGAAAAAAGACCTGAACAAATTTCTCTTGAGTTATACAATACAACAGATTATACCTGGACAATCTTAATTTTGAATGATGTTTATGACATTTATAATGATTGGGTAAAACCTCAACTTGTTCTTGAAAATGAATTGATTAAAAAATATGGTTCTCTTGAAGAATCAAATCGAGTTCCTGCTCATTACTATAGTGAATTTGGTTATGAGATTGGTAAATCATCAGTTTCACAGGTTCAAAACAATTTCAATGATCGAGAAAAAAATTATACATTACTTCATCAAACAGTTGGATTTCAAGATGAATACTCAATTACAGAATTAGGAGAATTGGAATATAAACAAGCTTCAAAAACACACAAAGGTAGAGTAATTGAAAATCGTGGACCTGTAACCGAAACAGTGTTTCAAAAAATGATGAGAGAAAATGATGAAAAAAAATGGATTCGTGTTTTTGATTCAAGAGTTATTTTCCGCATTCAATCTGAACTTAAATCTTTATTGGAACAATGAGAAGAGTTTTTGAAAAATCTTTAAGAAGTGAATTATATCCAGATATAGTTGGTGATTATGAATTAATCTCAATGATTCTTGAAAGCCCCAAAGTCTCTCAAGGTGAAGATAAAGAACCAATCTATAAGCAAGTTTCATTAGACCTCGTTTATACAAATTTTAGTATCTATGAGGACCTATTTTCAAATTGTTTATCTGGAACACTTTCAATTCTTGACGCAAATCATATTGCTGCCGATTTTCCTATTATAGGTGAAGAAAGTTTACAAGTTTGTTGGCGTTCTCTTGACACAAAAGTAGCAATTGAATTGCGATTTCGTGTAACTGGTATTTCTCCAATTGAAAGAGTAAATGATAATACAGTTGTTTATACTCTACAACTTATTTCTGAAGTTGCAATACAAAGTGAAAAACAAAAAATATCAAAGTCATTTCCAAAAGGACGTCTATCCGATGTTGTATCTTTTTTGTGTGAAAAGAAACTGAATTTAGTTGATGAAAATAAAGTTGAATACGTTCAACGAGGTGATTTTTATATCAAAGATAAGAGTGTAAAAAATAATTATTTTTTGATTGAAACAGATTCAGCACATATTGAAAAGTATATTGCGCCAAGTTTATCACCATTTCGTGTAATTAATAAACTTTGTAAAAGAAATATTTCACCCACCGGCTCACTTTTCTTTTTCTTTCAAGACATCAATCGTTTTCGTTTTGTAAGTTTGGAAGATTTATTCAAAAAAAGAAATCGTTCTGAACCAATCAAGAGAATTGTTTATATACCAAAAGATGCTCAACCTGATTTGAAAAATACAAGAGAACATTCTTGGAGTATTGTTTACGATTATAAAATTGTAAAACGATTTGATATCTTTAAGAATATGCACAGAGGCATGTATTCTTCTGAAGTTTCTTTTCTTGATATTGAAAAAAGAAAATTCAATACAAATTCTTATTATTATCAAGAAGATTCAAAAAATTCTTATCATATCAATAACTCAGGATATCTTCTGACAACAGAATATAGTGATATTCTTCATGAATTAGGTAATGAAGCCGCATCAACAGTTAACGAATTAGTTCCTTATCATACAGGAGACCGAGAGTCAAGAGATTATAGTGACCAACGAACTAACATGTATCAAAGACGTATGAGTATGCAAGCTCAACTTGATGCTCTAGTTATACAAGTTGAAATGGCAGGAGATACATCTGGTAGAATTACCATTGGTGATCTGATTTATTTTCATGTACCAAGAATGCAAAGATTAGAAGGTGATTTATATCTAACTGGAAATTATCTTGTAACAAAAATTCATCATCAAGTAAGTAATTCTGAAAAATATAAAATGACAATTGAAATGATTTCAGATACTTTGAATGTGGGTTATAAAATTAATCCAGATCGAAATGATGAGGATGATAACATATCAATACAAGTAAAACCAAAAGATGTTACTCTTGGTAAAGATCAAGATATTGTTCATACTTCCATTTTATCATCTGAAATCATTGATAACTACAATAAGAAAACAAGAGAAAGAAAAATGTTTCAGCAAATTATAACTGGTAAAAATGTGAAAATCAATGTTTGACCTCAATAAAGTAAACTTCGGACAAAATTTAGTTTGGTTTTTTGGTGTGGTTGAAAACCGCATGGACCCTAACTTCTTAGGTAGAATTCAAGTGAGATGTTATGGTCATCATACATCAAATCGTTTAGAGATTCCAACAGAAGACCTACCTTGGGCAATGGTGATGCAACCTGTCACCTCGGCTGCTCAGACAGATGTTGGTGAAAGTCCGACTGGAATTGTTGAAGGTTCTTGGGTGGTTGGATTTTTCATTGATGGTGAGGAAGCTCAACAACCTCTTGTGATTGGCACATTGGGTGGCTATGCCAACAAACCAGAAAAACTATCTGAAGATGAAGCCGATGATTGGCATGCCTATGGCTTCAAGGATGTTCGTGAAGAAGACCATCTCGCTGAAAGAGGTTTTCCATCACCACCGGTATCTGTTCGCAAGAAAACAGAATCTGGAGAACTAGGTGCTGAGATTGTTGAGAATCCATTTGTTCAAAGATACCCAAGAAAAGATTCACAAAACAAATCAACAGTTCCAAAACTCGCCAGAGGTGTTCGTGACCTGAATATCTTTTTGAATGAGGACACATCTTTCACAACCACAAAAGAAGAAAAGACAAAAGTTCTACAAGAACCAATGCTTTCAAAGATGTTGAATGAAAACGCAAGCATTCAAACATCAAAGCCAGGACTCAGCTACGCTCAACCCACATCTCCCTACAATGCTCAGTATCCGTTCAATCATGTTAAAGAGACGGAATCAGGTCATATTGTTGAGTTTGATGATACCCCTGGGGCAGAAAGAATCCACGAATACCATCGCTCTGGAACCTTCAGAGAGATACATCCAGACGGGACACTCGTTTCTCAGACAATGGATGAAAAATATGACCTGACTGAAGCAAGTAGTTACGAATATGCGAAGGGTGAAAAGTTTGAGACTTTCCGTAAAGGCATGTATACAATGATCAATGCTGGTCGTTTTGGTGGTGAAGATTACGAAGTGCGTGTCTGTGGTTCAGCAAATTATAATCTGACAGTTGAAGAAGGTGATATCAATGTCAAAACAACTACAGGTCAAATCAATCTGATCACATCTTCACTCAAATTACTTTCACCAAATGAAATCAAAACAGCATCACCTTATATTGAAGAAAGTGCTGGTGATTTAGTCTGTCGAGTTGAAAATGAACATCGTCATGATGTAGATGGCATGTATGTGTGTACTGCCGGCTACATCAATCAAAATGCAGCAATGAATTATAGTGTAAGTGCGGGTGACAATTACACTCTCGAAGCAGCACATACAGTGAAGATACATGCTGAAAATACATTTACAATGCCGCCGTTCTATGTTCCATGGCCTATTGGTGTCAAAGTTTCTACTGCTCATGGGCATATTGAAATGAATGCGATGGATGGAAATACAAGAATTTCAGCAAGAGGATTTGGTTGGGTGACTGATACTGGAAATTTTACAGTGACTTCATCATTACCCACATCAATTGCTTCTCTCATGCAATATCAGCCTTCTCCATTTCCTGGATTGTACCAACATATGAGTCATCCGGCGAGTATTATTAGTTCAACAATCACAGGTTATATCTACAATGAATCTTGGTTTGGTGATATTGTTTCAGATGCTAAATTTATGAATAGTGTTCGTATGAGAGCCACACCAAAAGGTATGGTTGAAGAAATGGGTGGTATGATTCTACATACAGCCACCTCTTCAGATATTATCAATATAGCTACACGAAACTTCTTTGTTGCTGCGGGTCAAGGTGTTTACACAAACTCAGGTTGGGGAACACATATTAATTCCGCTCAAGAAATTTTTGTAACTTCAGGAACAACAACAACGATGACATCTGTTGGACCTACAATGATTGCTTCAATAGGAGCAACTGTTCATTTAGGTTCACATGCCGCTCATGAACCAGCACTGAAAGGTCCTTCTTTCTTGAAAACATTTTTTGCTCATACACATCTGACACCTATGGGACCAACAACACCTGTAGATTTTGTTACAAACCCACAATTAGGATTATGGGCTGCTCAATCATTATGTTTAAAAACAATGGTATTTTAATATGGCTTTATCACCAGGAATTTTGATTCCACAGTTTGCTGAAATCTTTTCAACACCTGCGATTGATGGTTCAATTACAGGTATTCGTGTAGTCAATGCTATTACAAATTATCTAGCAACAGGACAAAATGCTGCGTTTGGAACTTATGTAACTTGGGCGTTTCCTTTCGCTCAAATGATGGAAGTTTTTAAAGTTCCAAAACCCATCCCTTCAATGTTTGCTCTCGATTTTACAGGAGCAGTAGTTCAAGGATTAGCAGGACTTTATACAGTTTTTCAACTCAATGCGATTCAAGCAGCCGGCCCTGTAATGTATCCTATGGTTGAACTTGCTGTCAATAAATATAATATCAATTCAATTCCTTTTGCCATTGAAATGGCAAATGCGGTTCACGCTCAAGCATCAAGTATTGTTATTACAGTAAGTGATCCAAAAACATTGGGATTCCCTTATCCAGGTCCATTTTTCTAAGAGGATTTTATGAGTGGTCAAATTGGACTTTCACAAAAAAAGAGAGTGCTTCAAACAAAAATATTACAAGCACCTCTCGTTGTACAAAATCTAAGAAAAAGAATTATTGAAAATGCTAATTTCTTAATCGAAGAAATGAAAGCTCATGATTTCAGTGAAGTATCTGAAATCATAAAAGCATGTACTGCTTTAGGAATACGAAGAGCCTATAAGAGAGGTCTACAGCATCCTGTAAACAGTGAAGGTGATATCAACAAATACATTTATCGTTTCAACATGTTAGGGGCTTTACCTTTTCAAGACCAAACAGAGCCTACAGGAAGTCAATGGGCTGCTCTCGTATTAGTTGAAGATAGTTACGCCACAACTCATACACAATCATATGCCATTATCAATGGTTATAGTTCCGGTCAAAATGCTTTATCAATTTTATTGAATTTATTTCCAGGCGCCCCTCTTACACAAGCAACATACGTTGGTACAGACCCTCTTGTAGATATAGCAATTGGTAATCAGACTTTTAGTGGAAATCCGAATGTAGTTCCACCTCCTTATTGGGATGATTTTACCGGTGGTGTTTTTCGTCTGACTGGTATTAATGTAGGTTCAGGTAGTGTAGTCAATCGTGATGCTGTAGCGAATTGGATTCATGCAAAACACGATTGGAGTTTTGACCAAAGGGCTCAATTTCCAGGAACAGATTTAGCAAATAAGATCAACGATATCTATATTACACCAAAAATGACTGCTTCTGGTGTAGGTGGTAAATTATATTGGCCAGGAGGTGGTGGTTTTGCTGAAAAAGCATTTAACTATTATGTTGATTCAAGTGACCGTAAAACACAAAGTATTATGGTTCAAGCCGTTTCAATTGATGGAACTCCTTTTGTTAAAGTAAATGGAACATCTGTTTCTTTTGCGACAAGCAGCACAGCAACTACTCCTAAACTTGAATTACCTTGGACTGCATTCATACCAAAATATCGTAAAGGTGGTAAAGATTCTGACCTACCCTGGCTACCTTACATGACCTGTGGCTTATTGAATAATATTCCTGATTCAGAGAATTGTGTATCATCAACAGATATCACAGCAGGTGCTTTAGAACGACCTGACTTAAATCTTCTTGTGCCTTATGGACAAAATCAGTATCCGTTTATGACACCAAATGCTGGATTCCCTTATTCAAAGAAAGTCAATCCAGAACCTAAACGAATTCGTATGGTCATTGATGGTTCACCAGTTGAATCTGAAGATGTAGTTATTCAAAATCGTTTTCGTCTTACAGGTTATACTGAATTTGATCCAGGAGATCCAGGTACAGGTGTAATTGAATTACCTCTGGGTGGTCCTGAGAATCCTACATATACTCCAGGTGATGGAGAAAATCCTGGGCCTGGTGATACTGTAATCATTGATGCGAATACAAAATTTGTTTTGATTCCTGGTGAAGATGATGACTTACTTTACATAGACCGAGAGGCTGTTGAATTGGCGTTTGGTGATGATAATGCAAATTATCCAGGGTTTAATTGGGAAGACAAATCACGTTCTGGTAGAATATTTTATGCTGGTCCTGTGATGTATCAGAGAGACCCTGTGACAGGAACGAATACTCTCTTCACAAAAGAACTTGCGGTGGGTAATGTAATTGAAGCAGAGTTTCCGGAACGGCAATGTGGTGGTACCTTCTATACAATTGGTACGGATACAATCTATTATCGTGGAACTTGGATGACTGAAAGATATTATGAAAATATGCGAGTAGTTATTGATGATGTTGAATACCGTTTTGTGAGTCAAACCAAATACGCAACTGAGCAAACAAAAACGTACTATGGTTATACTATTCGTTATAATGAAGAATATAAAGTTGACCGAACAAATAAAAGATTTATTGACGCAACTTTGAATCGAAAATTTGATCATCTAGCACTTTCAGGTGCGAACATTTATCCGGATCCAATTAATCAATATGTCGCTACTCTTGAAATTGATAACTTTACAAACGACCAAATGTTAGAATATTTTGAAGTTGGTGATTTAGTTACAATTGAAACACCAGCTGGTACTGAGTATTATCGTTTTCAGTCAATTAGTGGTGGTAAACTCAAAGGTCTTTGGCGAACAGATGGCTCAACAATTTTAAATGGTACTCAAGGTGCTACAATTCGTCGAGTAGTAAAGTATACAAGAGCATCACATACAAATGTTTCCGGTTTCACACCAGGCTTTCGTGTTTATCATGAAGTTGAATCAATCGCCAGCGACACAAGTATGGAAATTAAACCAGCATACACATATGGTGAATCTTTTGAGGGTTGGATTAATCGTGTTGGTTTTAACATTGAGTCAAAATCACCAACACCTGATATGCTCAACAGTGGTTTTGATACAGATGGTGTTGGTCAATTCCGTTTGTTCAGCACATCTTCAAATGTATACAAAGAAGATAGCCCTACATTCTTCATCAAAAAAGCTGCAACTGAGAGAGTGATTGTTTATAGCGGTACAGATTTTACACAAGCACCTGCTCATATGTCAGCAAAACCAGTTTCAAATGTTGTTGATGGTTTAGATAAATTCTTCACCTCAGAGGTTTATAATTATAATAAATTTCAAGCATTGCTCACAACCCAAGGCTTAGCTTATGGTGATTTAGTTTATCCTGAAAATTATGATGCGTTGGATTTTTATTTGAATGAAAAACATCCTGGTCAATTGAGTTTCACGGATGGAAATGATCCTTATATAACACTTGAAACAATCGAAAGAAGTTCGATCACAGAAACAGAAAAAACATATTCTCCTATTTCACATGGGTTTATTGAGGGTGATACTTTAACAATTCGTAAGGTAAAAGAGAAACCACATTTCTTCCGTGATGATCCTTATGGTGATTGTATCTCACATCGAGAGAGTACTGATTTATATGAATTTGATTACAATCATTGCGGTCTTGATATTGAAGTTGAAGAAGTTCTTTCACCTCACCGTTTCAAAGTTCTGAAAAATGGATTATCAGGTAATTCAAACTTGAATAAGTTTCTACATTCTTATGATGTAAACCCCAACCTTTATCTTACAGCAACAAACGGACCTCTTGTAGAATATTGGGCCAAATATTTCAAACATGTATTCATGGATGGAACTGTCAACGCAAATGGTATTATTCATTCCACTTCAACAGATGTAAGAACAATGAAATTTGGTGGAAAGGGAGATGCTTCTTCGTATTACGAGTTCAATTATAGTATGAATGCGAGTGAATTTAGTCATTATATTGGTTCAACACCAATTGAAATTGGTGTAAGTTCAACACACGTAACTCAGGTAAATAGTGTAGCTGAAAGTGATGACGGAACATTTATATTAAGTTTAGACGAACCACTTACTGCAGCACCACGATTACTTGATGCCTATTTCTTGCGTAATGTCGGGTTTGAATATGTTGAATTAATTGATAATCCAGAATATACATATTGAATTAGATTAGGAGAAAACATGACAACGACTGTTGTTGATCCATCAAAGTATATAAAAGGACTTACAAGTCAAAAAATAGGGGGCTGGGTTGTGTTGCGTCATGCTTGGCATGATAGTGGAAAAATATATGTAAGTGGAGATCTTGGTGGAGAAAATAGTGGTGGTATAAATGGTAATGGTTATAGCTTAAATCATACTGATGTTGACTTTGCTGTTTATGAAAGAATCGCTGGAAGTTCAGGGTCTGGAATAAAGAGAAATGTAGTTCCAATAAAAATAGCTGGAACAAGAAATGCAAGTGGTAATACTCCGGTTGTTTTAATTTTTGGTGTAGACCAACACATTCAACAAACTGATGGTCAACATGAATATAATATTGAAGCTTCGGGAAAAGATTCTCATGATGGCCCACATAGGTGTGATATTAAGTGGATACCTTCACCACCACCACCTTCAGGACCGATTGTTGTTCTTGAAAATAAGTCAGGACACTTTCTTTCAAATGGAGATGTAAAGCTTCATGTAAACATCTTTACAAATCCATGTTCTGGAGAAAATGCTAACGCAACACACATCATGACTTCTGTTGATGGTGGTGCTTGGGCAAACTCAAATACCTTTCCACACATTGAAACAATTTCAGGTATAGGCGACCATACATTCAAAGTGAAAGGCTGTGCGAATACACTTGTAGGTCAAGAAATCACTTATAAGTTTTCAATCGGAACAAATGACTGGTCAAATGTTCATATGACACCAGTCAAAACAATTCGTCATGTTGGTAAAAAAGGTAGTTTTGTAAACTTTTTTACAAATAATGCAATACCGACTCAACCATCACCTTCAAAAGGTTTTATAAACTTTGATGATGTTTTTGGTGGGGGTAATTGTTATTATTCAAACACTCGAATCTTGAACGCAAATACTCAAGAGATTGTTGGTGAAGGATCTTCAGCATATAGTTACACAAGATCGGGTTCTGCCATTGGTACTGCTTCTCAATCAATAGGAGGATGGGAATGGTTTGAAATCTATCCAAATAAAATTGTAGGAGAAATCGCACTAGGTTCTTCAACATATGATCCCGATTCAATATGGCTGAACATCGTTGATAAGACTGATAATACATCTTATGGTCATAGTTTTGCTCCACCAAACAGTCCATGGTTTTCTGATAGTTTTCGACAGCATGGTATGGGAAGTCATGAAGTTGAAATACCATATACTTTTAAAGATGGACACTCTTATGAAATGAAGATGTATGGTGACCATTGGACCGGAAGCCATTATCAAGGTTTGATTTCGGTGGGACCAGACGGTGGATCATATACTATAAGCAATTTATCAGTGAATACTTTCAAGTTAGAACCAAGGGCAACATCTGAGCAAACAGATGCTTCAAATACTTTCATTAACACATATTTTGGTGGAGAGCTTGATACAAATACATTCGTTAGGTTTAGTGATGTTTGTTATCGGCCAAAAGCAGATGCTTTAAATTATTTCAAAGCTACACGAACTCGAGATTTTGAAGTTCAATTATTAGCAATTAGTTATGATAAATTAGATATATGGGATGAATGTACAACTCCACTTCCAACGGTTCAAGAACAATCAATAGCAAGTTCACCTAACTCGGATGGAAAGTATGAATTTACACGAAGTGGTCTTTGGACGGATATGCGTGTAACGGAACTAATTCATCCAATACCAGACCAATTTTATAAAATTACAACTTCTCCAAATTCAACATCATATCCATCTTATGGATATTTGACTGCAGATACCACTGAAACTGTTTTAGTTAATCCAGATAGTGGTGATACAGAAATGAGAATTGATATTTTCAATAGTTGTGGAGGTGTTGTTACTCAAACATTCGATTTATTATATGTTGGTTCAACAGGAGGTACAGGCACAATTGGTCAGGGTCAAGGTCCTTCTGGGTCACAATCTACAATTTCAACTACAAGTAATTCAGGTAATAAACCAACTTACCATCGACTTATAGTTAACAGCACCAATCAGTAGAAACTATGAAAAAATATTTTAAGAAAATTATTGATATACCTAAAGAAAATTTAGGCACACTTACAGTTGTTTCACCTGAGCTTGTAATTAAAAAAGGGTTCAATGCTGCTACTGAATATGCTGACACATTGATGAAGATACCTGCAAAGGTATTTTATAATTATTTGGGTCATTGGTTGACACCTGATAATGGCTTAAAATCGGGAACTTATTCTGAGCCATACAGAGCAGATGAAGCAATTGAAGGTAGAGGTCTGAACATCGGTCCTTTTGGTTATGATAAATTATCATTAACTTACAATGACTTAACAAAAGCAAATGATAAAAGAATTTACAGCAATCCTGGATTTCCAAAAGGAGTCACTGTAAGAGAAGATGGTGGGACTCAAAATCTTTGGACTCCAGTATATAATTCACAATCACCAAACGGTAAAAATAGTGAACGAAATAGTAAATGGGCGGCTTCAAGATGGAGTTCATATGTCTATGAATGGGAAGGAAATTGGGGAAGCGCAACTGAAACTTATGAAACTGAAGTAACTTTTTCAGTTCAGTTAAAGATTGCAAATGAACGAGTTCCTGGAAGTCTTACTGGTGATTATAAACCAACAGGAGCTAAGATTCTTGTTTGGTGCGGTGATGGTAATGATTGGAATAAAAACAAAGATTCTGGTTCTTATTACAGTTATAATGGTAGTATCGATGATATGTCAGGAGGACGAAATGCTGGTAAAAATTTGATGAAATTTTACAATCAGTTTTGGTCTTCTGGAGAAATCTCCGCTCATAATGATGGTAAGTTTGACAGGACTTATACAGTTACAATTAAGAGACCTCCATTTAGTAAAGAAGTTATTTTCAATGGTGCTTTCTATGTGAGAGGCGGATCAATGTATATAGACCTTGTAGGTCAGATACCCAAACCCGGTATTCTTAATGCTCTAAATGGGATAGGTATTGGTCCTTTCTCACTTGACATCGGTGATAAAATTTGGGCAATTGTAATGTTTCCCATTTATATAATTGAAACAATTCTCAATTTGATTTTTGGTTCAAGTGAAAAATATCGAGGTTCTTGTGAGGCCTCTTTACATAAAATAGGAAGAATAACGCATACAATGGATTCAGTTGAGACAAAAGGTTATCCTGCTTATATGAATTGGGGATCAATGTCTGAGTGGAGTTATTTGTACAATCAATTTGAATATCCAACATTTGACCGCAACCCTTGCTTTCCATCACGAAATATATATGGTGGTTTTACAAAACCTTATTTTGATAACGAAGTAATTGAAAATGAATACTATTATAATTCACCATATAATGATATAAAGGCTGGTCGTAAATATAAATATTTTATACCCAACTTATTTCGCTTAACTTTTGAAACAAATCCGGGTGTCTTTCTTGAGAAATTAGCAACTCAACATGAGGGCAAACATCCACTTTCAAAATTTAATTTTCTCACAAAGTTACAACATCACACTACTTATTCAAATCCAACTACAGTTACTGATCCTTGGCAAATGAAGCCGTATTTTGATCAAATGATGTTCCCTACGAACTTTACTAATTGGAATGATTATATTGAAAATGGTTGGGGTGATAATGCTAAATCATCAAACCAAAGTTTTTTAAAAGAATTTATTCCATCTGCAACAAAAGTAGATAATGAAATAAGTGAAACAATGCCAGCAGAATATGCTTCTGTTTTCAATACATACCCTAAGATTGATGTAAATTCAATCAGTGAAATTAATAAGATTATTGGTGACCATAAAACAATCAGAGATATTCTGAGAGGCGATAAAGGTTATGAGTTAAATACATGGACTGATTTATGCAAATCATCAAATTTTGGAACACTTTCAAGTGATGATCCAAAAAATTTATCGTACAAAATTATTGAATTCATGTTATGGTATCTTGACCAAGATGGTATTGCTTATAAAACAAGAAACAGTGTAAAGGCATGTATTGATTATGAAATTGAATTAGATCGTATTATTGAAGATCAAAAGAATACTCCAGATACTGGTGATGATTTGGATGCGTATCATGTAATTGGAACTCAATTATATGACCGAGAATGTCTATGAGTGAAGAAGTAAAAAATAACCGAGAACAAATTCGTAAACATATTCAAAACTTAACAGATATTCGTGAAACTCTTGTTCTTTTATTGGATTTTATAGACAAACTGGAAGATAAATGTCTAAAAGAAAGAAAGCAATCGCAAAATGAAGAACAATGAAAAATATCCAATAGGAAGAGACCTTACACGATTTGGAAATAACCTTACTCAATCTGAATTAGATAATCCATCTCAACCGGGAACTTGGAAAAAAATTGATTGTTTGAGTGGATTACTCGGAGGTGTTGGTGACTTCTCCACAACAAATCGTAAATATCTTCAAGAGATGAAGAATCATCTTCTTTATGGTTTTGATGTTGCGATTACAGCACTTACCATACTAAACGCTCTACTTTTTTTTCTACCAAATTTTTTCAATTTAGTTGTAACTTATATCGCACAACTTGTTTACAATGCTTTAGATGCATATCTAAGATTAGGAATGCATTTATTGATTGTTCCTCCAAATTTTACAGATCGAAATCATAAAGGTTTTCCCACCACTTCATTACCAGAACAAGCAAAGAATGTTTATAAAAAGTTTTATGATACTTCAGACCCTTATCTTCCCTATAACGTTCCTTTTGAAGAAGGAATAGGTGACCAATTGCTTGAAGAAGGTAATAAGTATAAAAATAAGATTGAAAGCTTTATGCTCAAAAGGACACTTGATGGAACACAAACTTTAAATAGAAATTGGTTTGGTGGATCAAATGAGAATCTAACACTCAAATCAGATTTTAATGATTTTGAACAATCAATTAAAAATCTATCAAGACCTCTTGGTGTTTATGACGCAATCTTTTTATATTTTTCAATTGATTATAAAGGTGTGAATCTAAACACTTTTAATCAGTTTTTAGATTCATTAGCAAGTTTAGCAAATTTATTTCAACTTGAAAGCTTGGCTGGTTTACATGATGATTTTGATAGTCTTTGGCATCGCCCTTTACGACAAAAAATTAGTGTATTGGTAAATCAACAAATAACTGAGATACCAAAAGATAAAGACCTTAAAATACAAAGAGTTGATTCAAAAACAAGAAAACAAATTTATAAAGACAAAGCATTAGAAGAATTCGTAATCATTGAGGCTGATCCTTCTGACAATATACCAAAAGAAAGATATGAAAAACTCAAAGAATTTGTCGAAGATGAAATTCTACAAACAGAAGGTGTGTTGCTCGAAGGTCAAATGACTCAAGGTATGGAAGCTATTCTTACGATTGAAGAAGAACTTCGTAATAAAAGCTACATGTGGAAAATGAAGAAAGACAATTATGAAGATCAAAAGGTTCAGTATGCTTTTTATTTTTCAAAACATATGATTGCGGAAATGTTCAATGGTGTTGACTGGTCTGATCCTATATCTGTAAAAGGAGCTGCAACTGATTCAGGAATGTTGACTGATACGAAAGAATTATCAAAGAAAGAAGATTTCTCTGTTGGTCATGAAATGTCTGTTGTAAGAGAAGTTCTTGCTTTAATTGATCAAGTGGCAAGTTCTTATATTGGTGAAGAAGGTTCGGAAATAGAAGAAGTAGCATCAGCAAAATTAGTTGAGCAACTAAAAGAAAAAACAGAAGCCTTATCACAGACTTGGCGTAATACAGAGGACATTACCGATATCACACCACCTGAAATTAAGAATCAAAATAATTTAGATGCTCTCGAAGAGTATGAAAGAGATTTTGAAGAGTATAATGTATTACTGAGAAAAGAAGCTACTGATATCTATGAACGGCAAGTTTCAAAACTTACGGATGCGGTCAAAGAAAAGAAGCAACAATTGAGCATGATTAAGGATAAGATGAATCCAAATTATGTTCCACATAATTTGCTAAGTGAAACTGCTACGCAAATTGTTTATCATCACCGCAACTATAAACATTCAAATCGTAATTTATTCAACAACCATTTGAAAAACTTCTATCAAGAAAAGAATCATAAGAGTCTTTGGAGTTTTCTTGAAGATATTCATAATGGTTCAACACCAACAGAAATACCAAAATTTTTGCCAGCAGAATCATTTGTTTATGATTTTACAATTGAAAGGTCAGGGCTTTCTCTGAATCGTATTCAGCCAGGTATGTATGTTCATATCTATAGGAAAAAGCAAGGAGCAACTCCTAAATCAGGTGGATATTTTGAATTTGTAGGTGATGGTTTTGTTACTGATTCAAAGAATCTTTCTCAAAAAGAAGGTGGTGGTGAAGGTAATTGGTTAGGTATCAATTTCTCAGATTTGATTGGAACAACTACTCTAATCAAAGCATTACAGAGAAAAGTAAAAGCTTTTCAAAATATGTTTACACCAAATGATACCTTCTTGACAGAAATGATCAAGTTTTTAAGAAATATTCGTGAAAGAATTCTTGAGCTAATTGAAATCATTGATAGTATTCTCCGTTTGCTCAACTTGAGTATTGAATTTCCAGGAACAACTTACGGAAAATATGTCCGTGAAAATGATTCTGATTATGACCTTCTCGCATCAAATCTTACAAGCACTGCGGGTTATCCTGGAGGCCGACCAAAAAAGCCATTTAAGCCAAGCAACCATAGTACAATTCAATATTGGTTGAGAAGAATTGCTGAAATTGATCCCGCAGAAGCTGATTTGATTCGTATTGAAATTGATGCTGAATATAAACAGACAGTTGATAGCGAAGAAAGATTGAAGAAAGCTTCTCAAAATTCACAACAACCATCACTAGTTCCTGATACAGTTACACCATCTTATATTACTGAAGTTTTTGATAATGTTATTCAAGATTATGGGTTATCGCATTCAGTGTTTGAACAAGCGCAAAAAGTTAAAGAATTTATTCTGAATGAGTTAAATGTAATTGACACAGGAGAGGCGGCAGCTAATTTAGGAAGTGCCTTGTTTACAAATGTGAAAGACATGGAGTTTGTTGATGAAGAAGTTGCAAAGAAAAGTCGGCAGAATAATAAAATTAAATTATATAAAGCTGAATTATATTCTGCTCTCTATCAAATAGAAAGAACATTATCAAGTGAGTTTGGATTCTCAATGGTCTTTCTCAGTTATCTACCTAAAGGAAGAAGTTTTTATCCAGTTCGCTGGTTGGCAGAAGTATGGGGTTTGATTGATCAATTTGGTGCCCATCCAACAGCAGATCCAGAAGTAGATCATACTCTACCTGAATTAGACGTTGCTAAAATTGAAGAACTTTTAAAGCAACCAAATCAACAAGAAATGGAGGATACTTTATCAAAGACTTCAAAACAAACAAGTCCAATGGGTGGAGTTCCTCTGAAGCCCAATCCAATAATTCTTGACTGGGTTTCTCACCGTGTGACAGAATCAACCAACTTCACTTATATGGATCCAACATCAAATAGTCCTCTTTATTTTGAAGAAATTCCTGCTGGTGGTGATTTCAAGTTTCGTATCAAGAAACCACTTTCTCGCAATTTACATGGTGTTCGGTCAAAAGATGCATTACAGTTACCAGCCTATGAAACTCCAAATGATGTTTATATATTCTCCTATGAATTTGAGTTACAAGTTGAACTTGATTTAGCCATTGTTTCTGCTCTCAATTTAAGTATTAGAGAAATACCAAAGATAAATAAAATAGATATTCATGCAGGTGTATTTTACAAATCAGCAAGTTTTGATAATTATGAAAAAGCCTATGAGTTAAATGCCGAAACTGATAATGTTATGAATTTTGGAAATCGTAAGAAGAAAAAATTTAAATGTAATTTGGTTGGTATTCAAAAAGAACAAATTGAAAATCTACATCCTTATATACTGATTGGGTACTCTCCACCATCTGCTTTAGCTGCGGCTAAAAATAATGTACATACTGAGATAGATATGAGTAGTGTGACTTTTCGAATCATCAATAGTCAAATATATTTCTACAGATCTCGTTAGATAAATAATTATGTCAAAGTTTTCTGATATAGATTTAAAATTCATAGCTCATCCAAAAACAAAACGAGTAAATAACTTAGACGCCAAGACTGCTATTTTTCGTTCACTCAACCATATACTCTATACAAGAAAAGGTGAGCGATTATACAATCATGATTTTGGTGTGGGTATACAAGACTATGTTTTTGAAATGAATAATTTTGCTATACGAGATGCTTTGAAGTCTTCAATTCAAAATCAAATCAATCGCTTTGAAACAAGAGTGATTTTTGAAGACCTTGTAGTTGATGAACATTTACACACAATTGATATTTCAATTTATTTTCGATTGAAATCAGAACCACAAAGTTTGCTTGTTTTCGAAAAAACGCTAAAAAGAATAAGATAAATGGCAATCAACATACCATCAGAAAACATAAATGAACTTGATTTTAATGAAGTTCGTAAAAACCTTCTCACATTTGTCAAAAATAATTCAGAATTTAAAGATTATGATTTCGAGGCTTCGGGACTCAACTTTCTCGTTGACCTTCTTGCCTATAACACACAATACTCGGCTTACTATCTAAATCAAATAGCAAATGAAATGTTTTTAGATACAGCACAGAGAAGAAAGAATGCTGTATCAATTGCTAAACAGATGGGATATTTGACAAACTCAAAGAAGGCTGCGATTGCGAATATTACACTCCGAGTGACAGGTGCTACAAACTCTGGAACAATTACAATTCCAAGATACACTGTTTTTTATGGTAAGAGAATTGATGGTGAAACATTACCATTCTTAAGTTGGAATACAGTCAATCTAAATTCAACAAATAATTTTCGGCAAGATATTGATTTACTTCAAGGTCAATTCATCAAAGAAACAATTGTTGTTGATAATCTTCTTCTTGAAAAGAAATATAAATTACAATCTCCTGACATTGATATTTCAGAATTAGATGTCTTTGTAAAAAATCATCGTTATGATAATGAAAGAGTTAAATTCCTTCGTGTTCATGATATCACATTACTCAATCGAGAATCTGAAATATACTATCTTGAACAAGATTATGATGGCAAATATCAATTGGTTTTTGGTGATGGTATTTTAGGCAAGGCTGTCAAGAACAATCAAATCATTGAAGCTGAATATATTGTTTCATCTGGTGATGATGGAAATAATTGTACTTCTTTTGATATTGCTGATCGTAAACTTTTATCATCCACTTATATAGTTTCAACAAATCAATTTTCTTCACAAGGTCAACCTGCTGAAGACATTGAAACTATTCGTAATAATGCTCGTAAAATGTTTTTTAGTCAAAATCGAACAGTGACTGAAAAAGATTGTGAAATTTTAGTTCAAAAGTATTTTCCCTTTCTTGATTCAATTTCGGTTTGGGGTGGAGAAAAAAATACACCACCGATGTATGGAACAGTATATTGCTGTGCGAAACCAAAAGGCCGAAGTTTGCTCACTCAAAATGAAAAAGAATTTATTACTGAAAAACTAGAGCAATTAAATATTATTACAATTACACCAAAGATTATTGATCCTACCTATACTTATATAAAGTTAGATATTCAAGTAGTTTATAATTCAGTTCATTTAAATATTGATAACCCAACAATCATTGATTTAGTTAAAAAAGAAACTCTCAAATACACAAAAGAGCATTTACTAAAATTCAATCGATCTTTTCAATTGGCAAACTTAACAAATGTAATCAATGATGTAAATCCTCATTTTATGGGAACAACAGTAAAACCCTCAATCTATCAAAAAAGAAATATCCGTGTTGGTGTTGGTAGCTATTATCGAATCAATTTTAATAATAAAGTTCTAAAGGGTTCTCTGATTACAGAAAAATTTGTGTATCGTGATGCATTGAATAATCCTGTTCAAAATTGTTACATCAAAGAAAACTCTTCTTACTCTGCTCTTGATATAGTTTACACTCTGAGAGGAAAAACAGAAACTTTAAAAGCAAATATTGGAAAGATACATTATGAAAGTGGAGTCGTTGAGCTTGAAGCATTTGCTCCAGTTCAAATATTAGGAGGTTCAACAGAAATGTTTTTTGAAATGACTTCAGATGAATATCTTTTAGTTCCTACGAAAGAACAAATTTTCACTATTTCATTACAAGATATTTCAGTTACACCAAAACCATTTGTTGACAAGTTATCAACATCATCATCTTTAGAAAAAGCAAGTTTATTTGACTCATGACAACTCCTAAAGACCTAATTGAGGGCCAACTCCCGAGTTATTTTTTAGAGCAATATCCTCAGTTTACTAAATTTGTTCAAGAATATTATAATTTTCTTGAGTCAAACGTAGTAGTTCTGCAAGATAACCTAAGTTTGGAAGCGGGTGATATAATATACGGCTCACTATCAAAGGCAAAAGGTATTGTTAAGATTGTTACAGAGGACCGTGTCTACTTTGATTATGAAACGAAAGACAATTCATTTTATCAAAATGAACTTCTAGTCAATGGATTTACTGGTGAAATATATTTTACTCTTAAGTTGTTTAAAAATATATTTCAATATATGTCTGACATTGAAGAGAACAATGTCTATGAAACATCATATACTATTTTTCAAAAATATTTCAAAAGAAATATCACTCTTGACCACAGTATTTTTCGAAGATTAGATCCTAAAACTCTCACAAAAAGAATCTTAGATTATTATAAAAACCGTGGAACAGAAAATTCATATTACTGGTTCTTCCGTATATTTTTTGATGAAAGCATTGAATTATATTATCCTAAAGTAGATATTCTTAAGCTATCTGATAGTGGATATTATCGTGAAAATTTAATTGAAATCAACTTTCAAAGTAATGCTTCTCTGTTTACCGGAACACGAATTTACGGTAAAACATCAAAAGCCTCAGCAATTGCCCGTCAAGTAGTTTCAAAAACATATAAGGGTAAAGTACGAATCTATCTTGATTTAGTTTACATGAATGGTAGATTTGTTGATGGTGATCAAATTACTGCGTACAATACAATTACTTCAGAACCTGTTGTAGCTGGTAGTGTCAAAGAATCAATAGTTGATTTAGAAATCCTTGATGGAGGAATTGGTCATCAAGTGGGTGATCGTTTTTCTTTCAATGATGGTCGTGCTGAAATCACAAAAGTTAAAGAATATTCAATCACTAAAGTCAATGTAAACAATGTGGGCCTATGCTATAGTGTTGGAGATCCTGTTGTTTTTGATAATGCTTTTACAGGCGCTACCGCTTATGCGGAAGCTTATGTTGAAGAAATTGACATCAATAATACACTTACATCATATTTCAACAATCGTTTTAATATCTTAGCAAATCAAAGTGTTAGTCATTTTGCTAATGTGAATATGAATCAGCCTCTGTTCCCAGGTGCTGGTCAAAATGCTGGTGATTCGAGTATTGAAACAATTTTACCAGCAGGAATGTTTCCTACCTATGCAGTAGGTGGTATCAAATCAATTCGTTTTGAAAAATCAGGTCTCAATTATAATTTCGCACCTCCTACAAAAGTAATCAATCAGTTACCAGAAACTCAAAGTGTAATTGTTTTTGATGTTTATTTTAAATCAGATCCTGCTACACAAACAGAACTTGATAAACTGGATCCCGCAACCACTGTTGACATAGGTGAGGTAGTTGGTGGTATTGATGTATATCTTGATTCTGCCTTTTATGTTGAAGATGTTACAATACAAGGAGCATCAATCACAATCGGTGGTCTCACTTTTGGAAGTGAAGATTTTGTAGCAAAACGATTTGTAACAGGTAGGTCACAAACAGATTTAGAAAATAAACCAGCAGCATTTATGACATTTACAGATGCTGGTGGAAATACAGTTCGATTAGATGTTGAAGATACTGTAGGTATCCAACCTTTGAATAATACAGCAGAGGTTGAAAGTGTGCTGGGTGATGGTATTGCTGGATTTAAAATTCTTGAGCCAGGTCTTTCAGCAGAAGATTATCATCCAATTGTCTTCCGTGAACCAAGGCATTTGATCACTTTCAATGATCCAAAGATTCAACATGGTCTTGACGGAAGTCTTGGTTACATTTATGATGTTCATCATAATCCATATGAAGAATATAAAAATACACAAAGTCAATTATCTTGGGATAAGTATTTCTTTGACAATTACTACTATCAGTGGTATTCTTATGAGATTATTACAAAACTTCCCGCATCAAAAATTGAACCACTTTTATTAGATGAACTACATCCCGCAGGCTTCTTAGCATTTGTAAGAAACAAATTTGAAGATGAACTCAAACATCGTATTCAAACTTTTGAACTTCCAGAAATTGAAATTGAATCTCAAGGATATTGTACTTCTGTCATATATCCATATATGGAGCAGGAGTGGGAAAATTTTGGTGAGTTAACAATTTCTCAAATTCTACAAAAAGAAATTGAAACTGATTTGATGCATTATGAGAAAGTTGGAGTTGAAGAAAGAGTTGAAATTGATGTTGATGGAATTGCTAACATTTACGAAGCTTTCAAATATTATATTGATGATTCAGTGATACCTCCTGACATGTCCTTGGCAAGGTCACCATGGAGATATACATCAACTGATAAACATTTTGGTTCAGCCGCAGCAAGTGATCGACGAAGAGATATAGTTCAAAGAACAATCAAAGAAGAACAAATTCTGATCAGTGCTGTCGACAAATCATTCTTTGAATTTAATGAAATTGAACAAATTTGTAAGGTATTCAAAAGACATCATCATATTGATCCACATCTTGGTCTTGTTTATGATCCTGAATTTGCTACAGATGAAGAAATTGTAAAAGTAATGATGTATATGTATAGCAATGAATACAATACATATTTTGATCCAAAAAAACTCTTTGTCTCTTTGTCAGCATTTGAAATCAATCAATATAAAGATTTACTTGGAGATTATTACAAAAGAATAATCTCAGCTTTAGTTGAAGTATCCCCTGGTGTTTATAATTTAGAATGTGGAGTCAACAGAGAATTTAAAGATTCACGACCAAATTATCTAGACAATATAGTTGAGCCGCATATTTCAACAAATAACATGACTTATGATTTGTTGATGGCTGTTCAATCATTTTCAAAGTTGATCAATGTTGAGGATAAAGCAAACTGGATCGCTGAAACAATTGGCACAAGGTCTGGTCCGATTGATACATTTAAAGATAAGACAATTCATCAGCATCGTGTCGACTTAGCTGATATCAAAACATATGTTACAGGATCAAATCCTGGTGGTATGATTATCGCAAGAGATCCTTTTACAGCGGTAATCTCATCAGCAAATACACTTGGCGCCACCTTTGGTAACACATCAATTCATTTCGCAAATTCATTAGGTAATTGGACACAATCTGTTTATGCGGTATCTGCTGACTTAAGTTCAATTGATATACGTTTTAACACAACAAATATAACTTACGCATATACTCAAGCAACTGCTTTCATGCCAATTGTAACTGGTAACTCGGTTACAAAACAGGGTTCTTATCTTCCGACTGCTGAAATTTTCACAGAACGAGGATGGATGCAGTTTCAAGATTTGAGATATGGTATCAAGGTTGCTGAAGTAAGACCTGATGGTAAGGTTCGTTTTGCTGAACCTCTTGAAATTTATTCAACTCAATTTGAAGGAAATGTCTATAAGTATACAGACAATAATTTATTTTCAATTACTGTAATTTCAGAACAAGAATTAGCTCTACAAGATATAAGGAATACTTTATATAAAAAGAAAGCAAAGGATGTTAAACTCAATCGAACTTCTGATGGTATTGCTTTAGTTGATGATTTAGCAATCGCACACGGCGCACTTCCAATTGTAGGTAGTATACCTTTAAAAGGAAACGTTGAAGTTCATCAAAGTCGATATAGCGGACCTTTATTTTGTGTGAACTTGAATAACTATGAAGCTCATGCTAAAATGAAATTTAATGCTACTGATGTTGACATGGATGAACTTGAACTTCATTATATAATTGACAATTCATATACACTTCCTGAGATGAAGACCAATGAAAGTCGACGTATTAGTGTTTATAATGATCCAGTAACTGTTGAGATTGACCAACAGTTTATATTACCAATTGATATTGAACCGATTGTATTTGATTATGTAAATCCAAAAGGTCTTGCTCTACATGCGAATACCGCAAATCAAGCTAACTTCACTTTAACTTCTCGATACTTTGCTGATAAAACACGTGATTATACAATGGATCATTATCAGTGGGTTCGCAACCCTTATCCGGAGGTGGCACGGACCGAAATTTTTTTTTTGAACGCAGACCAGAAGTACGCCACAGGGGTTCCCTACGGCCTGGTGCCATCGATAGTGGCCTTGCCCAGAACAATGTCCCCGTCACTTGAACATGTTATTCTTGCACAGCCCAAAGTTACAATAGGTTTATTACAACAAAAAGAACAATTCGTGCCATATGGTACGGAAATCTTCCATCATTCAAATTCCAATACATATTTCTCTGAATTAGGTTTTGAATCATATCAATGGTCTGAAGTTGATGTGAATGAAACCTTCAAAGGTGCTCCTACAAATGTAACTGATATACCAGAATCGCTCTTGCTCGTTGAAACATATACAGATTACTGGGAAAATCTTGAATTATTTAATGAGTTTGGTAAACCCACACAACCAGTTGTAGTTCAAAATATTCAGTTGAATGTATCAAATACAACTGTTTCAATCAATGATACAGGTCAACTTGAATGGCAGAGAAATTACTCCGTACTTCAATTGAACCTTGAAGATACTGTAACAATTCTTGGATTTGAACAAATTGATAAAAATAAAATTTCTCAGTTATCATTTGAAACAGCAATACCTGCTCTCAAATTCGAAAACAATAAACCCGCAACATATTCAAAGGTCAACTTATATAATGTAGACCATTATGAACTACCTGAAGTGGTTGCCTTTACCGAATTACGAAGACTCAAACAATATGATCCAGATGATTATATAGGATTTGAAGCATTTGATTCAAATGTGGCAAATGATCCAAGAAACAGATCAAGTCAGTTAATCTCAACAGGATTCGTTAACGCTTTTCAAAGAAATGGTCAGCATGGGCGATTGAATATACCGATGGGCTTTAACTCTTTGTTTGCTGGGTTTGGTGATACAGATTCTTCTTTTGACCTGAACACTTTAGAATATCAGCCAGGTGAACTAATTGTTATACCTAAACTTGACTTTCTTAATATCACAAACATTGATACATTTAAGATGAATCCTTTGTTTGATGAAGAAGATTTTTATGTTTTAGGTGATTTGGTAGTCGATCCAAATATTGAAATCAATACTTATTTTGCTGCTGAAATAAACGTTCAAAATGCGGATGTAATTCATAAGCGAGAGTGGAAGTGGGATTTTACATATGATTTATATTCACGGCAAGAATACATCACAGAAGGATTTAAACTTGATGCGTCATCATCTGATGTTGTAATTGTAGATCAAGAACGTGAATTTGATATGATGATGGATGCTGGTATTTGGATGCCTGATAAATTTCTTTTAGAAAGAGAACTCATCAATCTTGAATATGGTTATGGTAATCGTAAAAGACCACCTCAAACATACGATGATTTACCATTGACTTTTGATGTGACTAAACATAAGATGGACGTGAACTATCGCCTTCCTCATAAAGGTGAAACATTCTGGGATCGAACAAACTTTGAAATCAAAGTTGAAATACCACTATATGAAAACTGGTATCATTGGGATTATGAACTTACAGCAAATAATGTTGATATAAGAGCCACACTGATTAGTGGTGGCCAATATCCAGAATTATCTTATGAAAGAATGGTAAAAGATACTGCAAATTCTGTGTATACAGTTTTAACTCCTACCTTTGAAGTCAACATATTAGACCGCTATTTGTTCTTTGATTACGACCAGAAAATCAAAAATGACTATCGTGACTGGACTAAAAAATATTTTGAGCCTTGGTTGAGCGCAAGGTCAAAAGATTGGTTAGGTGATTTGAATTACACTGCTCAAGCATTTTCTGAGCCAACAATTTATTTGGCGCCAATGGAAAAGAAGACGCCAATTGTTCATTATGTTGAAACTGTCAGAGAATCAAACACTGTATTCCTTGATGCGACTTCAATTGATGATGAAAGAATGGATGTAATTCATGTTGACTTTCATGTTGAAGATCGAAACATATATTTTCAAACAACAGATATTATTGCTCCTTGGGTTCGCACAAGAATTTATGATTGGTTTGATAGTAAGTTTGCTGAATACTTTGGTGATAAAATACCAACTGTCAAAGTTACAGTTGTTCCAACTATTTCAACAGATTTTACATACTCAAATATACCAACTTATGAAACTTCGACAACGCTTTATTTCCCCAACACAACATACTTAGAGGCAACTACAACAATCACACCACCTCATTTACAATTTAAGTCAAGACAAGTGATTCGTGACCGTAATCGTTTATTTGCTAAAGATCGAATTGTAACAACTTTCTGGTTGAATGACCAAATTCGTAACGCATTTATTCCTCAAGAGATTGTCGAGTATTACAAAGATGCTTTGCCCGGTGTTCAAGCAACACCTTTCCCTGTAATTTCTTACACAATGCCAATTGCGAATACACCAACATATAATTATTTCAATGACGGTACTGGTTTTGAATTTGACCAGATTATCTATCATCCGAATACTGTATTTTATGATTCAACATCATCTTTACATAAAGAAGATAACATAAAAATAGACCAAGCAATTGTGAATCGTAATACCACATTTGCTTTGATGGATGTTTATCATCATCGTTGGGGTAAACGATACATCAAAGAATTCATGAAAACTGCTATTCGTTTGAGAGATTGGGGTAAAGATACAATACCTTCAGCAACAGCAGTTCCCGAACCAAAAATTATCTATAAACCTCAATTATATTACCATTATCCCAATCAAACAGGTCAAAGAAATGTAGATGATAGTTTTGAAGGTTCGAATTTCTCAGAAGATGTGAGTGATTATTATATTCAAGATACAGTTGTGCCATTAGGTAATACAATCTTCATTGATGCCTCGGGGTATCTCAAGGAAGATAATGAAATTGAATCTGACTTCTTTGTTCAGGATAGTTTCTCCACATTTGGTCTGAGTGGTGTGATGGATTGGAGATGGTTCAATGTTCGTATTAAAGAATTCATGAAGAAGTTTATTATTCTAAGATATTGGGCAGAAGATACAATTCCTTCCGTAACTGTAATACCTCAACCTGAAATTGAATATTATCCTCAAATATATTTTCATTACGGACCAAATAGTAAAGATCAATATGTGGATGAAAACTTTGAAGGATCAAATTTCTCATGGGATGTAAGTGATTATTATATTCAAGAAACAATTGTTCCGATTGGTAATACAACTTATCTTGAATTGACAAGTGAAGGTTATGGTGAAACAAAAGTCAAAGAAGATGTGAATATCAAAAATAGTTTTGATGTGTTTGCTTTGAATAAAAAGATTACACCATTCCTAAACTATTTCATTTCGGGTGGACAAAAAGTTCAAAAGATTCAAGACTGGGGTGGTGAAGCAATACCTTCCGTAGTCGCAACATCTTTTCCAAATATAAATTATAGTCCTCAGTTATACGGCCATTACGACCAAGCAATTAGTCAGTTTGTTGATGATAGTCCAGATCATAAGGCACCTCAGCATGATATTCAACATTATTATAGCATTGAAACAACATTATATAGTAATACAGCACCGTTTGCTGATGTAACGGCAACTGCTGAGTATCCAAGGCTTGCTGTTCATACAGAGAAAGATTCATTTAGCCGACAAAAATTTCTTGCAAGAAGAGACCGTGTTTGGGGTTCTTACATGTATGATGAAATTATTGAAGATTATTTATTGACAACTTTACATGATTACAATCTTCAACATATGCCTCAGGTTCGTGCGGTCAGTATACCAAATATTATCTACAAACCTCAATTATATGGTCATTACGACCAAGCAATTAGTCAACATATCGATGATAGTCTAGAAGGTCTAATTCCTCGGCAAAGTATTCAAAAATATTTTAGTTCAGATTTTGTTTTACCAGATACAATTGGCACCACTTTATATATGTCAGGTGATGCTCAAATTGAATTCAATCAAATTTATACAGAGAAAGATCATATCTCAGACCGTTTCATTGTAAGAGCAAATGAAGTAATTGCGAATAAATTTGAACAGCGCATTGAAGATTATGAGAAATTTATTTTCGCAATACAGTATGGTGAAATTACAAGAACAGCAAAAACAAATACTTATGGTGAAGCAACAATTGTGATACCAAGAGAAATCACAAATCCTGAGCATTTAGAAAAACCGTATGCTTCACCCTTTCTTGAGAAAGCAGAAACAATTCTTACAGATACACCAACAAGCATGATTGATGCGGGTATCTATGCTGAGACAACAATCGTTGAGTATACTAAGTTTGATGACATGCGAGTTGATGAAACATTCTTAAATCTGAACAATGAAATTACAGATGAATTCTTAGATAAACCAATTACACATCGTGAACTGATCAAACAAACAAGAGCAGATTTACTTCGAGCGCATCATACTGTCGATGCTACGCCTTATTATACGTTCTCAATGTATAATGAGTTTGGTGAAGAAGGTCAACTAAAGGATATACTACAGACAAAACTCAAAGAAGTCACAACAACTTTATATAATGAAGCAGAATTTGTTGATGGAACTTTACATATTGACCGAGACTTTACTTTTGAATTTGAATATACTATTGATGTAAAAACTTCAGAGCAGGTTGTCGGTCTTGACCAACCAATCACTGAGCGAGGTTTAGGTAGATTGATCAATGACCGTTCTTGGAATTGGGACATAGTTGGTAAACTTTCTGAAAGCTTACATTCACCTGACCTTGAAACAATGGTCAATCAAGTCTTTGAGATGAAAGAAATTCGTTTCGATCTCGATTCAAACACTTCAATATCAACAACATATAATCTTGAAAATAATATTGAAACACCGTTCAATGTGTTCAGTGAACCATTAATAAATAACATAAATAGTAAGATGCTCAAAGGCGATGACATGTTGATTTCAAATTATTTTGATTCTTATTTGGATGTGGATATATATAAGATGCAGAGCAAACGTATTAAAGAAAGAAAAGTGAAAGATGGTAGAAAGAGATATTTGAATTCGAGTGCGAAGATTAATTCAATACGAACTGAAGGGTTCACTTGGAATATTAGTGATCTAAATAGCTTTAACACTAATTATGTTTCGTCAAATAATGATGGACGAATGAGTATAACTCATAACGTGAATGTCGCCGAAATTTTAGATGATTTTCGAGTTGTAAATGCTAATACAACTCACGCTGGTTTATATCATCAGTTATTAGATGTATGAGATTTTAATAAAATTTAAAAGGAGAAAAAGATGCCCGCATTAGTGCATACTACTTTTCGTGTTAGTAACGCAAAACAATTCAAAGAAAGTTTTGAAGAAAAAACTGAGCATGGTGTAGGTGGTTATATTCCAATGTCAATGATGTATATTGACCCAATTACATTGGAGCCAAGTTTAACAACTGACATCAATACACAAGCTAAAAAAGATGCTGTAAATGACATTCCATTCTACGCTTTAGATGATCAAATGTATTTGTTCATTGGCCGGGTATCTGCTTGGAATTCTCGAGATACTCCCGACGGTTCAATTGATCCAAACATCAACGAGAACAATCCTCCATACCCAGTTGATAGCATGAAAGATGCTCACTTCAATCACTGGGATGATATGATTGCTGCGAAGAAAGTATCAGCAAAAGAAGTCTCTCATGTAATCAAGCGAGAGCGTGCAGACGAAATCAAAGAAGGTGTCCGTAACTGGACCCGAGGTATGCGATATGATACCTATGATGACCGTGCTGACAATCTGTTTGATGATGATATTATGATTCACACTGTAAACGAAAGATTCCGTGTTTACAAGTGTATCAAGCAAGGTGTTGGTCGTTTCGTTACACTGCAAGATACTGCTTTTGCTGCCGGTGTAAGTGGTATTGATGCTGAATATCTTGATACGACTACTGATGCTACACAACCAATCATGTATCTATGGGACCATGCTTCATATCGTGAACCAAAAAATACAATCATGGAATCAGGTGTTTCTGAAGATTTCATGACTGTCGGTGGTGACTTCCAAGATGGTTATCAGTGGAAGTATTACTACACAATTGATGCGGGCGAAGCTTTGAAGTTTGTAACAACTTCTTATATTCCAGTTCGAACCATTCGCAAAGAAAATGGTTCAAGAGAAGATGATTTCTCTGATCAATGGAAAGTTGAAGAAGCATCACTACCTGGTGGAATTATGAACGTTCTTGTAGATAAAGTTCCAATTGAAGGAACAGACGGAACAGTTTATGGTTACGAATTGACTGGTGGTGGAGTTGGTTACATTAATGCTCACGTAGCAAATACCTCAGGACAAATTAACTGGGACGGTACCAACATGACATTTAAAGTTGGTCAAGGAGTCCAAGGAAAAACAAATGCTGCTACCGAAATGAGTCTAAGCGACACAACTCAACTTTGGCCTGAGCCTTTTGCAAAACATGCGAATCAACTCAATGATAATCAATTTAAGTTTGACATAGCGGGAACTCCTCTTGGAGATTTGTTTAATGGAGACCCTTCAGTTGCCGCAGTAGCAACTGAAGTTGACAACTTTCTTAAAAACTATGGTATTGTAATTACCGAATATCCTGGTGGCCCAGCTACTCCCGCCGAACGAGAAATTCTTAGTCGATATGTATTCCCAATTGAAAGTGCTGCTTTCAACGGCGGTGCTGGTAACGCTTCATTAGAATTGCAGATTAACGCAGATTGGATATCAGAAAGAATAAGAGATGCTGATTTTGGAGCTTCAACCATTGAAGGATTAGGGGCTGTTGGTAATCTCACTAACGAACCGATAGCATTTTCAATTCATCCAAAAGTAAACATTCAAACAAATCACCAAGCATCAACTGTTTGTGATCGAACTGATTCCTTTGAAGCTTATGCTATTTGTGAGCCTTTCTTTGATTGGGATGGAACTGGAGTAGGTGCTGTATATGGAGGACCAAAGTCTTACTGGCAAGGAAGTCTTGGTCGTGTAGTTGATGTACGTGTAGTAAATCCAGGTCGTTTCCATTATCGCATTGATGCTGCTTGGGTAGCACCTCAAGTTGATCCTTCAACTGCGGTAGGTTCTGCCGAAGCTTGGAATAGTCGTGTATGGGATTGGGCTACTGAGTTTGCGGGTGGAAAATTAGATGGTCATTCAGGTACTTTGATGACCTCAGTTTCTGGTAAAGCACTTGCAAATCCAAAAGTCTTTGCTTGTATTCCTCCTGTTGGTGGTCACGGATTTGATCCAGTTTCCGAATTTGGCGGATTCAATGTCATGATTAACGCTCGCTTTGAAGGAACAGAAGCTGACGAATTCACAGTTGGTAACGAATTCCGAAAGATTGGTATTCTGAAGAATCCTCTTTCTTATGCGAATACACAACCAGGTGCGGGTTATTCCGAAACTGCGGTAAGAAATGATTTGAATGCCCTTTGGATGGGTGATGGTGATTACACAAATCTGTTCCGTGGTTATAAAACAGACCAGTGCTATCGTATCAATCTTGCTGATGATAGTTTTAAAGTAGGTGATACATCGGGAGGCGCACCTTCATCAAATGTATTGTTCTTTGAACCAGATATGGAAGTTGCTTTCTATATGCATAAAGAACTTGCTGCAGCGCCAGATTGGGAATCATCAACTCGCTACAATGGCATAACGAAGAAGACATATACACATCCAGGTGCCGATACTGCTGCCCCAGCAAATGAACTTGGTCGCTCACAGCCAGCTAATCCTGCTACAGGTAATCATACCTCAAAGGGAGATTATATTGCTCGAGCTAAACTTGTTGACCATGATAAAATCAACAAGCGAATTCGTGTAATCAAACCACGTGATGACTTCTACACTGTTCTTCAAGGAACACCTTTTGATCCGCTGGCTCCTCCTGGAACACCAGCTGCTGTTCGTATTGAAGTTCGTTCAATTACACCTCACTCTGTAGAAGGTGACAATGTGTTTGCCGCTTCTCTTCAAACAGTAAACACTGCTGAAGAACCAGGTATGTTACCAGGTTCCGGACATATTCTGTATGTTGAGAATCGTTCAATGGTGTCTCGATCTCAGAACCAGACGGAAGATCTTAAGATCTCAATCCAGTTTTGAGTCATCTTTCGCTTTTTTAAGCGAGTTAGTGAACAACAGAAAAGCCAGCAACTTGACATTGCTGGCTTTTTTTAGGCCCTCACGTCCTTGCGAGGTTTTGTGCCAGTGTTTCGTTCTTTGATGTCCTTGCACTTTTCGCCATGTTCTCCGTGAAACCTTTTCATGTTTGAAGCACCACCCGTCACACCACATGTTGGGCATGTAAAGTCTGCTTGTCTTCCCGTCTTTCTTTTCTTAGCATTCCCGCAATTCTCACCATGATATCGTTTGAAATGATTTATACTACCCTCTGTTTTACACTTCAAGCATGATATTCTCGGTCTTTTTAGTCCAGTAAGCGACTCACTAATCTGAATCTTTTCATGTTCGGGCCTCGGATGATTGTAACCGCCACCCTCACCACCTTCAGTCATGTTATAGCCTTCACCGAGAAAAGTATTGTAATGAGCAATCCAATACTTTTCTAAACGATTTTTCTCATCCTTATCATAACATTGATCAATCTGTTCAATCTGAAAACGAAGAGGACCATGCTTGCGAATAGCTCGATGAAAGTGATATTCTGAGCCATGATTGGCAGAATTGATGTGGGCCTTCAACCGATCCTCAACACAAGGCTTATCTGTCCAGCCTATGTATAGCTTGTGATTGTTGAGATTTGTGACTTTATAAATGCGATATATAATAGTAGACATGACTCTTACTCGTTCTAAGGGTTGTGTTTAGAGGATGTCAGAGACTGCAATCTCTGACGTTCTTGTTTATTTAATAATATATATCAAATTTAGATCGATGACACCACAAGACTCAAGAAGACCAAATCCCCAAGAAAATTCAGATGCTTGGCAAAGGACAGGCGGTGAATTTGTCTCAGGCCCTCCGCCGGAAAAACCGTCGACGCCGGAAAAACCTTAGGAAAGATGTTGGTCAAGGACATAACCTTCGGGCATTATTTCACGAAGTTCTTTTTTATGTCTTCGGCTGTCGCAGAGTTTTTTGAAGGATTGAATAACGATGGTGCTTGTTGTGAATTTGAACCACCATGGGAAGAACGCATGGAATATACCAAGAACACCACCACCAATAAGGATTGAAGAATTAATAAAAGCAAACTTTCCATGTTGCCAGTATGTTTGAGGATTTTCAGTTTCTCTTACATGTTCAGTAAGTTTGTAAAAATCAATCATGATGTGACCACAGGTGCGCCATTGATGAATACACCACTCGCATTTACAGTAAGAATAGTTCCGCCTGCAATCACTTTGATTGTTTGAGCCTCGCCTAATTCACCAGCACCAGTAGCTCCACCACTTCCTAAAAGAATCGCAGAACCAAGAGCATCTCTTTCGAGCAATGGTTCAATTGCTGTTGTGAACATGTAAGGACCTTCTACATAACCATCATCAACGTAAGCAGAATATGCTTGCTGACCGACAGATTCACCAGTGACAACACCACCCGCTACAATATAGGCAGCAAATAGATTTGCTGTTTCAATATCAGTTGAAGTAACTACAGCAGCATCAATAACGGCTGAACCCGAAGTGAAAGCATTATCCACATAATCTTTAATACCTGCTGTAGTAGCGAGAGTGTTGTGATTTGTTGTGGTTGAAGTAATTGCTGTTGCGATATCATTTACAACTTGACCATTTTCAAGTCGAAGTGATTTGAATTGTGCTTCGAGAGAAACATCTGTAAGTAGATTGTAAACAGCATTTGCTGTGACTAATGTAGTATCATTGATTGTTGAGAAATCAGTTGCGATTGAATTGACAACAACATTCCCACCAGGACCCGCACCAGGAAATGAAATTGTATTTGCGGTAATTGGTAGAGCAGGAACAGAAGCAGTTGCTCCTGTGAGTAAATTATAGATACCAGTTGTTGTCGCAATTGTTGTATTGTTTGTATTTGCTGGATCAATCACATAAGTAATTGCGTTGACCGAATAACCAGCAAGAGTGAACAATGAATTTGCGCTAACAGATTCTACATTTCCTGAACCCAAGAATTTGTGAATCGCATTTGGTGTAGGTAATGTATGGTCATTGATTGTATCAATATCAAGAGCAATTGAATTGATTGTATTACCAGATAATGTAAATGTATTTGAAGAAATGTCACTGAAGGTAGTTACATTATTCGCAACAATATTATTTGAGAAGAATGTATTTGTTGAAACTTGGTCAAAAGTTCCAGTGTTTGCTTGAATGTTTAAAGTATAGTCACCACTTTGAAGATAATCCGAAACAGCAAGTGTTGTTGGTAATGTGTTACCAAGAATAATATCAAAATCATCTCGAATTGAATCAATTGTATGTCCCTGAATTTTTAAGCTAATTCCTTCTAATGTTCGAATATCATCATCAAGTCCACCTAGATAATCATTGATTGCTTTTGCTGTGACAAGTGTATCGTGGTCAAGTGTGTTAAAATTATTGGCAATCTTTGTGACTGCATGACCACCAAGAGTCAACTTGTTTAATTGTATAGTTGGTAACGGACCACCACCACCATTCAACCAATCAAAAATTGATTGAACTGTTGGTATTCTCGTATGGTCAACCACCCAAAAATCTTTGCTAATTTTTTGAACTGAATGACCACCCATTGTTAAAGAAGTTGTGTGTAAATTCAATTGATTAGCATGAGATCGAATACCTGACAAATAATCAATCATTGAATTTGCGGTGAACAATTGATCATAATCATCAGCAGGATCCATAAAATCTTGGATTACAGTTGAATACTTATATCCATCATCAAATTCAATTGAATTGACATTCAAGTCCAGACGAAGAGCAGAACCTCCTGTTAACAAATCATAAATTGCTTTACTTGTCACAAGAGAATTGTGATTGTTTGTGTTAAAATCTGTATAAATTTGATTTGCTGTAGCACCTCCCATTGACAACTCAGTCAAATCAACTTGTTCAAGAACTAATGAATTGGCTGAATTATATCTCGCTAAAGCACCAGGTGTTCCTGTTGAATTAGCAGTATTAATTTCACTTACAAGTTCATTGATTGTAATCAACCATTCATTGAACGTGTTTGCTGGGAAAAGTGGTTCTATATAGCTCATGTTTTTCCAATGATTTTCGTTTGAGTTGAAGGATTATATGTTTATTTATCATACTAAATACTATCTTTATAACCCTACCGACAAGGAGTAACATGTTCTTTATTCGTATCCTTGTTATGTCTGTGCTGACCGTTTTCTTGTTTATGCCTACCACCATTAATGCCGAACTTCATTCTGATACAGTATTAGGAAATGGAGAAGTTTATGTAGATATACAACGCAACATTACGAGAGGTGGTGCCCTTTATCCCATTTTTTATACATCAAAAAACGATTTATATGGCTATCCCATACATGTAATTTGCACTCTACGAGAAGTGCCATACAAAAAATTTCTTGTTCGCTTAAAACATCGTTATGACTTTAAAGATATCACTGTCTATGACGACCTGCGAGTTGTGATTTACGAAAATTGGTTTCCATATGATGTGAAAACAACATACCGAGAAGTCAAAGATTTTGAAATTCACGAATATTGCGAAATTTCCATGGTTACGAATGATGAACGAATGAAGTTCCCTCTTGTCGTTGAAATTCCCGATGAAACAACACCAATTGGAAATAAATTATTTTGGTTTACCAAGTGGTGATTACATGAGGTGAAGCATTCGGCGTTCTGCTGTCATATGCTCACCCTCGTCCGTACATCTTTCAAGATAAATCTTCGCAATGTGATCGGAGGGATCTTCGTTGATGACTTCTTGAAACGCCAATTCAGCACGAACAAAATCCCCTGACTGAAATGTGTCATAAGCCCGGTCAAAGAGAGGAAGCAATTTTTGCTTCCTTATGATCATTTCCTCTGTATAAACATCTAAAATTTGAAAAATATCGGTTTTTTCTTCTTTCCCTTTCACTGCCACACGGTCTATCAATCGGAGCCGGTAGCGAGACTCTGGGAGCTTCTGGACCGTATGTCCAGACAATAGCACCGGGCAATTATAATACTTCGTCAGAGCTTCGAGTCGAGAAGCAAGATTGACCGCATCTCCAATCACTGATGCTTCCATACGGTCATGTGTCCCTAATGTCCCAAGCATCAATCGTCCTGAGTTAATTCCAACACCAATCTTGATTGGATTTTGGTCATTCGCAATCAAATGATTATTGAACACTTGAAGTTTATGAATCATGTCGATCGAAGCATCAACCGCATCTGTAATTTCACGATGAAAAATCGCCATGATTGAATCACCAATGAACTTGTTCACAAAACCATGATTATGTTTCACAATTGGTGTCATATGATTCATGAAATCATTGATGAATTCAAAATTTTCTTCAGGTGTCATCTTCTCACTGATTGATGTGAAGTTGCGAATATCAGTGAAAAGAACTGCCATGTCATACGCTTTTTGTTGACCAAGTGTAATGTCAACAATACTTTTCTTTTTCAATAATAAATTTAATTCTTCTGGCACAAAACGAGCATAAGATTCTTTGAGTGCCAATTGTGTTGTCAAATAATCAGATTCTGTTTGTCGTATCTTGAGTGTTGCGGTCACACCTAATAAACAAATCAAACCACCTAATAAAAATTCTGAACTGGGTAAGGTATCAAAAGACACGTTGAATTTTAGAATCAAAATATATTTGATTGGTATCAGCAAAAGAAATAACATGCTGACTAATAATGAAATTGAATATGACTTTCCTCTTTTACAGGATACAGCTGCAAATCCAATAAGAGGAACTAATTGAATCATCCAAAAGATAATAATCAATAGGGGTGGTATAAAAGAAGGACCTAAAGGTATATCAAAAATTGGAAATTGATTTAAATTCATTTCAAAGTCTGTAGGAAAATAAAAAAGTAATAATATATTACCAATCAAAGCAAATAGCGTAACACTTTGCATTATAATTTGAATTCTTTTAAGATTCTTATAATAGTGTTCACTCTGAATCATGATATAAACAAACTGATTATATGAGAAAATTCCAAAACTAACTACAATCGCATATAGATTTGAAATTGAAAAAATTTTTGGCGCATGAAGATAGTAACCAATACCTACTTCACCAAATGTATACAAAGATGCAGTACAAACTGTGATTGTGAAAAGCCAAAAATTATATTGACGGAAGTTGATCAGAAGTGTGATGAGAAAATAAAGAGCAAAGGTCCAAGCAAAAACAACAAAGATTGATTTTGAACCTATCGTGAAGAGAATATCTTTTTCAAGTGTGTCCCATTCTGTTAGATATATTTGTTCATATGGTCTTGTATTTCCATACCAACGATTAAAAGGATCTGCTTTTATCCAGCTATAAATCGTGACAGAGGAGCCAGGAGAAATTCGTATACGAATGTTATCATATGAATCTAAACCGGTTAGAGAATCGAGAATTGAAAACTCATTATGTATATAAGTATGCTTCTCAACTTGATCCCTTACTTCAGCATAAACATATGCTTCTTCTAGATTTTCATGACTAAGGCCAAAGTATGTAAAGTTTGTTGTATTATGAACTGTTAACTTGATCCAAAATCCACGAATATATGATTGTTCTTTTGTTAGGTTATCTGTCCATTTCGCTTTTTCTAGATCAGCATGAGACCTATTTTTACCATTCCAGAAACGGTTTGATGTTTCAAGATAAGAAACATAAGTTGATAGGTCAATTTTAGATTTTTCTTTTGATTGAATAATGTATGTTTCTTTTGTGTATGCTAGAGTAGCGATCAATAACATACACAAAAAAAGAAATAATGATTTCATTCTTCTATAGTAGCTGCTTTTGATTTTGCTGCTTGGTTATCTTTACGAACTATTTCAAGTTGTTCTATAATAGATGAGATACAATGTTCTGGTGAAATCACACCCATAAATTCAACACCAAAAACATTTGTTCCCTCTTCTTGTGATTTAAATTTGCGAACCACACGGCAAGAAATATCATGACAGGGATGATGTTTAATTTTTATTTCATCTGTTTTAGTATCAATTTCTTCGTCTGTTTGATAAAAATGTAATGATGTGGATGATTGAAGATTTAAATTTTTAGTTGTCATAAATCGACAACCAGCATAACTCAAATCAACAACACGAACTAATTCTGAGATATGAGATGCTGTCAATCGAGCAGGAAGTAAAACACGATAACGGTCTTGTTTTCTTTGATTGTGCGTTGTTTTCATTTTTTTGAATTTAGGTCAATAAGTTCTTGAATACCATGTTCATAAAAAACAGCGCCGCGGAAATCGACATTCACAACATAATTATCTCCTTTTCGATGAACATGAACAACACGGCCTGTAATTGGTGTACATGAAATAAAATCGTCACCTCGTTGTAAATAAAAGGTAATTTTTAGTAAACTTGAGGTGTTAACTAATTCGTGTGTAAAGATTTTTCCACCACCATGAGAAATATTCAAACATTTACCATAAAAGGGTTTTTTCTCTGGTGATTCATCGTCAATTGTGACAGGGGCAAGACAAGAAACTCTCGGTAAATTTTCTTGTCTTCGACGGTCATCTCCCTTATAATGTGGCGTATCAATAAATTTTACGGTAGGATTATGGTCTTTCATAGTTTATTTTTGTTATAATATTTTCATTCAAATGATATCACATCTTTACAGATAGATGAATTTCATTTCTTCTTAGGAACGGAATTGTCCACTGTGGATCATATCTTGCAATACGAACTGAACCTTCAATGACTAATCCTTTTTCATTTGCCCATGCGAGGAGTCCGCTTCCTAAGTCTTCAACTTTTTCCTTTGAAACAAAATTTGAAAATCTTCTTGTGATTACAAGTTCACCCTCTTTTTCTCGCAAACGAACAGCTGCACTTTTTGGAATTGGAGCATTATTCAAAGTATATTTTGCGGGAAGACTGAATGACATGGTCCATTTTTGTTGAATTTCTATATCAAATTCAACCATTTCATCTGGTGTGATCATACTGACAACATCAGCCGGACCACGAACAACAATCTGATCATTCAGGTCAAGAAGAACAGGACCTGTCATCTGAATTGATTCATTCGCATCAAGCATTACCGGTCCTGTCATATCAATTTCTTCATTTGACTTAAATACTTCACCTTCTTTCATTCTTGCTCGACGATGAGGTGAATTTCTTGCTATGTTCTCACCAAAAATGTAATCGGCTAAAATACGAAATCCTCTTCGTTGTGCCTCATCAATATCATCATCATAAATTGTGACTTCAGCAACAGTATATGGTTCATATTTTCGTAGCTCATAAGGCTGTTCATCAATCATCACTTCATATTTTGGTTGTTCATAAGTTTGAACGCCAAAAATCGAACACCCTTGAATAACAAAGGCTGCTATAAGTAGGTATAGGTATTTCATTTGTATCCTATTCGGGTAAAACCGGAACTATAATTTCAACAGGAGTGCTGAAATAATCATCCGATGTATTGCTAATTTGATTTTTCTGATTATTTCCGATACCGTAGTATCGGGCATCATCTTCATTACCTGTTCGAATAAGGACCGTATACCAGTTACCTGATACATCATTTACATTTTCTAAGCCTTCAACTTTAGTTGGTGTTGAAGTGTGGCCATTGATTGTTCCGTGGCCAAGAACACCATATGTATCATTACCCCAACTGTAAAGTTCACCATTTGCGGTGATTGCAAATGTCGAATAGAAAGTGGACCAAATGAACTTCGCACGAAAGTTAGGAATTTCTTGTGGTATATGTGTGAATTCAGGCACAACATCTGTTGACACACCCAAAGCACCATTGACATTTCTTCCCCAACATTTTACTTTTCCTTGTTTTGTTAACGCACA
>Ga0255782_10000357_pt1 | contig 41152 bp, 49 predicted proteins | sample 101ome_26_FD_179980 | JGI IMG/M metagenome (GOLD analysis project Ga0255782, IMG submission 179980) | Coastal salt marsh microbial communities from the Groves Creek Marsh, Skidaway Island, Georgia - 101408AT metaG (version 2) | ecosystem: Environmental > Aquatic > Marine > Intertidal zone >...
AATGACGCGGCCGAGATTCAGGGTCGTAACTACCTTCGCTTGACTGGGTTGAAGACTGCGTATCTGATAAACTTTCCTCCGTTTCCGGAACGTCAGTGTGAAGTTCGGCGTATCTCATTGCTAGAATAAAGGGAAATAGGCGTGCGAGGTCTTTGTAACTCTTGAGTGTTTCGTCGTAATATTTCTTAGGATCTTTCATTTCTTTGGTCAGGATTTCATTGGCTTTGTTTAGGTGAAACGTCGCTTCGTCTACACAAAACTGTTCGTACACGTTCATTATGTTTTTAGAGTACCCTTTTCTTTAAATTGTGGGTATGTACTCCCATCTTAGATCATCACATATCTTCTTCCATATTAGATCTTGTTGATATAACTTTTCTTTGCTTTTGAGTAGTGGAAAATATTGCAAATATGAATCTTCGCTCAAAAGTTCACAAAATTTATACAATACATAGCTATATGATAGGAAATTACGTCTATGAGAAGGACAATTATCATCGAATGGTTTTTGTATGTCCTTAAACATGATACGAAGACGTTCCTCTAGTTCTTGTGGCATCTTAGGAGGTTTAACACCACTCAATATGTTTGTAATGTAAGGGACGTGCTCATAGTACTTGTTCATTTTTAGCTTTTTCAAAAGACTGCGCACCCGAGCGTGTGTGATTTCATCGAGTGATTTTATTTTCAGTTTCTTAAGTTCATTCCTCAGCTGATCCATGACTTCTTGTGGTATGTTCGTGGTCTCTTGTGCTTGAAACTGAGATAACCATTCGTTAAAGTGATTTTCACGCTTATACGAATAATTCACAATCTTTTCAGATGTCTCTTGTTCTTCCCTATATGTCAACTCTTCGCTTATGAGTGTCGCTATGATAGCCCCACACCCATCACACACGAGTTCACTCGTATCATGAAAATGAAATATATTACTATATTTACACGTCGAACATACATCTTGCTTCTTTGCAACTTTACGATCTACGTTTAGGTTTTCTACATCTGAAAGATATTCATTAAATATATCTTTCCTTTTCAAACCCGTCGTTATCTTACAATTAAAGATATTGTCTGTGCTCACTTTAGTATCTATCTCTTCAGTATACTGTTTCATATACGGCATACACTTTATTATGTAATCTGACATCTCACGTTCATACTCTGATTTATTACATGGATCTTGGTCTATGGAGTCTTTCCATGCGTCTATTTTGTTGTTATATCGACTTAAAAAATTTCCCTCCATATAATTAGTTAGAATGCTACGCAATCTTTTAACTACCGTAATCATATGGATTTACGATGTTTACAAAAATTTTGTGTCTATACCCAACCACAGGATAATGCATTCGTCTATGGAATATTTCTTAGACGGTAAAGAAACGCATATATCCAGCGGTGAATTCTGGAAAGAAGAAGAAAAGAAGTGGGATGGTCTCTTCGATGAACACTACGTAGAATCCAGGGAGATGACCTACAGAAACGAAGATGTCCCAGAAAACGTCAAAAAAACAATCATAAGAATCAAATATTGGTACAACGATAAGTTGTACAAATATTTGACGTACAATACAAAACATAGCTGGCCACCTAAACAGGAAGAACACATAGTCTTTCACATCCCACTCATTTCTGCACAACTCGTGGATGCAGATGACAAACCGGTGAAAGACGTGTTAGGAAAAGTAAAGCGTTATGCGGGACCGAGAGGTGATTTTCACGGGGAAAAAGTAAAGATAAGTGATATGTTATATTACGACATAGATACACTAAAAACTATGTATCCAAACATACGTCTAAAAAACATATTTGGAAAAACAAAAACCGTGAGTACCGTGACTGGTTACATCACTGATCTGTCTGTGATTTAGTTGCGAGGTAAAACTTAAGATCACCAAGATTTGCTACATTGTATTTAAGTATGAGAAATCTATTTAATTCCTCTTGCATGATTTGCACAGTAGAACACATACTCGTCGCCTTAGTGAATATATTCATGTACCGAAGAGAATATACACCCGAAATGATTGGACTCTCTTCTGTACACTGGATCTCCGTTTCTTGGTTTGCAAAATCACCTTCGCATCTTAAACGAAACATTTTACCATCTCTCGTTATTTCTATATCTGTACCAATGTTATACATATCTCTGCATATTCTTTGAAAATCAATAGACGCCATAGGCGTAACCGTGGTCATATTCATTTCAGGAACCTCGATCTGATTCTCATTGATATCCAAGAGTTTGAGTGCAAATTTAGTGCACGTCTTTTTCGTTTCGTTATGTATTTCAATATTCATGTATTCTCTCGAATCTATATTAATCATGAGTACGTCATTGTTTGTGATAGATTTTAACAGCTTGAACGTGTTAGTGACATTTATACCCGCAACAATCTCATTTTCGCACGAATATTCTTCAAAGTTATCTGCAGAAAGAAACATGTCAACGAGGGACGTCCTAGCAGTATCGAGTGTAGTTATGTACAATCCATCTGGTTTGAAATAGATATTCACGTCATTGAGTATGTCTTTCAGCACCTCAAAAGTAGACTTTATAGCACTCGCTTGTATAGTCGCAAGTTTCATTATACCTATGTGTCATTAGACCTAGTTCTTTATGTTATTGTTATATGTTTGCGATACATCCCTGTTAATCTTCTCTTCAAGTTCTGGAGTCATGGGTGGTTGAAGCGTTCGACCGTAATCATCTAGACCAAATATGTCCGAGTTACTTTCACCGTCGAGTGTAGTCATTGAACATCCACCAAACCCACACGAACTGATATCATTGTTGGGTAATAGAGACTCGAGCCAATTTTTAATTTCGTTTCCAACCAAAAATTTCCCATTCTTTGTAAGCATGGTTGGGACACGAGTTATCTTATGTTTATATTGTGCTGGAATACCCAACGTGTTCACGTTGTGATAATTTACAAGCTGCGCAATCTGGGGACGTCTCTTGATGTAATCTATGATATCCAAACTATGGCTACACTTTGGGCTATATATCAACAGCGACATCTATTAAAATATGAGACTAAAAACTTTAACTCAAAAGGGCGCACCTAAATGATAAGACGCACAAAATTACGTGTATCACATCACGATTAACAAATTAAATGTATGTATATTTTAATGAAGAAAGTCATCATTCCCATACGATCGAATGGTAAACTCAGTGAACATGGATACTACGATGTTCGTGATAAATCCAAACTCGCTCGACACCGTGCACTCGGTAAAGTTATACGCGCCGGTGAACCACCACTCGGTTTGTTTAGACGTCTCAATGTACTCATGATACTGTTCCGAAACACGGATCCAAAACTATCTAAAATTTTTAAGGCGGATAGAAATTGGGTAAAAAAAATTTATATGTAAAAATTTTATTTTTTTTTACACTTTATTTTTTAAGAAAAAAGTTTTAAAAATAAAAATATTTTTTTTTCAAAATTTTTGTGAGGGTATATTAATAATCATGCAACGTTGGGTGTTACTCCTACTCATTGTGCTCATCCTCGTGCTCATGTCCAGGACAGAGATGTTTAGTACTAAAACCGAAACCGCTGAGATAGACGAAGGTGTCTTGGACCTCACGCAGTACCAACGCTTAGAAAACGTAAAGGTTTCGAATAATGTCATGGAACAAATCGTACTCGCGGTAAACAAGCGTATAAGTGAAATCACTGGTTTGTGTACGTACATCATAGACACACACGAGGTTCGTAAGTTCAAACAAGAGGAAACGGGTGACGAGGTATACAGGTGTCGTTTCATGGTTCTTAAACATGGTGGTTTCCCGTATGCATTTGCTGTGTCTTCAGACGTTCGTATCATGAATGACCCAGAGCGTGTAAACTGGAACGACATGAACATGCGCGCGACTCTCAGAACTCTCGGTGTTTCCCAAGATGAAATAAACAAAACACTCGTTGACGTACCCATAGAGTTTGTCGATGACGAAACAGGTAAGATAGACGCCACTAAACTCATTATCGCAAAGTACATGAAAGAAGTGAGCGACACGAATCCAGTCGTCGTCGTGATATCTCTCAGAACGCAACCGCTCGATGCCGAAAAACCAGAATCCGATATCATGTTCACGAGTGACAGGGAAATCCGGGAATTTGAGGACTTCGATAAATTGCGCGAAAATCACATCAATTTCATTAAAAGGACACCAATCATCGAAAAGCAAATACCTACAGCACAAGAAATGTATGGCCGCCCAAAAATCCTCGAAAATAATTAATTAGAGTACTTTAATGATCAGTGTCAATGAGATATCTAAGATAGCTGAGAAACGTAACAAGTTACGTAAAGAGACGTATATCAAAATATACGAACAGATATCTAAAAAAATACGACAAAGCGCGGAGTTTGGTAATAAGTATCTCGTTGTAAGTATACCCTCATTCGTGGTTGGGTTCCCGGCATTCGATAGACTCAAAGCTGTGCACTACATAAAACGTCAGCTCGATCTAGGTGGATTTTCGACGAGACTCATAGGCGATCACGAGATATACATATGTTGGTACACACCAAAGAAAAAGACATCTACCGAAAAAACACAGAAAGAAGAAATTCTTACAGAAGAATTTGGCGATTTTCCATCTTTTGTTAACTTGAAGAAAGTCGCCAATAAGTACAGGGGAAACGCGGGAAAAGGCTAGTAAAAAAATTTCATTCTATCATAAATGGATAACCTCAACGTACTCGTTGAAGCCAAGCGTGAATATTTGGGACAATTGTCTCATTTAATGTGTCCAGTTATGATCGAAACGTTTGATAAAATTTTTGAAGAGGCGTACACCATGTCGAAGGGTCGCAAGGTACTCATCATGTTCCAGAAGCTCCTCAAGGAAGTCCCAAACTGGAACGAAGGTATGTCTCGACAACACACGGATAACATTGCGAATCGGTGTGCATGGTTTAACGACCTTCTCGCGGCGGTGTTCGTGAGTTGTGTTAAGATTCTTTCGTCTGTTCGCCTAGGCAAAGATAATAAGAAGATCTCACTCAAATTGCCTACTAACGAAACATTCATTCAAACCTGTTATAACAACGTGGCAAAGGATCTTTACAAGGATCCATACATTTTCACAGAAAGTCAAAATGAACATGCCAGAGATGAACAATTGTTTCAACGCTTCAGCGCTGTAATCGAAGCTTCGGTACGGGAACTCATCCCAGTTCAGCAAATCCTCCAAACGTACATGAGCAATGAAAGTGAAGACATCGACGTCGGCGGAGAAGCGGAAGATACCGAAGATCCAGAATTTGTCGATGAATACCCCCCAGAGCCAGAGCCGGAGCCAGAGGGCGGAGAACCACAACCGGAAGGTGAAGGTGAAGGTGAAGGTGAAGGTGAAGGTGAAGGTGAAGGTGGCGCTCCAATGGGTGAAGAAATGCCGACTGAAATGGGAGAACAGCAGAGTTCACCATTCGACAACGAATTTAAGACCATTTCTACCGTAGAAGATCCCGCGCATTCGCAACCACACCAAGAGGATGATGAAGAAGAACCCGTGCTGTTCCCCGACGCATCTGAAACCCGTGCAAAAAAAGTTGGTTATAATTAAATGGAGTTCGAAGACTACTTGAGAGACCCAGCGTGGGCAGCCATTATAGCGGGTCTCATCACAGCGGGTTACGTGCACGTTAAATCTAAACTCAATAACGAAGGAAAACTTCCAGCGAGTGCTTACTCGAAACCAGCCTTTTTAAATGCGATTCTCGTTTTTTTCATAGTATCAAATGGTATAGGAGGTAAAGAAACCATATCAACAGAACCATTCGCTTAAAGATAATGTGAGTATTGTATACAGAAAACATGAGTTCTGTAACTGCGTTCAATGATATGATGGGCCAATTTCTTGCGGAACTTCACAAGACGTTTCCAGAAGAAAAGGGTATCAAAAAGTGCATGTCTGGATTTGAAATCATGCGAAGTTCTAACCCGAGACTTGTAATTGACGGTTTTATGGCTGGTGTGACTCCATTTGCAGATAAGATTTCTGCTAAGGATGACACGTTCTTTCTAAATGAGGCGAAGAACCTCGATTTCTTGAAGGATGTTAAGATTGAAGAAAAGTGGGCGTCCGTTTCTAATCAAACGAAGGAAGCTATCTGGCAGTACGTACAAACATTGTATATGCTCGGTACAACCATCAGCTCTATTCCAGAAGACACACTTTCTATGATTGAAAAGGTGGCGAAAGAGTGCGCCGATAAGTTGGAAGGCCAAGAAGGTGGTATCGACGAGGCTGCACTCATGAAGACTATGCAGGGGATGCTAGGTGGTATCTTGAAAAAATAAAACTAATATATATTAAATGAGCTCTTGGTTTAGAGATCCAAAACAACTCGTTGATGATAAAAAAATACTTGAATTCTGGCCAACTAACAAGCAGACCTCAGCCCAGCGCGTAAACGCAGGTTCGAGGTTTATCATTTACGCGGCGTGCATTCACTACCTCATCAAGCGTGATATTAGAATTTTTGTTCTCGCGGCGACGGCACTCGGCGTTCTTTATGTAATGGATAGGTCGGGCATGGTTAAGGAATGTGCTCACACTGGAGTTGAACGATATGAGACTATTGGAAACTCATGTCAATTGCCATCTAGGGATAACCCGATGGCGAACGTACTCATGGGCGATAACCCAAATCGACTACCAGCCTGTGAATACGAAACTGTGAAAACTGACGTAGACAACTTTATCAGGGGTGACATTTCGTTTGGACCAGCTCGTTCTAGGTCTACCCTCCCAAAATATCAAGAAAATGTATTCGCTCGCCAATTCGTATCTTCTCCAGTCACCTCCGTTCCAGGTGATCAAACTAAGTTTGCGGAGTATCTCTACGGAAAGAAGGGTGCCCCGATGTGCAAGAGCGATGCTAGCCTATGCAACCCAGATGCCAGAGGGGTTCAACTCGAGGCTTTCGCGGGTCTAGATCCAAATGGAGACAAACGAAGTGGTATGCATGGTTTTACTCACGCCTAAATAAATAAATCTCATGTAATAATAAATGGCTTACCAATTGCAGCCAGGTCTTAAGGTGGTTCAGAACCCAGCCGTTCCAGTGAACTGTGCAACGGAAGAAGTGTTTGTATATCCTCAGCCCAGCACATTGAATTATGGTTCGTCTCGTCCAAACACCATGTTGTACGGAACAGCACCATTCATGGCTGGTAAGGGTGCCCCAGCGGAATTTATAGAAACGAGTGACGAACTTCGCCCACAATCGACGTCTAGATTTAACAAGGTCCTCGCCAAGACCTACGAGCAAAACTTGTTCCCATTGCAGAATATGGAATGCAAATTGCCACTTCGTACCATTAGTTATGAACCAATGAGCACCCGATCGGAAGTACAAAATGGAATGTTTAACCAAAGATACTTAAATAAAAATATCAATAAGAAATAAGAATGGCTGATCCACTATCTGTAGCAGCTATCGCAGGTCTCGTGTACGCAGGTCGGAAGTTGAGCCAGCCAAAGGAAACATATGCCGTGATTTCAGAACAACCCGTCAATGTACAGTTGCCACCCACCCAAAGTGTTGAAGCGGTGAAAGAACGTCCAATCGAAAATTTGAGGCCCGTAAAGACCTCCATCGATAACTTGGGTGTTGTCGCACCACAGTTCAGAACGAGTGGCGCCGAAGTTCTAGAAATGCGAAACCGCATGAATGATTACAACCGAATGAATAATGTTTCCCCCGTTGAAAAAAGATTGGTAGGTCCAGGTCTTGGGATAGACCCATCAGTTCCAAGCTATGGCGGTTATCAACAACTTTTGCGTGTGAATCCAGAAAATGTGGGTGCTTATAGATTGACTACTCTTCCAGGTAGATCCGGTCCAGCGCACGATGTGTCCGGTGGCAGAAGAGGTATTGTCGGTACCGTCGCACACAATAGGCCAGAAAAGACCGCTTATTTACCAGAGCGCCTTCCAACAACACTTGGACGTGCCCAAGGTATGTCTGGTCGCACACCAAGAGGTGAACATGAACGCACGAAGAGAACTACAAATCGATCTGAAACCGGTCTCAGAACGGACACACTTAATGTTGCTCCAGCGAAGAGATTCATTTCTGCGAGTACGATGTCTCAAGATCCAACCAGAAACAAGAAGGATGGAAACATGGAACAATATCAATACATGAACCAACCACAACCAGGTATACACAGTTATACACACGGTTACCTATCTTCTCCAGGCGTTGCCATCGGTGGAAGCCGTGCATACACCACAGAGGAACTTCAAGCGTATGGTTTCAGGCCAGACGAGCGACGTGGTAAGGCGAACCGCGCTTCAAATCCCGGTCGTATGAATGTTCGAGCGGGACCACTTAACCAAGGTGGTTTGCTCACTGCGGCGCGCGCAGATACTACTCGTGTCGACGGTCGTGTGAATCCACTCGCCGCCGGGTGGACTCAACAATACACAAACAGTTCATTCCATGATCTCAACCCATACAAGGGTAATGCGAACCCTCAGGCTACCCAGAACAGCTTGAGTGTGGCGAAGAAGCAACTTTTGAATAATCCATACGCACACCACTTGTGCTAATTTAGCTTATTTTTAGAGTAATACACTCATTAAAATATTGTCCATATATTTTAATGAAGGTCCATACCTTAGACATAGATAGTGGTGATAGAGACCCCATACTTTATCCTAATCCAGGTGATTATACTATATTTTTGAAAAACCCAGTATATAACGTGTCTAAGATTTCACTCGTGTCCGCGCGTATACATAACAGCCAATTGTTAATACATGACAGAAACAATACTTTCACAGTGAATACGTCTTCTACGAGCGAAACCGTGGTGATTCCAAATGGGAACTACGATGGCGTGGATTTGGCGAGTAACGTCGTACTTTCTTCTTCAATCATAGATACCGCCACATATAACACGACTACGAATGATATTACGTTCAGTAATCTCACGAATGATTTTACGTTTGCATTTTACGGGGGTGAAAGTGGATACACGTCTTCTGCTCTATACACGACGCCACACGATGCACTCGGACTTCCGGCAAATAATGTACATTCCAATTCCAATACACTAAAAACCGGGAGTCTCAACCTACAAGGTGTGGATGCTTTCGTGTTAAAATTGAGTAGTGGTTCCGATGAATTTAATAAAACGATTTATTCTGACACACCCTTTTATACCGGGAGAATACTTGCCTGTGGAGACGTCATAAACTACTCTGGAACAGACGACATAGTCGAACACAATTTCGACTCTGGTCAAAAAGAAGTCATATCGTCTATACGCGTACAATTCTTTTACAGTAGTAATGGACGCCTGATACCATACGATTTCAGAAACGCAAATCACGTGCTTAAACTTGCACTCACGTGTTCTACTGACAAGCTTGAGAATGTAGCTAAAGTGGAAAGAGATTTCAGTCTTCCACCACCAATTCACATTCCGGAATTTGAGGATGTGAATAGATGGGATGCTTTCGTATCCATATTTCTGATAGTATTGGTTGGTGTCGTGATGATTCTCGTGTCCAATAAACAACCTTAGCGAGTAACCGCGTAGAGTGGTTGCGCTGGTTTGCGGACACGGGTGGACACACGGGAGATGCCAAGATAGACAACAATGGACAACAAGGTCGTGAACAAGGCAGTGAGCGTGTAGTTCATGCCACCGTTCTTGTTAACCTTAACGACTTGGTTAACCAACCAACGGACGAGGTCCATCCACGAGAGAGCAGCCGCGAAAGAGAAACCGGCGACGACGGCGTTCAAGGATTGCGATTCGAGTTCTTGGCTGATGAGCGTAACAGTTTCAGCGGCAGACATGGTATATATTACAATTAGAAAATTTATTCTGGGACTAACTCTTCTACTACGAGTATTTTCTTATACTTCTTGGCCTGCTGATACCCCTTTGTTTTACCATCTTCCTCTGATTCGGACTCTGACTCCGACTCCAAGTCAGAGTCACTATCGGATTCGCCGGTCCTAAACTTTTTATATTCAGAATCGGTCCACCCTTCTGGCTCAGTGTCCATTATTATCAATAGCATTTTTTAAAATCTGCTCTGACGGGTTCAGTGGAACCCACGAATCCCACAAATCATACGATTCGTTTATTTTATTCATGACAGTATCGTCACCCGAATATCTGGTAAATTCACCTTCACCTTCTTCCAAAATCTCAATATCTTCTTCATCATCGTCATCACCTTCGTATATTTCTGGAAAATGCGAACCAATCTTTTGACCGACCTCATGCATGGCACAATACTTCATCGCGTATTCCACGTCTTTCATGAGAACGGTATTTCTTCCACACGCCTTGGCGTACTCACACGCCAATAACATACCTTTTTCGATAACTGGAATCATTATGTTTGACATGGCTTCCATGTATTGTTCTGATTGCCCATCGGCACTTCCCGTTGGATCAAAACCCGTCTTCATTATGTATCAAATAGTAAAGTGCAAGTTCCGTTCTCCACTCGGAGTATGTTATAACTTTGCGCGTAGACTCTAAGTTGTTTATCTTTATTTGAGGTGTAATCAAATAGACCAATGCGAACTAGTTGATTCTTTATTTGTGAAAAATTGAGTTGACCTGTGGGATACCAACGCTCTGGTTCAAGTGCAAAGCTATATGAATAAAATCGCCTGTATACGGTAGTCCTAGAGTGGTGTTTCCCAGGTTGTATAGCCCTGAGGTGAACAATGTTTCCGGTCACTTCGTCCAAAATTGGTTCTCCATCAAAGTTCATTTCGATATATTTGACTTGTTCATTGCTAGTAAATAGATTGTATCTATCTACATACGCAGTTGAACAATACTGATAAGGGGTGGCAAAATCGTTTATAACACTTGGATTGTTTTCGAATTTATCCTTGACCACGAAAAATAACTCTTTCACTGGATTATTAAATGACAACCTCACTTCATGCACGTTGCTTTTATTCACTGTATCTGGTTTACCATCGTGTTTATTCAATTCAAATGTGTTCGTTTGTGTCTGCGTCACTATGTAGTCAACGCGTTTTGGAAAGGTCTTATCTTTCAGAGATACCATTTCCGTCACGAGATTTAAATTTTTTATGAGATTCTTTGGATTCTGTCCCAAATAATATGATACATTATCGTTACCATACAATGTATTGTTCAATGCAAATATGCACTCCTCCGCCTTCCTAAACTTTATAACGACTTCAACTTCTTGTTTCGTGATTGCGTGTAATGGAATTGCGAGTTCTGGGTGTTCATGAAAATAAAATGGAAGATCTACTCGATACGATGTGTCGACCTTTGAACTGTCCACTCTGTCATCTCTTATTCCAGCGTAATAATCCGTATATATGGGGAATATCTTGTACGGTTTTCCAACCAATTTTCTGAGTGCAGACTGTTTAGATTGTGTGACAAACACTTCAGAATGTATAGCCAGCATATCCGACGGAATCCTTTGAACGAGTGTGCCTCCTATATACAGTTCTGCGTATTCTATCATAGCTTGTGCAATGGATTCACAGTACGTCACGTGATCATGCGAAGGAGATATACTTTGATCTATGGCACCGAGTGTGATTTTTAAACTCAACCCCTTTATCAAATCACCTTGATCTTGGGGTATCACACACCTGACCTCCTCATCAAATTCAGTGTGTCCAGTGAAGTCTAAATCATCGTAGAATCTGGCGTAGTTTCCATGCTTTTTAAAATTTTTTATGAAATATGTATATTCTGGATCATCCGTAAACAGCCTGTCCTGTGGACCCACAGTTTCAATTTGGACTCTACCAGCCATTACTAATATTACCCCCTAAAATTTTAAACCAGCCATCCCCCCACTCACTCTGAGAACGTTATAATTAGTTGCGTACACATGCAAAGTGTGTGAGTGTGTGGTAGAGTTTACGTCTAATTCTACTTCTAGAAGTTTATGTATCACGCGACTCATGTTTACTTGACCAGTTGGGTAATGTACATCGGGTTTCATTGAAAAACTATAAACACCGAATTCATTGTCTGTATCTATTGAGTTTGTGTAATGTCTCAATGGCTGTTCTGCAGACAATAATAAATTATCTGCATCTATCACATCGTTGTTGTTAAATTTCAAGTTCACGTGTTTTATTGGAATGTGTTCGCGTGTGATATCATCTCTCGCTAAGAAAAAGAGCTCTTTTACCGGGTGTTGGAAATTAATCATCACCGCTCTTTTGGTGACACCTGCCTTCATGCGTATTTCAGACATTTGAGTCTGTGTTATGACATATTCTATAGGTCTAGTGAGTATGAAATTTTTCTCTTCCGGTGTCACATATACAAAATCGCAATATAGACTCATATTTCTTGGAATCATGGAACATGATGGTGCATATGCACCAGTTGTGAGGTACATAGTTTGATTATCAAAACTGTATTCACCAACCAAATTATCTATGTCCGACCTCAATTTAACTTTTACCTCTACCGTGTGTACGTCTAAACCACACGTTGGTATGGCCAAACTCGGGTGTCTATTAAAATAGAATGGAAGCTGTATTTTGTACTTTTGAAATTTGTTATATTTGTCGTAGTAGTCATCGTATATGAGCAAATCACTGTTATGCAAAGTTGTTGGAACTAAAGTGAAATTGGTGTCGTTATCCGTGTAATTTAATTGATTATACATATACACATAGTCACCGGTAATTCGTTGAATTAACTGACCACCTATGAAAAGATCTGCGTATTGTATTAGTTTGCTTGGCATTGATTTTTCTTTCCATCTAAATTGTCTCACATCGAGTGACATAGAATAGCTAGAATATACGATAGAAAACCCTGTGTAATCACCCGTAATCACTGGTATTTTTAATTCATACAAATCATTTCCCAAGTAAGACCACTCGTATGGCAGAGAACTACCCCCGTCATCGAGTGTCAGTGTGAAAGTACTATAAAACACATACGTTTTGCCTTGGTAAATAGGATATGATGGTGCATCTACACCGTCTACCGTAAGCACAGGAGGTGCAGCAGATGTAGACACTGTGTGCGTAGTTGTACCCTTGCTGTAAGGCGGGGGTAAATCTAAGCTCAGTGTCACGCCCTTAAGCATGTCACCGGTGTTATTCTGTATACGCGCCGTAGCTTCACTTCCAGGTTCTTGAAAACGATCGAATGGAATCTCCACCTGTTCGAATGCAAATTTAGTATGACGTCTAAAACGTGATACAAAATGTGAATATTCTGGTTCTTCGGTGAGCCACCTGTCCTGGATGCCTCTGGTTGCGAGTGTTAATTTACCCGACATTCCTATTATTTGTGAGTAAAATTTTGTGAAATAAAACGATACGGTATTTTAGAATGAACATTCAGTTGCGAAAATTCAATCCAGCCAAAATGGACGACGACAGAATATGCGTCTTCATTGGAAAACGTAACACAGGTAAATCAACACTTGTGAAAGACATTATGTACTATAAGAAGCATATTCCAGCGGGGATTGTTCTATCAGGCACTGAAGAAGGAAATCACTTTTATGGAAATTTCATTCCCGATGTGTGTGTTTACGGTGATTACGACGGTGAAGCCGTAGACAGGGTATTATCCAGGCAGAGAAAGCTCGTGGGTACGAAAGGAAAAAACAAAACGAACGGGGCGTTCATGCTTCTCGATGATTGCATGTACGATTCCAAGTTTTTGAAAGAGACCAGGATACGTCAGTGTTTCATGAACGGTAGACACTTTAACATCTTCTTCATGTTGACGATGCAATACGTAATGGACTTACCACCAGCCTTACGTGCGAATGTGGACTACGTGTTTATACTCAGGGAAAACATCATACAAAACAGAGAAAAACTGTATAAGTCATTTTTTGGTATATTCCCATCGTTCGATATGTTTTGCAAGGTGATGGACGCGTGTACAGAAAACTATGAGTGTCTTGTGTTAGATAACACAGTTAAATCTAATAAAATACAGGATTGTGTATTTTGGTACAAGGCAACTATTCGCAACGGATTCAGGGTGGGAAGCCCACAACTTTGGAGTATGCACAAGAAAACGTACAATCCAAAATATCTAGAACAACAGGAGGCGGATGCAAAGAATGCCACTAAGAAAACACGTCTCACAGTCACGAAACGAAAATGACGATGCGTCACTCAACGATTTCAAAAAAGTCAGTCTACATAAATGTCGACTGACGTCCGGACGTTGAATCTCTCTGAAAATGATGATGGAATGGTGCCTCTCACGACTTCTTTCGTGCAACAAAACCAACCTGAAAAAAATGTGAGTCAAAATAAAGAAATGACCATGGATTCCACTCCAATCTCCGACATCATGGGCCAACCAGAGATGCCACTTGAACCCCCAATGATGGAGTCCGATCCACGCGTACAGCAGCCAATTGTCATGCAACAGCCCATGGTTATGCAGCCACAGCAGCAGCAGCAGCAAATGGCTCCACAAACTAAGAACCCATTCAACCTTACTGATGAGCAGATGCAAGCCGTCGTTGTTGCGGCGTGTACTGCGGCTGCCATTAGTAAGCCTGTGCAGGAAAAGCTCGCCAATTACGTGCCACAATTCTTAAACGAACAGGGACACCGAAGCATGGTCGGCCTCGCGGCGACCGGTGCCGTGGCGGCTGGTATTTTCTATGTACTTAAGCGATACGCTTAATAACGTATGCGATAAACATAACGAGCGCCTTCATTAAATATGTTAGCGCCAATCAAGCCGATGACAAACGCGGCTATCAATAGTGCCAAAGACTTTCCGGTGCTATTGATATCCTTGCCAAACATCCGAAGATCCTTTTTGACATCACCGATAGTACTTATGAATATAGACGCAAAAGCATACGCGATGCCACAAGCCAATACGATAAACTTGTGATCAACACCCAAATTATCGAGTTTGAGACGCCTGTAACCACCTCTCGCAATCAAGTTGAGGGTGATTGGCATCAACACAAGTATGAGCGCAGAAACAATCCATGGCTTAGTTTCGTTACTCGCCTTGTCCACCAATACTGGACTCAACATGATGAGAAGAGATGCCAACCACATGAAAATAAAAACAAAGAGCTGTCGGTTCATTTATCATATGTATACATTATTTATCCTGGATGTGTTTACCACAAAATTCAGTCTTCTCTGGGATCTCTTGGTACACACCTATGGCAACGCACATAGACTTAAGCTTTTCGTATTTGTCCCAGTAATCTGAACTGTGTTCATATTCATCTACGCACCCGTGTGCGAGTTCGTGTATCAACACGTGCATGATTTCGTTTGGTTCACCGTCTATGCATAGACCTATCTCGTAGCCCTTGTTGACGTTGTACCCAACACTCCCACCTTGGGCCCTGTGGTGCGCTGTGATAGGTATCTCATAAACTAAGTGTGCGAACTCTTCGTCACCAGAGTCTTGTATGTGGTTTCGGAGGATCTCATATTTTTCCTTTACGACGCGAAGCTTCTCTGGTACAGTCGTGTTCATGAGTATGAGTGCATTTATGATGAGTAAAAGTAACACGAGTATCATCTCTTATATACAAAGATAAATTTAGAGTAAAGATCGGATATGGGATTTCCTGAAAGAGGTTCCCATGACTGAAGCCTAAAACCTATTTTTTCTAAACGCGTCACTAACAGATCTCTGTGTGCTATGGGTTCGGACTTTGCACCATCTTCGTAATACGGTGTGTCTTCGAGATTGACAAAAAGTTTTTCACCAAATTGACCATTACTTGTTGATTTCATGACGAAGAAGCTTCCGTTTCCGTAATTAAGTGGGGTCTTAAATATGATTTGATTTGAATCGGGTATGATTCCAATGAGTTTACCCCCCGGTTTCATACGTTTTCCTATCTCTCGTGTACTATCCATGAATAGATCTTCATTTGCAAATATGTAGTGGATCGAAAAGTTATAACACACGACATCGTATTTCCTTTTTGGTGTAGAGATGATATCACCCAAATAAAAATTGACACGAATCTTGTGGGTCTTTGCCCTAGTCTTGGCTTCATTGAGTGCATCCTCACATGGTTCACATGCACTAAGATTTACGTTACATTGTTTATATTTTCCTAGGTCACCCCCGAACCCACACCCCACATCCAACACCGCGTCTCCTTCTCTACATACTCTCTGTATGAGTTCTCTCTTCTCCGCGTTGTGATGTTTGCGTATCTCCTCCATACTCCTGTTTGTTATTTTTTATCACTCGTTTGACTTAGGCATAATTCGTGATAAAGACGAGTCTTTTCTTTATGTGTATGATTTAGACATTGGTGTGGAATGGATTTTAAAGTAACACCATACTTTTTCAAAAAATAAAAACAAAAATTTTTTTTTATTTTTTACACTTTCTTTTAAAAGAAAAAAGTTTTGAAAAAAAAAATAATTTTTTTATAAAATTTATAGAAATAAAAAAATTTATAGAAAAAAAATATAAATTTAATTACTAGCTAATTTTAATTAAGTATTAGAAAAATCTCATAAATATGCTATTTCTATGGATGTCTCCACAAGACCAATTATAAACGTAACAATGATTATGACCATTACCTTCCATGAACTTAGAAGCAGAGAGTATGTCCGAATCAAGTCCAACGTTGAGTGTGTTATAAACATCGAAGCCCGCATTTCTTGCTAAAATGACTGCATCTTTTAGGTCTCCAACTCCCGTGTCGTAGAACATGTAGGCTTGCTTTATGTGTATCCCGGTTTTCACGGACGTGTAAGGTACTGAGTAATATGATGTGACGTGATCATTGTCATCTATGTATGTGTACACTATATCATCGACTGGCATGAGATATCTAGACACGTAGTCTTCATCTATCACGGGTGCGATTGAATATTTCGACATGTGTGCATTTAGTGCGCGCGAAACTCTAGGTATGTCTTCTTTGGTCATGAGTCTGTGTTGACAAGACCCACGCACGATGTGAGACCTTTCACGTTCTTGTGAAAATTTTGCCTTATTGAGTTTGGGTACGTTTAAGAGTCTGTGCCAATACTCCGTCTTAGCCACAGCCCCGGGAAGTTCGGCGACGGCCGTGTACACGGCTTGCCAAATTCCCCGAGCGTTGGCGCGTCTCCGAATCTCGGATATGAGCAATGGTGCGAGACGTTGATTCCGTAACGTGTCGTGAACACACAAAAAGTTGATTTGGAGAGCATCGAAGGTATCCTTCTTGACCCTGTATTTACACGGCATGCCCGAGATGAACCCGACGAGCTTACCACCCGATTTGGTTCGAAGCCCGAGATTCCACTCGGGTGTTGTCGCCCACTCGACAAACTGTTCGCTGTACTCGAGCGCGAAATGTTCATCACGGATGTAGTGAACACTCAAGAGTTCGGCGGCTTCTTTTACGGTACACTCGGACCATTCGAACTGTTCGGGTAATGCGATCGGGTTTGGATCAAAGTCTCTACACGTGTTTATCTCACCCATGTATTCCCCGTGATTTTCTGGTACGGGTTGGGTATTCCAAAACTCGTGCATTTATATACACACGCACTTTAGTTTTAAGTTGGCTTAAAGTTTTGAAACGTCTATAAGTCAGAAAAATGTCTCTCGAGCAAGATTACACTACCGTTCCAGGTCAACTCTATGCGTGTCTCTCCGTGGTTGGTCCAGAATGTCCTCAGAAGAATGATAAGTTTGGTATCAAGATCAGAGGCGCTTTCAACTCGAGAGAAGAAGCTGCGTCGCACGCAAAGCGTCTCCAAAAAGAAGACGCCACTTTCGACATTTATGTCGTGGATATGTATAAATGGCTCTTGATCCCACCGGACCCCACGGCCATCGATGACGTGCATTACACGAACGAAAAACTCGAAGAACTCATGGTTGGGTACAAAGAGAATCAGCAAATGGCTGCGAAGATGTTTGAAGAACGTAAGCGAGACATGATGCAGTCTGGTACGAACATGTATATTAAGCCAGGTGATGAGAACTCTAAGTACTACACGAAGCCAGATGAAGCTCCGATTTCTCACCCGGCCGAAGTCATCGAACGCCTTAAGAAAGAAAAGCCAGACGCTCCCATGGAAGAGCTCGTGAAAGAAGCCGATGCTATCGTATCGAATGAAATTGAGGAACGTAAGAAGAAGCGTGAAGAGGAAGCAAAGGCAAAGGAGTCTACGGAAGCACAAATCAATGAAGGCGGTGAAGTCGAAGAAGGTGAAGAAGCGACCTCCAAGTAAATTTAAAAATTAAAAATAAAATCACGCATATAATAAGTATGTTGACTATCGCACTCAACGTAGTGACCATTCTTATCGCGTTATACATATTCGGTTTAAGTGTGCGAGACCGTCAGGTCAGAGAACTTAAACGGAAGATGGATGAAGAGGATCCATACGTATCGGCCACAGAAGTAGCCGAAGCCGCGTCGAAAGACCCACTTATAGTGAGTCGTGCGTATTTTTTAGAACCCAATAAAGGTGAACCCACGATAGATTTTGAAGGATTCTCATCCTGGTCTAAGGATGACTGGTTGCATGGTTTTCCCCATGAAAAAGCCTAGGATGAAGGCAACAAAGATGACGATGTAGGCCGTTTTATCTAAATTGGAAAAAATATCAATTTTTTCTTGATAATGGGGCATGGGTGGCGGCGGTGGTGGTGGTGGCGGAGGATAATAATACATTTCCTCTTGTTCGTGTTGTTCTTCGGTAGAAATGTGTTCATCCTTCTCCATGATGTCTGGATTATAATCAATCGGGTTACCGATATCACTTTCCATTTTATAATTTCGCGCTTTATTTTTTTAAGTCTATTATTCCTCACTTTCACTTTCTTCATCGTCGTCTACGACGAATCCAGCTAAGTTACCGTTTTCGTCGGCGTCCTCATCATCGTCGTCGAATTCGGATTCAGTCTCTGATTCGGATTCGTAATCATCTTCATCAAAATCTTCATCCTCTTCGTCGGTGAAATCATCTTCGACATCTTCGATGATTTCGAGGCGTTCTGGAGGCTTGGAAATACGCCCTGAGCGTGTTCTAATGGAAGACATTTATATTATATAGTCATTACATCTTTAAGTCCTTCTATATATGTTTTCAAATTCTAGGATGATTTTTGTTATGATTTCGTTTATTTCTTCTGATACCGGTGTATCCGTGGCAGTCGTGTAAAGTGCGAGTTCTTCCAGATTTTGGACTGCTCTTTCTAGTAATTTCTTTGAAATATCTTCATGCCCCTTAAATTCTCTGGCCATGTTTATGTTTGCGAGAAACTCCCTGTACAAAATGCCATTAATACCTGAATATTTGTGTGTTTCTTTGATGAGCCCATTCAAAACGTCTGGGTCACCCACACACTTTACCATTTTGGACGACATGTAAATGACCGCGATTAAGAATATGACAGCAAACATTTATAATTTAGATAGTATTTTATCTATAAGCCTGTGCTTTCTATTTGAACACTTGCACATTTTTTGTATTTCATCTTTTGTTATGGAAAATGTAGATAACGTGGAACACCCTGGACATACGTGATTTGTGGAAACACTTTTCTTTTTTCCTTTTAGGGAATCGATTCTGTGAATTTCAAAACTATCATCTTTGACCATATATTTTTTGATGTATGTTTCTAGGTCACCTTTTACATCTTCTTTGTGTTTTTCTTGTGTCTTTTTCTTTGGTGGGGGTTTATATTTTGTGACTTGTAGTTTTTCTACTATATTATCTGGAAGTTGGTGTCTTCTACCAGAAAAGTCTTTGCAAAAACCATAAAAACGCCCTTTCATGGTTTCGCATCTACAGAAACATTTTTGAAATATCGTGTCTCCTAGAACATGAAACCAGACGTGATTGGATCCGTGTGCACGTTTCGTGTTTTCACAATATCTCGATGTAGTAGCGACCAAGTAGCTATTTTTTTCCTTGTATACATTTTTGATCCGAGCGTTCATTTGCCCTTCCATATGTTTTCGAATGAATGTTTCTAAAAGTGCACACGTTTCTGGATCTTTTAATTCATCCTTTGTTTGGTTTGCTGTGAAACTTCCTTCGACTTTTGTGCGTACACCCTCTATGATCTTTGGATTTTTGCACTCGGTTCTCAATGTCGCCATTTGCATGGTTTCGAGTGTGGGTTCAGGTGATATATTTTGAAACATCGCGAGAGGTCCATGTTTGTATACAAAAATGGGTAGATATTCACCCTGCGTTTCCTTCCCCTTATTGCAACCATCACACCCTTTGCCGCCACATTCTTTATGTGTCACCCACTTGTGTGAAAATGGCATTCTAAATCCACTACCCCGCGTGTTTCTCTCACTACTCCCATATACAGATAAATCGACAATGTCATTCCAATCTTTTGATCCATATGCGAGATTTAGTGTGTTTATTACGTGTTCTCTAAGAGCTAAAGCTGATGACCTATTTACTGGGAAATTTGGCCAATTTATGTGAACACCTGTTTTTATCACATCATCTACTCTTTTTGGTTTAGATACACACACGAGTGCATCTTTTCCACCGTATTTACTTACCTTGTCGCATATGACTTTACACACTCGTTGGACTTCTTCGATGGTCATGGGATCGTCATCTTTGTAATCAAGATCTACAAAAAAGTTGTACGCATCTACTGTTTTTTGTTCTACGAGGAACACCTTTTCATTTGATTTCACCGCTTCCACATACTTTTCATAAAATTCTGTCAATCTATCAAACGGTACGGACAATATTCCACCGTCCATGAACACGTGTGATGGATTGGGGTTCTTTCCAAGAAAGCCATGCTCTTTGCACCACTCCTTGAACATACTTACCATTATTTAGACTGTTTCTTTTAATCTTCTTCATCGTCTTCGAAGCTTCTCCACATGCTTCTCCTGTAAGAGACATCTGGACACCGAGGTTCATCCTCATTGAGTTTCTTTTTTAAAACCAGCAATTCGTATACTTTATCATCTTTATGCTCTTCAATATACATATTTGCTCTTTTTGGTGTGTATGAATGCCTGTTTACGAGCAAGTCGTGTATTTGCATTAAAATGTAGCTTTTAGACTTCATTATTTAATAGCAAAGGATTTTCTATTCAAAGATGTAACACACGAGTAGAATTCGGGGTTTTCGAGAACATTCTTCGTAATGCGCTCCCATTGTTTTTTAGATTTGAATTCTTGGAGTGTATCAAATGCCATAAAATCATTTTCGTCGTGTGTTCTTTTAATTGGTTGTTTTTGTATTTTTTTAGCTATTGTTTTTTGTTTTTCATCATTAAATTTTTTTATGAGTTCAGTTTGTTCTGGTTTTGTGTAGTTTACGAAAAATATAAACACATTATATTCGAGGTCGACAGTTGGACTCTCTTTTACTGTAAATTTAAATTCTGTATATTCGCCTTTCTTTAAAGAAACCACACCACGAGTTTCTTCTTCGAGTTCACGAAGAGCACAGCGAATTGGATTGAAGATTTCTCTTCTGCGACACCCTCCGGTCACGAATATCCAGTCTTTAAAGCGCTTATCTCTTACTGTGAGGAACCTTGGTTTATCTCCCGTAAATGTTACCGGTACTGCGATCGATTTATATTTTTTCATTGCGATGTCGCAAGTTATAATCGTCTGAGATGTTAATTATCTTGGGACTCGGCAACAACTTTATTGACGGGGACTGGTTCTTCAATTTCATCTTCGTATTCCTCTTCCGTCACTTGACGTGGAGGCTGTGGCTGTGGAGATGGTGTGTGCGCTTGAACGATTTTATTACAGAAACCCTTGATACTTTCGATGTCACTCTTAGTCTTCGTGTATTCTTTGTACATGTATACCGTAGCCGCAATGCATGCGACAATGGCCACGATCATGAGTGTTTCTCTGTCAAAAGAGATCATACTTTTGTGTAATAGAAACGTTGAATTTTTTTAAGTAGCTTCCTCCTGGTTAACTGGGGAGATAAATTTTTCTAGTGTCCTGGATTTGGGGTCATACGTGAGTACAAATACAAATCCTAGAAGAAACAAATACTTCCAAAGCATTTGTTATTAGTGTGTAAATAAATTTAGTTCGAGTACATGAGACCACCCATACCATTTTCAATGCGCAAAATGTTGTAGTTTACGGCATACATGTCGGCATCGAATCTATCAGAATCGATCACAAAACGAGCTGAATCCAGTCGGCTGAAGTTGAGGGATCCAGTTGGTTGAGATTTGGAGGTTTCGAGGCAGAATGGATACAAGAACATGGTTTCATCGCTACCTCTAATTTCGGAAGAAGTGGTGTGGTAGTACTTAGTGCACACGGTGTAGTGTGGGTTCACTGGCTTAGCATCAGTGACATCGGTACCATTGATTTGCAATCGAAGCTTACTGTTAATGAAATCAAGGTTGTTTGGGTTGTAAGCCGCGAGATACTTGATTGGGTGGTTGTAGTTGACTTCTTGGATGGCGGTATTGGATTGGACGGCGCGCTGGGTTTGTGTAATGATCATGTTTTGTGGAGTACCCGCCAAAGTAGTGCGTTCATCGGTATCCAAATAAATGTATTGCGCGTGAACTTCATAGTCAGTCGCACTTGGTTCATTCCATGTGATACGCAATTCCACATCGTGATATTGGAGCGAAATCAATGGAATCGCAGATTGCCAGTTTTCGCAGAACGAAAAGTGGAGTGGGTAGAAGGCCCATGGGGCGGCGGCACCCGCGCTGACAGACTTGGAGTAGTTTTGAGCCATTGTGACTGGCGCAATGTATTGAGAGAAGTGAGAGGTTTGTTCGTCAATGACTTGTCCACCGATCAGAAGTTCGACCTTCTTGATTCGACTCACCCATTGCGTGTTGGTGAGCGCAACTGGGGTACGTTGTGTAATGTAGCAGTAACCGAGGAGATCCCCCTTGCGTTCAAAACGAACGGTAGAGATACCACCGGTGGATGGAACACCCTGGAGCACTTGGCGTTCCACAGTTTGGGCAAAGTTTGTGTGACGACGATAGTTAGAGCGGAAGAAGCTGACTTCGGGTTGACCGACGAGATGGGCATCCTGGGCACCGACGGCGACGAGTTGGGCAATACCACCAGACATTTTATATATATTGAGGTTATTTTTTTATGTGGGGTTATCACATGAGTAAGCACGTGTATGCATTGGTATTATCCACCATCGCTGGGTACGCATATTATCAAATCATGGAGGCATCGTTACCAACCGAGTCTAACTGTAGTTACATGGCGGCACCCGTGACGGACCTACTGGCGTTTATCTGGGGTTTCGTGCTTGTGGCGTATGGGTTTCAATACGATAACGCGATTTTGACGTTCATGGGTGCGAGTATCGTCGTCGAACACGTGTTTCAGTTGAAAAGAAAAGTATAATTTTTACAATCTGGAGAGATTCTAAAAATTAACGGGAGAATGATTCGAACATTCGACTTCCGGGTGACCTGATAAAACACATGCGTTTTATGGGCCCGACACGCTAAACCTCTGCGTCATCCCGTTTGCACCAAAGGAGATTTGAACTCCTGGCCTCGCGCTTACTAAACGCGCGCTCTACCCCTGAGCTATTGGTGCTTTTTTGAATGAAGAACATCCATTCAAAAAAGGACTCCACCCCTGGGTTTCGATCCCAGTACCCTACGGTTAACAGCCGTATGCTCTTCCAATTGAGCTAGGGCGGAATGGTCCGGCCTACCCGATTCGAACGGGTGACCCATGGAGGATTCATTTCATACCACTACAATCCATTGCTCTTCCATCTGAGCTAAGGCCGGATAAAGCTCCCACCTGGACTCGAACCAGGGTTGTTGGATTCAAAGTCCAAAGTGATAGACCACTACACTATAGGAGCTATATCATTATTACTCTCTTTTTCTTTAAGCTCTTTTGTATATTTAAAATGATACATCACTAATGAGAATAACCCCGCCGCCACATTCGTGATGGTCATGGGTACTACCTCGTAATGTATAGAATATACGAGTGCAAACACACTCGCGAGAAGATTTAAGTGTAAAAAAGTGTAGTTTATCGCTTTCGCATCGTGATTTTTATAAACGTGTGTGACTTCCGGAATAAACATGATGGTTATGAGTATCGAACTCACAAACCCAAACACATCTATGATGTTCATTTCGACTTCTTTAATTCACAATTTTACTTTTTAACCCAGAAATTCATATACGTATACACCATATCGACCATTTATTATATAAGACGAACCATCTTCGGATAATCTCGCGGATAGACCAATATAAGGTATTCCATCAATTCTGCTACCCTTTTGTACCCAATTAGACCCATCCCATTCATAAACATCCGTGTATGAAGAAGTAGCATTCGATGTGTAACGCGATATGGTTATAGTTGAACCATCTCTTGATATTGAACCACGGGTGGTATTAGATGCACTAAACGTCTGGTTCCATGTGTTATTAGAATATTCAAGTACACTTACCGTTTGATATGCATATGACCCATTATCACATAATGTTAGTTTCATACCGTCACCAGAAAGTCTTGGTCTTACCGCTTCATTGGAAAACATTAAATCCTGACCAAGTTGATTCCAAGATCCATTTGTGTATTGAAATACTTTTGCTCTGCCAGACCTTACACCCGAGCTATTGTAATATCCAGCACCAGCCGCGGCGTATACGGTACCATCGTGTGATATTGAAACATGAGAACCGTATCTTTCTGAAAGATTTTTTGGGTGGTAATGTGTACCTATTTGTCCCGTACCTCTCTGTGACCACGAACCACCGGAGTAATGCCAGACGGTTACCCGTCCAACCGTGGTAACAAAATTTATGTTTGGGTCATCATAGTTAGCTTCCCCCATTACTACCGAGTTTCCGTCACCCGAAATATCTGCACTCCAGCCACCCCAACTCCCTGTTGTAACAAGACCATCGTACCTGACGTATACAGTCCCTGTAATGTCTCCACCCACTTGATTCCAGGTTGTTCCACTTGCATACTGATAAACTCTCACGCGACCCTGATAATTATTATACGTACGTTCACTTACCATCACTCTAGAACCATCACCAGATAAACCTATACTAAACACACCATCTGGAGTACTAATTGTACCTATTAAAGACCACGTTCCATTTGATTTTTCGTATACGTAAACTGACAAATTATTCGAAGCCGGGTATGCGATTCTAGTGCCATCATACGACATACCATTGGTTTGTGGATAACTGCCGAGATAACGGTAGTAACTTTGATTCCATGCAGAACCTATTGTTTTGTTTAAGAAGTCATTTAAACTTATTTCCCCCGAAGCTGGTGATGTCGTACCATCTGTGAATTGGACTCCGTAATATTCACTTAGACTATATGGAGCCGTATCATCGGCTGCTATACCAATTGATTCTAAAGAAATACTCATCGTCTAACTTCTTATGTTTTAGATTGGGATATTTTTTCCATTTCGAGTTTAAGCTCCTTTATGGCTTCTATCAGAATCGGGAACTTCCGGCCACTCCACACCCACAAGGTTTCCGTCCTCGTCGAGGTCGGGTGAAGACATGCCTGGAAGGTCCCTGAGATGTTGGCGGTAAAAGTACCACTGTTTACGTTTTTTGTCGTTTATGGGGTAATCGGGTGTGACGTACTTATCAGTCATATTTATGCGGACGTCCCTTTCTGTGCGAAGTTTTTTCATGGCGTCTTCTTTGCGTTGACGCCTAGCTTCCATTTGAGCCAGTTCTTCGGGGGTTGGAAGTTCGGGTTCCTCGTCCATTTATATTATGTTAACGAGATAAAAGTTATGGTATTTTTAGTATTGCCATTTACTTGTTCCTTACAATAATGTTATTGTTACTTGTCCGTCTCCTGAACGGTTTCCAGCAGTATTACTCTGATTAGTTCCGCCATTATATGAGCCAGCGCCATATGTAGGGAAGGTTGTGTCGAACTCATTAGGGGGTACTACTTGGCCTCCGCTATAACCTCCGCCACCACCGCCTTCATAGCGGGCGCCGCCACCGCCACCGAAAGAGCCATCACCGCCATCATTTATACCAAGACCACCAACGCCGCCATTTGTAAAAGATTTGCCGACACTGTCTGTGCTACCGAAAGAGCCAACGCTGCCATCTCCAGTGAGGCCGCCGCCACCGCTACCTCGGTCGCCGTCGCCGCCATCTGTTCCTCCAGTAACGTTATTATTATCTGCTAAACCATCAGGCGCCTGGGCATTCCAACTTCCCCAGCTTTCGCCGTTGCCGCCACCGGCAACAATCAATGCCGTATTAGTATTAGTCGTTACAAAAGTGCCGCCACCGCCTCCGCCACCGTAGGTGCTAGTCACGAAGTCTCCGCCACGCTGTCCTACAAGAATACGTATAACATCGCCTCCGGTTAATGTAAAGTCTCCACGCATTCTTGCGCCTTTACCTGTACGTATAGGCTTCGATACACTTTGTTCTCCTCTTCCACCTTCGGCACCCCAAGCCTCAATTCTATACGTCCCCGTTCTCGGAACAGTCCACTCTTGAATACCCTGGGTCACCACATTTAAATAATTGGTATCACCGGTCCAAGTGGGTGTGTACGCACTTCTAAGCTGTGTGAGTGTGGGACCGGTTCGACCCGCCACACCCGCGTTGGTAAATGTGTGCGAACTGAATGAGTATAATGAATAAACGCTCAAGATCGTAAACGTCAAATCTGTGTACGCAGATGTATCCACCGTATCCGTCGCTCGAATGGTCACGGTATTCGTGGTTCCAGAGGCTGCTGTACTCGTTCCCGAAATGGTATTCCCTGAAAGTGTGAGTCCACCCGGAAGACTTCCACTGACAAGTGAATAACTGACGGACGAACCACCGGTGGCATCCGTCGCGGATAATGTGAGCGTCGTGGAATTGTTCGTATCAAACTCCTCCGTACTCCCACTCGCCGGGGACGACCAGGTCGGGTTTCCAAACCCAAGTGTCTGTGTACTTTTCGCGGTGGTTCCAAGTGCGTTTGTCACGACAACCTTATAAGGTCTGTTTGTGAGTTGTCCCGACGCCAAAGTACCCACTCTAAAACGCAAGGTCGTATTGTCAACAAACGTAAAATTGGTCGTGTTGTAGAGGGTTGTTCCATCAGCCCCTTCGAGTTGAACAATACTCTGAGAGTCAAAAAAGGAACCCGTGACCGTGATGTCCTCGGTCGCGACGTTGGCGTATGCGATCGGATTCGGACTGAACGAGGTTATAGTAGGAGACCCAAACCCAAGTGTCTGTGTACTTTTCGCGGTGGTTCCAAGTGCGTTTGTCACGACAACCTTATAAGGTCTGTTTGCACCCTGCCCCGACGCCAAAGTACCCACTCTAAAACGCAAGGTCCCAGTGTCAACAAACGTAAAATTGGTCGTGTTGTACAGGGTTGTTCCATCGGCCCCTTCGAGTTGGACATTAGTCTGAGAGTCAAAAAAGGAACCCTCGACCGTGATGTCCTCGGTCGCGACGTTGGCGTATGCGATCAGATTCGGACTGAACGAGGTTATAGTAGGAGACCCAAACCCAAGTGTCTGCGTACTCTTAGCCGTGATCCCGGCCCCGTTCGTGACGACAACCTTATAAGGTCTGTTTGTGAGTTGTCCCGACGCCAAAGTACCCACTCTAAAACGCAAGGTCGTATTGTCAACAAACGTAAAATTGGTCGTGTTGTAGAGGGTTGTTCCATCAACCCCTTCGAGTTGAACAATACTCTGAGGGTCAAAAAAGGAACCCGCGACCGTGATGTCCTCTGTCGCGAAGTTGGCGTATGCGATCGGATTCGGACTGAACGAGGTTATAATAGGAGGCGTCGCGATGGAAGACCATCCACTCGAGGTGTATGTTTCAAAGTATCCGGTCGTTGAATTGTATCTGAGCATACCCGCGACGGCCGAGGATGGACGTTCGGCGGTCGTACCATTGGGTACAATGATTGCATCCGTGGCGTTTACATCGAGAGTGGCCAAGGGGGTATCCGTGCCTATACCTATCTTGCTGGTAGTTGTGTCCACAAAAAGATTCGCCGTACCCACTTGAAGATTTGAACTGAACGTTTTAACGCCACCTATGGTTAAATCGGAAGACTCCAAATTTTCTATTCTGGACGCATTGGATGATAAATCCGTGGTGAGATTATCTATTCTGGACGCATTGGATGATAAATCCGTGGTGAGATTATCGATTCTGGACGCATTGGATGATAAATCCGTGGTGAGATTATCGATTCTGGTCGCATTGGATGATAAATCCGTGGTGAGATTATCTATTCTGGACGCATTGGACGACAAATCCGTGGTGAGATTATCGATTCTGGTCGCATTGGATGATAAATCCGTGGTGAGATTATCGATTCTGGTCGCATTGGATGATAAATCCGTGGTGAGATTATCTATTCTGGACGCATTGGACGACAAATCCGTGGTGAGATTATCTATTCTGGTCGCATTGGACGACAAATCCGTGGTGAGATTATCTATTCTGGACGCATTGGACGACAAATCCGTGGTGAGATTATCTATTCTGGACGCATTGGACGACAAATCCGTGGTGAGATTATCTATTCTGGACGCATTGGACGACAAATCCGTGGTGAGATTATCGATTCTGGTCGCATTGGATGATAAATCCGTGGTGAGATTATCGATTCTGGTCGCATTGGATGATAAATCCGTGGTGAGATTATCGATTCTGGTCGCATTGGATGATAAATCCGTGGTGAGGGCGGACAAATCCGTGGTGAGGTTATCGATTCTCGTGACGTTAGACGAAAAATCAGAAACGTTTGAAGATTGGATGTTTGTCAACGCGGAACCGTCGCCCGAAAAATATGTGGCTTGTACGTTTCCAACCACATGCAATTCACTCGATGCATCGGTCGTACCTATACCAACATTGGATGTGTTGTAGTAAAGTGTATCTGGATCCTTGAGCCAGTACGAAGAACCACCTCCACCTCCACCGTATTCGATACCATTTTGGTAAATACTGCCGGTAAAGTTGATGTCTCCATTCACGTCGAGTGTATAAGCGGGTGTCGTCGTGCCCACACCCACGTTGGAGGTCGTCGTGTCTACAAATAGATTACCGGTTCCAACTTCAACGTTTGACCTGTAATAAAGAGAATTTGTTCCAGATGTCCATGGACTGGAACCACTACTTCCACCAGTCACATCTATTGTTGGGGTTGACGCATAAATTATAAAAGTAAATGGCGAAAATGCACTAGGTTCTCTACTTTGTGAATCATCATAAAATTCTGCTCTGAATCCGGTGGTCGACTTATTTGAGATACCAACAAAGTAATTATCAAATGTTTCGCTATCCGTAATAACACTATAATCTGTATCGGATTGCGCTGTGTCAAATGTAAAATCAAGTGTGTAGTTAGAACTATTCCAGCTTCCCCAACTGATACCAGTACCGGAACCATCGCTCGTCGTATTAACGACCGCGAAAGCCACTGGTGCAATGACGCTCGTAGAACCACTCGAGCCATTGGCAGCCCATGCGTAATCACTTCCCGTCCATGACAAGACTTGTCCACTCGTTGCGCTGCTCGTGTTTAAATGGCTATCAACCTTTGCATCTGTGTAGTATAAATTGGAACTTCCTTCGGGAATGTCGTCGGTGGAACTATATTCTTTCAAAATATGTACCTTGTTTCCCATAGAAGTGTGTACACTGCATTGATAATAAAGCTCCGGGGGTGCGTCCATGGGAACGGTAAATGTAGTTATACCGGCGTTGTTATCGACTACACCCGATGTAAAGTCCGTTCCATTAATACCTGTACGTATCTTAAATGGGTGTGATACGTAATTTGAGCTATTATCAAAAATATACGTAAAACCTCTTATAAGACGAAGAACCGGATCATTTGTTGGATTATCAAAACCCGGGCCCTGGAATATATAATCACTTGAACCATTTACAGCTAGAGTGTATACGCGTTGACTTTCTATGTTAGAAAGAAGTCCACCGTCTCCCAAGAAAACTGAAGCTGTCACATTACCCGCAACAACTGCATTTGAAGAAACGGTCAAACCCGTAATTGCGTTGGTCAAGGTCAGTGTTTGGGTGGTGTCGATGCCACCACCCCCACCCCCGGAAAAGGCAACCCCATTTTCATACAGAGTTCCTGTAAAATTGATATCCCCATCCACATCGAGTGTGTGAGATGGATTAGATTTATTTATACCAATCCTCGAATTAGTTGTATCTACAACCAAATCATCTGTGTTTACGATTAAATCGTTTGAAATAGTTACATTTCCAGCCACTAGATTACTATTGACCGTGACTGCAGTGACATTGTCTCCAATCAAGTTACTATTGACCGTGACTGCAGTGACATTGTCTCCAATCAAGTTACTATTGACCGTGACTGCAGTGACATTGTCTCCAATCAAGTTACTATTGACCGTGACTGCGGTGAGATTGTCTCCAATCAAGTTACTATTGACTGTGACTGCGGTGACATTGTCTGCAATCAAGTTACTATTGACTGTGACTGCGGTGACATTGTCTGCAATCAAGTTACTATTGACTGTGACTGCGGTGACATTGTCTCCAATCAAGTTACTATTGACTGTGACTGCGGTGAGATTGTCTCCACCCCCACCCCCGGAAAAGGCAACCCCATTTTCATACAGAGTTCCTGTAAAATTGATATCCCCATCCACATCGAGTGTGTAAGATGGATTAGATGTTATTATACCTACGTTAGATGTAGAATATATGTAACCATTGGTTTTAGGGTACACCCGGTCTACTAAAACGTCTCGCACTGATACGGAGTTTGTTATGACTGCAGTTTCACCTTTTAATTCGTCGGCATAGAGAGATCCACTCGTCCAAAATGTATTGGAGTCATTTTCGTCTATGTGCACTTTAGAACCTATATCCATTGTGTGTATTGGTTGTGTGTTAGCGATACCTACATTTGATGACGTGGTAAAACCCGTGTTCACATTGGAAAAGGTCACGGTTCTATTCGTAGACGCACCTATGTTAGATATTTCTTGGAGATTCGTGATGAGTTTGTAATGACTGTCCGCTGGATTATACGCCTGATACGCGGCATCACCCTCGACTACACGGAGTGTCGTCGTCGTATAGTTTTTTTCATAAATATTTGCGAATTGCCCTGCGTTACCTATGAAAGGCATGACTACTACTATTAATTACCAAATAAAATACCAGCCATACCATTCTTCACCTTGAGTATGTTATAGTTGACCGCATAAACAGTAATCTTTTCACCCGTTCTGAGATTGCCTCGCTGGACATTTCTGAGCGTGATCTTTGCATCGTCAAGGCGGCTGAAATTACACGTACCCGTGGGTGTGTAACTCGAGGCGTTCTTACAGAAATGGAACGCGTAGTACCTCGTGTAGAAAGGACAATTTTCGTTTTCATCGAACTGGTTGATCCCGAATTTACTGTGTTTGTAGTTTTGAATGGAGTGAAAGTAGAGTGGGGACATGTTTTCCACGAGAGGGGTGGAATTGAGATAGATATCCGCCGTATCGAACGTGAACTTATCGTTGAGAAGGACGCCACTCTTCGTGGGGTGCCCGAAAAACAAGGACTTCACGGGGTGATTGAAGAACGAGATGTCGAGATTATCGGATGTGTCGTACGTTTGTTTTTGTACCTGCGTCACGATGAATTCGTGCGGGTTATCCACAAAGAATTTGCGTTCTTCCGTGTCGAGATACACATAATTTCCGTAAAGTTTTATGTCGACGGCCTGCGTTGCATCCGCAAAATCTATTCTGAGCTCGATTTGATGGTACTGAAGCGCGATGAGGGGCAAGAACATCTCGTGATCGCAAAAGTAAAAGTGGAGAGGAAGGAACCGGGTGTTCGACGTCGAAGTTGCGTTGTTAATTTCCTGGGACTTCGTGTAGGTCTCAGCCATGTAGTTCTGCCAGATATCGGCTATGAAATCGAATGGTTGGGAATCAACCTTGGTTCCACCGATGTAGAGATGGAAAGTGGCACCCGTGAACTTTGATACGATGTCTTCACCCTCGAGCCAGAGTCCGTCGAGAAGATCCCCGTAGGACGGGATGATCACGGTGGAATCTTTATTCGTGATGACCTTAATGAGCTTTGGCGCTTGGGAAAAGTTTTTGTGTCTCGTGTACTTGGTTCTGAAGAGGGAAACACCCGCGGAATTCGTGATGTATGCGTCCTGGGCGCCTTTCGCGGCGAGTTGAATGAGTGAACCAGACATATCTAATATTGGGGGAGGTTTTCTTTGCGGCGAGGAACACTCACTCACCGGAGAGAAAAGGAGTTTAGTTAGGAGCGATGGGTCAAACGGGATTTTCGGGGTCCGTCGTATTAGCAGGGAGGTCACGAAGAGCCTGGCGGTAATCGAACCAGGCTTGTTTGGCCTCATCGGTGGGGTGGGGAAAGTCAATAGTGGCATATTTGTCTGTACCATTATTTCTTGATGTACCGTCATAAGCACCTGGAGTTATGTTATAGTTTACCGCTACACCCCACCTACATAAGGAGCTGTGCCGTACACACCACCGTCACTCCCAGCCTGCCCCACTATTATTTGTATTTTTGTTCCGGCCGTAAATACAAATAATCCTTCTGCCCATGCACCCTGAGCACCAATCGCAACAAGTTGGGCAATACCACCAGATATTTATAGTATACCTTGGGGTGGTTCTAAAGGTATGACAAAAAACCCAGTTGCAATATATTTTGACTTCTTGTCTGTTAATACTTCTCTACCACAATGTACATAGTTCCACGTCGATGGGAAAAGTATAATTTTACCAGTCTCGGGTTTAATAGATTTTTTTTGGTTTCCAACCCTAAAATCGGTAGAGCCACCTTCATCTTCTTCGAGTGTGTTTAAATATATTATAAACCCAACAAGTCTAAAAGGTATGATATTTGTATCATGATGCCACTTAAAATATTCACCTTTATCAACTCGTTGTATTTGATACCCCAAGTGTAGTATATCTTCATAGAATGTCTCCCTAAACCATTGGACTGACCACGCTTCACCAAACATATTTTTTAGGTAATTTAAATATTTTATGTATGCATCGTCTATTTTTTTACTCATATATATGTCTAGGTCATACCAACCATTTCTTTCATGTGGTATAAATGGCAAGTCTGTACTTTTTTTAATCCCTGTATAAATACCCCGCTCGGTTTGACCTTTTTTTTTATTTTTGTCATTTTCAAAACGATTAATTATATCTTTACATTTTAATTCGTCTATATAATTTGGAATTTCTAATAAAAAATCCATTTAGTTTTATATAAAATTAATTCTTTAAGAGTAGTTTAACCACAATGATACGTACACCCAACAAAAGCTGCAATGTAATTGGCATTCCCTTCATCAGTTTCTGTTCCATTCGATGTTATATATTTTATATTATAAGCGTACTCCAATTCACCCGTATCCTCCCATTGAAATTCGTCGTTTGCATCTAATACATTTACCATTTCTTCCCTAGTTTCCATTATATATGTGTCATCATTCGGATCTTTATCAACTTCATGGGTTTCTATTCTTTTATAAATTGGATTTGATTCCTCGTCGTATGATATTTCACGATCAGTTTCATCTAATAAATTATATTCGTCTTCATATATGTCAATCTTTGTTGTTTTTACCCAATAATTCACATTACTTATTTTTTTTAAAATGCGCTTAACTGGCTGCTGTCGAGGATTGAAATCACAGTCCATGGTTATTTTTGCAACTGTGTAGTTCTTGAGTGAATCTGATTCTTGTTTCATACCATAACCCGCAATATTAGATGTGGTTATATAATCTCCGGATTCTAGATTACCATTAATATTTGTGACCCATATAGCACCTTCGCCGACAGAATTAATATAGATTCGCGTGTCACCCAACTCTTTATCAAATACAGAAACAAATTTACCGAATGATTCCGTTCTGTTCTCGGGATCTTCTGATGAAGATATAACACCGAAACAAGATTTATCCATACTTACGTTTGACAATGAAACCACAGGTAAAGATTCATTAATTGTTATAGCTTTGTTACCATGTTCAACTCCATCAGACATTTTTATGTATCTATTTTTGTTGGCAGAAACAATTAAACCTTCGTAATTTATTGCAGACTTGTGAGAGATATTTTCTATAAAAGTCCTATGTTGCCCGGTAAAATTGTTCATGTGCCTGTTGTAGTAATTTCCATGTATGTAACCATTTATATATCTTGCTCCACCGTTTGAGCCACTCCATCTGAAAAAACCCATGGCATAACTCCCCGACGATTCACAACCCATACTCCATCGTCTATAATAGTTACTCATGTAAATGTGATCAGACCAGGTAGCACCATTATATCCCGGTACAGATGATGAATGAGCATATACATTGATACCACTCGAGCCAAAGTAGTGTTTCCCATATAAAGTTCCACCACACGTGGAATCATTGTTGCTGAGATTGAAAATCCATGGCCACTGACCATTGACTTGTGACCATGTTTCAGTATCGGTACCACCTCGTAAAATATACAATAGGTTACCATTGTTGTGTATCATCGCCGACATCTGATTTGTATCCCTAAAATAAAGGGTTGGATGGGTACCGCGAATGACTGACCGGTTTCCATCCGTGTAAATTGCACCAGAAAACGTCCCAGTCGTCGCACTCAAAGCAAAACTTCCCATATCGGAAATCTGTGCAGAGTGTACCATACCCGTTCCCTCGGTACCTTCATTTGCGTTAGGTGTAAACGCCAGACCAGTGAAGTGGAAACGACCCAATTTATTTGTCAGGCGGATTTTGCTAAACGTATTTAACCCAGACCCTATAAATGTGATGGTTGAACCGTCGTGTTGATCGGGGTTACCTTCATTTGTGTTTTCCACAGCTTGTCGAGTGTTAATTCTTCTCAAAAATACGAGACCGCCATCCGATTGAACGCCGTGCACGTCTACGTACCCACCTGTACTCCATTGTAAGTGTGAGATATACGCCGATTTCATACCAGTTGGAATATTGTACTCGAGATACCCGGGTGCGTCATTGTATCTGCGATTGTCATACACATTGTTAAATTTAGGGTCTCCCCAATTGGAATCATTATTTGTAACTGACCATGTTCCACTCACCGTAGCCGGTGAGTTTATATCGATTTCTGTGTAATCAGATGTTCCCGATTCGCCAGCTGGACCTTGTGGGCCTTGTGGACCTTGTGGACCTTGTGGACCTTGTGGACCTTGTGGACCTTGTGGACCCGTTGCACCAGTGTTACCTTGTGGACCTTGTGGACCTGTCGCACCGTCGGCGCCGTCCAAACCTGCGGGACCTTGTGGACCTTGTGGACCTTGTGGACCTTGTGGACCTTGTGGACCCGTTGGACCTGTCGCACCGTCGGCGCCGTCCAAACCTGCGGGACCTTGTGGACCCGTTGCACCAGTGTCACCTCGTGGTATGGTAAATGTCAACGTAGAAGAAGCAGACGTTCCACCAAGTACGACGGATGCACTCGTCCCTTCATTTCCCGTATTTACAGATACAGAACTTACAGAGGCCAAATATTGTACATCATTACCACCTATCTTGTACCCAGAACCGAGTGGTATATTTATGTCACCTACAACATCTAAAGTATGTGCTGGTTCAGACGTACCTATACCTACATTCGACGTGGATGTATCCACAAAGAGATTCGCAGTCCCAATTTCTAGGTCGCCTAGAAATGAATTCTTGGGTACTTCGTCTTCTTTTGTAATCATTTCATCGAATTCAGCTTCGATCTGTTGTTGTGTTGGCATGTGTTGTTGATACGCATGTGGAACCTCGATTGAAGCGTAAGTATCTTTAAACTTAAATCGTGGTGGTAAGTTATTTCCAAACAACTTTTTGATGACCTTTTCCATTACCTTGTGGCGTCTCAACTTACTGTTCACCATTTATATGAAACTACATTTTATTATCCTATGAAAAAACCTGAAAATATGTTATAATTTTCTGTTGAACTTTCGCCAAACGTAGAACCCTCTACTTGGTACACCGTGACATATTGCCCCGCTGTTAATTTAAGCATGGCAGAAATATTACACTGTGTATAACCAGATGTAGATGCATCCACGAGAGAGTTAATTTGTTGTCTCGTACCATTGACTGCAAAGTCATAGACAGTTCTATCGTTTGTGGAAACACCGTGAGCACTAAAAAAATAGTGACCCGTGACGGGTGCGGTAAAACGCCCCGTTGATGTATTGTAACTATTTGTATTATCGTACAAAACATTGTTGTAGTCGATGTCGCCCACACCAGAGACAGTTCCGTCGGTCAATTGAACACGGAAGGCGGGGACATCGGTTTGTGTAACGGTTTGTGCGGTAAGTTTAGACGCCTGGAGGTGCGCCGATGGGAAGTCCACAATATGGGTCGCCATTTCTACTATAGGGGGAGGAAAAAGTAATTAGCCACAATGATACGTGCACCCCACAAAGGCGGCGATGTACAAGGCATTGGCTTCGTCTGTCTGCACACCAGTGGCGTCCAAGTATCTGATTTTGTACGCTTTCTCTGTTTCGGTGGGGTGGTCCTCCCATTGGAGTTGACCGTGTTCATCGAGGACATTTACCCCGTCTTCATCTTTCTTTATAACCTGGATGGGTTGGGTCACCGGATCGAAGTCACAGTCCATCGTAATCTTCGCCACGGTGTAGTTGTGAAGCACGTCGTCGTCCTGTCTCTGACCATAGCCAGCGACGTTGGACGTCGTGATGTAATCACCCGACTCGAGGGGACCCGCCGTGTTCACCACCCAAATGGCACCTTCGCCAACGGAGTTGATGTAGACACGGGTGTCGCCGAGTTCCTTTTCTTGATCAGATACAAAATTACCGTGTACTTCTTGGCGAGTTTCGGGGTCTTCGGATGCCGAAATGACTCCGAAACATTTCTTGTCATTGACTATCGTGGACAAGGAGACCACCGGTAGGGATTCATTCGTCGTGATGGCATTCGAGCCTGCCTCGATACCGCCAGACATTTTGATGTATTTATTGTTGTCGGCCGACACGATGAGACCTTCTAAGTCACCAGCTTCCATAAACGGCACATCCTTAATGAACGTTCTGTGTTGACCGGTGAAGTTGACCCTACCATCAGAACCAGCTGCTAATAAATACCCCGTTCGTGTCGTATCATAAAAAAAGCACATACTTCCAGCATCATCATGAGCAAACGTCCATCGGTTTGTGGTACCATGTCGTTCAAATATAAGACCGTTTTGGTAACTACCTAATGTAGCACTCAAGTACGATTGATCCGATGCTTGTTTGAGGTGCATGCGCGACGCAGGATCCGTCTTCCCGAAGCCGACGTTGCCCGCAAACAGTGCCGACCCCCTCACATCCAACTGTGCCCTCGGCACCGTGCCCCCCAAACAAAGGGCCGTATCGGTGAGATTGATACTCTTCCCGGTTCTTCCGAGAGCGTACTCCATGGCGACCTCTTCGGTCGTGAGGGCGACGTCCCAGAGTTTGGGGTTCGATATAGAACCATTGAACAAATCTGATGCTGCACCAGTAAACCCACCACCAACTGCTAACGATGTGGTGCTTCCAATAGATAGTGTTCTCGTCCCACCATTAACACTCTTATTTGTAATCGCGACACCGTCCACATACAAATCAAACTTCGACGTATCAATTACACCGGTTGATTTCTTCACAATTGCGACATGATGCCAAGTATCTGAGGTAATGACCGCGTTTGTAGAATATACGTAATCGCAACCTATACCCGCGGCTAATTTGTAGTCCGTTCTAATAAACAAAGATGCGATTGTGGAGCACCCCCATGAACTCCCATATGATAACAAATTACAGGCTGTGGTTATAGAAGATGGAACTTTAACCCACCCAGATATGCTATAAATTGCATCTCCCGTTGGCAGTCCTGACGGAGAACTGCTTAGAATATAATCAGCACCAAGTCCGTCAAAGTCGAAACTTCTCATTGAAGATGAATAAAACGTATTTCCACGTAACGTCCCATTATTCCCCTCACCCGAAATGTCCACCGCCGTCGTCCCCGAGACCACCGAATCCACCGTGGTATCGTAGTGGACCACGAGGGATTCCGCCCGTGGTGTCTCCGCCCCGGCGGGGTGTGCGGAGACCCTCGGGAGTGTGAGGGCCTTACCGAGGGTCAGGTGTCCGTCCTCCAAACTTGAGGGGGCGGGGGTGCCGAAGAGTTTCCACTCATTTATAGTACCGATTGTAGTAGAAGATATAGTCCGCGTAATGACAATAGCAAAGTATTTATAGTAGGAAGTGGAGTTCACACTGTAGGTTACATAATCTGAGTTCTGTGGTGCACCTGTTTCGCTGAATACATACTCCCATACATTATCATCTGTTGACCCATACACAATAAAATCTTCTGGTTGTTCGCTGGTTGGACTCGTGTATATACTGAATGATTTTAGACATATTTTATAAGGTAAAGACAGTTTCAACCACGCACCAAGTTCCGTCGAAGAAGAGAGTCTATTTGTCCCGTTATAAGCAGTATCTGTGCCACCAAATGTGTCACCACCACCTGCATCTGATGGCCACTTATATGTGATCGTCTTTTCAAACGCGTGCCATATTTGATGTCCATTTCTCAAACTACTCGCACTCGCCCGAAACACTCCGTGACCAGGGATATATGTTTCATTGGCGGTCATCGCCTTCGGTGGATACTCCTGCAAAGTCTCGTTCCCGGCGACCTCGAACCTGGACGTCGGTTGAGACACACCCACCCCAACATTCCCCGTCGTCGTATCCACAAACAGATTGGCCGTGCCAACCTTGAGGTTAGACTGAATACTCGCACCCCCAGTGACGTCAAGGGCGGTGTCCGTTGTATTCGTGATCCTAATTGTGTTCGTGGTAGTGTTACTCACATTAAGGACTTCATCCAATCCTAGTGTTGTAGTGATCGTTACCGTGTTTAGTGTGAGTGTATTACCAATAAATGATTCTGCAGTCACATTTCCGGAAACAACAGCGTTCGAAGAAACAGTCAAACCCGTAGTCTCATTAGTCAGCGCCAGGGTTTGTGTAGTGTCTATACCTCCACCAGAGAAAGCTACCCCATTTTCATAGAGTGACCCGCTAAAGTTTATGTCACCCGCAACATCTAATGTATAGGATGGTGTATTGGTCCCTACACCTATATTTGAAGTTGCGATGATCTTATCGGCCCTGGGAGTTCCATTTGTAAAATTTACAAATCCAGTGGGTGTACCAATGGGCATTTAATATAATAAGAGAGAATTATAAAAGTTAAAAAGATTAATAGAATTTAACATATGTCTTGGATTGAAAGCGTTTTAGACTACTCTAAAAGCGAATTTAAACTCATTGGCTTTGATAAAAGCGAACTTGGTGATATAATGCTTGAAACTATAAAGAAACACATGAGAGTGTAGGTAATAAACCGATGCTAATTAAAACTATAATTAGAATGATGAGTGATCTGGTGGATAAAAAGCCGATATCAGTCATCACTGAAAATGATTTTGACGAAGGTGGTCGATGCACTCGATGCGAATACATTTACCGGGACAAACACGGAAAATACTACAACGATAGGGCAGTTGTATTTAAAAAATCCCTCGATGATCCAAATACTCAATACCTGTATCAAGGTCAGAATCGGTCTAAGAGAGAAATTAGTTTACCTTACGTACTCTCCGAAGAAATCCAACTTTGTGATTCTTCGTCCCATGTGTAATAATTGCCGTCATCTGGCTGGGCTACCGGGGGTTGCCAATGACACTGGTCATCAAGGGTCCACGAAGGGTGTGGTTGGGGTGTGGAAAAGTTGTCTTTATCTGAGTGGTAGATGTACCCTTTACCTGCATAGTTTTTGCCCGGTGTTGCGTAATATGTCCTCACCCACTCACCTCCTAAATTATATTCACACCATATTTTACGCTCAGCTCTAATAACACGTATAACTGTGTTTGTACCTGGATCTATTTCTGCAAAGTGAGGCATATTCTATACTTATGTGAGATATCTTATTATGACAATTCCAGAGCCACCAGCGGCACCATACCTACCACCACCTCCACCCCCGCCCGTGTTTGCACTTCCGGGGGTGCCATTAAGACGTGGATCAGCTGAACTATAATATCCTCTGCCGCCGGCACCACCACCACCATTACCACCACTTGATAATGTCGGGTTTCTATAACTCGCACCACCACCACCACCTGCATAATAAGTAGCCGTTCCGTTTATGCTACTTTGTATACCATTACCCCCATTACCACCTAAACCTTCCGTGACCGCCGATCCATCTCCACCTGCAGCACCCGCACCACCACCACCACCACCACCATCTCTATAATCATATTTATAACCTCTCCCACCATCATTTCCTTGTCCACTTGTTCCACTACCACCTGTACTATAAGTGCCACTACCACCACTACCTGCACCACCGCCACCCGAGCCACCATTACCGCCGGTATCGGGGCTTTGATTTTGATATGCACCATATCCACCACCTTCAGCTATCTGAGAATTAAAAGAGGAATCATTACCCTTTGTATTCTCAGCACCCCCTGCACCAACCTCGATAGTATATGTACCCACTGCTAGTGACATAGTACCAGTCAGCATACCACCAGCACCACCCCCTGCACCACCACTACCAAGACCACCACCCCCGCCACCAGCGACGATGAGATACTCAACATTACCCGCAGAATACATCATGAAGTCACCACTACTCGTGAACGTGTGAATGGTATATCCATCGGCGTATGTCACTGCACCACCTACTGCACTCGCAGCCCCGATAGTCAACCAATTTGTCCCATCATACACTTGTAATTTACTCAAAGTCGTGTTAAACCTTATCATACCCGCGATACCAGCTGGCTGTTGTGCCGTTGTACCAACTGGGACAATCATCGCCCCGTTGCTATTAATGTCAAGGGATGCTCGTGGCTCCGTCGTCCCGATACCAACGTTCCCCGTTGCGACCACATCAACTGCCTGTAATTTTGCGTCATCAAATACTACTGTTCCTGTAGAAGAGGACATCTACTATTTAATGAGGTTATTTTTAGAATGATTTTAGTTTACTCGGGAGGGGTGGGCCATAT
>Ga0255782_10000375_pt1 | contig 40163 bp, 29 predicted proteins | sample 101ome_26_FD_179980 | JGI IMG/M metagenome (GOLD analysis project Ga0255782, IMG submission 179980) | Coastal salt marsh microbial communities from the Groves Creek Marsh, Skidaway Island, Georgia - 101408AT metaG (version 2) | ecosystem: Environmental > Aquatic > Marine > Intertidal zone >...
GCACGGATGCGCTCGCGTACGCGGGACTACACGGACAGGCGAGCGATTGGTCGGGAGGTATGGCGCAGAGGTATCGCGAGACGCGTCGGTTGTTGGAGGAACACGCGTTCGATGGGTACGACGCGACGTATCACGGTTTGTTGGATCGAGACGCGGAGGGAATGGGATTGTGGTCGTTGGGGGATTTCGCGACGGTGACGACGCATCCGAGCGACACGACGTTCGAGTTCTTCGAGCGGTTGGTGTCGGGGAAATACGGAGGACGCTTTGACGGTGAAGACGAAGGCGCGTCGTCGTCGCGTCTGTTGATCGTCGTGAACGCGTTTTGGAGTGGGAAAGGGGAGAACGTGGGCCAACCGTGGGAGTTTGGATTGCGAAGACGAGCGAAGGAGCTTTTATCGCGAGGTGATTTTGAAAAGATATACGCGTGTCGCCGCGCGCGATCGGCGTCGGGAGTGGAGGGAACGCTTCTGAGGGAATGGCCGGGACCGTGGCGGTTGTTCGACGCGAACGGTGAGCGCGTCGTGGGCGAGTGGGACGACGAACCGAGCAATCGCGTCATCGCCGAGACGCTCAACGACGCCGCGGGCGTCGACGAGAGTGTCGGGTTCCACCGAAACGCCGCCGACACGAGTCGCGACGACGATTGCATCACGTGATACGTCGCTGTGGATTGTTGTTTTAGACTTGTGCCTTGTGATGAGTAGTACTAGAGCCGCGCGCGCGTTACTTTACAATTAATTGTTTCTACTTGGTCAATATCGCGACGGTTTCGATCCACCGCTCGCTCGTCGGCGCGTGATCGAAACACGCCAGCGTTTTCAACGTAAATCCTCTCGCGTAAAATCCGATGTCTGCCTCCTCCAAGTCTCGAAGTAAACTCGCGTGATCGCACGCCACGTAGATCACGGCGTCGAACGAGCGAGACACGACGTCGAGCAGTCGTCGATCGAATCCCAACCCCGCGCGCGGAGGATCGACGAGCAAGACGGTGCGCGCGCGATCGACGTTATTCACGTTGGCGGGAATCCACTCTTCCGCCGGGGCGCACACCGCGCGCGCGCCGTTCTCGACACCGTTTCGAATGAAATTTTCCGTCGCCGCGCGCGCGAGCGCCTCGTCAATCTCCACCGCCGTCGCGCCGTCCGGAAAATACGGCGCCAACGCGACCGTGTGATTCCCACACCCGGCGAAGAGCTCAATAAATCTCGTACGCGCGGTTCCCACGAATTCGCGCGCGCACACGTCGCACAGAAAATTCGCCGTGGCCTCGGCCACCGCGGGATTTGGATTACTAAACGACCCTTCGACGTGCGCGAATCGAAGTATCCGCTGATCACCTTCGCGATCGATGCGCATCGTCTCCGTCACGAACTCTCTCCCCACGACGTATTTTGATCGTTTCTTCCGTCGAAACGCGCACCCGACGACGCGTGACTCGTTCCCGAACACCGCTCTCGCGAAAGCGTCCATGTCGGCTTCGCGCGCGCTCGGCGCCGCGGCGCATCCAACCACGATCTCGCTCCCGATACGATTGCTCAGCACGTTCACGGCGAGTAACGACTCACGAAACCTTATTCCTCCACCTTCGTTCACCGCGCGCAACACCGCACGCGCACCGTTCGTCACGCCCTCGACGCCGTCGGCGAACGGCGGCGCAGGCGTCAGCGTCCCGTCGCTCGACACCGTCACGAGCGTCACCTCACCGTCGTCGTCGCGCGAGACGCCGAAACTCGCGCGCGCGCGAAATCCTTGATGGACGCCCTCGTCGTCGCGCTCTCGTCTCGCGCCGGGTGTCTCGTCGACGCGTCGACCGAACGATTTCTCGACTCTGTGAACTTTTCGCGCCAAGGATGACGACGAAGACGACGACGACGACGACGCTGAAGACGACGCGTCGACGCGCGACGCCCTCGACGCCATCGCGACGATGCGTCTCGCGTCGCATCGCGCCGACGCGTGCGCCATCGTCGCGCGCACCGTCGAGTGAAGAATCGAATGTTCGAGGGGTGCACTTTTTCCACGTCATCACTCCTCGACTCGCGACGCTCGCCGGTCGACGACGCGCGCGACGATGCACGCGATGACGACGACGATGCCGTGTTCGCGCGCCGTTTCCGCGCGCGCGGTGTCGACGAAGACGACGACGACGCGTGCGAACGCGACGAATGCGCGACGAATGCGCGAACCGGTTCTCCTTTCCAGAGCGTCCTCGATGGCGCGCGCGACGCCCGCGAAGACGCCAAAGACCGCGTCCACGACGGCGAGACGCGCGATCGTCGCGCGATCGTCGCGTCCGAGCGTGGCGCGAACGTCGGAACCGAACCCGTACGCCGAGGAGGACAAGTCTACGTTTATGGGCGGCGTCGACGTGCACGCGGCGTTGGACGCGGGTTTCGGATCCATCGCGTTGCTCGGCGCCACGGCGGTGTCGCTGTTTTTGGCGAACAGCGCGTGGAGTGGGGCGTATTTATCGTTTTGGCACGCGCACGTCGGACCGGCGGCGTTGGCGTTGCACATGTCTCTGCACCACTGGGTCAACGAGGGGTTGATGGCGATTTTCTTCTTCGCGGTGGGATTGGAGATTAAGCGTGAATTCGTGCACGGATCGCTGCGAAGTCTGAAACAGGCGGCGTTGCCGTGCATCGGTGCGCTCGGTGGGATGGTGGTGCCGATGGCGGTGTACCTGGCGTTTAATAATCCGGCGACGACGGCGGCGGCGGTGACGGCGGGCTGGGCCATTCCCATGGCGACGGATATCGCGTTCGCGATGGGCGTGTACAACTTTTTCAAGAATAAGATGCCTGGTGGAGTGGCGGCGTTTTTACTCACGCTCGCCACCGTCGACGATCTCGGCGCGATCGCCGTCATCGCGGTGTGTTTCGCGAAATCGTTGACGACGTCGTACATCGTCGGCGCCGTCGCGGCGACGGGCGCGCTCTTCGCGGCGTGCAAGAAGGGGGTCACCAACATGGCCGTCTACGCCGCCTTGGGCGTCACTCTGTGGTACTGCTTGTTACAGGGCGGCATCAACGCCGACGTCGCGGGCGTCATCGCGGCGTTCGCCGTGCCCGCGCACGCGAGCGCCCCCGCCGGGAGCGACGCGACGCCGGAACACGAGGGGAGCGACCCGACGCTCCTCGATCACTTGGTGCACAAATTCGCCCCGCTCTCGGCGCTCGTCATCATGCCGCTCTTCGCTCTCGCCAACACGGGCGTGCCGCTCGACGCGAGCGTCGTCGGTAAGGTGTTAACCGAACCCGTCGGTCGCGGCATCATGCTCGGTTTGCTCTTGGGTAAACCCGTCGGCATCGCCGGTCTGTCTTGGCTCGCCGTCAAGTGTAAAATCGGCAAGTTGCCGCACGGCATGAACAACGCTCATCTCGGCATCGTCGGTTTACTCGGCGGTATCGGGTTCACAATGTGTTTGTTCCTCGTCGAGATGGCGCTCGCGGGACATGCGTCGGCGGCGAACACGGCCAAGCTCGCCGTGTTGGCGTCTTCCACCATCGCCGCCACCGTCGGCGCGGCGCTCATGGCGGGACTTCCGTCGGCCGAAAGCGAGGACGAGACCAAGCTCAAGACGGCGTAGATTTATCTGTTTTTTTTCTCACGACACGACACGACAAAAATGGAATGTTTCAATACCATCGACACAACAGAATCACTCGAAACGGGCACCGACTATACATTTCGCGACGCGCCCACGGACGACGCGAATCGCGCCGCCTCGGCGAACGCATCATCGCTGACGAAGACGGCGTACGGATCGTGCGTCTCCACTCGACCGCGCATGACGTCTGGGAAAAAGTTCCAAAACAACGTCCCGCGAAGGTGCGCGTCCGTCGCGATGGATCGACGCGCATGCGAAAACACGTATCTGTAGTACTCGCTCACGCGCGCGCGTTCGTTCGGACGACGAAGAAACCAAAGTGGTGGACGTCGTCGATTCGATTCGCCGTCGTCGTCGTCGTCGTCTCGCGACGCGCGTCGCAGAGAAAACACGCCTCGCTCGGCGGCGCCGAATTCCTCGACGACGACGGGTTTGCCCAAAAGTCGACGCGCATCCTCCTCGTGCGCGCGAATCCAATCTCTCGTGAACCGCGCGCCGTCGAACGCGACGGTGGGCGAATACACGGCCCAATTGTCTCGCCAAATGTGCGCGGCGGCGAAATCGACGTTCGGCGACGCGTGATTCCGCACGAAATCTTGTCCCGTCGTGTACGCCCAAGGTGCCGGGTTCGCGTCGGCGTTGGGCGACGGACCGTCTCGCGCGTAAAAGCCCTCTTCACCAACGGTGACGAGACGTCGAGGATCGATGGATTTGACGTACGCCGCCATCTCGTCGATCCACGCCTGCAGCGCGTCGCCGCACCCGCGACATCTCGGTTCGTTGATTAAATTCCACGCCGCGACGCTCGAGTACTCTCGCAGTGCCTCCACGACGCGTCGCGCGTGTCTTTTGTACGCGTCCCTACACGACGCGTTCTCGTAAAACGCGCGATCGTCGTCGGCGTCGGCGTCGTCGCCGGCGCACGCGCGAAGCGCGCTCGGCGCTCGATGCCAATAATCGCTCAACGCCAAAATCAAATACACATCCACTCGCGCCGCCTCACTCGCGAGCGTTCGCAACCCACGCACGACTTCCTCGTCATGCGCGTCGCCAGCGTTCTCTCGCACGCTAAACGCCCACGCGCGCACCGCGTTCATCCCGTTCGCCGCCGCCGTCTCCATCGTGTCTCGCGTCGTCGCGCGTCCGACGCCGTCGCTCCAATCCATCTCAAACAACCCCTCGCGCGTCTCGCTCGCGATCTCGGCCGCAAAGTAATGATTAAACCCGATCAATTCGATCGTCTCTTCGGTGCCGTTGACGACGCGCGCGAACGCGTTCGGCGCGCGCACGTAGAGACATTTGTGACATTCGGCAGCTGGATTTTGTTGGCGGTTCGACTTCTCCGACGTCGAGCGCGCGACGCTCGCGCGCGACGCGACGAGCACGAGGACGGCGACGAGGACGCGCGCGAGCGACATCGCTCGGACGAGTTTCGCTCGACGCGACGACGGGTGCGCGTGCGGCGGTGTGATGCGTGCGAACGCCCGTCATCGTGCGCTCGAACTTTGCCGTCACTCGTCGACGGACATGTCGCGCGCGTCGTCGTCGGCGCGCGCGTCGGCGGCGCCGCGCGCGTCGGCGCCGCGCGCGTCTCGCGCGCGGTGGGACCGCGCGCGCGTCTCGGTCTCGCGCGCGCGCGTCGCGCGCGTCGCGCCGCCGCGCGCCGTCTCTGACGTCGACGTCGGGGCGAGCGACGCCGAGCGCGACGCGCGCGCGCGACGCTCGGACGTCGCGCGCGGTGGGAACGACGCCGACAGCGACGATCGTCTGGTCGAGGCGCTCGCGCGCGACGCGCGGGCGTCGGCGTCGACGTCGTTCGATGGGGCGTGTTTGCCTCGAGAGCCGTCGACGCGCGTCGTCGCCGAGCTCAAACGCGCGACGCGGGAACTCGGGGCGACGCGCGGGGCGAACGTGGCCGCGCGCGTGTTCGAGGAGATGTCGCGCGCCGAGCGCGAGGGATCGTGGCCGAACGTGCACGTGTGCACGACGGTGATTTCGTCGTTGGCGGCGACGGGGGACGCGGATAAGGCGCTCGAGGTGTTGGAGTGGATGAAAACGACGAGCGCGCGGGGCGGAGACGCGGCGAAGATGTGCGCGCCGACGACGCACACGTACACGACGTGCGTGCGCGCGCTGGACGCGGCGGGGCGGTGGAAGGAGGCGTTGGGGATGTTTGAAGAGATGACGACGACGGGGACGCGAAGAAACGCGCACACGTACAGCGCGTTGGTCCGAGCGGGGGCAAACGGTGGACGCGCGGGGGCACGGGCGGCGGTGAAATTGATACCGGAGATGAAGAAAGATTCAATCGAACCGGATTTAGCGATCGCGTCGGCGTTGATAAGCGCGTTCGGGGTGTTGGGGAGCGAGGACAACGCGCGCGCGATGTTGCGCGCCATCGAGTCGAGCGGACGAGGGACGGACGCCAAGCTGTACGTGGATTACATCACCGCCATGTGTAGATGCGGAAACTACGAGGAGGCCACGGAGGTGTTCTCCCGCGTGCCCAGGACGACGTTCACGTGCACGGCGGTGATGAAGGCGTACGCGGAGACGATGGATTGGAAACTCGCTGAGACGTTATTCGAGGAGATGCGTCGAGACGGACCGCCGCCGAACGATCACACGCACACCGCCGTCCTGCACGCGTACGAGAAGAGTTTACAGTGGGAGCGCGCGGTGCGTCTTCTCAACGAGCTCACCGCGCAGAGGCGGGCAAAGGAGATTCATCACAACATCGTCCTGAGCGTCTTGGGCAAGTGCACGCAGTGGGAACGCGCGGAGGTTTTATTTAGAGACATGCGAGAGTTGTACGGCATAGAACCCTCTCGCGTGACGTATAGCACGCTCATCTCCGCCTACGGGCGAAGTGGGAAGACGGAACTCGCCCGTAAGGTGTTCAAACAGATGCTCGCGAGGCGCATACCACCCGACGATTACACCTTTGTCGGTTTGATGCTCGGTCCCGCGCTCGAAGGTAACTTTCGAGAGTGCGCGCGCATCGCCACCGAGATGAAGGAGGAATACGGCGTCGAGCACACCGTGCACACGTACAACGCCCTCATTCAGGCGGCAGACATCGCGGGTAACTACGACAAGGCGGTGGAGGTGTACGACGAGCTCTTACAGCGCGGCGTCGAGCCCAACAACACGACGCGCGAGCTCGTCGTCGCGGTCGGTAAACGCGGGGCGAATTATTACGATCGACAACAGAAAACCGCCGCCGTCGCCTCGTACGCCGCCGGTCTCGTCGGCGTCATGGGCATGGCTCTCGGTCGCTGGTGATTGACGACGCGACGTCAACTTTTTTAACAACAAATCTTTAGCTACTACCTAGCCCACTACTTGAGCCCGATGGATTCTTGCACGCTGGACACCCCATCCTTGTCAAAAAATTGCGTGAACGTCTTCGTCACGAATCCGAAATTCCTCGAGAGCGAAAACCGCACCGCCGGCGGCAACGGCGATAACAACAGCCCCGGCACGCGCATCACCGCCACCACCGCGCCCGCCATCTTACGCTCGAAATCCGGCGGGTAATCCAACCACGGGTGCGATCGCTTCACCTTCCTCTGCGGCGGCGTCGCGACGCGCTGTCCAGCCACCGCGAGCTCGCTCTTTTCGCTGTACCCGGCGAATGTCTTTTGCGCCGGTCGTCGACCGCCGGGCAAACCGCCCGCGGACATTTGCTGCGACGCGACGCGGTCGCGCGAGTGTCCACCCTGCGCAGAGCTCATGTCTGTCGCGCGTCGTCGGCGAGGGGCGTCGGCGTGTGCGGCGCGCGCGCGACCGGACGTCGTCGGCGAGACGCGTCGGCCGCCGACCCTATCCATTGTGGGTGCCCTGTGTAATAATACAAGTAGGACACATGGAACATGTACTAGTATGAAAAGAGCCATGTAGAATCATCAAGTACTCCATGCGGGGAAGCTCACAGAAACGCGCGCGCGGACGACGCGTCGACGCTCAATTTCTCTTCGACTTCGGTGATTCGCTCAATCACGCCTCTCAACTCTTCGTCTTTCGTGAACGGCGGCCGCGATCGAAGCTCGCCGCGAAATTTGTCGAGTCGCGAGAGGTGCGCGTCCGCGAAGTGGTACAGTCGTCGATGGAGCGGAAACTTGGACGCGTCGCGACGCGTGAAATCTCGATACTCGCGCAACATCTCACGCACGCGTCTCTCTAATCGACGTTTGTCCACCTTTTCACGAACGCTGACGTCGATGTCGTCGTTTTCGAAGATTTCCTCGACGAACGCGTCCGCCGCCGACGAGCGAAACGCTTCGTCTTCCACCTCCGCGTTCGGAGGACCACCGTCGCACGTCGGCGCGAGTTCGAAGAGAATTTCCTCGAGAATCTCTCTCGACGCCACGTCCAATCGATCGAGCGTCGTCTCGACGCGTTCGAGCGTTTGAGCCAACTCGCGCGCGCGCTCCAGCGCCGTCCGTCGACGTCGAAGCGTCGCGAGCGTACACCTCAGCGCGAACACCTCGAACGCGCGCGCGATCGATTCGAACGCGCGTCGTACAAACATCATCGCGTGCATCTCCACCGCGACGACGACGACGCGTCGTCGACGACGTCGTCGTCGTCACCGCGCGCCGAGTTCGTCTGTCGATTCCTTTCACCACCGAACGACCGACGAATCATCACCGAACCGGCGTCGTCGCGCGACCGCGAGTCCGAGACGCGACGACTCGACGACCGCGATCTCGCCCGTCGCGCGGGTCGCGCGCGGGTCGCGTTCGAGCGCCGTCGCGCACTGGCGTTGGTGCGCATTTTTGTCAATTGTCCCCTGAGAACGCGTCGCGCGTCGACGAGACCGCCGTCCGCGATGTCGCGCGCGACGACGACGACGTCCGCGCGCGCGATGGCGACGCGCGCGCGCCTCGCGGCGTCGTCGTCGTCTCGGACGCACCGCGCGAGACGACCGCGGCGCCGCGCGAACGCGAATGGGCGACGTGCTGACGAGGCGTCGTCGTCGTCGACGCGGGCGATCGGGGACGCGCGCGCGGGACGCGAGGACGCGGCGGCGAGGGACGACGACGACGACGAGGGCGCCGTCGAGCTCGAATTGGATTTCGACGCGCGAGAGATACGCGAACGGCGCGTGGAGACGATGGTGTTTCAGAGCGACGCGGATGACGAGTACGAGCGCATCGCGGCGAGGATGGAGGCGAGGATGGAGGCGGCGTTCGAGGCGGCGTTCGAGGCGGTGAGACGACGCGCGTCCTCGTCGAAGACGATGACGGCGACGACGACGTCTTCGGTGACGTTCGAGGCGGTCGCGGGCGCGGATGCGTTGAATCGGCGCGCGAACGAGCTCGAGGAGCGGCTTCGATCGGCGACGACGTCGTTGCGCGCGACGCAAAACGAACTGGATTTCGAGCGTCGACGGTGCGCGGAATTGACATCCGCCGTGGAACGAGCGACGCGCGCGTCGACCGAGGCGATGGGGGATAACGCGCAGAACGCGCGCGCGTTGGGGGAGGAGATCACCGAGCTCGAGCGCGAAAAGGCGGAATCGATACGAGAGCGCGCGCGGCTATTGGAGGTGAAGCACGCGTTGGAGGAGCAAGCCGAACAGGTGCGCGTGGAGGCGCGGACGGTGCGCGAAATCAAGGAACGCATCGAATCTGAAAATGAAGTCACACACGCGAAGATGCGCGACATTCAGAAAAAGTTTCAAGAGAGCGAGGAAGTCGGACGACGGTTGGCGGAACGCCTGCGCGCTTACGAGACCGCGGATGGGAAGACGTCGACGTCGTATCAGGACGACGCGACGACTCTTCGCGATGAATTGGAGCGCGAAAAGACCGTTCGTGAACGATTGGAGACCGAGCTCGCGGATCTCACCCTCGAGAAGGACGCGACGAAGGAGTTGTGCGACGCGTTGCGCGAAGAAGTCGAGGCGCTGCGACGCGAGGGATCCGGCGACGGCATCGCACTCGGAACGATTGAACCGAACGCCGATCTTATCGCCGCGATACCACCGCACGTCGCGCAATCCATCGAGGCGCACCTGAATTGGCGTCACCGCGAGGCGCGCGGCGAGCCCGGCGACGCCAGAGGCGACTGGGCCAAGGCGGAATCCGTCCTGACGGATCGACTCGCTCGCACCGACGGTCAACGCGTCGCGTACTGGGCGTTTTTGCGTTCACTCGCCGAACTCATGCGTCTAGGTGACGTCGGCGCCTTTGACGAAACGTCCTGGCGCGTCCTCGGAGACTTTGTCGGTCGAGCGGTGATAGCTCGAGACGCGAGCGTCTCGCCGAGCCAACGCTCGCGATCTCCGGGCACATCGAACTAGAATAAACACCACGCATCGAACATCGGTGCGCATCCATTGATTAATTAATTCATCACACACGTTTTGATTCAGTGGTCACGCGCGTCGGCGTCGCCGTTCTCGCCGTCGTGCGCGCTGTCGGCGAGAGACACTTTTTCGTCCCACGTGCGCCGCAGTCCCAGCCTCGCGAGCATGCTTCGCCGCGCCAGCCTGCGCGCGTACGCCCTCGCCCGCGCGCGAGACGACGCGCACCGCGCGCTCGCGTCCAACGCGCGCGCGTTCCGAGCGTCCACCGCGACGAACGATGGCGCGCCCAATAAAATGGGGTTAATCAAATCGCTGCGCGAGCGCACCGGCGCGCCCATCGTCGACGTCAAGAGCGCGCTCGCGGCGCACGATTACGACGTCGAGGCGGCGTTCGACGCGCTTCGGGCCAAGGGACTCGCGGCGGCGGCGAAAAAGGCTGGTCGAACGAGCGCGGATGGTTTAGTGGGCGTGGCGAGCGACGGAAACGGCGCGTGCGTCGTCGTCGAGGTGAACAGCGAGACGGATTTCGTCGCGCGTAACGACGAATTTCAAGCGTTGGTTCGAGAGGCGGTGTCGGCGGTTCGAGAGGGCGTGCGGGCGGACGCCGCGTTCGCGGCGGAACACGCCGGCGCGACGGCTGGCGCGTTGCGCGCGGTGAGCGAGACGCGATTGGCGTCCGCCAAGGCGTCGAACGGGATGACGCTGGAAGATTTAGCGAAAGAAACGGCCGTGAGCGTGCGTGAGAACGTGCGCGTGCGCCGCGCGTTCGCGTACGCGGCGACGGATGGCGCCGAAGAGGTTATCGGGACGTACGTGCACGGCGCGCTCTCGCCGGGCGTCGGTCGACAGGCGGCGTGCGTCGTCGCCAAGGGCGTGAGCGAAGATTTCGCGAACAAGCTCGCGATGCACGTCGTCGCGAGTTCGCCGCTGTACCTGCGAAGCGATTGCGTGCCGAGCGATGCGCTCGAGCGCGAGATGTCGGTGTTCCGGGCGCAAACCGAGGGCACGGGGAAACCGGCAAACATCGTCGAGAAAATCTTAGCCGGACGCGTGAACAAGTATTACGAGGAGGTGTGCTTTGAGAATCAAAAGTTTGTGCTCGATGATTCCATCACTGTGGCGAAAGCCGTCAAGGCTGAGGGTGGAGAGATTGTCGCGTTTAGTCGCGTCAAGGTGGGCGAAGGCATCGAAGTCGAAGAGAAGGATTTCGCGAGCGAGGTCGCGGAAGCCGTTAGAACCACATAGACACGCGCGTTTCGATAATATATCAATCGCTTCTTTCTTTAATACATCTCAACACGCAGCACCGACGCGACGCCGTCACCCCGTCGGAACGAAGACGCGAAACGAATCCGCCATGTCGAAAAACGTCTCTCGCATCTCGAGCCATCGCGTCTCCGGAATTTGAGCCACGAACGTGTACAGCGTCGTCCCTCTCGTCGCGAATACCGCCACATTGTGTCTAAACCACGTATCCGTCTGAATCGTGTACTCAAACGTGTAATACGTCGTCCCGTCGTTTCCCGTTCTCGTCATCGCCCTTATCAACCGTCCCGTCTTCCCGCTCCCCGGCTTCGCCAACACGTTCTCCAACAACCACCCCGCCTGCGCCTCCGCGTCACCGAACACCGCTAAATTAAACCCTCTCGGTACCGCGCTCGTGATCACCGACACGTTCTCCTCCCCGCTCGAACCGATCGGTCCGTACGCGCTGTCGGGCTCGTTCACCTCTCGCCGCGCGCTCGCCGAGAGCGCGGGCGGATCCAACGCGCTCACGCCTCGCGTCGCGTTCCTTCGCGCCATCGTCTGATCCACGACGTACGTCGTCGGCACGATATACTCGTACCCACGAGCCGGTTTGTAACACCTCGAGTAGCCGAGCACCGGATACAAGACGTCGAGTCTGTTGGCGCGCGCGAAATCGGGAATGTTGCCCAAAACCTTTTCGGTGACGCGCGCGAAATTCGCCCCCAGCGCGAGCGCGACGGTACCGGCGACGCCGACGACGACGCGTCGAGGCGAGACCGGCGCGAGACCGCCCGTCGTCGGCGAACGCGGCGGCGCGGACGGTGTCCCCGACGATGACGACGATGACGTGGAGTCATCATCGATGTCTTCTGACGCGCCTCTCGCGCGCGTCGCGCGTCGCGCGTCCTCCCGCGAGCGCGCGAACGGTGACGACGACCGCGTCGAGACGAGCGTCGCGCGCGCGAGCGTCACCGACGCCATCCCGCGGCGACGAATCGCGGATGCAATTCGCGATTCGTCCCACACTCCATGGCGCTCGCCCGCGCGTGCGTCCCGACCCGCGCGTTCGTCGCTCGATCCCGTGCCGCGCGCGTCATGACGACCGCGCGCGCGTCGCTGAGCAGTTACCTCCCGCCGGACACGTACCACTCGCTTCCGAAGGATGGCGACGTGACGTTTTTGCACACCATGGTTCGAGCCAAAGATTTGGAACGCACGATGAGCTTCTTCGCCGCGCTCGGCCTTCGAGAGACGCGTCGCAAGGAATCGCAGAATGGAAAATTCACCCTCGTCTTCATGGCCTCCGCCCCGGGCGCGCCGGAGATCGAGATCACGTACAATTGGCCGGATGAAAACGGCGAGACGGAGACCTTCGCGCCGCCGAGTCGTTCGATGGGACACCTCGCGTTCGCCGTCGACGACATTTACGCGAAGTGCGCCGCGCTGCGAGACGCCGGGATCGTCATCAATCGTCCGCCGAGGGATGGACGCATGGCGTTCGTGATCTCACCCGACGGTATCTCGGTCGAGTTGTTACAAAAGGGCGACGCGTTGGCGCCCGCCGAGCCGTGGGCGTCGATGCAAAACGTCGGTTCGTGGTGAGAACGTCTCGAGCGAACGAGCGAACGAGCGAACGAGCGATGATGCGCGCTTTTATAGAAGCCCTTTTGTAAAACGAACGAACGAATGCGCCGAACATCGACACGAACGCTTCAGTGCGCGCCTCGCGCGTCGTGAAACCATGCCCGCCCCTCGCGTCGCCCCCGTCGGATCCCCGCCCTGGGGCTCGGAGACGCTGTGCCTGTGCTTTGAGTTCGATCTCTCGGACGTTGCTGAGGAGACGCGCGCGCGCATGCGCGAGACTGACCACGACGCCGCGCTCAAACAAGTCATCGCTCGAACGACGCTCTTCGACGACGTCGCCGAGTCTCGAAAGATCACCGGCAAGGCGCGCGCGCGGGTCGTCGACGCGGCATCCTCCGCGTCTCTTCGCGCGACGCACGACGCCGACTTTGACGCGTGGGCGCGTGCGAGAGACGCGCACGTGTCGGTGGATTACGTCTACTCGGCGTCCGGGGACGCGTTGGGCGCGCGCGTGCTCACCAAGCTCGGCGCGTGCGACGGCGTGACGGCGGTGCGCGCGGCGCTGCACGCGCTCGAGATCGTCGAGGGCGGGAGCGAGGCGATGACGGAGAGCGCGTTTAAGAAGAATCCAAAGTATTCATACGGCGCGCGACAGGCGTTCAACTTTGTTCGACGCGTGTTGTTCGAGACGGCGGTGGACGTCGTGGGATACAAGCTCGGACTCGGGTACGGACGCGTGAACGCGAGACAAGCGCCCGAGTACGACGGCGTGCGCGCGCCGAACACGCCGAAGGCATTGTTTGATTTATACGCCGAAAAGGGCGCCGCGCCGGCGTGCGAATACCGCGTGTACAGACCGGAACATCCGAAAGGATTTCACCGTCTCATCGCGGCTTTGAAAGGGTGGGAGCGCGTCGCCGGTCTGAAGGGGTACTTTTGCCTGTTGAATTTCAGCCCGCGCGCCGTGCCGGCCTACCTGACGTCGGCGGATGATTTGCGAGGTGACATTCGCGTGCGGTACCGCGAGGCGTTCGATAAAATAGCCGCGCCGCCCACCGGTCCGATTTGGGACGTGCAGACCCCGTTCCTGTTGCGTAAAATATTCGTCAACAACTACGGCCGACACACGCACTCGTTCAAGGCTAAGCTTCGCGGATTCGTCTGGGATTGGTTGTGCGTCCCGGCGACGTGCCGCGGCGCCGGTTGCATCGAGATCAACGGCGAGTTTTGCGTGTGGACGCGCGGTTTAGATTTGAAGCAACCGTGCGTGAGCGACTCGATCGAGAAACACCTGGGCAAAAACTTTGATTCTTTCGTGCAAAACAGCTCGTGGGAGGCGCTCGAAGATTACGAACCGTTCCCGCGGAAACGGTGAGCGGCGTCTCGCATCTCACTCGCACCTCACAATTCCTTGCAGTAGTACAGTACGTATTTTTTCATTTGTAAATCGCACACATTGACATGTAACTGACGTCAATTACTACAGTGGGTACAATCGCACTACGGTATTACAACATCGAGTAGACTACACTAGGCATGCGAACGCATCGACGGCGGCAAGAAGTCATCATCCGCCCTTCCCGAGCGCGTCGTCTCCTTGACCGAATCGTCGAGCACGCTGGCGCACACACTCTCCACGACGGGTGCGATCGCCGCCGCGAAAAAATCGTACGCCTCGGGCTTCAAGTGCGTCGCGTCTTCGCGAAACAACTCGTCCCGACGCTCAAACACCTCGGTCACGTCGACGAACGCGCTGTCCGGCGTCTTCTCGCACCACGCTCGACACAGCGCGTTCGTCTCGCGCACGACATCGCTCATCCCAAACATTCGTTTCTGCGGCGAATCGATCACGCCCACGAACACCACGCCCAAACGCGGCGTCCCCGCGTCTCTCGCGCGCGCGCGACACCGCTCGGCAAAATCTACGAAATGGTCGCGCACAGTTTTCGCCTCCACGCCGACGCTGATGTCATTCGATCCACAGTAATACACCACCACTCGCACATCTCTCGTCTCGAAGCTCACGCACGACGACGCGTGTCTGAGCACGTCAATCGTCGTCGAGCCGCCGAAGGCTCTGTTGATGAACCTCGGCGTCCCCGCCAATCGACTCGACGTCCCCTCCCAATCCCGATCGAAATCGCGAATCTCTCGCCACTCGCGAAAGATGGACGACCCCACGAACACGACCGCGCGCTCGCGCGCCGCGTCGCCTCGCGCCTCGCGCGCCTCGGCGTCTAAACGCTCGAATCTTCTGATTTCAGGTTTCGCCCAATCATCCATCTCGCGCGTCCACGCCGCGCGCATCTCGCGCTCTCTCCCGATCGCGCGCGTCGACGCGACGCGACGACCGCGTCGCGCGCTCTCGCGCGCGCACGAGTCGGCGCACGCCCGCGCGAGCGCGATCGTCACTCGATTCGAATGTCGAAGCGCGAGCCGCATCGTGACGATTGACGGGACATCCCGACGCGCGCCATGCCGTCCGACGACGCCGCGGACGAGGACGCGCGCGCGAATGCGCCGGCGTCCACCGCCGCGAACGATGCGTCGGTGCCGGCGCCGAACGCGGACGGTGACGCGACGAAGCGCGCGATGATGCAATCGCTCTTCGGATCCGACGACGAGGATGACGACGACGACGACGACGTCGCGGCGCGCGCGAGAGCGCGCGCCAAGGGCGGCGACGACGACGACGAAGATGAAGAGATGGCACAGATCGAGCGCCTCAAGGCGAAGACGAAGCGCGCCAAGGCGAGGGAGGCGGCGAAGAAGTCGACAAAGGGTGGGGCGAGTGGAAAACCTTCGGCGAGCCGAAGCCGCGACGTGGATTTCGACGCGATACAGAACGAGGATTACGTCGCGCCGCGAACGGCGGAGGACGACGCGTTCATCGATGACGCGGGTGTCGCGGAGGAGGATAAGTGGGCGAACATGTCGGACGACGAGGATGGAAAACGCGGGTACGCGAGCGAGGCGGAGGAGAGCGACGACGAGCTGGAAAAACTCTTCGCGCCGGGTGGGAAAGGGAAGCGACGAAGAAAGGATGAGGAGATGGCGCGCATGGAGGTGTTGGATTTCTTGTCCAAGATGGAGATCGCGGTGGAGGAGGACGCGCGCGCGTACGCGGCGGGGAAGCCCGCGGTGAAGAAGTTGAAGCTCTTGCCCGAGGTGGAGAAGAAGCTCGTCATGGTGGAGTTGCACGAGGCGTTCCTGCGTCACGGGCTGTTGACGGTGCTCAGGGCGTGGTTGGATCTGTTACCGGACGGCAATCTTCCCAATCTCACGGTGCGCACGAGCCTGATTGAGCTGATTCAGCAGTTGCCGGTGTCGACGGATTCGCACGAGCGCAAGGAGGAGCTCAAGCGATCCGGTTTGGGAAGAAACATCCTGTTCTTATCCACGCTCGAGGAAGAGACGCCGAAAAACCGTGCGAGGTGTAAGAAACTCGTCGAGAAGTGGTCTCGACCGGTGTACGAACTCTCGTCGCACTACGGCGACATTCACGTCGGACGAGAAACCGTCGACGCCGACGAGCGCCGCCGTCCGAAAAAGAGCAAGGCGAGCGCGGTCGATCACTCCGCCGACGTCGGCGGGAACGTCGACGGCGGTGACGACGAACCGAAATACGGTGAGCGAGGATACCGTCATCACGCCATGGTTCCCGAGCGTTCGAGCACGCAATACATCAAACAACCGCGACTCGAAATCGATCCCAGCGAAATCAAGGCGCGCACGCAAACCGCGTCTCAACAGCGCGTTCGTCAGCTCGTGTCCAAGGTGACGAAGAACAAAAATAAGAGCGGTCAGGCGTACACACCCAGCGTCGAGGGTCGCGGTTTAGTAGGTTTCCAAGGGTAAAATCAGTCCAACACACACACACACTCACACGGCGTCGTATTTCGTTCGCCGCAGTCGCCGTCCCGCGCTCATGGACCTGGTCACCCTCGTCGCCGCCGCCGACGGCGTGCACGCGCGCGACGCGTCGACGCTCGCGCGCGTGGACGCGTCCACCGCGCCTCGCGCGCGCGTCTCGCGCGAGGAGGGCGTCGACGCGTCGTCGGTCGACGAACCGCCGCCGGTGTCCCGGTCGACGTTTTTCCAATCACACGACGCGTACGAGGTGGCGACGACGTCCGCGGCGCGCGCGAGCGACGTCGCGGATGTCGTACACGTGTTTCGTCTGCGCGACGACGCGCGAGAGGCGATCGTGCGCGCGCTCGTACCCGTGGGATTGCGAAAGTTTCGGCGCGGGCGAGAGGACGAGGCGCGCGCGCTGGGCGCGGCGATCCCGGGCCCGGGATCGGACGTCTCCGTCGTGCGATCGAATCGAGGCGGGTATCAGAGTTACGCCGATCTCTTGGATTCGGATTCGGACGAGGAGGAGGAGGAGGCGGTGGACGTTGTGACGAGAGCCGGAGGCGACGACGAAACCGCGAACGCGAACGCGAACGCGAACGCGTCGACGCGAGGACCACCCACCTGGCGAACGGTCGTCGACGTCGCCCTCGAAGCTTACGCGCGCGTTCGCGCGCCGTCGCAGCGCGCAGACGTGGCGCCGAGCGATGTGTACGGTTGGCTCAACGTCAACTCTCCCGGCGACTACAACAAACTCCACGCGCACGACAGCGCCGATCGATGGAGCGGCGTGCTCTATCTCGCCGTGCCCGATCTCACCGATGCGCTCGACGCGCCCATCGACGCCGGGTGTCTCGGCGTGCGCGCGTCGCCGCCACCGCTCGGCGTCGCGTCCGAGTCCTCGACGCCGTACTTTGCCCACGCGCCGCGCGCGGGCGACCTCGTCGTCTTCTCCGGCGCCGCCCTTCACGCCGTGAGCGCGTTCCCGCGGCCGAGAGGGATCGACGCGCCGACGACGGAGGACGAGTGCGAGCGCGACGACGCCCTGCGCGTGTCCGTCGCGTTCAACGTCGACTGCTAACGTCCTCGCGTCGTGTAGAATCTAGTTGTGTAGTGTAGACGCAAAAACTCCATCAAAGTTGATGCGACGACGATAAACACGCCGCCGCCGCCGTCTCCATGGTCTCGGCCGCCGACACACCATGGCGGGCGCGCGACGCGCGCGACGCGTCGTCGTCGACGTCGACGCGGCGAACGCGCGCGAGGCGTCCATCGATGAGGCCGCCGCCGATGCCTACGTTCCCGCGCAGGAGACGTTCACGTCGGGCGTCGACCATCGAGGCATCACCAAGACGGTGAAGCACGGAAAGCGCAAACGCGCCGACGACGGCGAGGGCGACGGCGCGCGCGGCGACGAGGACATGATGGACGGTGAGCTGTATCGCGATTATAAAGCTCCCAGAGCGACGTACGAGTCGGTCGCCGGTCGAAAATCTGGACGAAGTTGGAAGCTTCAGGCGAAGCGCGCGTCGGCGCTCGGCGCCGTGCCGTCGTCCAAGTCTTGGGACGAGCGCATGGCGGAAAAGGCGGAGAAGAAACGGTTCCAACAGGCGAAGGCTGACGCCAAGGCGGCGCGCGGGGCGAAGATTCGCGCCGAGCGCGAGCGAAGAGAGGCGAAGAAGGCGCTCAAGGAGGAGAATAGAACGCGCACGGGCGTCGGCGTCCCGACGGCGATCACCAATCCGAAGACGATCGCCAAGAAATCAGCCAAGGAGCGCGCGAAATTGAAAAAGCTTCGCATGCTGTAGCGCGCGAGCGCACGCGCGCGCCGCGCGCGCGCTCATCGTCGTCGGACGTGGACATTTCTGTAAGATTAGACATTCTATACTGTTTACCCATACGTGCGTTCCCACAGACTGAATCCACCCACATCCCGGCCCGTCGTCATTCGAACGCGTTCCCATCATGGCGCACACGGTGTATCACGGCATAGGTGCGAACGAGACCGCGAACGAGACCTCGCGCGATGCGATGCGACGCGCGCGCGACGCGATGCGCGTCGACGCGCGCGGCGGTGGACGATCGCAAACGACGGATCACAGGCAAACCTAAAACCAAACGATCGTCCCATCGTCCCCGCCGCGCGACGACGCGAGCGACGAGAGTGTTTTTCCCATCATCATCGACTGACGACGATCGACGGCGCGATGACGTTCGTTTTTCTCGACGCAGCGCAACGCATCTACTTCAACAAGGAGGCTTTCGTGGGACTGGCGCTCGGTTTAGTCGCCGGGGGCGTCTGGAAGTGGAATCACCTGCAGCACCGTCAGGCGACGCAGGATTATTACCGGGATTTGGCCAGGTCGAAGAAGTGAGCCGACGTGAGAGAGAGAGGATGTGTACTGTAGTTTGTAGTTTTCGAGCGCGAGGGGAGGAGTCGCGGAGTCTTTTCGCGAGAAGACGCTCGAGGACGCTGTAGCCTGTGATGAATGAAATACTGAGAGCGAGCGCTTTCGTAAAAGATTTTACACTACGTTTGCTTTCGTTCGATAGGCGGGATGATGTAGACTAATTGCCCTCGTAGACGCGACGAATGTCGTCGACGCCGTTGAAGGCGCGGTGGCGAGAGACGGGACAGTCTCCGTATCGATCGACGTGCGCGTGGACGCACGCGAAGCAAAAGACGTACCCAGAACACGTCAACACGGCGGGATTACGAATTTGTTTGCGACAGAGCGGGCACAGCCCGGTGTCGTCGGGAAGAGCGATGCCCTCGGGGTGAGGCGGCGGACGCGGCGGCGGAGGCGGGACGGGGAGCGTGGCGGCGCCGACGACGCGCTCCTCGGCGGCGCCGTACCACCACTCGGTGAGCTTGAATCCGATGACGGCGGCGATGAGAGCGGATTGCGCGTAATCCATGATGAAATTCTTCGTTTTGAGCGCGCCCACGCCGAGGGCGCGCGACGCCGCGCTGTTGGACGCGCGCGCGCCGGCGAGTTGCCGCTGTCGGTAGGCGTCGAGCTCGCGCGCGTTCGCCTCTAATTCCGCGGGAAGCGCGCGCGTCACGTAACAGTCCACGAGCATCAACGTCGGATCGTTTACGTTCCAACGACCGAGTAAGTATCCCGTCCACGTCACGAACGTCGCCGCCTCGGCGAGCGCGTTGGCCGCAGGATACGCCGCCACGAACGCGCGCGTCGCCGCGCCCCTCAAACCTCTCGCCTCTCGTCTCGCTCGCACCGCCGCCTCGATCGCCGCATCCTCTGATTCGCTCACGCCCATGCGATCACCGCTCGCCTCGAACACGCTCGAGCGTCGTCTCGCGTCGACGTACTGTTCCGGCGCCAACCGTTCGTGCAGCGCCGCCGCCTTGCTCCGCGCGTACGGCCCGAACGCCAAGATGGCCGCGCTCAAGAATCGCTGCCACCCATCGATCCTATACCTCCCATCGCTTCGCACGTGCGCGCTCGTGAGCGTTCTCGGCACGCGCTGCAGTCCGTAGACGCTCTCCGCGAGCGACCCGTCGCCGCTCGCGAAACTCTTCAACTCTGCGAGAAACGTCAACGCCGCGAACACCTCATCACCTCGATCGAGCGCGTAGTGCGCCACCCCGGGCGCGCCCGCGTTCGCGAGCGTCCCCAGCGCGTACGCCAGCGCCCCCTTGAGGCTCGGCGCTAACCGCTCGGCGGCGATGAGCTCAAAGAATGTCGGACGAATGGCTGGGTCCAAATCGCGACGACGTCGTCGTCTGTTTCTCGCGATCGACGCCTCCACCGCGGCGTCCGACGCGTCGATCACCGCGCTCGTCGACGTCGCCGCGTCCGGTTCAGCCCCGCGGGCGATGCGCGCGCGATGCGCGAGCAACGGTAGCATCGTCCCGGTTCCCGAGGTGTGAGGCGCGACCGCGCGTTCGCCGACTCGACCAGTCTTTTCGGCACCGCTCGCTCGCGCGTTCGTCTTTCCGTCTACGCGTGTGTAATACTTATGTTACAATTAGATGACTACAACGTCGAACGCCCGCGCGCGCGCGCGACCGCGAACTCCGCGTCGCGCGGTGTCGACGACGCCCGAACCGAATACGACGGAATCTACATCAACCTTTTTCACGACCCTCGCGCCCCGTTCGCGCGACTCGCGCGCTCACTCCGCCGTCACCGTTCGTTTTCTCGACCCCTTCAAACCCTTGAGCGCCAACCCGAGCTGTTCGCGCGCACAGAGTCGCGTCAGTCAAACCCAAATCATGTCAACCCAAATCTCCGGCCCATCCCGCCCGCGCGCGCCCATCGCGTCTCGAGTCTTGCGTGTCGCGTCGCGTCGCGTCGTCTCGCGCCGAACGACCGTTCGAGCGCACCTCAGCCTCGATCGCGCTCACGTCTTGATCGATCTCGCCGCTGCGCAGGTGTAACACAAAGGTTTCCCCGCGAGGGCCCCGCGCGCGGGATAAGGGCGCGGCGCTCCCGTCCTCGTTCCACTTGGCGACGTTTCGCCGCACGAAGCCGGGATATATGAGGGCGTCGTACTCTTGCATGCTCATGGCGGACATGGTCAGCGCGCGTCGGCGTGTGCGGCGAGTCGGCGCGCGGATTCACGATTCGTTCCCACGTGTTTTGTTTTTTCAATTTTTGGGCAAACAGCCGCGAGCTCGCGAGACGGAGACGTCTCCTCGCGCGCTCCGTCGTCGCGAGCGCGACCGGTGATTCTACGCGTGACTATCTTGATTAAGACGCACGAATCGAAACACGTCGCGATCGAAGGCGCCGGCGCCCTCGGACGCGACGCGCAGACGCTCGGCGACGCCGAAACCGCCCTCGGGACTGGACAAGAAATCCGCGAACGCGTCGGGACGAAATTGTATCGATCCGTACCTCGCCTTGCACTCGTCGGGAAGGATGGGACGACCGAGGACCTTTTTGCGGAGCGTCGATCGGTACGAACGCCACGGTTGCGGCTCGAGTATGAGCGAACCGCCGGGGACGAGGGCGTCTCGACACTTGCGAAAGATTGCGCGCACGCCCTCGTCTCCAAAGTTTAAGTGTATCCACTTGGTGACGCTGAGTAAGAGTATGACGTCGAAGGTTTCGGTACCGAAATCGTGTTCCAACGCGTTCGCGCATCGAAACTCGACGCCGTCAAAGGCGGACGTTTTGGTCTTTTTGGTCTTTTTCGTCTCGGGCGCCTCGTCTTCGTCTTCGTCGGCGCGGCGCGCGTGTCTTCGCAACGACGCCAATTTCCTCTCCCCCGCGCGGACTAAATCCGCATCAATGTCTAAACACAAACACGCGCTCGGCTCGAACGCACCGACGAGAGATAACGAAAACAATCCGTCGTTACACCCGACGTCGACGACGCGTCGTCCCCGAAACCATTCGTCCCGAAGCGCGCTCAAACGGTGATCCTCCATCGCCTCACCGACGCGGTACCCGTAGTATCGATCGTAATTCCCGTACCGATACGTCTTGTCTGTCTTTTTCGAGCGTCTGCGTCCGTCGACGCGCGCGTTCGGGGCGTCGCGCGCGCGTTTTCGTCGCCACCGTTGCTCGCGCGCTTTTTCGCGGGACGTCGATTCGTCCCCGCGGTGCGTCGACGCGCGCGCGAGCGCTCTCGGCGGGGGTTCGGATGAACTCGAGGGCGCGTCGTCGACGTCGGGGCACGCGCGCGGCGCGTCGACGGCGATGTCGACGGTGGCGTTGCGCGCCATCGAGGCTGACTCTGCGGCGACGGCGACGAGGCGGCGAAACGGACAAAACAAGAATGTACAGCGGTCGTTTACACGTACGCGCGCTGTCAGCGAGCGTCGATGAGATCTTTCCTGGTGATGACGCCTCGCGGAACGTGTTCGTCGTCGACGACGACGAGATGTCGAAGTCCCAGGGAGAGGAAGAGGTCGTGCGCGCGTCTCGCCGGGAAATCGAGAGAGACGGCGAGCGGCGCCGGGTTCATGTACGTGCGCACGTCGACGACGGCGGCGCCGAAGGCGTCGACGGTGGAAGGGCGATCGACTCGGAGCGGTGAGGCGTGCGCGCGCATGAGACGTTCGACCTCGATGGCGTCGATGGTTTCGTCGAGGACGCCGGCGGCGACGCCCGGCACGGCGGCGGCGGTGACGCGGCGCACGTGCGCGGTTCGCATCTCGAGATCGAGTCTCGTTTGCGTCGATTCGGACGCGTCCGGAGAGGCGTCGACGTCGGTCGCAGCGAGGAGCACATCGAGCTGCGAACGCAGGATGAGACCGACGAGTTTCCCTCGATCGTCCACGACGGGGAACCCGTTGTGAGACGCGTGCGCGAGGAGCGATCGCGCGGCGTCTCGGTCCGCAATTTCCGGTAAAATAGCCGGTGGCACCGCCATGACGTCGCGCGCCGTCTTATCGTCGAGCAACCTCGATGGCTCTCGCGGAAGGTACGCCACCGTTTTGCTTCGAGAGAGCTCGGCGTGATAAATGCCGCTCGCAAAGTAATTGCCGACGATGTTGCTCACGACGACGGCGACGATGATGGCGAAGACGAACGCCTGCCCGTTCGTGCTCTCGACCATGATGACCACCAGGGACACGGAGGATCGAAACACGCCGCCGAGCGCCGAGGTAGCGCCGATGAGGGCGTAGAGACCAGGTTGGATGTCCCACGATTCCGGGAGCGCGCTCTTCAGCGTCAATCCGGCGCATCCGCCCGCGCACGCGCCGAGAAACAAACTCGGCATGAATAATCCACCGGGCACCGCGATCCCGAACGCGAGCGCCATCATGACGAGGTAACACGCGGCCGCGATGGCTAATCCTCGCGCGGTGAATCCGTACGCCTCCCCCCACACGTGCTCCGCCATGCCGAACATCCATCCGATGGATCGACCGGGATAGACGAAGAAGACGGTGGCGATGTCGTTGATTTCACCCTCTGGACAGTTGAAACGCACGCCGAAATCGTCCTTCTTCCACGTATCCGGCGGTACGATGCACTGGCCGGCGTACGCGGACGCAGCGAAGCGAATGGCGACGGTGGCGAGGACGACGACGACGCACTCGCACATGCGCGCGATTTTTTGCCTCGGCGACGGTCGAAATCTCGCCGTTCGCGCCTGAATCGCGTTGAACGTCGCCCCGAAGAGTCCGCACGCCGCGGCGACGGCGACGAAGAACGGCAACTGATGAAAATAATCCCTCGGCGTCGTCGGGCGAAGGGTATCACCGGTGATGAACACCATTCCGGGATTGCCTCGTAAATCGAGCAACGCCAAGACGAAGGAGGCGACGGCGGCGCACATTAAACATCGCCACATCGTGCGTTGACTCCAAAACGTGCTCGCCTCTTCGAACGAGAACAACACACCACCGATGGGCGCACCGAAAGCCGCGGCTAATCCGGCGGCGGCGCCCGCGGAGACGAATTCTCGGTGCGTCGACGGCGACGCTAAATCGAGCAAGACGGCGTCGAGTTTCGGCGACTCGCCGAATCGAATGTACCCCTGACGTCTTCCTCGTCGGCGCCGTCGACGTCGACGCGATAAACGTTCGCGCACGTCGCGCCCCTCGTCGCACGCGTCGTCTAAAGCCTCTGAATCCTCCGCATCCTCCATCGACGAATACCCCTCCGAATCCTCGTCGTCGTCGTCCGAATCCTCCGAATCCTCAGCCGCCCCGCGCGACGTCGACGCGACTCCACCTCCACCATCCGCCGCTCCCATCGCCCGTCTCGGCCACCACAACGCACACACACTCGCGATCCCCGCCCCTATGTGCACCATCGGCCCCTCCGGCCCGACCGCCAACGCGCTTCCCACGCCTCCGCACACGCCGACAATTTTCGCCGCCGTCGTCCGCCCGCTCAACAATCCCGGCACATCGCTTCCATTCAACGTCGCCATCACCGCCGTCACTCCCCCACCCGCGCACATCGGCGCGTGATACGTCGCCACCCATCCCGCCACGAGCACCAACACCGCCGACGTGCACGCGAAGAGCGTCGCCGTCGTCGTCGGCGCGTCGGCGTAATATCTCGACACCAACGCCGCTTGCGCCGCCACCACCCGTCCCGTCGTCCCTTCGATCGCCCACGCGACGACGCCGACGGACAGACCGACGCACAGTGTGAGCGCGTATTTCATCGTCGTCGCGGACGGCACGCGAGAGGACGTCGTCGTCGGCGAGAGGCGTCGTCGGCGACGAATGGATTCTTCTTGAGATTCTCGACGACGACGCGCGTGGACGGCGTTGCGAGGACACTCGTAATCGATGCTCTCGTAATAGTGCGCGGGCGCGCGTCGCGGGGTGTCCGCGAGCGGTGACGCGCGAGGCGTCGCCGGCATGTCGACGACGACGACGCGTCGGCGTGTGTGGATGTCGAATGAGCTCGAATTGAGATTTCGAGCCCGGAAATCATTGCGCGTATGCGTTCGACGACGCGCGAGGCGCGCGGTGCGGTGCGTGCGCCGCGCGAGTATTTACATGAGTATAAAATATATTCCTTACACGTATAAACGTTGTCACCGCTGACGCGGTGCCGATCGCGCCTCGAGGGCGCGTTCGGCGCGAGCGAGCCGCGCGCGCACGTCTCGCATCTCGACCACCAACTCGCGAACGATGGATGCGAGTTCCTCCGCGCTCGCGGCGTCGAGAGAGACGGCGTCGGGGACGACGTCGGGAGGATGACCGAACGGGTCGTCGTTTTCGTCGTCGAAGAGGTCACCGTCGTCGTCGTCGACGACGCGTTCGGGGACGGGTTCGTAGCCGCCGGCGAAGACGGCGGCGTCCGAACCGGCGCGGGCTCGAAACGTCGTCGCCGTCGGGGACGGGGACGGGGACGGTCTCGGTGACACCGGCGGTGAGTGCGTGATCCTCGCGCGTCGTGTCCCATCGTCCGTCGTCGTCGCGGACGACGACGCCTCGCGCGCCGCCATGGCGGCGCGCTTTTGTCGCAAGACGTCGCGTTCCTCCTCCACCGCGCGTCGAATGCGTTCATTCTCCTCCCTATCGCGCCGCTCAGCCTCCTCTCGCGCGCGACGCTCGCGCTCGCGTCGTTCCGCCACCTGTCGATCCAGCGCCTCCACGTACGCGTCTCGACGCTTCCGTTCCTCGGCGTGCGCGCGCGCGGCGGCGGCGGCGGCGGCGTCTCGCCCGCGCGCGTTCGCCGCGTTCCTCGACCGTTCGCGAAGCGCTTCTCGCCCATCCATCCTCGCGCGCGTCGCCACCTGCGCGTCTAAAGCGTCTCGATACGCTCGCGCGTTCGCCGCGCGCGTCGCGCGCGCGCGCGCGCGATGGAGCGCCTCGTCCCGAACGACACCGTTGGCCAACGTCCCCGGGTCGCACGACGGCGCCAGCGTCCCTCGATCGTCCGCGTGCGTCCCGCTCGGCGCGCCCGCGGCGCGCGCGAGCCAAAACAGCGCGCGGTCGTCTCTCGCGCGCGACATCGCGCGTCGTCGTCGAGAGAAGGCGTGGGAGAGGCGTCGCGCGCGCGTTCCCCGAACGCCCGTTCAAATGCACGACGCGCGCCCCTCGCGCGCGCGCGTCGTCGAGCGACGCGTCGGCGTCGAGGACGCGAAAGAAACGCGACTGGTGGTCGTGGTCGTCGTGACGTCGCGCGCGCGCGGTCGAGCGGGCGCGCGTCGAGCGATGACGACGATGGGCGTCGTCAGTGCTCGACGCTTCGCTTCGCGACCGACGAATGTCCGTCGCGCTCGCGCTCGAGCCCGCGATCGACGACGAGGGTGGGTCGATCGATCACCTCGCGCACGTCGTTGACGATGGGTCGTTCGTGAGCGCGAGCGACGGCGCGCGCGTCGTGCGCGCGCACGCGTGGGCGCACGATTCATCATCGACAACCGAGATGAATGACGCGGACGACGACGACGACGACGCGCCGTTGGAGGCGGTGCGTCGCGCGTTTGAATCCTACGCCGTCTCATCGCCGACGCGCGCGAGCGACGCGAGGCGTGGATCGAGATTGGTGACGACGCACGTCGGTTTTCACGGAGCGTCGCCGGCGGCGACGACGACGACGACGGGACGGTATTTAATCGCCGCGCAGAGAGACGGCGCGCTCGCGATGTGGCTAAAAGGACGCGACGGTCGCTGGGTCGCGCAGGCGGAGGCGCCGTACGCTGGGGCGCCGCCGATCGTGGCGAACGCGCTCGAGAGAGGGGATTCGCGGTTGGGCGACGCGTTCGCGGCGACGGCGTGTTCGGCGAGCGACGGGGGTGTGTACTGCGCGACGCTGAGCGAGGACGGGGGCGGTGGAGCGTGGTTGGTGTTGCGACGAATCGGTGTGGACGGCGAGGCGACGACGACGACGGCGACGGTGAGGTACGCGGACGCGAGAGGGTTGGTGGGCGCGGGCGGCGAAGATTTTTGGGTGACGACGACGAGCGGGACGTTTTATAGATGGAATTGTCGTTTAGGGCGCGCGGTGGCACGCGTGAACGTGTGGAACGCGATGGGTGATGATGGTGATGGTGCAGACGGCGTCGCGCGACGCGGTGGTCGCGCGTTGCTCACGTCGAAATCATACCCGAACGACGCGCTGTTGTGTTTTGACGCCGACGCCGGTCGCGGGTACGAGATTTTTCCCGCGCTCTTCGCGCCGAACGCGCGCTCGGATGCGACGACGCGCGATCACACCGTCGAGCGCGTGTGCGCGATTCAGCGCGCGACGAGCGGTGACGAGGCGTCGACGAGCGACATCGTGAGCGCTTCGCGACACGGTGGCTTTGTGTGGACGGCATCCGTCGACGGCGAGCGACGATCCATAGACGTGTACCACGCCATCACGGGCGCGCATATCGCCTCGGCCGACGTGCCCGCGCCCGTGGTATCGCAGACGACGGCGGTATCGAAGGTTTGGTCTCAGAATCCGGTGTTTGAGGTGCTGAACGCGGGCGAGATGGGCGTCTTCGCTCGCGTCTACGTCCCGGGCGCGCTCGCGCCCGCGTACAGGTGTTCCATACACGTCCCGAGCGCGCTCGCGAAAATAGTCGAACCAGTCGTCTTGGACCCAGCGGCGCACGGCGTCGAGCGCATCGATCGACTTCTCGCCGAGATGAAGTCGTTCGGCGGATGCGCCGAGCCGCTGTGGCGCGCGCTCGTCATGGCGAGAAGAGAAGCCGATACCGCGCCCGAGGCGTTCAAAACGAAACGGTGCGCGTCCCAGAGTTTAGATTTTAAAGACGCGCGCGCGTCGTGTTCGTTCACGCCGGCGCTCTTGCTCAAGGCGCGTCTCACCGGACGATTCGACGACGTCTCCGCGGCGAGATGGAATTTCGCGGCGAGAGAAGCCATAGAGGCGCTAGAAAACGCCGCCCGCGGAGACGACGCGTTCTCGCGTCTCGCGAGCGAGAACGTGGACGACATGCGCGACATTTTGCTCAGGGACTGGGAGGCGGCGCGCGAGAGCGCGTCGAGTCGCGCGAGAGAGACGGAGACGGAGACGACGCACGTCTCCACCTTTGTGCGTGAACTCGAGACGACGCGCGGGGCGAAGCTCCCGTCGTTTGCGTGGGTCAGCGCCGCGGCATTACGCGTGTTGTCCGATTGCGAAGCGTTAGAACCCTTCGTGAACGCGGTGTGGAACGGGAAACCGTTGGTGATCCCGACGGATGACGACGAGTTGGCGGTGCAGACGCGCGCCTTCGCGGACGCCGCAAAATCGCGCGTCAACGCGTCGACGCGCGCGCACGAAGCGTCCCTGTGCTCGTTCGAGGCGACGATGCACTTGGTGTATCGCATCGCGCCGCGATACGCCATCGCACTCATCGACGCCGTGGCGGCGGAGACGGGCGCGTCGAGGGTCGATTTGGCCAAACGCGCCATACGCGTTACGGAATCGCCCGGCGCGCTCTTGGACCGTTTCGGAGACGGCGACGCGGCGGACGCCCTCGCGCGCGCCATCGCCGCAACTCTGTGCGCGGCCGATTTCGCGCGGAGCGGCGTGTACGTCGCGCTCACGTTCGGCGGATTATACGGCGCGCGGCCGAAGAGAGCGTACGCGCAGCGCGGCAAGACGACGCTCGCGGGATGGGACCTCGCACACGACGTCCTCGTCGCCGAGCTCAACCACCGACGCGATTCGATCGATGACGCTCGATGTTTCGCCGCCGACGCGTTCGAAGTCATGAGCAAATCCTTCCGCACGCTCATCGAAGATTGGAACGATTTACCGCTTCGGCAATCCGCCGCCGACGTCGACGTCGACATCGCCGCCGAGGTCATGCTTCGCACCGCCGACGTCGTTCGCGCGCTCTACGACGAGAACGGCGCGGCTGTGGTGGAGACGCGCTCACCCGTCCTCGACGTCGCGCGGAGACACACCGCCACCATCACCGAGGCGCGCGCCGCCGCCGCCCGCGGCGAAGACGCCGAAGAAATCGTCGACTCGCTCGAGCGTCTCATCGTCGCCGTCACCGCCACGCTTCGCGCTCGAAACGCGCGCGAATGCGATGCGTGACGTTGTAACATCACAACGACGCCGTTCCGACGCCGTTCCGACGCCGTCCCTGAACCTCTTCGCTCCTCCTCGTCCTCCGCGCCCTCACACCATGACCCACTACGACACCCTCGGTCTCACCGCCGCCGCCACCGTGGACGACGTGCGCGACGCCTACAAACGCCTCGCCCTCGTCCTCCACCCCGACCGACCCGGGGGCGACGCGCGCGCGTTTCTCGAGCTCAAACGCGCGTACGATTGTCTCGTCGACGCCACCCTTCGCAAGCGATACGACGCCGCGCTCGCGTCGCGCGCGTCTCGACCGCTCGCCGACGTCGTCGACGTCGAAGAGATGGACGTTCGCACCGTCTCCTTCGACTCTCCGGAGACCGCGTCTCGCGTCGCGGGCGGTGCGTGGGACGTGTACTCGCGCGCGTGTCGGTGCGGCGACGCGTACGAGATACCGGTGGGCGAACTTCAATCCCTTCGTCGCACGCACGACGAGTGCGTGTTGGAGTGCGGCGGGTGTTCGTTACGGATAGGCGTGCGATTATCACCGATCGGGGCGGATCCCGCGCACGCGAGCGCGAGCGTGGCGGTCGGGTGACGCCGCGTCCCGAAAAAAGCGCCGAGCGCCGAGCCGAATAGAAAGAATAGAATAGATTAGATTAGATGACTACCGTTCGCGTCGACGCCGCCGACACCGCGCTATTGATCACTACTCTCACCCCTCTTCGCCATCGCTCGCTCGTACTCGTCCAATAACTCGGCGTACACGACTTTAACGCAAAATGTACACGCGGGCTCGCTGTGACAACAATCGCTCTCGAGCGGTTCCCTCGGTCTCTCGAGCGCCCTCGCCTCGCATCGACAGAACCGTCGTCCGCACGCGACGCAGAGCGGCGGTGGGGGAAGTCTATCGTCGACGATGCCCTTGGCGAGCTTTTTACGACGAATGGATTCGACGACGACGGCGTTCGTCATGTCTCTTTTCGGTTTCTTTTCCGACGTGGGCGCGGTCGACGGGACGTCGACGGTGGTGGACGAGAGACGCGCGAGGGGCGGCGTCGCGACGACGGACGATGCCGACGTCGATGGATGGACCGCGAGGTGGCGCGCGAGACGCGCGAGACGCGCGCGCATGGTGGTGAGGTGGCGTGTGACGAATGCGCTCGGGCGGGACGCGAGCGCGAGAGAGAGACCGACCGACGACGGGTGACGCGCGCGAGGGTCGAGTTCGGGTGATATCGAGCGACAGTCGCGTCGCGCGCATTTTTTACTATGTTTCTGTGATTTTTCCAGAATTTTTGTGGCGTCGACGCGTCTACATGGGGAACTCGAACGTTTTCACGTCGCCGTCGTAATCGACGGCTTCGCCCGACCGTCTGACGCGTAAAAACGCGTCCAACGCGGCGGTCGCGCGCGGTGGCCATCGGTTGGCGACGGTGTCGGTGGTTTTGTACAGTCGACACGGGGTGTCCAGACCGGCGTCCTTGACGCCGCCGTCGAGTTCGGCGGCGATTTGATTGGCGGATTGCGCGAAGAGCTCGAATCCGTACGCCAACGCGCCGGCATCGCGTTTTTCCTCGGCGGAGCGTTTCGCGCCGAAACCTCGACCGGATTTACACAGAAACGTCCACTCCGCCTCGGCGTTCGGTTCATCGCCGAGAGCCCAGAGGAAGGCGGCGAGCGCGGCGCGCATGTCGAGAAATTCCGGGTCTCTTCGCAATAATTTCCGGCACGTAGCCACGGCGAGGTCCTCTTTACCGACTTGAAACGCGGCGAGCGCGTAATTCGCGAGTGCGATCTCGCGCATGTCCTCCGATCCGCGCGACGACTCTAAGAAATCCGCCATCGCCTCATCCCATCGACCGAGAGCGCCCTTGGCGTTGCCGAGATTGTTCAGCGCCAACGGATCAGGCGAGTCGCCGTCCAAGTCGACGCTCGCCTGCAAATCGTCGAGCGCGCTCGCCCACTCTCTGTACTGAAGACGCAGCGTTCCGCGGTTACTGAGCGCCGCGCTCATCGCGGGCGAGCCCGGCGGGGATAGTTTCACCGCTTCGCCCCACAAAGCGTCGCTCTCTTCAAACGTCGGCGCCGACATGGCGGCGTTGAACGTCTCGGCGAGTTTCTTCGCGTCCGCCGCGCCCGCGTTCGCGGGACGCGCGACGCCGAGCGAGAGCGCCGACGCGCCCGCGACGACGGCGGAAAAGATGGCGGCGCGTCTCGTGGACGTCACATTCGTCTCATTCCCCGTCGCGGACGCCGCCGGCGACGCATCGAGAATGGGCCCCGCGAGCGTCTTCGGGATGGTTTCCGCTCGCGGAAGCGCGCGCCTCGCGCCGACGTCGCCGCACTTCGCCGCGGCGACGTACGCGCCGAGACGCATCGCGTCGCCGAGATGAAACTCTTCCGAACACATCACAGTGGCGAGTGTACCGATGAACGCGTCGCCCGCACCCGTGGTGTCGACGACGTCTTCGTCCCGAAGTCGTCTCGCCGGCGTAAAAATCACCTCGACCGTCATCTCCGACGCGCCGCTCGAATCTCGCACGCGCGTCGGCGCCGTCGAGCGCGACGGGCCCGGCGCGTCGGACTCTTCGCTCGACGTCTCGTTCGCGAGCGCCTCCACGCGCGCGATGACGTCATCGATGCACGTCGCCTCGCGCGTCTTCGCGTCCGCGTCCGCGTCTTCGTCGTCTTCGTCGACGCGCGCCAACGCCACCGCGCCTCGCGCGCCCAACGTCGTCGTCACGCTTCTCGCCTCCGGCGCCGACGCCAACACGCGCATCATCGCCTCCCCCAACGTTCGACACTCCGGAAACCTCGCCGACGGGTACGTCTTCGACGTTACCACGACGTCCGCCGTCGCCACCAATTCGTCCAAACCGTCTCGCAGACGCTCCGCCTCCACCAACACGCGTATCTCTCTCTTCTTCGCCTCTCTCGCCATCACGATCGCAAATTCCGTTAAACGTCCGTCAAAGTACACGACGTGCGGATTCACGGCGTCTAACACGCGTCTCGCGATCTCCGGCGTCGTCTCTTCGCGCGTTAACGCCTCGCCCGGCGTGTGCACGCACGTCCTCGCGTGGTCCCCGTCTTTCGTCTTCGTCACCATGATGTACGTGAACGGCGTTCGCGCGCCACCGTACACGATGTGGTCGCACACCACGCCGTCTCGCAGTAATTCATCCGTCACCGCGCGCGCGTTGGCGTCGAGACCGAGTTTCGTGAACAACGCGCACGACGCGCCGAGCCGAGACGCCGCGACGAGTCCGTTGGCGACGTTTCCACCGCCGACGACGTCGAGCGCGCTCGCGCGGTATTTACCGTCGGGTTCGGGGAAAACGTCACCGTCGAGACGGGCGATGAAATCGACGCCCGCGCTGCCGACGCCGAGGATGCGGCGCGATGATGATGATGACGTCGGGACGGTGTCCGAGGTTGATGACGCCGATGATGTCGATGACGTCGACGCGCGACGCGTGCGCGGGGCGCGCGCGCGCAATGACGACGCGCGCGACGTCGCGGGGCGCGAGAGTGGCGCGCCAGAGGGGTCGGTGACGCTCGAGGCGCGCATGGTGATGACGCGTCCCGGTGTGGGGACGGCGAGCGCGCGTCTCTGATTTCTTCTACGCGTCGTCTATGACAGTGCTCTACGTGATGATGGGTGTGAATGACGCACGGTTTTATGTGTTCATCACTCGCGCGCGCGACGGGCGTGCGCGCGGTGGAAGGCGGCGAAGGCGGCCCACTCGTCGCGGCGTATCGCGCGTCTCGCCGCGGCAAAAAATCGACACAAGTGGTACAGATTGTGCGCCTCGAGCAACACGTGCGCCGTCATCTCGTGCGCTTGTAAGAGATGGTGCACGTACGCGCGCGTGTGGTCGACGCAGGCGGGACAGTGGCATCGATCGGGTCCCAGGAATGGGACGAAATCTGTCTTGTACGCCGTCGACCAGACGTTGATGGAGTAGGCATCCTCGCCCGTCGTCGCGCGAGAGGATGCGTCTTCAATCTCGCACGCATCGTTCGCGTCGATCGGAAACGAAAACGCACGACCTCTCGCGGCGGTCGCGCTCGCCCAACTCGCGTCGAAGACGTCGATGCCGCGCTCGATGTTGTCGACGATGTCCTCCACCGTCGCCTGGCCCGATAGATACCTCGGTTTGCCTTCGCTCTTGATGTGTCTCAACGACGCCTCCACGCACTTCCCGCGCGCGTCATCGCGCTCGCCCGCGAAAAGACCACCGACGACGTACCCACACACGTCCTCGTCGCGCGCCGCGATCGCTCGCGAACACTCCTCGCGCACCTCGACGTGTTCGCCGCCGACGAGCGTCGCCCACATCGGCAATCCCACCGCTTTCGCCTCCTCCAAGCACGCGTCCAACCACGCTCGCGTGCGTATCGCCGCCGTTTTACTCTTTTTATCGTTTTCCCACGCCCCGTGTTCGTCCGCGAGCGCACACGCTGCGTGCGCGGACCGTCCCCAGAGTCTCGCGTACTCGACGGGCGAATACGTCTGCTGCCCGAACGGCGTCTCGACCACCAACTCTTCGTCGTTCGATCTCGCCCACGCGTTCAATCCGAAGTGCATCGAGTCTCGATAGTGTCCCAACGCGAATCGTCCGGGCGGTGGACACCGTTCCCTCGACGCGTCGTCGCTCGCCTCGTTCCCGTTTGCGCGCGCCGCCGCCGCCGCCGTCGCGCCCGCCGCCTTCCTCTTCCGTCCTCGATCCGCCTTTTTCGCGAAGTGCGCCCCCGCGAGGACGACCCCAAAGTGCCGAACGCCGGCGTCGCGCGCATCCTCGTCCCCATCCTCCGTCGCCCGCGCGCGCAATCGCGCGTCGACGTCCTCGAGCACATCCATCGTGAGCACCGCGTGTTCACCCCTGGACGTCGGCGCGAGCGCACACGGCGTCGGCGTGCGCGCGTCGTCCGAGACGATGACCCCACATCGTGCAAACCGCATCGCACCATCACTTTCTCCATCGTTCGCCCCGACCCGCGCCGTCGCGCGAACGTCGAACGCGACGCCCATTCCACCACGAATGAAAATGACGCTAAACGTCAGACGCGCGCCCATCGTCGTCATGTCCACGTCCGACGCGCGCGGCGCGTGGGCGCTCCCCGAGGGATGGACGCAGTGTCCGCGCATGTCCGATCTCATCGCCGGTACCTTTCTCGCGAGCAAGGCACCGCTCCGCGAGGCGTTTTACACCGACGTGCCCCAATCCGATTGGTACCGACCCGAGGATGCGCTCGCCGAGGCGGAACGTCGCGGACGAGGGATCGCGCTCGTCATCGACCTGACGAACACGTCGAGGTATTACGATCCGAACGATTTCGAGCGGTTCGGGGTGCGGACGTATAAGATTCGGTGCGCGGGACGGGAGGGGGCGCCCGAGGCGAGAGAGGTGAGCGAATTCGTCTACGTGACGCAACGAGTCTTGGCGGAGGTGGCGAACGATCCGGCGTGGGTGGATCGCGCGAGACGAGGGTATCAACCGGCGATATTGGTGCACTGTACGCATGGGTTTAATCGAACGGGGGCGATGTTGGTGCATTATTTGCAGCGGTCGCGAGCGTGGCCGGAATTGAACGCGGGCGTGGCGGAGTTCGCGCGCGCGCGACCGCCGGGAATATACAAGGCGGAGTATCTGCAGAGTTTGTTTGCGTATTATCTCGAACGACGATTCAGTACGACGAAAGATCCGCAGGTGCCGAGTTGGAAGAGCGATGATCTGAGCGATGCGCCGCCGTTGGCGGATGAAAAAGTGCCCGAGGGTGATTTATTCGATCCGAGGGTCAACGCGGCGTACAGAAGGACGCTCGCGCACAGTCGAGCGCCGATTCCGGGGGCGAGGGGACGGCGGGCGCGCGCGGTGGTGACGAACGTGGGGCCGGAAGAAGAGGCGGGGCCCATGCACCACGAGGACGTTGTCGGTGAGGATGTGTACGAAGAGATGGTGCTCGAGGTGCAAAAGGTGTGCGTGTGGGCGTGCATGCCAGACGACGCGGGGGCGAACGTGACGAAATTTCCGGGATCGCAGCCCGTGAGTCTGAGTCGAGATAACATGAGTCTGTTGAAGAGTCAGCCGTATAGCGTGACGTGGAAGGCAGACGGAACGCGGTACATGTTGTTGCTCATGCGCGACGGTGCGTACTTGGTGGATAGAAAATTCGCGGTTCGGCGCGTGCAGATGCGGTTTCCGCTACCGCATAAAAAATTCGGCACGTCCGTCCATCACTGCACGCTGATGGACGGTGAGATGGTCGTGGACACGGATCCGCAGACGAAAAAGGAGACGAGGCGATACCTGGCGTACGATCTCATGGCTATCAACGGCGAACGCGTCACCCAGCGTCCGTTCTTAGAGCGATTAAACATCATTCGTGAGTTTGTCGTGGAACCGAGAAAAGTGTTTCTCGCGCAAGCCGGACCGAGTGGAGCGTACGCATCGCACAAGGAACCGTTTTCTGTTCGCACCAAGGAATTTCATCCGCTCAAGTTTGCGCGCACGCTCGTGGAAAAGTTTATCCCCGCTCTCTGTCACGAGAGCGACGGTTTAATTTTTCAACCTTCGAACGCACCGTACGTCCCGCAGACGTACGAGGCGTTGCTCAAGTGGAAATTTCCTGAACTCAACTCGGTCGATTTTCTATTGCGCGTCTCGAGAGGTAAAGGCTTACTCTTCGTGGGTGAAAAGGGTGGTCAATACGCGCGACTCGAGGATGAATTCGTGTCGAGAACCGATCCGATGGACGCGCTGGACGGGAAGATCGTCGAGTGTTCGTGGGACATGGAGGCGAAGACGTGGGTCTTTATGCGCACGAGAGCGGATAAGGATACGCCGAATTTCATCACCGTGTATCAAAAGACCTGGCAAAGCATTCAGGACAACATCACGTCGAAAGATATCCTCGAATTCGTGGAGCGCGAAGTCATGACGGCGGAGCAGGCGAAGTAAGTACTAGTAGTAGGTTTTGTTTGTGTTAGGAGCTTGCATTTAAAAACTAATATGCGAATGAATCGTTTACTTTCCGCGACCGTACATGTCCTTGATTGGGCCGGACGCAGCCTTCTTCGCCGCCGCAGCTTCTTTCTTCTCCTTGGCGGTCAGCTTTTTGTTGTTTTGCGCCTCCTTCAGCGTGGCCGTCTCCGCGTCGACGCCAGCCTTGAGCGCGCGTCTCTCAGCCACGGACAACTTTTTCGCAGCCTTGCCCGGGACGGCTTCCGTTTGCACGACGCCGTCACCAACACGCCACAGTTCGTCGCACACCGCGTGTACGAACGGCTCGTTGTGCGAAATCGTAATCACGCCGCCCTTGAAGTCGATGAGAGCCTTGGTGAGCGCGGCTAACGTGTCGTTATCTAAGTAGTTGGTGGGCTCGTCGAGCGCGATGATGTGCGGGTTGGTCCACATCGCCGCCGCAAGGACGAGACGACTCTTTTGCCCGCCAGACATGCGCTTAATCTTACCCATCGCCAAATCTTGGTCGATGCCAAAGTTTTCGAGGTGAATGCGCACCTCTTCCTTCGTGAGCGGTCGGAGATCCATACCGGACTGCATCGACTTGAGCTTTTCGTCAAAGTTGCGTACCATCTTCATGACGTACGCATCCTTGCGCTCCAACGAGCTCATCATCTCCCAATCCGTGTCGTTCTCTTCGCGACCGGAGCGACGCACCTCGTAGAACAAGTGCTTACCGCGTTGCTGACGACCGACGATGTCCAAAATGTTACCACGCTCTTGAGCGAGGGCGAGCTCATCCTTGGATAAGTTGTGAGACGCGCGCTTGGCGATTTCCTTGTCTCTGCCTTGGTAAAATCTATTCTGCAAGTACTCGAGCGGCGTGTTCTCCAGGGAGTCTTCCAAGTGCTGCATGGAGTGCTGCGCGATGTAGGACAGTCGTAAGTTGTGGTGACGCCACACTTCGCCGACGCCTTCGTCGGTTTCGAGCTCGCCGATGAGCAATTTCAACAACGTCGTCTTACCGGCGCCGTTCAATCCGACGAGCGCTGCTCTCGAGTTTTGCGTAATCTTCACCGTGGCGCCGTTGAGAATCTTCTTAGACGTGCCCGGGTATCCGAACGACACGTCTTTCATGTACATGACAACCTTGGCGCGCGACTTGACGCCCTCCAAGTCACCCGGTTCTGGGAAGCGAATCGGCTTGATGTGCGACGGCTGGTTATTGCCGATTTGATCAATGGCGAATCCAGCACTCGGCGCCGCCTCCTTCGGGGCATCGGCGAGGGCATTGCCTTCGATGTTCGCTTGTTTGGAGATGGCGTTCGCGTTGGAGGGCAACGCGGCGACGATTTCCGGCTTTAAGGATTGGAAATCACGGAATCCCATCGGGTAGTATGTCAACGTCTTTTCGCTCAAGTGAATGACGTCGGTGAGAACATCCGCCAAGAAGTCGTAGTCGTGCGACACGAGGCAGATGGTGGTGTTCGTGAGAGACTTGAGGTAGTTGGAGAGCCACGCGATGGCGCTCGTGTCCAAGTGGTTCGTGGGCTCATCCAACAAGAGAACGTCGGCGTTCCAGAGCATGGCGCGCGCAATGGCGAGCTTCATCCGCCAACCGCCAGAGAGCGACTGAATCGTAGCCGCCATCTTTTCGTCGTCGAAACCAACCTCTTTGAGCGTGTTGACGACAGTCTCGCGAGAAACACCCTCGGGAACCATTTGCACCATGAAATCGACGATGGTTTCTTCCTTTTCGCTCGTGATTTCGTGTTGAATGTAGTACACGGAGACGTCTTCGGGGAATCCGGCGATGTCCTTCGCCGCGACGCGATTGAGAAGCGTCGTCTTACCCGTACCGTTTTGACCGACGATACCGTACGTGCGACCTCGTTCGAGCGTGAAGTTGGTTCGCTGAAGCAACACGCGACCGGCGAAGGCTAAGATGATACCCTGCAAGTCGACGATGTAATCCTTCGTGCTCTCATCGAGAAGCGCAGACTCGTCGAGCCCCTTGTACACCATGACGGAGGCGTTTGCGATCTTTTCGATGGACTCGAGCTCGTTCGCGAGCGCGCTCTCGAGGATCGGCGTGAGCTCGCGCTTGATGTCGTTGGACAAAATGGACGGCGGAATGCGCATCGGCGCCGAGTCCATGACCCAACCGCCGAGCGCCGCCGCATACAACTGCGTCTCGCCGTCCACGCGCACACCCGCGTCTTCGATGGCGCGTTGAACGATATCGGACGCCACCTTGCGTTCATCGTTTTGCGTCGCGTCGATACCCTTCATGAGACTCGCCTTGGCGCGCGAAGCGGCTTCTCGCAAATCCGGGTGCGAGTGCTCCTCCGCCTTTTCCAACTCGGGCAACAAGACGGGAATGAACGGAAGCAAATCGCGCGTGTCGTCCACGAGCGCGCAAATGTTCCCGAACGTCGTCGCCGCCTTTTGTTTTAATTCCTTGGTGCGCTCGCGCAAACCCCGCAAAATCACCGGCAAGACGACGGCGAGCGACGGCGCGTCCATCGAGTTGACGAACGTCGTCTCCATGAGCTTATCCAAACAATCCTCGGTCGCCTTTTGAGGCGTGCGGATGGCGTCCAAGATGAGGTCGAGCATGCCCAAAACCTCAGCGTTCTTCACGCACGCGCAAATCGTGGGAAGGATCTCTTGACACAGCGCCGAAACTTTGGGATGGGTATCGAAGAGCGTGTCGAGGAACACCGGAAAGAGCTCGGGAATGGTGCGCATGAACGATTGCGGCACGCGATTAGCGAGATCACCCATGATGTGAAGCGACCCGAGCTTGCTCTGCCAATCTTTATGCGTCATCCCGGCGATGAGCGCCGGGGCTAAGAGTTTCATCGCCGTCAACGGCAACGCCTTGACGACGGCGGCTTGGGCGAGATTGGCGCCCTCGCGAACGTCGCCGTTTCTGTCGCCCAAGAGGGTGAACACGATCGGCGCCTCACCGATGGCGTACGGCTCAAAGCCGCGACCGGCGGTTCGGCACATGTGCGCGTACGTCAGGAGCGCGCCCGCGCGAGCGATGGGATCCTTCTTATCCTCGATGGCTTTTTTCACATCCTCGACGACGTTCAAGTCGGCGAGCGCCGCCACGCCGACCCCTTTACAAATCCCCGCCATCGCCGCCGCGCCCTGACGACGCTCGGCGACGTCCGCGCCCGTGAACGCCTTTGTTTTCAATCCCGGAAGCATGGCGATCGCCGCGTCTCGCACGTCCGCCGCCAAATTACCGATGGCTCTCGCGCCGACAAAGGCGCCGGCGTCTCGCACGCATCGCAACGCCTCGACGATGTGCTCAATCGCCGCCACTTTCCCAGCGTCATCGCGAAACAACTGCGCCGCGTGCGCGTACAGCGCGATCGCGGCACCGTGCGTGTGATCTTCGCTGTGAGACGCCGGTTCGCACGCACCCTGTCCCGTCAAATACGACAAAAACGCCTCGACGCACTCGCCGCCGCTCGCCGCATCCGTCACGTCCGACAACGCCGCGCGCCCTACCATCAACGCCGCCTCGCGAACGTCCGCCGAAACGTCTCCTAACGCCCCCGCAATCTTCGTACCGATGAATTTCCCCTGACGAACCGCCGAGACGAACGCCTCTCGGTCGCTCGCGAGCACCGCCTCCTTAGCCTCGCGCACCTCATCCTCCGAGCGCTCGTCCGCCGTCTCCACGGACGTGCACGATATCTCAGACATGTTAGACATGGAGGCAACGCTCGGTATCCGTCCTCGACGCTCGAGGGTGATGCCGCTCATGATGACGCGCGCGCGGGCGAGGGGACGATGCCGTGGCTAATCCGCGCCGCCGCCACCGAAGCGAAACGCGAAGATGCGCGCGTCGACGTGCGCGCGAGATTCAAATCGACGCGTTCGCGCGGGAGAGGGGCGCGCGAGACGTCGGTACGCGGGGGTGCCGCGCTCGCGGAACGGTCGACCGCGCGAGTCGTCGTGTGCGGGCGGATTATTGATTGATGTCCCCGTGCTGGAGATCTCGGGGCCGCCGGCGACGCCGGCGAGGAGAGACGAAATGAATGGATTGGCGGCTGTTTTACACGCTGTGTCGCGCGTTCACGGCGTCGCGGACGACACAGGCGACGCGCTTGGTGCGGTGAACGGACGAATCTCGAGAA
>Ga0255782_10000378_pt1 | contig 39868 bp, 43 predicted proteins | sample 101ome_26_FD_179980 | JGI IMG/M metagenome (GOLD analysis project Ga0255782, IMG submission 179980) | Coastal salt marsh microbial communities from the Groves Creek Marsh, Skidaway Island, Georgia - 101408AT metaG (version 2) | ecosystem: Environmental > Aquatic > Marine > Intertidal zone >...
TACAAGGAGTAATGTATGGACCAACGACTAGAACAGGCGTTAGATTTTAGCAATTATATGATAACGCTAGATAATGCAAAGCGTATTTTAAAAGAACAATACCAAGACAATTTAATTTGTTATTATAATGGCGGCAGATTTACTGTAACAAAAGAACTAGTAAGTTTTTGTCAAAGTTTATTATCGTTACAACAAGAACAAACAATCTTAGTAGACGACAACGATTTTCCAGTTGAAGTGCAAGATTTACAAGAATTTACAAGCACAATAATTTCAAAGTATTTTGAGGCAACTAATACATATCTTACAGAATACAATAAATTAAAAGTCAATCGAACTGTAGAGGGAATCTTTAATGAGTAAAGGTGCATTATTAATTGCACGTAATAATTCACAGATTGACTATGTAAAACAAGCAATATTTTGTGCAAAAAAAATACAAGAACATTTAGATATACCAGTGAGTTTAATAACTGATAATAAAAGTTATTTAGATAAGTTTGAGCATTCGTTTGACAAAATAATTGAAATTCCTAATACAATTGACTATCATCACAAAAGTTACAAAGATGGAATGTATGATAGAAAAAATTTAGAATTTAAAAATACAGCAAGATCCGATGCTTATACATTAAGTCCATACAACGAAACACTGTTAATGGATACTGATGTTATTGTAGGTAACGATCATATGAAATCTGTATTTGCACAGCAAAATGATCTTTTGCTATACAAGGATGCCTTTGAATTATCCAATTGGCGAGACTTGTTTGAGTTTGATCGTGTTAGTCCTAACACAATTGACTTTTATTGGGCTACTGTTGTATTTTTTAGAAAAAGCAAACTTACCGAAACGTTTTTTAATTTAATCACACATATTAAAGAAAACTGGCAACATTATAAAACACTATATCAAATTAAAAACGTTACATTTAGGAATGATTTTGCATTCAGTATTGCAGTACACATAATGAGCGGATATACAACCAATAAATTTGTAGGTAAGATGCCTGGTACACTGTATTATACACTTGATAGAGATATCTGTCATGATATAGACAAAAACAAATACAAATTTTTAATTGAAAAATCAGATGGAACAGGATATTTTCCAACATCGATAAAAAACAGCACAGTGCATATTATGAATAAATTTAGTTTGAATAGGGTAATAGATGAGCATTAACTTTACAATATTTGCCCAAAATAGCACATATGATTATGTACAGCAAGCATGTGTTGCTGCTATGAGTATTAAACTAACCAATCCACAAAGTAAGATTTGTCTAATTACCAACGATGCTGTTCCAAACAAATATCAAGATTTATTTGATCATGTAGTACCAATTCCTTTTGGCGATAAAAGTAAAAACAGTACATGGAAAATTGAAAATCGTTGGAAAATATATCATGCAACGCCATTTGAAGAAACTGCTGTAATTGACAGTGACATGTTGGTTTTAGACAATCTTGATCACTGGCAAAGTGCATTAGACAAACATGATTTGTTTTATGTAAACAAAGTACAAACATACAGAGGCGAGTGGGCTGATAACACATATTACAGAAAAAGTTTTCGTAATCACAACTTGCCCAATTTGTATGCAGGGTTCCATTGGTTTAAACGTTGTGAATTTTCGCATAACTTTTACAAGTGGTTAGAACTGGTAATGAACAATTGGGAACTGTTTTATGGACAATATGCCGGCGGCAAGTATTTTCAACAGTTTCCGAGCATCGACGTAAGCAGTGCTATTGTTTGTAAAATATTACAAATTGAAGATAAAATAACCAGCAATACAACTTATCCTACATTTACTCATATGAAATTAAAAAGTCAAGGCTGGGATAAAATTTATGTAGAAAACTGGCAAGAGCAAGTAGGAACATATTTAGACAACGATTGCAATTTAAAAATAGGAAACTTTAGACAAACAGGTATTTTTCATTACACTGAAAAAAGTTTTTGTTCAGACCAAGTTATTCAAACATATGAAAACAAGTTAGGAATTGCAAATGGATAAACCAAAATTATATGTATCAAACGAACGTTATGTTTATTTTGATGATACAGGAAATTTGATTAGGATTTCTAACAAAGATAACATAGAAGGCAATTATATTACTGTACAACTTGACGATGTAATGAGTATGATTACAGGTGCTGAGGGTATGGAAAAATATGTAGTACTGTTTGATACTGTTACTAAACAAAATGTATTGCGTTCAAGATACATTGAAGAAGAAATTCAATTTGACATTAACAGTCAAATATATCAGTTACCGACTATAAAACCCAATCGTCCAGATTTTACTATTCAACAAGATATTCCAAATAAAGTTTGGCGTTTAATACTAGATGAAACACTGCAATATAACTTGAAACAAAAAAGTTTAAAATTTACAAGTGCTTTAAATATCAGTATTACAAAGAAAAATGATCCACATCATTTGCACAACAGTTTTGTGATTGATTTATCAGAATTAGACGAAAATGGATTTGAAGTTCCGTTCACAAGCCAGATCGAACTTGACGCCAATGCATTAAGCGTATATACTACAAAGAGACTTGAAACATACTATCACGAGGTACTTCAATGAGCAACAAGTTTAGAGTTTTAGACTATGACATCATTTATCTGTCATATGACGAACCTAATGCAGAAGAAAATTACGCTGACTTGTGCAGCAAGATTCCGTGGGCCAAACGTGTACACGGAGTAAAGGGCAGCGATGCAGCACACAAAGCCTGCGCCGAAATTAGCGAAAGCGATAGATTTATTACTATTGATGGCGACAACATTATTTTAAAAGAGTTCCTAGGTAAAGAATTTGATTTAGACAATCACGAAGATGCACACTGGAACAAAGAAGTAAAACTAGATGATTGTGTTATTAGTTGGAGTGCTAAAAACACAATCAACGGATTAGAATACGGCAATGGCGGCATCAAGTGTTGGCCTAAGCAAAAAGTGTTGGACATGCGTACACATGAAAATGCTGACCCTAACAATCCACATGCACAAGTAGACTTTTGTTGGGATATTGAATATATTCAAATGAACACTTGCTACAGTGAAATACGCAACAATGGATCTGCACAACAAGCATGGCGAGCCGGATTTCGTGAAGGTGTAAAAATGGCACTGGATCGTGGTATGCGTGTTAGCGTAGATGACTTCCACAAAAATCATTGGAAAAACTTGCATCGTTTGTATGTGTGGCTAATGGTTGGTGCAGATGTAGAAAATGGACGCTGGGCTATTTACGGAGCAAGAGAAGGTTTGTACAAAACTATGTGTACAGATTGGGACTTTGTAAATGTGCGTGACTTTGATTGGCTCAACGATTATTGGAACAGCAAAGACATTAATGAAGATCAAATGGAAGAAGAAACACTTGACTATGGTTATAAGTTAATTGAAGAACTTGACTTGCCTATTGCTGCTGAACCTCTCAACGGCAATCAAAGTTTGTTCTTTAAAACTGTATATACTAATCCTTCTCGTATTCCTAAAAGGAAATTAAATGTCATTTGAAACAGATAAAGCAAAATATATTAACGACATTACAAAAAGGCACTTTTCGCCTACGTTTTGCTTTGCTAAATGGTATCACACTACAATTTATTTGCAAACTGGTGAAACACACAGTTGTTATCATCCTGCGCCACATCAAATTGACGTAGATGAACTACTAACCAATCCAAGTGCGTTGCATAACACAAAGCACAAAAAGCAAGAACGCAAAGAGATGTTAGAAGGCAAGCAGTGTGCAGGATGTCAGTATTGTTGGAATGTAGAAAACATGGGTCCTGATTTTATCAGTGACAGACATATTCGCAGTGGCAGCATTTACAACGAAGAAAGACTAAACGAAGTTAAGTTGAACCCTTGGGACTTTGATGTAAACCCTGAGTACATTGAGATTTCGTTTGGCAATGAATGTAACTTCCGTTGTGGTTATTGTCATCCAAAAGCCAGCAGTAGATACCATCAAGAAATACGTCAGCACGGCCCTTATGATATGGTAAAAAATCATAGATGCGATGTTGATTGGTTTAAAGTATATGAAGAAGATAGCAATCCGTATGTACGTGCATGGTGGAAGTGGTGGCCTGAAGTTAGTAAAACGCTAAACATTTTGCGTGTTACAGGCGGCGAACCTACTATTCAAAAAAGCACATACAGATTGTTTGAAGAACTTGAAAATGATCCTAAGCCGCATCTTGAACTAAATGTAAACAGTAACTTAGGCGGTAAAGAACGTCAACTTGCAAAATTTACAGATAACGTAAACAGTTTGCTTAGTCAAAATAAAATCAAAGCATTTAAATTGTTTACAAGTATTGACACTTGGGATAAACGTGCAGAATATATTCGTGACGGTTTAGATTTAGAAGTATTTGAACGTAATTTAGATTACTTCTTAACAAATACAACTGCACCTGTAACGTTTATGATTACGTTTAATTTGTTTAGTGTTACAACATTTCAAACACTGCTAGAAAAAATCTTGGAATGGCGTGCCAAATACAATGATGTAAACAGCGGACGTTGGCAGCGTATTCATTTTGATACACCATATTTAAAAGAGCCATTGCAGTACGATATAAACATTCTACCTAAAGAAACTTATATGCCTTATATGGAAAGTCATTTAAAGTTTATTGAAGAAAATGTTGCAGAAGGTTATAAGACTGGATTTAGCAGCATGGAATATGAAAAGTTTAGACGTGTTGTGAGTTATATGAAAACAACTGAGTATGACGAGCAAAAAATACAAGAAGGACGAAAAGACTTTTGGAACTTCTTTAAAGAACAAGATCGTAGACGTAATGTAGATTTTGAAGCAGCATTTCCTGAAATGGCAGACTTTTTTGCGCTGTGTAAGGAAGCAAATGAAAGATGAACATTTAACAAAAAGCAAAACGTTTTGTATGTTTCCTTGGTTGCATTTAAATGTAACACCAAAAGGAAACATATATCCTTGTTGTAGCAGTGATTACGTTGAGCCTTTTGCAAACACAAAAGACACTACACTTGAGCAAGCATTTAACAATGACAAGATGCGTCAATTGCGTTTAGATATGTTAGCAGGACGTGAAAACGAAGCCTGCACTTTTTGTTATAAACACGAACTGAGTTCTCCTTACAGTTTTAGAAAATACAGTATTGAAAAATTTGCACACAAATATGATGAACTTGTACCTTATACAAATGCAGATGGTAGTTTAGATAAGTTTACAATGGCGTATTATGATGTGCGTTTTAGTAATATTTGTAACTTTAAATGTAGAACTTGTGGTAGTGAATTTAGTAGTAAGTGGGCACAAGAACACAAAGAACATGACGCACCGCCTCCAGGTTTTCGTGTAATACAACATGCAGATGCAAGTGGCAGTTTGCTGGATCAAGTTATTGAACAAATACCCAATATCGAACTTGCATATTTTGCAGGAGGCGAACCACTTATCACAGACGAACATTATGTTATACTTGAAGAAATGATTGCTAACGGTAGTTGTAAAGATATTACATTGCGCTATAATACAAACATGAGCAACTTCAAATACAAAAAATATGATGTGCTAGATATGTGGAGCAATTTCAAAGCAGTTGAAGTAAGCAGCAGTTTAGATCATTATGGTGCAAAAGCAGAATATATTAGACATGGCACGGATTGGAAAACTGTAGAAAACAATTTGCGAAAAATACGTGATGTTGAATATATCGACTATCAATTTAATTGTGTATTGAGCAACTTGAACTATGTTACACTTGCTGATTTTTTTGAATACATGATAGACAATGACTTGTTACGCAAACACGATTACATTAGCATTTATCATTTGTTGAATCCTAGTTTTTACAGTGCGCAAAATTTGCCACAGCATTTAAAAGACAAAGGCAATACAAGACTGCAAAACTTAATAGATCAAATCAAAGACGAATATTGGTGTGTACAACATATTCAAAATGCAATGCAGTTTGCAAACAGTGCCAATATTTGGAATGATCACGGTGAAGAATTTATACATAATACTGTAAGACGAGATAAAATACGCAATGAAGATTTTACAGCAGTATTTCCAGAACTATCGAGTATGCTAAATGGATAAACAAAAATTATTAAAAGAAGACGGTGCCTTTTGCATACTGCCTTGGATACACATGCATGCCTGGCCGGACGGTCGTGCTTTGCCTTGTTGTATTGCAGATAGTGATCAACCTTTTGGTAACTTGAAAGAAAACACTATTGAGGAAGTGTGGAATAGTGAACGTTACAAAGAGTTGCGTGTTGCCATGCTCAACGGTAAACAATTAGATACTTGTAAACGTTGCTATGAACTTGAAAACAGCACATGGATTTGGACACTGCGTAAAAACAGCAACGAATGGTTTGGTGACAAGCATTTTGACTTGGTAGAAAAAACCAAAGAGGACGGCACACTTACTGATATGCGTATGGCATATATGGATGTGCGTTTTAGTAATATTTGTAATATGAAGTGCCGTAGTTGCGGTCCTGAACTTAGTAGTTTACATGCACAAGAACATGGTGAATTATATGGTAAACATGAAATAGCCAACATGTTAAAAAACAATGGTAGTACTGTTGTAAACATTGCAAAAGAAAACAACTATTGGGAAAATTTACAAAAGTATTTGCCTGATGTAGAAGAAGTGTATTGGGCAGGCGGTGAGCCGCTTATTACAAATGAACATTACAAAATTCTTGACGAATGGATTGCTAATGGTAAAACAGATGTAAGATTGCGTTATACAACAAACTTTAGTAACATGCGTTATAAAAGCAAAAGCATTTACAGTTATTGGGAACAGTTTGATGATGTACAAGTTAGTGCAAGTTTAGATGCAAATGGTGCTAGAGCAGAATTTATGCGCCACGGAACAGACTGGCAACAAATCGAACAAAATCGTATCGAAATGTTAGAGCGTGTACCTCATGTACATTTTGAAATTACACCAACTATTAGTTTGTACAATGTTTGGAATTTTCCAGACTTTCATATGGATTGGGTAGAGCGTGGACTTGTAGACATTGACAAGTGCAGACTCAACGTGTTAACTGGTCCTGACTTTATGCGTATTGATTATATACCAGAAGAATACAAGCGTGAACTACGTGCCAAGTATATTGATTATAAGAAATGGGCATACGAAAAATGCAAAGATGAAAACATGGTACGTGAAGTATTAGGGCATATTGACAGTGTGTTACAATTTATGAACATGGGTGAATACAACCAAGAAAAATTAAATCAATTCTTTCAAAAAAATCACACATTAGATGTGCATCGCAAAGAAGATTTTTGGGCAGTATTTCCTGAACTAGGATGGTTAAGAAAACATGTCTAGAATAGTTGCATTTGGTTGTAGTTATACATATGGGTACGGATTACCTGACTGTAAAGAACAAGATGATTTGCCTAGTAAGTATGCATTTCCGTCTTTAGTAGCCAATGCAATAAACAAAGAAGTGCTAAACAAAGCCGACGGCGGAGCATCTCAAAAACAAATTGCTGCAACTGTTTTACAAACAGACATTAAAACTAACGATATTGTAATTATAAATTGGACAGATGCTACACGTAGAGGTATATACAACGGACATATGTGGAATCAATTAGCAAGTTGGACAAATGATAATACTTGGCTAAGATTTTATAACAAGTACCACACCGAAACAGATGATACATTAGATACATTAATGTATATGAATTTAGCAAATTTATATTTAAAAAAACAAATTCGATGTAGAAAAGTTATTAATTGTTTAAATCGTCGAGATAATAATATATTAGAAGCAACAGAAAAATGGAACACAGTGCGTATTGATTTAATTTTTAAAACTAAAAAATTTTATTATCAACCTATACCCGGTGACGGACACCCTGACGAAAAATCTCATCAAGTGTTTGCAGAAAGAATATTAGAACTATTATGAGTACATTACTTAAAATAACTCCAATGGCAGAACCGTATGCTTGTCTTACTTGGCAAGTAAACAACTTTTGCAACTTTCAGTGTAGTTATTGTAATCCAGGCAATTGGGCAGGAGATAACCGTAACAACGGAAATTTACAATTGTATATTGATAATACAATGAAAATTTTCAACACTTACAAACAGCGTGGATACAAACATTTTAAAATATTCTTCAGTGGCGGCGAACCAACACATTGGGAAAACTTTATTCCACTTGTAACACATTTAAAAGAACAAATACCAAACATTACTGTTGCTGTAAACACAAATTTGTCACGCCCGTTAAAATATTGGCAAGAACACTACAATTTGTTTGATGATATTGTTGCTAGTTTTCATATTGAATTTGCCAAGCAAGACAGATATATTGAAAACGCAAAGTTTCTGTGCGACAAAGTAGATTATTTGTGTACAAAGATGTTAATGCACGATGAACGTTTTTGGGAAGTAGTTGAGTTTGGAGAACGTGTTCGTAAAGAAGTACCAAATTACAATTTAGAATGGACGCCGTTGTTTGATGAAATGAGTGTAAATGCAGGTCCTTGGGAATACAAAGATCCTGTAAAACAAAACTTTTTGGAAAACGCACAGTTTGAAACTGTACAGCGTATTGACAAACCTTATAGAGAAAATTACGCTGTAAGTATGGCGCATTACGATACAGGCATCGAACCTGTAAACAGCAACAAAATTATTGCTGCACGACAAAACTTTTTTACAGGTTGGAAATGTCAAGTTGATGATGCATTGTTTATTAATCCACGTGGTGACATAAGCGGTGCTAGTTGCGGGGTAGGACAAACACACGGAAATATCACAGACACTGACTTGACTTTTGATTTAAAACCTGTTATATGTAACAAACAACATTGTCATTGTGGTACAGATATAATTATTCCTAAAGAGCCTGTAAATGTTTGATCATGTATTAATAAATGGTTGTAGTCACAGTGCTGGTAGCGAAATTGAAGGCAGCGGCATTGGCGAAGGCAATTACAATAGAGAAAATAGTTTTGGTGCACAGTTTGCAAAGGCTTTAAATTGTAGTTACACAAACATTGCTTATCCTGGTGCTAGTAACGACTACATTGCACGTACAACGCTGTATTGGATATTAGACAATAAAGAACTAGCAAAACGCACATTGTTTTTAATACACTGGACAGGCACCGATAGAACCGAATATTTTTATGATGAAGGCAAAACCAGCGCCTTTGATTTTATTCCATTTAAGCCTGATACTAATGTAACACACCTACATCCTCAACACTATCCTGATTGGGCACCTAAGCAATGGACAAAAAACTTAGACATATTAAGTAACCAACTATTTCTTAATCATACGCAATGGGATATTAATAGATATAATAACATTATACAAACGCAAGAGTTTTTAAAAAGCAACGGATACAAATATGTTTTTAGAAATGCATTTCAGTGTTGTGAAAACAGACCACGATACAAATATTATATTGATAAGTTAGATAAAGATAATTTTTTGCATTGGGATAATGCAGAAGAAAGTTTTTACGATCATTGTATTAACATGGGATACGATGTTGAAGGACAACAGTATTGGCATCATAAATTAGATGCACACACATATTGGGCAAAAAAATTAATTGACTCTTTTGTTTAATTTGCCATAAAATTTTCTTAATCTTTTCAAGTTATGATAATTGTGCATTAAATCGGGTAACATTTCTTTATACATTTCACGCATTTCGTCTAAACTAAATTCGCTTATGTAATCAATAACTTCTGTAATACGAACTAATCTATCAGTGTTTTTTACAATGTTATCATAATCCTCAGGCCAATATTTTTCAAAAGTTTTAAAACCCATTTGATGTAACATTTTTATTGTTCCAGGCGCAGCAACTTCGATAAATGGACGTATACTTTTAATAGCATTAAAAGTTTTTTCACTCATGTTTGGCCAAGGTTGTGTAACTCTACTTTCATTTACAATTACACAAAAACATTGTTCATATGTATCTAAAGGATCTTGTGTTTTTCGTTTATTAAATTGTACAGGTGTATCGTAATCAGGATCTGATTCTCTTGCCCTACATGCTTGTGGATTTTTAACTTCAAAACTCAAAGGTACTACTTGTCTAAGTTTTTCATTGCCTTCTAATAATGAATTTGCAACTTGAGGATATTTTTGTTCAAATTTATTCCAATCAAACCACATACGTTGTTTCATATCTTCACGTTGTACATCAAAGTAAAAACTTGCTTTGCTTTCTTTTAACAAATTTTTTGCTGCTAAATGACTGGTAATAAAATGACGACTTGGATCATATCTCCATGCTGCACTAAAAAATTTGTATTCAATCTTTTCTGCTAAATGACTTATTGGCGGATATTCGTCATTTGGTCCGCAACCTCGTTCATTAAAATCTTCTTGTATTTTAAATCTATCACTGCACCATGCAATAAACAAATCTGTATTTTTAAGTGTTACGTTTTTGTATATTTTTTTATAATGTTCGGTACACATAAAATCTGTACAATGTACATGAATGTTTAATCCATGTTCTGCTGCCCAAGCATCAAGACTGTCTAATTCGTAACAACGAATTTTTTCCATATCATCATCGTCGTTGTCTATTTTTAAAATATGCGGTTCTAACACTCCTCTATCATTTGGAATGTAGTGTGTTAGTACTTCAACAAACAAAAAGTCAACTGTGTTTTCTTGTAATACTTTTTTATGTGCAGGAGTAATAAACAGTTTTTCTAAATTAGGAATATAATGTGTGCCGTTGTAAATGATTGTAGGATTTGGATTATCGTAAATAAAACTTTCTTTTACAAGATCCATTAGGCTTTCAATTTTGTTCATATGATTTAACGGTGTTCTGCTTCCGTCATGTTTTATTAATTCCGGTAACAATTTATTTCTAGGTAAAAAGTATAGCCCGCTAAACCAGTCTTGCAAAAGTGTTCTCCTAAGTTCATTAAATACCCATATATTTATTGGAGTATAGAATTTTGGCTTTTGTTTTTAATAAGAAATATCCGTTGATGGTTGATTTAGAGTATAGAAATGCAACACTAAAATGGTATAGTACAGATACAGAAGACATATATCCAAGACATATAAAAGAAAATGGTCCTAACTGGCGTTGGGAAAATGTCGACATTGAATACAAATTCAACAGCATGGGTTATAGATCAAAAGAAATAGATGATGTTGACGATAACTTTATGATAGGGTTTGGTTGTAGTTATACTGAAGGTGTAGGCATTCATGAACAAGACGTTTGGTTACCTAAAGTTGCACGTAGATTAGGAATGGATTATGTTAATCTAGCAAAACAATCAAGCGGCATGGATATACAAGCCTATAATGCAATATTGTACAAAAACAGTGGATTAAAATTGCCTAAATTGGTTGTAGTGCAATGGCCGCAAATGTTTAGATATAGTTTTGGTTATCTAAATAGAAAAATGAACAGTGTTGAACTTTGGGATAGAAGTTATGAAAACAGTGTAGATGGTAAATGGTGGACTAAACGTTACATTCAAGATCCTGGCTGTATGATGATAAATGTGTTAACATGGTACCATTCATTTAATAACACTTGGGAAAGTTTGGGCGTTCCTGTGGTAAACTTTAGTTGGGAATTAGACTTAGTAGAAGAATTACAGTATAGTAAAACTCCGTGTCATTTTATTGATCCTGAAGGAGTAGGTAGCACACAAGCAAGAGATTGTTGTCACGATGCACCAGAATTTCATGATCTAACAGTAGAAAAATTATTTGATCTTAAGGTGTTCTAACCAAGTCTAGTGTACAGCAATGGAAGCACCCACCTAATGTACGTGCGTGACGCAATGGCAACATAGCACATTCAATACCGTGTGCTTCTAGTGCTTTACGAGTCGGTTCTTGATGTTCTTCTAATACAACTAGATTAGGATTAACACTAAACAAGTTAACATTCCAAGTCCAAATACTGCTGTTACATAATCCTGGATAATGTCCAGCATCTACAGGATCAGGTGCCCAAATAACATCCCAATCTTTAAAAGGACCTGGTAGTACATCTTTGCTTTTAATTCTACTTGGATTAGCAAGAAGTAGTCCTTCTCTTAAAAATGCAATAGTGCTGTCAATATGCATGTAACTATATACATTTTCTAATGTGTGTACTCGGTAATCAGTGGTTGATTCTTGATAACTACGGTCTGGTGCATTTACCCATTCTTGTAAATAAGCAGCACCTGCTTTGTTTCCACTATTACTAACCAAATATAATATGTCATCGTTAGCCCGGATAGCATTAGCAGCGTCAAAGCATGGTGCTACTTCAGTTAGTGCAAGACGGTCTGGGTCGCCTACACATGTTTCATCGTATAGGTCGGTGCGATCAATACGTGGGGGCGCATTAACACCTGCTATATGCGGTAGCATATGATGAAACTCTTTGTCTCTTGCAGTAAGACTCATTGGAGCCGCAAGGAGTTTTTTTCCATGAACAAACACAGTATCACGTGGACAGTAGTTGTAATATTCAACTTCCGGAGTGCGTTTAGGTCTTACAACCTCTACACCCTCTCCTTCTAAAAATTTAACAAAAGTTTCAAGATCTTCGTTGCTTTCTTCAACAACTTGATCTGGGTATAATCCTGAGACAACATCGCTAACGTCTTTTTTGTCTGCATAATTAATACATCTTAAACTTTTATCCATTTCTGGAATACGGCAATAATCAGCAACTCCGACTACAACCTTTTTTAGTGGATCCCACTCGTTTGTGCTATAAATATTCATACTATATTTAAGGAATTATATGGGTAGATTATTCACTTTTGGTTGCAGTTATACTTACTATGCATGGCCTACTTGGGCAGACATTATAGCAGTAGATAGAAACCTTGATTTATATAACTTTGGTATTGCAGGTTTAGGAAATGTTGGAATTAATCAACGTGTTCTTGAAGCAGATTGCAAATATAACTTTACACCAGAAGATCAAATAATGATTATGTGGACCAGTTGGTGCCGAGAAGATTTAATAAAAGGACTCGGTTATGAAGCAGCAGGAAGTGTTTTTTCTAAATATTCGATCAAGCATTTGCAAAAACATTATGATTACGGAGACACACTTGTAAAAAATCATAATGCAATAATTTACACAAATAGTGTTTACAATATAAACTGGCAAGGCACAGCGTTTGACCAAGAATGGCTTGAAAGTGGATCAAAGTCTGGAGATTTTTTATTAGACAAAGAACCTATATTTTTTGAAAGATTAAAACAAATGTATTCAAAAAAAATGCCAAACATCAATCGAATTGGTTTTAAAGAAAGTGGCGCTAAAAAAAGTTTTGATATATTGCATGACGGTCACCCTGATATTCTTGATCATTTAAATATTGTACAGCAAGATATTTGTACATTAAAGCAATCTACAATTGATATAACTACAGAACTTCATAACAATGTAAAACACATGTTAGGACGGCAAAACTGTAAAAACATCGATGATGCTATGCCTATAATTGATAAAATTATCAAGAGTCAGTATCTAGAATTTCATAAAATCAGACATAATACACTCACAAGGGGAATAGTATGAACACTTTATATACATTTGGTTGTAGTTTTACGCAATATCATTGGCCTACATGGGCAAACATTATTGCATATGATTTAAATATGACTCTTAAAAACTATGGACAAGTTGGAATGGGTAACTTTGGTATCGCTAATAGAATACTAGAAGTAAATGAACGTATCGGTGTTGACAAAGACGACATGCTAATGGTGCTGTGGAGCAGTTGGGATAGAGAAGATCGATTAAAAGAAAAACAATGGCGTGGTGAAGGCAGCGTTTTTTCAAACGACGAAACATACGGTATAAAGTGGTTAAAAAAATACTACGACGACAGTGATAAAATAATGAAAAATGTGTTTTGGATTCACAGTGTTAACAGATTATACGGTAAACGTTTAACATGGCAAGGTTCGGGTTTTGATTATTATCGTAACGACACATTTTTTGATGAAACACCAGCAGGATTAGATGAACATGCACAAGCAATGATCAAAACATATGGACATTTAATGCCAGAAGTTTATCACTGGTTAAATGCAGAAGATAGGCACAGTTTTCATCACCTAGCAGATGCACATCCTGATATTAAAAAACATTTACAACTTGTACATGATGTAATTTATCCTGCACTTGGTAAGACGTTGCGTCAAGAAACATTAGATTTATTCATGCAAGTACAAAAAAGTTATGAAGATGCAAAAACGTTTTTTAATGATCCTGAATCAGAGCCTCAAAGAAGTTTAGAGTTTTTAGACAAGTATTGGCCTGAAGTTAGAAAAATGTTAGATCGAAGTGATTGGGATTTAGCAGATGGTACTAGTGTAATAGGACATTAAAATGGCAAGATTATTTACATTTGGTTGTAGTTTTACAAATTACATGTGGCCTACTTGGGCAAACATTATTGCATTTGATCAACAATTAGAATTAAAAAACTTTGCTGTTGCAGGAATGGGTAATGTTGGTATTATGCAACGAGTATTAGAAGCAGATTTAAAATATAAATTTACGTCTGAAGACAAGATAATGATTATGTGGACCAGTTGGAGCAGAGAAGACAAAATTATTGATAATCATTATCAGGGTAAAGGTAGTATTTTTAATCACGAACATTCGTTTCGATGGCTAAAAGAAAATTGGAGTATGGAAAACGATATTGTAAAAAATATTTCTGCAATTCATATTGTAAACAACATGTACGGCAACTATATTCAATGGCAAGGACACAGTAGTAAACCTTATACCAGTGAAATTGATAGTCATCGAGCAGAATATACAAAGTCGTTAACTGAAGAATACGCAATTAAATTAATTACTAAACTGTATAGACAAGCATTGCCCGATATTGAATATAGAATTTTAGAACAAGACAAACTTGCTTTTGATTGTTTTGGCGACAGTCATCCTGATGTAGTTGAACACATGGAAATTGTTAAAACTTGGATATATCCTGCACTTGGATTAGAATTACGAGAAGAAACACATCGCGAATATGAAAGTTTACAACAATACATCTACAACATTTTTACTAAAAAACAAATTACAAAGTTTGAAGATGCAATACCAATTGTAAACGGAATTTTAATCAAACAATTTCCTCAATTAATGGAATATCAAGATATTCAAAGTTTGTTAGATAACATTGAAGAAACGTCAGGGTAGTTTTGCCAACTCCAAATTTCAGGTTGTGTAGCAATAGCATCAGGCAATTTATCCAATCCTACTTGTGCAGTTTCTGGTGTCATGTAATAATGATACCCTATTGAAGAAATATCTTGATCTGCCCACGGTGCATTTCTATGACGCCCGTCATAACCTAGTTTGATAAGTGCATCTCTATCTTGTTTGTTGTCACAAAGTATTATGCCGCCTCTGCCTAGTTTTAAATGTTTGCGAAATTGAAAACTTAAACAAGTATATGTACCCGGTATATAACTATTTTGTCTCCACATGGTTGCAGCATCAATAATGTTGTCTGTAATGTAATAATACTCGGTCCATTTATCGTCAACAAACTGCCAATCAATGCCTAGTTTTTCAAAAGTCATAGGCACACTTAAATATGTGTGTTGAGGACTTTTTGCTGTTTTACTTTGTGTGTGTCTTAAACACAGTTCTATTGCATGTGTACAGCAATCTGTGCTCACTGCATAAGGTGCACCAAAAAATTCAGCAATCGCTTTTTCAAATTCATCTACTATGTGGAACATAAGTATACTTATGTTGTTATTTGAAGCCGAGACAGATATTTCGAAGATTTACAAAGATGGAAATTTTTATTACTTTTTGTGGGGTACAAGTTTTCCTGAACATGTTTATGACATGATGAAAAATCAAAAAAAGCCAAAAGGATTTTATGTTGTAGGACCTGAAGAATGGGAACCTGTTATGTTGTTCAGTGATCCGATGCATTACGAATCATTTAAAAGTTATGTTAAAGAACACAACATTGATTTTAAAATTATTGCTGGCGCTGTAAACGACAAAAAATTTAACCCTAATTATGCATATGCAGGTGAAAAACCTTTTGAAAATCATCCTACGTATTTTGCACATGCAATAATATATCATGCAGTAACAAATGGTGTACAACCATATGGTATAAAAACTAAAAAAATACAAAAGTTGTTTACTAGTTTAAACGGACGTCCTCATCGTTGGCGGTGTGAATTTGTTGATACAATGTATGAACATGGTATGTTTGATGAAGGATATGTAAGTTGGCATGAGTTAGACAAGGACGAACACTTTCCAGACTATGCTTATGAATGGAAACATTGGACGCCACGTATAATTAACTTTGATATCAACTGGAATAGATCTGATGGAATGAAAGATTTGTTTTTGCCGCCAAACGAATTTAAAACCAGTGCAATTAGTTTAATCAGTGAAAGCAATACAAAATGTTTGTTCTATACCGAAAAAACTTTTGTGCCTATTTTTCATCAAAGGCCTTTTGTAATTTATGGTGCTCCATACGCAAATACATATTTAAAAAACATGGGTTTTGAAATATTTGAAAATATAATTGATTACAGTTTTGACAGCATACTTGATGATACTGAAAGATGTCAAGCATATTTTAAAGAGGTTGCAAAACTCAAAGATATGCAGTATAATGAAATTGTAGAGTCTACCCATGCAAGAGTGCAGCACAATTATAATCGTATGATTGAAATAGTTGAAAACAAAGAGTATGTAAGCGATACATGGAATCAGATAACAACCAACTGTAAAGAACATCAGTACTTGTCTAATTACTATAACATACTTAATATTGGCAAAGACGAACAGTATATTGAATGGAAACAAAAATATGAAAATTCTAATAACAGGTAGTAGTGGATTTATAGGTCAACACCTAATGCCTAGACTACAAGCAATCGGCGAAGTACATGAACTTCAAAGCGACTTAAAACAGCATTATGCAGTAAAAGAAGAAATTGCATTTGTAGAGCCCGACATTATTGTACACCTTGCTGCACGTACAGAAGTTCAAGAAAGTTTTTACGAACAAATTGAATTTAGCGAAGTAAACTATGTTGGCACAGTAAACCTAATTGAAGCGTGTAGACAACTTGACCCTATGCCTTACTTTGTGTTTGCTAGTACAATGGAAGTTTATGGATGGCAACCAATCAGTGACGAAGTTGAAGAGACTGGAACATATGTTAACAGTGTTGCATTTGATGAACACACAGAGCCGCATCCAAACGCACCTTATGCAGTTGCAAAATATGGTTGTGAAAAATACCTTGAGTATGCAGAACGTGCATATGGATTAGAGTGGGCAAGTTTCCGTCAGACAAACAGTTATGGACGCAAAGATAACGATTACTTCGTAACAGAACAGATTATTAGTCAAATGCTCAAAAGTGACGAATGTAATTTAGGTTATGCAGAACCTTATCGTAATTTTATTTACATTGACGATTTGTTAGATGCATGGATGGCTGTTATTGAAAATAGAGAAAGTTGTAAAGGACATATTTTTACAATTGGTCCAGACGAACCACGTAAAATTCGTGACTGTGCAAACTATATTGCTGAACAATTGGATTGGCATGGAACAATCAATTGGGACACAAAAGCACCAAGATTTGGTGAAATCTTTTGGTTAAACAGCAACCACAACTTGCTTACTGAAAAAACAGGTTGGAAGCCTAAAGTGTCTTATGAAGAAGGCATAGCAAGGACTATTGCACATTGGAAGCAAAAACTCAAATAGTATACACAAATTGGGATCCTTGCAATGATGTAGAAATGCTTGGGTTACAACGAATGCCGTTCAAGGAATGGGTGTCCAACAAGAGCGGCATTTACCTGTATGCAATAGATTATAGATATAATTTTAATTCAAAAGAATTAAAGTTTGCAAATTATGATAATGTTTACATTTTGCTAGATGATACACTTGAAGCATATAGTTATAGAAGTTTTAAAAAAGTATACAATTTAGTTAGGCAATACAAGTTAGAAAATCGTGTAATATATGCAACTGGACATCTCGATGGTAATCGCGAATACGAAAATTGGCTTGCTTACAATGACAAAATTTACAATGTTTATGTAATGAACAATTGGTATTGGCGTCATAGAGATTGGACAATAGATTGCGGCAACGAAGTGTCAGTTGACAAAACAAAACTGTATTGTTGTATGCAAAATAGAGGACGTGAACACAGGCAAGCCACTACAATATATTTACATCAACAAAATTTACTCAATGATGGTATTGTTAGTGCAAATTTTAATCTCAATTTAGACTGTAATTTATACAATGCTGATTTAACAACACAAAAAGATTTTACTGATAAAATTTTACCTTTGGTTGTTGATATAGGTGGCACAGGTGACAAGTGTTATCCTAACGATTTAAATCCAAAAATATACAATGATACTTTAATTAATTTGGTTAGCGAAACATTTTATCATGAAAAAACAAATAACCATGTAAGCGAAATGTTTATTACTGAAAAAACATATAAAGCCTTTACAGCATATCAAATTCCTGTTATAATAGGACCAAAGGGTATTGTTGAAAAATTACGCAGTTACGGTTTTGATATGTTTGACGATATTATTGATCACAGTTATGATAATATGGAAGACAGCGATAGGCTTTTTGCAGCAATTGATAATTTAAAAACATTACAAAAAAGAGATATAAAATGGTTTAGTGATAAAACCAAACAACGTAGAATTAAGAATAAAGAACTTTACCTAGCAGGTGTAAACATAGACGAGAAAGTAACAACATGCTTGTAGAACTAGATGATGTGGCATTTTGGATGGATGCTGTACGCAACAGTGAAAATCCTTATAGTGTACTAGAAAGTTTCTGGAAAGGACAACTTAAAAGCAAAGAGTGGCTTATAAACAGTTTGTTTTCTTGCGTAGACGAAAGCGTACCACAGAACATTGTTATTCACGGCGGTTGGAATGGTGTATTAGCATGTATGTTTTTTAACAGCAGTATTAACACTGGATTTGTTCGCAGTATTGATATTGACGAAAGTTGCGAAGAAATAGCAAACATGATTTGCAAACGTCAAGAAATGATTGGCAACTTTCGTGCTGTTACTGCTGATATGTGTACTTACGAATACGAGTTTGATCCCGAAATTGTAATCAATACCAGTACAGAACATATCTCGCAAGAACAATATGATATTTGGCTCGAGCGTGTTCCTGACAACAGTCTTGTAGTATTGCAAAGCAACAATTATTATGATTTGCCTGAGCACATACGCTGTTTTGACACAGTTGAAGATTTTGCTGCCCACAGTGGATTGTCATATATAATTAAGCAAGAAACATTAGAACTGCCGCTGTACAATAGATTCTTGCTAATAGGACGCAAATGAGCACACAAAATTTTATTGAATTATTTAAAACTGGTTTAGAAGACCGTACAACAAAAAGTTTTTGTGTCTTACCGTGGATTCATATGGCAACACGACCTAACGGAGATATGCGGTTGTGTTGCAGTGCTAACGCAAGCGGCGCTGGTACAGATCACACAGTAGGACTTGTAAAAAATCAAGGACAAGTTGTAAATTTTGCATCTACAACACCTATGGATGCATGGAACAGTGATTATATGTGCGAAACAAGACGCACTATGATGGCAGGAGAAGTTCCTGCAAGTTGTACAAAATGTTTTGCAGAAGAAAGCAAAGGTGTAGTTAGTAAACGCTTGTGGGAAACCAGCACATGGATTGAGCGTGGTGTAAAAGTCGAAGACTTGCTCAACAATACTACCGAAGATGGTAAAGTGCGAGAGCAAATTAAATATTTAGATTTACGTTTAGGGCATACTTGTAATATTAAATGTGTGATGTGTTCACCGCATGATAGTAGTAAGTGGGTCAAAGATTGGAAAGTACTTGAACCACAGTTAGAAGATCCTGAAGTAAAACGACAAATGCAATGGGATAAAAATGCATTTGACAACAAGTGGCATGAAAATGAAATCTTTTGGGATCAACTGTATAAACAAATACCTTATTTAGAAGAAGTTTACTTTGCTGGCGGCGAACCTCTTATGATTGCTGAACATAAGAAGTTTATTGAAGAAATTGTTCGCAGTGGACATAACAAACATATTAGATTACGATATAACACAAATGGTATACTTGTAGATGAAGAACTTATTGATTTGTGGAAAAATTTTGAATTAGTTAAAGTTGGAATCAGTATGGATGCTGCTGGTCCGAGAAACAATTATATTCGTTATCCTACCAATTGGGAAACTGTAGAAAGCAACTTGCACATGCTAGACAATACACCGGATAATATTCGTCCTAGTATTGCAACTGCATTACAAATTTTTAATATAAAACATTTGCCAGATTTTGTACACTGGAAAATAAGCAGTGAATTTAGAAAAGTTAACACCGAAGAAGTACGTGGTATTATGGCAGGCGGCGGTTTAATGAATATGCATCTGCTTTATATTCCAACATTTCTAAGTATACAAATTTTACCAGAAGAAGATAAAAAAGAAATACGTGAATTGTTTTACAGTTTTAAAGGTTGGCTTGAACAAGTACATTTAAATGACAACAGTTTCTTTACTACTAATCCTTACGGATGGAAACGTTGGGAAGCAATATTAAATCATATGGACAGTGCTGATAACAGTCATTTGTTACCAGGCTTTAAAGAATATGTAAACAAGTTAGACGCAATTAGGGGTGTGAGTGCTAAAACAGTGTTTCCTGAACTTGCACATTTATTATGATACACAGTATACAAAATTTAGATACAGATTTTACAATTGAATTTGAATTGGGCAACGTTTGTAATTTCAAATGTAACTATTGCTTTCCTGGTAGTAACGAAGGCAATCGTTTATGGCCAGACATTGAAACAGTTGACAAAGCATTGTTAACATATATAAAACGTCATGGCAGAAAAACAAGACTTTATTTAATTGGCGGTGAGCCGACACTGTGGAAACACCTGCCAAGATTTTGCACCAACATTAAAATGGCACATGATGTAACAATCAACATCAGTACAAATGCAAGTAAAAAAATGAATTGGTGGAAAAAATATTGGAGCAGTTTTGATGTAGTTAACATCAGTGTGCATCACGAATTTAGCAATATACAGCATTGTATTGACGTTGCCGACATGTTGTATGAAAACGGTGTTGAAGTTAACATTGATGTATTAATGGATCCGGCACACTTTGAAAAGTGTAAAGACATTGTTGAACAATGTAAAACAAGTAACAATTTGTTTCCTATTATTGCAAAGACAGTAGTATATAATGGCAATCATATGTATAACAGTGAACAATTGGAATACATGGAAACTTTTATAAAACGTTATCCTGATTTAGTTTGGTATAATAAAGTATTAAGACGTCCGCACACACAATATATGATAGATGGCAATCTTGAAACCAACAACAGTTATTTAATTAATAACAATTTAAATCATTTTAAAGGATGGAAATGTAATTTGGGTGTTGACCTTGTAAAAATTGATTCTTATGGTAATGTAAAAGGTAACTGTGGACAAGATTTAAATTTAAATATATACAATCTAAAAGGTTTTGAAATTAACCCAGTTATATGTGAACAAGAAACGTGTCCGTGTGCCGGCGAAACTATTGTAACCAAATGGAAATGCAATGACTACTTTTGATACATTAATACCGGCAAAAAGAATAAGTTTTCAAATTGCTTGGGAAAGTACACTCAAGTGTAATTTAGATTGCAGTTATTGCGGCGACGGTCATGACAATAAAACAGAGCATCCTGCATTTGCAGAATGTTTAGATACTGTAGATTTTATTTACAAGTATGTTGATGTAAAAATGCAGCAGCGTCCAGAATCACAGCGTTTTGCAAATTTAAATATACAAGGCGGAGAAAGTATTTTTCATCCAAGAATTTTAGATATACTAAAGTATGTAAACGAAAAGCGTAAAAACTACAATTGGTATATGGGTGTAGCAACTATTACAAACGCTGTTATTGGTCCTAACTTATGGAATAGGGTAGTTGAATATATAGATTATTTTACAATAAGTTATCATCCAGAGGCACCTGCTAAAAGCAAAGAACTTGTAAAAAACAATATTTTATATCTTATAGACAAACAAAAAACATTTCATGTTAGTGTAATGATGCACCCTAAACATTGGGATGATTGTATTGAATTTATTGAATGGTGCAAACAGCATGATATAAAATACAATGCTAGACAGATTGATCATCATTGGTTAGACATGCGTTTTAATTACAACGCTGAACAAAGTGAATACCTAATTGGACGTAAAGTTACAACAAAAGATAAAATTTTATATGGTTTAGCAAAAGGACTTAATCTAAGTAAAACAGGTAGAGCATGTTGCGGCGGTAATACGTTGTGTGCTGGTGGATGTGAGACAAACTATGTAGAAGGCAACAATTTTAAAAACTGGCATTGCAGTGTAGCAGATTACTTTTTGTATATTAGACAAGTAACTGGAGAAGTATTCACTAACAAAGATTGTAAAATGAATTACAATGGCAATGTTGGACCAATTGGTTATTTGTATGATACTAATAGTATTTTAGAAAATATGCATAACAACGGTGTAGTTTGTAAAAAATCTAGTTGTTGGTGCGGATTATGTGCGCCAAAGGCACGTAATAAAGAATTGTTTATTGATGCCATGAAGGCAAGTCAAGATCTTCCCAGTTAGTATAAGTTAAATCTTTAACACATCCTGTTTCGGGTTTCCATTTTTCTATACCTTCTGCTGCACGTTTATCAAAAATAACAGTAGCATGAGGCAAGTTGTCTTTTAAAAGTTTAATTAATTTATTTTCTTGTTTTAATCTATATTCTAAAGGTAAAAAAGCAACAGTACCTTCGTATGCAAATATATTACTCATATCGATTACGGTTGCATGTTGATCTTCAGTAGGAATAATTTGAATAAACTTTTCAGGTTCGTGCAAAGGATCTAATAAATATCCACCGCCTACATTATCTAATGCACGTTGATTATAATCATAGTAAATAATTTCTGCTTCGTGTCCGTGTAAACGTTTTTTTGCTGCATCGGCATTAGCAATAGTAACTAAATGTCTAATCGGAGTGTTGTATTTTCTTGGATACTTCTCTGCTTCGCCAGTTGCTTGCGTATGAACATGTTGGGTTAAGCAGTAATTGTATTTTTGAAATACGTAAGGATCGATTTCTTCTCTGTAAATGTAGTGTTTGTTAGATCTACAAATTGTATCATATGCTTCAATTGGCAAATCAATAGATAAGAATGCACTAATTAAATTCCAACCGTGAATTTTATGTTTATACAATAATTGTTTTGTGCCCATGTTTAACCATGTAGGCAAATAATCATCGTGTACATTTGTGTGACTTCTAAAAGGAGCAATCTGACTGTGCGGTGATAATGGTTGATCTTCACCAACTTTAGGACATCCTATTTTTTTATAGTTCTCTAAGTTTATACTGTAACATTGATAGTGTAAACCAAAGTATGCATCACCGCCATCTAAAATATGACCTATTATACCATCAAACGTAGGATGGTTTGCAAAAAAACTGTCACCGTTGGTAAATTCATTAGCAGCACTTGATACTACTGCATATGTATACTTGTCTGCTACTAACCGAAGCATTTTGTCTTCATTTTTATCAACATAAACATCATAACCCATGCCGGTTAGATTGGTAATAGTGTAGTCAGCACGATTTTTGACAATTTCTTTTGCCATGCCTTTATACTTGTCTGTGTCATCTACAATACAGACACACCATTTTTTACTTTTAAATTTGGCTTGATATACGTTCATGTTGTTTTTCGTAACTTCTAACTAGCATTTCACAGAAGTCTTGTTTCCTGTTACCTAAATGACAATGTGCAATCAAGTGTGTGCGACTTTGTCTACTCAAGTTAACTACACTATGATCTTTAAAAATGTTAACCATAAACATTTTTCCAGTAGCAAAAGGCACACAACCTGAATCTTTTAGTGTCATATAACAATCTTTTGGATGATCAATTGCTACGTTTATTGGCAACGGAGCATCTAATATATTTTCCATATCGATTACTGGACTAAAATCATTGTGAGGACTAACACTTCCGAGTTGTGCTAATCGCATAAATCTAATACGTGCATAACTTTCACTTGGAAAAACATTTTTAAAAAAATTCTTTATATTTTTACATTTTTTGCCTAGTGAAGTCCAAATATACTCTGGTTCTTTTTCATAACCATAGGTTTGCCATACATTTGTTTTGTCAACATCAATACCGTGAAGTGTGCAACTTTCCCAACCAACATGTGTTCCTTCACCTATATGAATATCTCTATGTGAAACATATTGGTATTCGGCAAACTTAGAATCTTCTTGCCATGCATGAACATTAAAAATAGTATCTAGTTCGACCCACTGATATCCGTTGCCACATAATATCCATTTTGCTTGATCGATAACATCGTAGTCAGGCAATGGCTTAGGTGTTACAGGATGATCTTTGTGATCTAAATAAAAATTATGAGCGTTCATGCTGTATTTATTAAGTGCGCAGTTTATAATGTCTTAAACACGGACAAACTTTTTGCTTTTGGAACACACATTCCACATCCACAACGCTGTTTTGGACATTTGATTATTCTATTTCTATTTTCAAATGCATAATTTAATATACCTTCTGTATTTGATAGTCTACCAATTGGTCCTACTCTTCCACTAAAACTAGTTTGACAAGTTTGATGATGATATACTTTTCCAGTGTGTTGATCAATGTGTAAGAAATACTTGTTAACAGCACAATACCATCCTTTAAAGTTGGTATTTACTGCTTCTATTTTTTGCCAACAGCCGTTGCAACTGCCTTCTATACTTCTAGCACCACAACAACCCCGTGGTAATTCAGTGCCATTTGCTATTTTATCTACAATGTCTGTAGGTAATCCTTTTTCAGTAAGATACCATTGTTGCTGTTCTACTGTATATGGATGACTTGTTCTACGTTTTACACCTTCGCTGTCGTCAAACCATTCTGTAAAACCAAAATTACCGTCGCCTATCATTGTAGGTTTGCTGTCAATGCCCAATGCTTTTAATTTTTCATGCACTTCAACACATTCTGCCCAATGGTCTGTGTGCATCATTACATTAACTGTTAACCAAATTCCTGCATTGTGTACTAATTCTGCATTGCGTATTGTTCTTTCTTTACTAAACAAGTTTGCTTCAGCATGATAACTTAAAGTAATACCTACAAAGTTGTCTTTAATAAAGTCAATATGTTTTTCTGGCCATGTTCCGTTGCTGGTCATTCCAATTTGGAAATCAGTTTCGTTACGTATTTTTTCCACAAAACGCCAAAAGTCTGGATTTACCGTAGGTTCGCCTCCTGTAAATCCTATGTTAGCATTGGGTTGATTGTATAATTGAGTGTATTGTTTAATAAAATCAAGAGTGTCACACAATTCATTCCAACTTGTAGGTGGACTATATGTATTGTGTCGAGTACTTTCGCAATAAGTGCAATCAAAGTTACACCTACGTCCAATATCCCAAGTTACCATCATAGGTTCTGGTTTGGTTAATTTAATTGCATCTACTTCCATTTTGTAATATTCACATCTGCTGCACAAGTACACCATTCTCGGGTGCATGTAATTGGCTCTTCAGGTAGTTCAAATGTATCGTCGTATATATTTCCTAAACTGCCACCTACTCTACAAGTGGCTCTGTGTACATCGCCGTTCCAGTTAATCATTAAACTTTCTAATCCTGCATTACAATTCCAGCCTTTGAATTGATTTCTATGTTCTTTTATTAAATCGTTAGCATGTACTAATTCAAAGTCGTCAACTAGTGTATTAGGCTGTGCAGTTGCAGTGTTATTTAATATCCATTCTAAATCTTGTCCGTTATAACGTAAATCATCAAACCAATCATGTTTTTCTGTCCAACGTATACGTCTTATTGTATAAGATATATTATGTCCTGTTAAAAAACTTGCTGCATATTTTACTTTATCCATGTGATCGTGGTGCGCCATTATAGCAACATGGTAGTCTTTAGGAAATTTAATACTTTCTTCGCCTGAAGCAAACCCAATAATATTAGTTAAACTACGTTTCCAGTTTTCATCTTCCAAGTGTAAACTAAAAACAATATAATTTACAGGTATTCTTTCATAAAAATCTGATGTTCGTGTTGCATTAGTTGTAACACTTAGCCATTTAATTTTGGGTCTTGCATATTCTAGCAAATCTTCTATTGCAGGATGAACACATGGTTCTCCTCCTGTGAAACTAATTCTTGCATTTTTAAGATTTGCAAGTTTATCAACTGTGTGCATTAATTTGTCTAGTCTTGTATGCGGTGAAAAATTATCATGTATTTCTGCAGGACAATATGTGCAATCTAAGTTACAGCGTTTACCCAAATTCCATTCAATTTTTACACTATCTGCGTAATGGTTCCAGCGATTTTCAACTCTATACATATTGAACAAACTCCGGATTTACATTTAAAAAGTTTTGATTGCGTGTCTTATCTAATGCACGGTTAAAATTTACACAATCATTCCAATACTGACTCAAATCTTTTGCTTCTAAAAAGTTAATGTTGTCGGATATTTGCCTCTCAGTAACAGATATAAGAGCAGGATTACTTCGTACAATTGGATAATCACGGAAGGTTTTTTGTATGGTTTGTAGTTCTCCAATAACTTTCTCCTTTAACGGTTGAGGTATTACTTGAGCACTGAGTGCTCTTGGATATGTTACTCTGTGTGAGTAAAACACAATACCCATGTTATTTAAGAAATAATCAATACATCTAGGTAGTTGTAAAATATTGTTTGCTTGTACAGTAAATGCTCCAACAATGTAGTCTACGTTACTAAAACTTTTGAATACTTTTATATTTTCTTCGACTTCTTCAAAAGATCCATTGCCTCTTATGTATTCATATACATCACCAATACCGTCAATGCTAACATTTACAACTACACGTTTGAACTTAGGCCAGTAATCGTGTATACTACGTCCTTTAATGCCCAGTGTAGTTCCGTTGGTTGCATATTTTAGTTCTATGTTTTTGCCGTAAGGTGCCATCATATCTAAAATTTTATAATGCATTGGATCCATTAATGGTTCGCCACCAGCAAATTCAATACGTCTAAAATATGGAATAAGTTTTTCTAAATTATCCCAAAAGTCATCACGTTCTTCAAACAAGCCTACATATGGGTGCTGCATTAGGTTGAGTTTTTTTACAGCATCTACTAGATAGTTTCCTTCGTCTTTGTAAAACTGTTCAACTTCTTGCCAGTCTTTCCATTGTGTACTATCTAGTGGGTTACACATACGACATTTGAGGTTACACAAGTTGTTTATTTTGATTTCTATTGTAGGAAATTCAAATGGCATACTGTAATCATCACGCAAACTGTCTAATGCGTTAGGATACAGGTTGCAACGTGCATCTGGAAAACTATCTCGTATGTGACGTTGTCTTAAACTTTCAACACCTTGGTCTTCCAAGTTAAAACACGGTTCACATGCAGCCGGACGTTCACCACACAACACTTGTCTGCGTATTTCACGCATTGTACCGTTGTTCCAAATTTCCTCTAAACTGTTATTTTGTATCCAGCCAACAGGCAAACTACGACAACAGGCTTTTACTGCGCCATCTTCTCGTGTAGCAAGTCCTGTAAACGGATGTAAACAAAATGTTTTACTTGGATGTAAGGATTTTGACAAGTTCTTTACCTAAAATTTTATTACTGTATGCATTTGGATGATATCCGTCAGGCCAAAAGTACTCCTGAAATGGTTCTGATTCCATTTTTAATTGTTGTTCTCTGTTTTCTAGCCAAACACGTGACATGTCTTTACTACAATTATCAAAGTTAAGCATACCACCCCATCCACTATCCCACAATCTAGGATGATTGTATTTTCCATCACTTACTAATTCACTAACACTGTGAATAATTATGTTACTATCGTTTCTGTGTTTTAAACTATGACATCCGCCTATAAGTTTTATGTTTGCTTCGAAAGAATTTGCTGATTGTATTGTTGATTCTAATAATGTTTCGTTTGCTTTTATTAGTTCGTCGGCAGTTAAAAAGTCGTTTACATAAAAACTATAATGTTTCTTGGGATTCGTTATATCTCTAAAAGGATCTGTTACAAAGAATAACACTACATCGTAATCATGATGATGCTTTGCAATATTAAACAGGGCTTCTTGATTGTTCCATCCCCACATAACATCTACTTCAGCAATTTTGTTTAATTGTTTTACATAACCTGGTCCAGTATTTACGTGTTTACCACCGCGAATATCCCAAATACCAGCCGCCCAACTATCGCCTACGCTAAGAATACGCATGTTGTATACCCCATTCTCTTTCCTTGCACCAAAAACATTCACCGCACAACGGCACACGTTGATAAGGTTTATAATTTGTATAATCTAAGTCTGCAAATTCGCCTTCACAACTGCGAGTAATTTCGAGCAGTTCTCCTATATGGTTATCCATATATTGTTTGATAATCCAGTCTTTACGTACATTGGTAAACGGATGACAAACTGTTACACCCATGTGTTCTGTTTCAACTGGCAATCTAGCATAATCTCTATCATCTAAACTGCCTTCAAATTTTTCAGTTGGATTTAGTGTTACACCTGCATACCATGCATCTAAATTGTGCAAGTGTGCAACATATTCGTTGTGCGCTCGTAGTATAATTCTATTGCCTGACTTGTTTTCACCATACTCGTCAGTGATGTATGTTGTATTGGGCTCTTCCATTTCAGGAGGTATAAACCCTTCGATATGTTCAATACGATTACTAAACTTTTCTCGAAACCAACTAACAACGTCTTTGGCAATCCAACGTTGCCACGGGCGTGTTTTCCACATACGCACCTGTGTAGTAAAGTAAATATCGGCAGTAGTGTTACTTAATATAAGATATGCTAGTAACGCACTATCTGCGCCACCACTTAAACTGATGCCTATGCGTTTCCATTCTTTTTTTATTGGGATGTAAATTCCGTCGACTTTCATACTCTATTATAACACACATCAGTAATGTGTCAAGTGTCCTATTCCTATGCGTTCTTTAAATTCTTGTGTAAACTTACAGTCAATACGCAATCCATATTCTTGCTGCATACTGTATTCACCGCCATGCCAGTCTTGATCGTTAAAAAAGCAGGCATGTGAATTTACATAATGTTTGCGTTTATATTCTGGATCCCAAATATAAAAACCTCTTTGTGTATTTGGACGTATGTGTATAAACTCAATGTTGTGGTCGGTATAATCGTGTGTATCTGCATCCAAGTCTCTATGCTCAAACGGCTTGCTACTGCTTTCACTTACAAAGAACATCACTCTGCCAGTGTGTTCTACAATGTTTTTTTCTTTGAGTGCATCTACCCATGCCATAACACCAGGAAAGAATTCACTTTCTGGAGTTGGTTGTCTTGCAACACTACCTCTATCTTTCATGTTAGTGCCTTCTTCTTGTAGCACATAATAAATGTAAGGATCGTGCGCACCCATAGCACTTTTTAAATATCTTACAAACAAGTTGCGTTGTTTATAATCTGTAAAGTCTTTTGGAAAAATAGTGTTACCGTTTAGTTTAATTGGATCGTTTTCGTCAAGTGCTTTGTATTCTTCAAATGCACGGTATATAGGTTTCCAATTACAAATGTAACTCATGTCTTTAAAATCAAACCCAGGCGTCATCCATGTGCCTTCTTTTGCATAGTCTCTTGCAAGTGCCATGCCTTTGCATATCTCTGCATTTAAACTCTTAAATCCTTCAATATCAAGAAATGGATCAAGGTCGATATATGGTTTGTTCTCAAATCCTCTAATCATGCAAATACTTATCCAGTAAATACTGCATGATAGCGTCAACTGAATACACTGCAACAACAGAACAGTTTGAATACTTAAAAAGTATATGCAGTACCGAAAACAAAATGGTGTTAAACAAACCTACTGGTGATTTCTTTTATGATCCGTGGGAAGTGTTACCAGAATATCGAGATACACCTGTTGAACAGTTTTTATCACAATTACCTGATATTGGCGAAGCACGTATTATACGACAAGAAAGCGGCACTTGTTATTTTAGTCACAGTGACATTGATGACAGATATCATTTAAATTTAAGTGGCGACTGTGCTGCACTTATTGACATTACCAAAAACAAAAACTATTTTTTATATCCTGATCAAAAAGTTTATGTAATGAATGCTGGTACAACACACAGTGCAGCAAACTTTGGAGAACACACTAGATATCAGTTGGTAATAAGAAAACTATTAGAAAATGTAACATGGACAGACACCACAGTTGAAATACATGCCGGAGGTGAAAATCCGAGATTTGCATTTGACAAGTATGTTAGTCCGTTGTTAAATGATATGAACAAGCGTAGAATACTTGGCAATTTTCAAGTATTAGAAACTGGCGTTCGATTAAAAACAACAAAGTATTGGTTTGAAAAATTAAAAGAATCAGTTCCAACTGAATTTAAGTGTATATCAGTTTAGCCTTATCGATAAATTCGTCAGGATAATCTCCTCTAAAACTTTCAAGAGTTAATTGCCCGTAAAATTCAAATGGGTATGTGGCATTTATATTAATATCATTTTCTTTACAATATGCTAATAACTTTTCTTGTCTGCTTTCGCTAATATGATCCAGTACCTGAGATATAGTTATTTCTTGTTCATTGTCTCTATAACAAAAGAAATGATTTATACTGCGTAAAGTGCCGTCTATTATAAAGTAACTGCTAGGATGTAAACTAAACTTCCAAATTTTACTGTTTCTGTATGCTTGTAAAATGTTTAACATTTGTTCCTGCCAATCAGGAAGTACAGAATCATAATTTTCTTTATTGCATTTTGCTTGTTGCCAAAAATCTACATCTTGGTATTCAAAAACCAGTTTGCGTTCTACATCATCAATGTGTCTTAGTTTAGGCATTAAGTTTTCGTATTTGCCAAAAAACAACAAACTAAACTTAAAATCTCTTTCCCATTTTTCTTTTAGTTTTGCTTCGGGTAAACATTGCCCATTGTGATATTTTTGGTCAGTGGTATAATGACAAGTAAACAATTTGGTAGTTTTGTCAACAAAACTTGTATAAACTAGATTGTTTCTGCAAAGTCCTACACCAGGTACATTGTTGTAATAGTATTCAATCATTAACTATATAAAGGCAAGAACTTTGGTTCACCGTTTACAGTAATTTGTAACCAACTGTCAGGGGCAGTTGTATTTGAAGGTTCTACGCCTGTTTCTCCGTCTGTATTAATTTCTGCTAATGTAACATGCAACTTGCCATGATTGTCGTAAATCATATAGTTTGCTTGTTCTTCGTAGCCACCTGTTACAAAATACAAATCTCCAGGGCACCCTGCTTCTTTCAAGTCAGGTCTAACGTCTGCATCTTCGGGTATTCTTGCATAAATTGCTGCAACGTATGATTTAGTTTTAAACAAATCTCCGCCCATGTGTATTGCAGTGCTGTCGTTTGGATTAGCATTTGTGTCAATGATTGCACTATAAACCAATCCAGGTAATTTTTGTCCTGGTTTAACAGGAACTGGATCTGTTTGTGTACCACCCGACAAGCAAAGTTCCATACCTATTTGTAGCCAATCACGTACAGGAGGCTCAAATTCTCTAAAGTATCTTAACTCAATTGCTGGTTCGCTGAATACTTTATCTATTTCTATTTTTAAACCGTTGTGATCAAAATTTGCGTTTGGCAGTTCTAAGCATTCGCCACTTAATTGTTCTGTAAACAAATTAGAAACACTGATACTATTTGACTTAGCATTGTATATTTCTATTCCGTTGTCGTTATAGATATTACCTTTGAGATCTACATTGTGTAGCATTCGTTGTTCACTATCAAACAATAATTCGTTTGTAGTTGGATCACAAATATCACCTGCAAATACCCCTGAAATCTTTTTTGCAACAACTTCGTCTGCTGATACAACTGAAACTGACAATTCGTCGTTATCTAAATTGTACATGCTATTGCCAATTTTGTTTAGAATGTCACCGTAAAACGATCCTGTAAAGTCACCTTGTAAACTGTCTATAGTTTTGTGTTCAACATCGATAAAAACGTTGCCTGTACTGTCAACAATGTTACCTAACAAGTTACCAAAAAATGTACCTTGGAATGTGTTTGTTTCTGCATTGTAAACTGTTTCGCCATTTCTGTCAGTAAAGTCGCCCACAAATTTACCTGTAAATACACCTGTGTTGTGATCATAAGATAGCAATCCGTCACTGGTGTATACATTACCGATTACGTCTTTTTTGATTGCACCAATTTCGTTATCAAAAACTACATTTCCTTCACGGTCAAGGATACTGCCTTTGACATTTCCTAGCCAAGTGTTATTGGAAATATCTGTTAAAATATCTCCATTGTTATTGTATATGTCTCCGACTACGTCACATTTTATAATGTTGGTATCTGTATCGTATACAATATCGCCTTTTTCGTTTACAATATTAGCACGAATTGTATTAGCATCAATATGATAAGTTTCGATGTCAATGATTTTTCTACCATGCACACCTAGTACATGACCTTTAACATTACCTAGATACTCTCCTAGATCTTGATCGATAAGCAGTTCGCCATCACTGTTTACAATGTTAGCCATCACTGTGCGATTGTAACTATCAATCATCATGGTGCTGTCTGCACCTACAATATTAATCCTATACGGAGCACCTTCGTAAAGTTCCATAAAATCTCCTTGACAACTTTGCTAGTAGTATATATAATAGTGATATGTATGATATAGTCTTTATTGGCAAAAACACAGAAAACTTTGACCTACTAAAGAAACGATTTCCACTAGCCAAAAAGGCACTTGATGTTAAACAAGCACAGCGTATAAGTTTAACAAAGTTTCTTTGGCTTGTTTGGGATGATGTTGTAGTGCAAGATGATTTTAACTTTGACTACGTGCCTGATGCGTGGAGTCAAAACGTTATCCATTTGTTTTTAAATGGAGAGCATTATGACGGCATTTGTTTGGTTCCAAAGTCTATGGATATTACACAAAAAGAAATCGATCATAGATTTTTTGTGTCAAATAAGAAAGTAGAAATACAGGCTAGTAAACCTTGCAAGTTTGAAGTTTTTGAAACTTTAACATACGAAGATTATCTTGATGCTTTGGAAACAAGCAAATATGATATGTTTTGGATTGTACCAGATTATGTTAATCCTGCAAGGCATTTTAAGTTTGACAGTTACTTTAGCCATCTTGGACGTAATACAAACTATGCTTATTTGAATGGCAAATATCATGACGGTATTGTGTTGTGCAGTAAAAAAGCAAAATTCAGTAGACGTGAATTTGATTACAAATTTATTGCAAACAAAAAAGAAATAGATATTATTGTAAGCACACCTAAACCCTATGACATGGTGTTTATCAGTTACCAAGAGCCAAATGCTGATGAAAATTATGAACGTATACTGCAACGTTTTCCAGACTGCAAACGTGTACACGGTGTAAAAGGCATCCACCAAGCACATATCGAAGGTGCTAAATTGTGTAACACAGATATGTTTTGGATTGTTGACGGTGATGCAATCATTGTAGATGATTTTAACTTTGATTATCAAGTAGCACGTTGGGATAAAGAAACTGTGCATGTATGGCGCAGTCAGAATCCGATCAATGATATGGTATATGGTTATGGCGGTGTAAAATTATTTCCAACAGAACTAACAATCAATATGGACACTACAAAGCCTGATATGACAACCAGTATCAGCAGCAAGTTTAAAGCAGTGCATGACATTAGCAACATTACAGCATTTAACACAGATGCATTTAACAGTTTTAAAAGTGGATTTAGAGAATGCTGTAAATTAAGTTCGAAAGTTATTGATAGACAAAAAGACAATGAAACAAATGAACGCTTGCGCAAATGGTGTACAATAGGCAGCGATAGACAATACGGTAAGTATGCTATTGCAGGAGCAAAAGCAGGTGCAGCGTATGGTATGTTGCACCAAGGAGATTTACAAGCATTGAAAAAAATCAACGACTTTGATTGGCTACAGGAGCAATTTGAAAATGCAAACATTTGAATTATTAGATAGATTTGAATTATTGTATCCGACAAATACAAAGTTAGCAGACTTGCGTAGAACTTACATTGATAATGATTTAAGTAGTTTATTTAGATTGGTCGATGCTGATGAAGAATTACGAAAAGCAATTTTAGAAAAAAATCTGCACAGTATTTTTAGACTATTACCAGAAGAACCTGGAGCATTTGGTACTGTAGATGATTTACGCAAAGCAGTAATTGAACAAAACTTACATAGTATTTTTAGATTAGTGGATCATGAAGATTTACGTAAGGCAGTAACAGAAGATAATTTACACAGTGTATTTAGATTACTTAACGATGATGATTTGCGTAAACTTGTATTAGAAGATAATACTTGGAAGTTATGGCCTGTTTTAGAACGTTATGTTAATACACAATTTATTGCAGCATTTAAAAGTTTCTTTGTAAACGATGTTGAAATATGGAACGACTGTTTTAGTCGAGGACAAATACAAAGTAAACTATGGTTAATCAACGAACTTAAAAAATGTAAAGTAGATCTAGGCACAGTGTATTTGTGTGCAGGTTGGTATGCTACACTTGCTACAATGCTTTTTGAAAGCGGTATGAAGGTAGATAAAATTCGCAGTTTTGATATTGATCCAAGTTGTGTAGATATTGCTGAAACATTTAATAAACCTTGGTTTGTTGATAATTGGAGGTTTAAAGCAGTTACAAAAGATATTATGCACATTACATATGATGAACACTGGTGGGAAAGTTGGAGCAATGCAAACAACAGGATGAGTAAACCTATACTTGACATACCAGACACTATTATTAATACCAGTTGTGAACATATACCTAATTTTGCAGAATGGTATGCTAAGATTCCAGATGGCAAGTTAGTTGTATTACAAAGCAATAACTATTATGAAGTAGAAGAACATGTTAATTGTGTTAAGGATATAAAAGAATTTGGTAATATGGCACGTATGACAGGTCCGTTATATGCAGGAGAATTAGAATTGCCTAAATACAAGAGGTTTATGTTAATTGGATATAAATGATTTATCAATAAGAGAACTGCAAAAAGAAAGTGCAAGAGCATTGAGTACAATGCAAGCAACAAACAATAATATATGGCAGTTCAACAAACGTGCGCATCATAACAGTCATAATTGGTATGTTGCTGTTATTGAATGGTATGTAGAACAGTATGGTGATTTACCTAGTAAGACCGGACCTGGTAAGGATATAAAGTTGGTATACGATGTATAGATACGAAGATATACGTGTTATTCATTTAGAAAACACACAAAACTGTCAAGCAAGTTGTCCTATGTGTGACCGTAATCAAAACGGTGGTGCACTAAATCCGCATATTGATTTAAGCGAATTAACCTTAGATGATTGTAAACGTATTTTTGAACCTGACTTTATCAAACAACTAAAAACCATGTACATGTGTGGCAACTTGGGCGATCCTATTGTTGCACGAGATACATTAGAAATATTTCGTTACTTTAGAGAGCACAATGCAGACATGTGGCTTTCGATGAATACAAATGCAGGAGCAAAAAGTGTTGAATGGTGGAAAGAACTTGCCCAAGTCTTGGGTAGAATGGGTGCTGTTATTTTTAGCGTGGATGGTCTTAGTGACACTAATCATTTATACAGGCAAGGTGTTGTCTGGGACAATGTAGAACGTAATATGCGGGCGTTTATTGACGCTGGCGGCAGAGCACGTTGGGATTTTCTTATTTTTGAACATAATCAACATCAAGTCGAAGAAGCCGAAGCATTGGCAAATGCATGGGGATGTGAGCGTTTTATCAAAAAGAAAACCGGTAGATTTGTAACTGCAAGTAGTGAAAAGAAAGAGTCACACCAAGCAGTTGATCGTAAAGGAAATGAAACTACAGAAATTAAAAAACCTGATGAAAAGTTTTTAAACAAAGCACTAACCAAACAGGATGCACTGTTAGAAAAGTATGGCACTATGGATGCTTATTACGATGTAGTGCCAATTAATTGTAAAGTCAAAGATGAAGGTAGTTTGTTTATCACAGCCGAAGGACTTGCCATGCCTTGTTGTTGGACTGCTGGTAGAATGTACAAGTGGTGGAACCCAGATCCAAAGGTAGAGCAGATATGGAACTTTATCGATGCTGTAGGCGGCAAAGATGCTATCAACGCAAAGAAACATGGACTTAAACAGGTGTTTGAAACAGGTATATTTGAAAACATTGAGAGCAGTTGGAACATTAAAGGTTGTAGTAATGGCAAACTTAAAGTGTGCAGCATGAAGTGCGGAGTTGAGTTTGATCCGTTTGGAGAACAGTTTAAATGATAGAACTAGATAAAAATAAAAAAAGTATAGGAATAATTGGGTGTAGTTATACACATTGGCATGATGGAAACTGTGAACTTGAAAGTTATCCTGCATTAATTGCAAAAAAATATAATGAATATAACGTTGTTGATTTAAGTATGCCAGGATCTTCAAATGATTCGGCATATATTAGATTACGCTCTTTTGAAAAATTACATAATATAAAGTTTGATAAAGTGATTTTTCAAATAACTCATTATGGTAGATTTTTACACATGCCTCAATATAACGTAAAAAACACCGATATATTTAGAGAATACCGTCAACTCAAAAATTATATCTACACAGACGGAAATTGGAAAGACGAAAATTGGGATACTATTACTTCTTCGTATTTAATTTCTCCTAGTTTGATTTTCAAAGTTTGGTATAGAGAAAGACTTGATTTTTTGTCTAACCATTTTCGGATAAAAGTCAAAGACTTACAAAAATGGTTATATCATTATTTAGAATCTGATATGTTATCATTAGTTCTTGAAAAAGAAATGCATGTGATAAATGGAATTTATGGAAAAGACAATGTTCTATTGTTTTCGTGGCATGCAGGAATCGATAGCAGCGATTTGACATCATTTGAAAAATGTGATTTTCCAGAAAACTATATAGGATCAATGGCAGAAATGATTGGACCTAAGACTTTTTTTAAATTAGGAATTGACGATGCTCCGCATTATGATCGAATCGGAAACGGAATAGTTTTTAAACACCTAAAACCACGTTTAGATAAATTATTAACACCTTAAAATAAGTACGTATATAATGACAGAAAAAACATATACATCAGACACATTTTGTATTCTACCATGGGTGCATCTAAGCACAAGACCAGACGGTAGTATGAGAGTATGTTGCACAGCAAATGCAAGCAGTGTTGGTGCAACCAATGATAAAGAACACGGCGGACAAGTTGGCATACTAAAAACAGATGATGGCAAGCCCAACAACTTGAATGTGACAGATTTTCAAACTGCTTGGAATAGTCAGTATATGTGCAATGTTCGCAAACAAATGCTAAACGGTGAAAAACCGCCTAGTTGTTTAAAGTGTTATAGAGAAGAAGAAGCAGGACATAATAGTAAACGTATGTGGGAAACTGCATATTGGAGCCAGCGTGTAGATGTAGATAAACTTATTGCAGACACAAACAAAGATGGCAGTGTTCCGCCTAACCTAGCATACATTGATTTGCGATTTGGCACCAAGTGTCAACTTGCCTGTGTAATGTGTTCACCGCACGATAGTAGCGGATGGATCAAAGACTACAAAAAAATATTTCCTGCTGTGCAAAATGCATCACTTAAAGAAACAATGCAATGGCAAGACAAAGGCAGCACAAATGGCAGTAGTTACAATTGGCACAAACAAAATCCAGTATTTTGGCAACAATTCTATGAACAAATGCCTAGTATGCAGCAAATTTATTTTGCTGGCGGTGAAAGTCTTATCATTGAAGAACATTATGAAATACTTGAACATGCAATTAAAATGGGCTATGCAAAAGATCTTGAATTGCGTTACAACAGCAATGGTGTTGAGTGGAGAGAAGATTTGTTTGACCTATGGAAAGAGTTTAAATTAGTACGTTTTCATTACAGTGTAGACAGTATACACGAAATGAACGACTATATTCGTTATCCTAGCAAATGGACACGCACACAGGAAGTGTTTCATATATTAGACAATGAAACAAGTAATAATGTTGAAATAACTATTGCTTGTGCAGTTCAGGCACTTAACATCTATTATATTCCAGATTTTATCAAATGGAAACTTGAACAAGGATTTAAAAAGATTAACATGTGGCCATTTGGCGCAGGAGGTGTAAACTATCACTTTGTGTATCATCCACCACATCTAAATGTTAAAGTGCTACCAGCATGGTTCAAAGCAGAAGTGCGTAAAAAGTATGAAGAATTTTATCCCTGGTGGGAAGCAAATTGGGAAAAGGGTATTCCGAGTTGGCACAAAGGCAAAGTAGATTATGACAAGTGGCGTGATGCTGGATACGGTATTAAACGACTACAGGGTATGTTAAACTTTATGGAAAGCGATGACTGGAGTGTGCGTTTGCCGGAGATGCGAGAATTTTTAGAATTGTGCGATAAGCAACGTGGATTAAACTGGCAAGAAGTATTTCCTGAAATGGCAGACATATTTGAAACGGAGACAGCATGATTATTACAGGTAACAAAAACTCTGGACTGGCAGGCGCATTGTATAAATTGTATCCTGATGCTGTGTTTGTAAGTAGAAATACAGGGTTTGATTTAACAATCAAAAAAGATCAAGAACGTTTTGCTGAATTAGCAACAGAGCATGATGTTTTTATTAATAACAGTGTTATGTGGAAGTTTCAACAAACTGTTTTATTAAATGAAGTTTATCACAAGTGTATCGAGAAAAAACATGATATGCACATTGTAAATATCAGTAGTACTACTGATCGTGTTAAAAAAGGCGGCAGTTGGTTATATAATGCAGAAAAGAAAGCATTACGTGATTATTCAAATACGCTTGGACTAAATGGTGTTTGGAATGAAGGTCCTAAATTATCTTTAATCAGCGTTGGCACGTTAAGCAATAAACAAGACAAACACCCAAATAGAAATACACTAGATATAGACGTTGCTGCACAATATATTAAATGGGTAATAGATCAACCGAGACATATTGCAATTAATGAATTAAGTATTGATCCTATGCAACCCGATGAATGGTATGAGGAATAAATTATGAGTTGCACATTCTGCCCACTACCGTGGAACAGTATTAACCTAAGAAACAATGGTGATTTACGTATTTGCTGTAACACAAACAGTTATAGTCCGCAACGTGGTATTATGAAAAAAGAAGATGGTACTACATACAATGCGGGCAAAGACGACTGGAATGAAGCACGTAATGCGCCAATTTTAAAAGAAGTACGTGCAGCAATGCTTAAAGGTGAATGGCATCCTGAATGTGAACGTTGTAGACAAGAAGAAATTAACGGTATTCGTAGTCGTAGAGAATATGAATCTGATGACTGGGCTAAATGGTTTGGCAATCATATCGATTTAGAAAAAGCACAAGAAATTACAGAAGAAGACGGAACACTTGATGTAAGTAAACAAGATATTAATTTTGTTGACATACGTTATGGAAACTTTTGTAATTTAAAATGTCGTATGTGTGGCCCAACTGACAGTCATAAGTGGTATGAAGATCATGTTAAAATTACTGGCAGAACACACTATACAGA